>Ga0209751_10000190_pt1 | contig 65825 bp, 52 predicted proteins | sample RifCSP13_1_FD_184019 | JGI IMG/M metagenome (GOLD analysis project Ga0209751, IMG submission 184019) | Soil microbial communities from Rifle, Colorado - Rifle CSP2_sed 13_1 (SPAdes) (version 2) | ecosystem: Environmental > Terrestrial > Deep subsurface > Rock core/Sediment | place: Rifle...
GGACAGGCGGTCGTGCTCCATGGAGCCGGAGAGCGCGATTATCGGCATCTGCGCCCTGACCTTCTTCAATATCCTGATGGCGCCTACGCCGTCGAGGTTGGGCATGACCATATCAAGTAACGCAATATCGTAGTGTTTGTCAAGCGCCTTCAATACAGCCTCCACCCCGTCATAAGCCACGTCCGCCGAATAACCGGCGACCTCTATCTCGCTTTTAAGCAAATTGGCGTAATGGGTTTCGTTGTCAACTATGAGAACACTCTTCATGACGCCGCCTCTTTAGTAATTCCGATGAGCGCCTTATTCGTCATTGCGAGGGGCGCTTCCCGTTGCAATGCTTTGCGCAACGGGAACCCTGCCCGAAGCAATCTCATCTTCATAATTACGGGATTGCTCCGCGGAGCCTGCCCTGAGCGAAGCCGAAGGGCTCGCAATGACTGAATCGGCGCATCTTTACAATTCCGGAGACAGTCCCCTCACTTGCGTTTCGCCCCGCCTTCTTGCTTGGCGGACTTGCCCGGCTTTCCGTGCTCATCCCCGATGTTGAACCGTCCGGCCACGTCGTTAAGGGACTCGGCCTGCCTCGACATCTGTTCCGCGCTTGAGGCCAGTTCCGCCGAGCTTGACGCGTTCTGCTGAACCATCTCGCGGAGTTTCTCGACGCCCTTCACCGTCTGCTCCACGCCGCTCGCCTGCTCGTCCGCGGACGAGCTTATCTCCTGCGTGATTTCGTTAAGCTTTCCGGTGGCCTTTGATATTTCCTCGCATCCGTTAGCCTGCTCGCTCGTGGCGGCGCCTATCTCCTGCGCGTATCTGGCGACCTCGGCGACGGTGTCCTCTATCCTCTGGAGAGAGACCTCGACGTCCTTCGAAAGCTTAAGCGCCTTCTCGACCACGTCAACGCTCTTTTCGACGTTCTTGACCGCGCTTCCGGCCTCTTTCTGTATGCCGTAGATGAGTTCCGAAATCTCGCCCGTGCTCTTCGCGCTTCTCTCGGCAAGCTTCCTCACCTCTTCGGCGACCACCGCGAAACCCATGCCGTGCTCGCCGGCCCTCGCGGCCTCTATGGCGGCGTTAAGCGCGAGAAGGTTCGTCTGCTCGGCTATGTCGTCTATGACCTCGATGATCTTTCCGATGTCTTCGGTTCTGCTTCCGAGGAGCCTTATGGTGTCGGCCGAGGTGTTCATTACTCCGGTTATGTTCTTTACCCCCTCGGATGACTGTCCTACCGCGTCTTTTCCGGTGCCGACGACGTTACGGCTCTGCTGGGCTATGTCAACGAGCCTCTTCGAGTTTTCGGCGACCTTCTGTATGGAGGCCAAAAGCTCCTCTATGGAGGCGGTCGTCTGGGTGACCGAGGCGGACTGGCTCTGTATGCTCTTCGAGACGTTCTGTATGTTGGCGCTCATCTCGTGCATGGTGGAGGTGATTTCCTCGACCGCGGTTGAAGAACTTTCGGCGTTCCGGCTCGACTGCTCGCTCGTTGCGGCGACCTCGCTCGACGCCGAAGATATCTGCTCGCTTCCCGTCCTTATCTCGCTTACGAGAGCTCTTAATCCCTCGACCATCTTCTTGAAGGCGTTGCCCAATACGTCTTTCGCGCTCTTTGACGCAACATCCTGACTCAAATCTCCTCCCGCTATCGCCTCGGCGGTATGAGCCATGCCCTTGAGATATACCGTCATGTTCTTGAAGGCGTTGCCCAATACGTCTTTTTGGCTCCTCGGATTCACCTCCACGTTCAAGTCGCCTTCCGCGACCGCGTCGGCGGTATGAGCCATGCCTTTGAGATAATCTATCATCTCGCGGAAAGACTCGGCGAGCGCGCCCACCTCGTCTTTGCTCTTAAGCTCGACCGTCACGTCGAGTTCTCCGACGGCCAGCTTTTTACTCACGGAAGACATCTGCTCCAGAGGCTTTGTTATGCTCCTCATCACTATGAAGGCCAGCGCTATCGCGAGGATTATCGCGATAACCGCTATGACCGCGTAAATAATAAGAGCGTTCTTGGCCGAGGAGGCGAGTTTCCCCGACAATAGTTCAAGACGGCTATTAAGCCCGGCCGAGACCTCGCCCATGGATTCTATCTTGGTTGTAGATGTCTTGAACCACTGACCCGGGTCAACGCCGAACTTTCCGGCAGTGGCCTTATCAAAGGCTATTGCCCTCATCTTTTCCACGTCGTCGAAAGCCTGACCCTTGAGATGCAACGTAATATCGTCGAGTTCGTCATCGCGCATGAGCGAGAGGGCGGCGTCCAGATAATCCTTTTGTCCGGCCACGGTTATCGTAAACTTCTGGAAAGCCTCCTGCGTAAAGGCGTCTTTTGTGAAGGTCGCGGAAAGCATGGCCCTTTCCCTGCCCGCCCTTTCCTTTGCCTTGACGAAGTTGGTTAAGGCCGCGGAAAGGCGGGTCGTCTCGGAATTCTTGCTGAAAACAGGGGCGCGGGAAGACACGTCAATCATCTTGTCTATAAGTCCGGTGTAAAAACCGACCATCTCGTCCGCGGAGGCCGCAAGAGAACTCGCGGCGTTGCGTTTGGCCTTGAGTTCCTTGAGTTCGCTCATCGAATCGTCGAGAACCTTCTTGAACTCATTTCCGAACATTCCCTTATCGAATCCGTTATAAGCCGCCTCGAGTTCGGACACGACCTTATCCACCTCGCTTCTTTGCCGGTCAAGCTCGCTTCCGAATTCCTTGCCCTTGCTTCCGATATAAAGGGCTGTCCTGCCTCTTTCGACCTGAATCTCGTCAATTACGGGGTTTATGCGGACCGAAAGGTAAAAGAGGGCCTTCAGGTCGTTCATGTCGTTTAACTCGGACGCCTTGCCCGCTATGCCGGTTACGGAAAAATACAGAAGACCGAGCACCGGAAATAAAAGCATCAAAGCAAGTTTGCCTTTCATCTTGATGTTGTTTATGAACTTCATCGCCTATACCTCCTCCTTTATTATGTTGTCTTTCTACTGTCATTCCCGCGATCTTTTGAGCGGGAATCCATGTCTTTATCTCTGTAATAAAAAAGACTCTGGATTCCCGATTAAAACCTCGGGAATGACAAAATGGGATATTCTCAATTAACCTTTTCTTCGAGTTTCGGCATTTCCCTTCCGCCAATCCGGCGGGCGGCATCCAATCTCTTTATCTCTTCGGCGCTCATGAGCCTTTTAAGGTCCAACATGACTATGAGTTTATCGTTAAGTTTCCCGACCCCCGTTATGTAATCGCCGCCTATCGAGGACACAAGTTCCGGCGGAGGCTCTATGGCCTCGTCCGAAATCTTCAGTATCTCGGAGGCCGAATCCACTATAAGCCCTACTACGCCCGTGTCCATCTCGAGGATAAGCACCCGGCTCGTCCTCGAAGGCTCGTTCGTCTTCGCGCCGAGGCGTTTTCTCATGTCAACCACGGGAACTATCTTTCCCCGGAGGTTTATCACTCCCTCCACGAATTCCGGAGCGTCGGGCACGTGGGTTATTTCCGGCACCCTCACTATCTCCTTCACCTTCTCTATCGGAACTCCGAAGAATTCCCTGTCAACCTTGAACCCGACCATCTGCAAGACCTTGGACATAAGAAAACCTCCTTAGCGCTGTTTTTTACCGGAGACCCGTTCCACTAACTTCGATATGTTTGCCGCGTCGAATTGTTTCCACAAAAAGAAATCCGCCCCTTTCTGGGCGGCCAGCACGCTCCACTTCGGATCCGTGTCGCCTGTCATCACTCCGATATTCAGCGACGGCGATATGTCTTTTATCACAGGGATAGCCGAAAAAGCGTCCATGCCGGGCATGTGCAGGTCGAGGAGCACGCAATCGAACCCCCCTCCCGCGAGGTCCCTTATGGCGTCGCCGACGTTTGACCGGCTCACGACGTCCATATCGTGTTTTTTAAGTATCGAGGCCACAAGGTCGAGCATGTATTTATCATCGTCCACAACAAGTATTTTCATACACTACTTAAATATAGCAATACTTGTGCCAACTAATTAATCTATTGATTTTATTGGATTTTAGTTAAAAAGGATTTATTGAAAAGGCAGGATTAGGGCATTTTACCCTGAATATATTCGGGCAAAATGCCCTACTGATGAAAGGGGAGAATGTCTGTCATTGGTAACGTCAATTATTTTGTGTCGCAAGGAAAGGGTTGGCGATTCTTTGTTCTTTTATTTTCGTAGGGCAGACCTTTAGGTCTGCCCCCGCAATCTTAAGCGCCCCGATGCCTCTGGATACGGGGCGCTCCGTATTGAAACATCGGAGCTCGATGTTTCGGTGTGTCCGCACACCGAAACAATTTCGGCGAGAGGACTCACCGAAATATCAATGCCCTACATTAAAAACGAAGATATGTATTCCTGTTCTCACGGCAATGGCTATAATGTGAGTTTTTCGACAGCCCCATCTTTCTCAATTCCTTTATCCCTTTACTCCAATTCGTATTTCCGATGTTTCGGTGTGTCCGCGCCGTGAGGTGTCGACGCAGGCGCACACCGAAACAATTTCGGCGAGAGGACTCACCGAAATATCAATGCCCTACATTAAAAACGAAGACATGTATTCCTGTTCTCACGGCAATGGCTATAATGTGAGTTTTTCGACAGCCCCATCTTTCCCAATTCCTTTATCCCTTTACTCCAATTCGTATTTCCGATGTTTCGGTGTGTCCGCGCCGTGAGGTGTCGACGCAGGCGCACACCGAAACAATTTCAGCGAGAGGACTCACCGAAATATCAATGAAGGCGGGGGGGCATGGGGGATTACTTCTTCCCCCTTACTCCAGTTCATACTCTTTTATCTTTCTCCAGAGGGTTTTACAGTCTATGCCGAGGGTGTCGGCGGTCTTTTTCCTGTGTCCGCCGCTCGAGTCGAGGGCTTTCTTTATATGCTCCCTTTCCATGTCCCTCAACGTCGCGGCCGCCTGCCCTCCTCCGTTGCATTTGCCCGCTCCGCCTAAGGCGGACGGGCCGCTGAGTTCAGCCGGAAGGTCGTCAATTCCGATAACGTCCCCGTCCGAAAGTATGGCCGCCCTCTGAAGCACGTTCTCGAGTTCCCTGACGTTGCCCGGCCAGTCATATCTTGAAAGCGATGCCATAGCGTCGCCGTCCAAGCGCTTCTTAAAGCCCGCGGGAAGACCTTCCAGCACTTTTCCGACGAGCGCGGAGACGTCGTCTTTTCTTTCCCTCAAGGGCGGTATGGTAAAGGCGACGGTAGAGAGCCTGTAGTAAAGGTCTTCCCTGAACCGTCCCTGCTTTACGAGAGCGAGAAGGTCCCTGTTGGTGGCGGCCAAGAGCCGCACGTCAACCGAAAACTCCCTCGTGCCCCCGACCTTATAAAAAGCGCCTTTCTCTATCACGCGCAGCAACTTCACCTGCACGTCATTCGGTATCTCCCCTATCTCGTCAAGGAATATGGTGCCGCGGTCGGCAAGTTCGAAGAGACCGGCCTTGGCGTTCAAAGCGCCGGTAAATGCCCCCTTTTCGTGGCCGAAGAGTTCGCTCTCCATGAGGGTCGGTTGCATGGCCGCTATGTTGAAACTTATGTACGGCTCCGCGGAGCGCCTCGAGTTTTCGTGTATGTGCTCGGCAAAGAGATTCTTTCCCGTGCCGCTCTCCCCCATCAGAAGCACGTTCACGTCGCTCTTGGCCACGCGCCCCGCCTCGGCAATGAGTTTCAGCATGGAAGGATTCCTCGTGATAATCTTGCCCTTGCTTTCCCTAAGCCTCCTGAAAAGAAGGCTTTCTTTTTTCATGAGTCTTTTTTCGTTGGCCTTCTTGACGAGGAATATAATCCTCTCCAACGCGCAGGGCTTTACCACGTAATCGTAAGCGCCGAGTTTCATGGCTTCTATGACGGTTGAGACGGTCGCGTCGGCGGTGAGCACTATGAATTCGGTCGCAACCTCCTGTTGCGAAGCCAGTCTCAGCACCTCGACGCCGTTCATAAAAGGCATGTTGATGTCCAGGAGGCAGACGTCGAACTTCTTCCCCTCGAGGAGCTTTATCGCGTCCCTGCCGTTATAAGCGGTAAAGACCTCGAAACCAGCCGAGGCGAGTTCCTCTTTCAGCACGTTGACGAGGTTTTTCTCGTCGTCGGCCACCAGGACGCTTACCTTGGGCTTGGACGTTTTGGCGTTTGTCTTATTTTGCCTGATGGAAGTCATCTGATATATAGTAGTCATTGCGAGGGGTTTTATCCCGAAGCAATCTCATCTTCATAATTACGGGATTGCTCCGCGGAGCCTGCCCTGAGCGAAGCCGAAGGGCTCGCAATGACAAAAATGCCCGGGAAGTTAAGACGCCACGGGAATAAATATCCGGAACGTCGTCCCCTTGCCTGTTTTCGACTCCACTTCGATTCTGCCGTTGTGGTCCGTTATTATGCCGTGGGACACGGACAATCCGAGTCCCGCCCTTCCATACCCCTTGGTCGTGAAAAAAGGCGTAAATATCTTAGTGAGGTTTGCGTCGTCCATGCCGCCGCCGTTGTCGTTGAAACTCACGCAAACAGACGTTCCCCCGTCGTGTTCCTTGACGCGGCGGCTGGTTACGGAAAGAATCCCCGTATCCGGCGTCATGGCGTCGAACGAGTTTATGGCAACGGCCGTGAACACCTGCTTTATCTGCCCCTCGTTCGCGAAAACCTTCGGAAGATTGCCGTCCAGATCGAACCTTATCGTAAAGCCCGAGTATTTGCCCTGCACCATGAGCATGCGCACGGATTCCGATACGATGCGGTTAATGTCGCTTTCGACTTTTTCGCAGACCCTGTCGCGGGAGAAGTCAAGCATGCTCGATATTATACCCTTGCACCGGAATATCTCGGACTCCATCACTTCAAGACACTCCCTGACGGCGCCTCGCCCCTCTTCGCCGTTGAAATTGCCTTCCGACATCTTCCTTCTAAGGGTTCCCGCGCACACCGTCATCGAGGCAAGCGGGTTATTTATCTCGTGCGCGACGCCCCCGACCATCTCGCCCAAAGACGAAAGCCTCTCCCTCGCTATGAGCCGGAGTTCCATCTTCCGCTTTTCGGTTACGTCCTCGATTATCGTTATGACATGAGACACCTTGCCGGGCCTGTCCGCGCAAAGCGGCACCTTTGTCACTAGATAATATCTCTTGTCGCCGCTCCTTAAAAGCGACACCTCTTCTTTTCTTACGATAACGCCCTTGGAAAAAACCTCGCCGAATTCCTCCAGCATGCTCTCGAAATTCTTCGACGATATTATCTTGTCCATGTGAAACTTTAAAACAAGACCAAGAGACTTTCCGACCGCGTCATTTTTCTTGACGCCGAACTCGCCGTCCTCGGCCTTCTTATTCCACGCCACAACCTTCATGGCCTTGTCCACCACGTAAAGCTTGAACGGCAACGCATCCATTACGGCGTCCAAAAGACCGAAACCCGGAACCAGAACGTTTTTTATTGCCTTTATGCCTTTTACTTTGTTGAACATACCCGTCCTTTTCCCCTGTAGGGACACGGTGCCCTGCTTCGCCGAGGCGAGCATCGTGCCCCCTGCAGTTGTCATTGCGAGGGCGGGGTACCCATGCGAAGCATGGGTCGTCCCGAAGCAATCTCACCTTTTTTCTAAGGACAAGTTTTTTTATCTTCCGTAGGGCAAGGCTTTAGCCTTGCATAAAATACGCAGACCTAAAGGTCTGCCCTACATGATAAACATGGCGCTTTTCCCCTGTAGGGGCACGATGCCCTGCTTCGCCGAGGCGAGCATCGTGCCCCTACTTCACCCCTACATCAGGTTGATGAAAAAACCTTTTTGGATATGTTCATGTTCCGGAGCCGCCTCGTCCTTCTTTTCATATTGCGCCAGGCATACCGTGAACGTCGTGCCCGCCCCGTAAACAGAATCAACCTCTATCAGGCCTTCATGCCCGGTTATTATCTTCTTGCATATCGAAAGCCCTAAGCCGGTGCCGCGCTCGGCTGTCTTGGTGGTGAAAAACGGCATGAATACCTTGCCCATGTCGTCGGGTTTTATGCCGTGTCCGCTGTCCTCCAACTTTACGCAGAGCATATTCCTGCCGAGCCTCGAAACAGACGACGTGCTCACCTTCACCACGCCCTTGCCGCCCATGGCGTCGAACCCGTTGCCCATGATATTCAAAAAGACCTGCCTTAACTGCCCGTCATCGCCCAAAACCACGTTATTCTCCGCTTTAAAGTCATAATCCACCTTGCAGGAATTGGAGTACTTCCTTTGGATAAGAAGCATGCTTCCGGTATCCTCGATAAGCGTCTTTACGTCAACCGGTTCTTTCTTGGGCGGCCTTTCCCTGCTGAAGTCGAGGAGCCCGGTGGTTATCGCGGCGCACCTCTTGAGTTCGTCGTCTATTATCCGGAGATACCCCTGAAGAAGCACGTGCTCACCGCGGTTTTCCGCGTCCGAGTATTTTCTGTGGAGCGAATCCACGCATATCTGCATGGTGGCCAAGGGGTTATTTATCTCGTGAGCCACCCCTGCCGCTATGTGCCCGACGGCGGCCAATTTCTTTACCGAGGCCAACTGCTCGCTCTGATCCTCTATCCTCTTTTCCATTGTCTTACGGACGTCTTCGAGTTCCGTTGCCATGCCGTTCATGGCGTCTACGAGAGTTCCTATCTCGTCCTTGCCATCGTAATCAAGACGGGCGGAAAGGTCTCCCTTGGCGATCTGACCGGCGAAGCGCTCGAGCCTTGAAAGAGGAAAAATCATGTACCTTATAAGAAGATACCCGACAAGCAAGGTGAAAATCACGGAACCCGCGAAAAGCGACACTATGATCGTCCATACGCGGCTTATGTTGCTTTTATGGTGCCTTTCTATGTCAGCGACAAGTCTGTCCGTAACCTCGACCATCTCGACGCCGCGAATATTTATGTCCGGTATAAGCACCCCGTATTCTTCGGGACTCAAAAGATACGTTATAAGGAGGGTTTCAAAAGACTTCCAACTGTCGCTCAAGACATCTATCTTCACGGCGGCGCCGGCCAAGGCCTCGGTTTTTTGCTCCCGCGCGGCTAAATACCTGTCAACTTCCCTTAAGGTAAGCACGTAAGAATTCATCTTGTCAACTATCAGGGATTTATCGGTGAGTTCGATTTTCTTGTCGGCCGTGACGTCTTTAAAAATATAAAGGAGCCGGTACATCTGCATCCTCGCGGAACCGGCCACGTTCACCATCCTCGCGTCGAGCGCGAGGTCGGAGGTAATCCTCGTAAAAACCAAAAAAACCACCAATCCCATGACTAAGAAGGCGGCAAAAAGCACGTAGAGCTTTGCCTTAAGCGGCGTATTGCGTATAATCCCTTTTAACGATTGCCTCGCCATGATGTCCCGCCTAAAAGCCGATTCTCACGGTTGCTATGCCAATTACTACCCTAACGAGTATAACCTATTACTTTCCGTCATTCAAATAAATTATGACGCCGCGAAAAAAACAACGGCGCCCCGATGTAACATGAAGGCGCCGCTGTCGGGGATTACGCAACTCAGCCCTCCGCCTGAGGCGGAAGGGCTGATATAAATCAGGGCTAAAGCCCCGAGCTACTTCGCACCCTCCAAAATCTTGACCTTCATCTCAACCCTCTCGTTCGGAAGGTCGCTCGGTCCTCTCTCAAGCGCGACTACCTTATCAACGGTTTCCATGCCGCGCACCACCTCGCCGAAGACCGTGTACTGCCCATCGAGGAAATTCGAATCCTTTACGACTATGAAAAACTGAGAACCCGCGCTGTCGGGACTCGCGGCCCTTGCCATCGAAACTATCCCCCTCTTGTGGGGAATGTCGTTGAACTCGGCCTTGACCATATAGCCGGGGCCGCCGGTTCCGTACTTCCTTTTGTCGTCGCCCTTGGTAAGAGGGTCCCCGCCCTGAATCATAAAACCGGGAATAACCCTGTGGAATATGGTCCCGTCGTAAAAACCCTCCGATGCGAGTTTTATGAAGTTTTTCACGTGCTCCGGCGCGACGTCGGGGAAAAACTTAATCTCCATCTCTCCGTGCTTGGTCTCTATTATGGCCCTCACCTTGGTAAGATCCTCCTTGGAAGAATTTTTCTTGTCTTGCCCGTTGCTCGCCGATGCCGTTGACAAAAGAATAACGCCAGCGGCGAAAAAAACGCTTAAAAACTTATACACGACGCACCTCCGGAATGTTTTTACACTTTTAACCTTTTACGGCTTAAAAATCAACCATTTATTCTGTCATTGCGAGTCCGCCATTATTATTGGCGAACGAAGCAATCCCGTGATTATTAAAGATGAGATTGCTTCGGAATAAAGCCCCTCGCAATGACTACCGTTATTCCTACCCCTTTTTCGCCCGCCCCTTCTTTACAATCTCTATTGCCCGGCGTCTCGTGCGGGCTTCTCCGGAACTTACCAATTCATCCATCTCCTTCATAATCTCCCCGACCGAAGGCCCCTCTTTCACGTTGAATATCCTCATTACTTCCTCTCCGCTCAAGAGCGGCTTCGTCTTTTTCTTCGTATAGACATCAAAATAAAAATCCAGCATGTTGCTTACGCACTCGTATACCGCCTTGTCCTCCGAACCCCTTGTCGCCCTCGCGTCGCAGAGCGCCGTCAAAAGCGCGACAGGCCCGGCGCCGGTTCCGACGGCGTTGAAAAAATGCGCCTTTGTCCTTTTCGAAGGTCTTTTCAACCTTGAGAGGACAAAGACCCTGTGATGATTTCGCGCCACGGACGACAAGGTCTTTATGACTTTACGGCCGAACTTGAGCCTCCGCAGGATTTTCTTCACGAGCGCTTCGCCGGCCGTGTCGTGCCCGATAAAACTCAACTCTTTGCCCTCTAAAATCATGGCAGAGGGCTTGCCCGCGTCATGCAAAAAAGCGGCCAACTTAAAAGCCGTTGCCCTTTTTACGCCGCCCATATCGTCCTTGAGATATTGCGCCAACCCGGGGCGGCAGTCAATAATCCCGGCCTCATCCAGAACAGCCTCGGCCTCGCGGAGCGTCCGTAAAGAATGGGAAAGAATATCGTAACCCGGAAACTCCTTCCAGCCCCGTAACTCAGGGAAAACAAACTCCGTCGCGTCGAGTTCGAAAAGCCGCCTTACCGCCCCTTCAGAACCGCGGTTGGAAAAAATCCGGACGGCCTCTTCCCTCACCCTCTCCACAGGAACGCGACTCAAGAGGGGCATCTTTTCCTTTACGAGACGCGAGGTAAACTCGTCCATCCGGAGTCCGCACTCGGCGGAAAGCCTGATTGCCCTTATAACCCTCAAGGGGTCGTCGTCAAGGGCGATGCCGGATACGAGCCTGAGTATTTTTCCTTTCGCGTCCTTAATCCCGTTGAACGGGTCTATGGCGCGGCAAGAGGCCTTGCCGATATCCTTCAAGCGGAGGGCAAGGGCGTTAACGGTAAAATCCCTCTTGCCCAAGTCCGCCTCGATGCAATCTCCCCTCATGAGAGAAATATCCACGCACAGGCCCTGGCTTTTCCCCACCACCCTCCACACGCGATTTTCTTCGTCCATGAGAAAAACGCTCGCGGAAAGGCGTTTCGCGAGGGTTTTGGCGAACTTATCCGCCTCATTCCTGACGCAGACGTCATAGTCCTTGCCGACGCCGAGCCCGAGTATCAAGTTTCGGAGCGCGCCCCCGACGAGGTATGCGTCAAAATCCGAAGCCGCGGCGACAATCCCTGTCATGGCCGCGTCATTCATCAGCGGTTCGGCCCAAACGGGCATAATCCCCCCTCAAAAAAATAAAAGCCGGACTTGCGCCGGCCTTATTAATTTCCTGTCATTCCCGCGGTCTTTTGAGCGGGAATCCAGTTCTTTTCCGTCTCCCTAACGGGATTGCTTCGTCCGCCAATAATAATGGCGGACTCGCAATGACAAAAACGCAACTACAATAATTCGACCTCAAGCAAAGCGTCGTCTTCCATGGGAATGGGGCTTTTCCCGGCCCCCGCGTCAAGCTCTTCCATCTTATCCCTAACCTCCCTGAAAGAAGGATCTATGCCCATAACAGATTGATACATGTCCTTCGCTTCAACGGTCTTGCCCGCGGCCTCGTAAGCCAAACCGAGTTCGTACATTACTCCCTTTCTCTCGTCGTCGCTCCTGCCTCTGACTTTAAGGGCCTTCAGACCGTAACTTACGGCTTCGTCGAGGTCCCCTGCCCCCATGGCGCAGTGCACGAGCCTCGTATACGCGTCGAATTCGAGAGCGGGCGATTTGAGAGACACCTTGAACTCGCGTATCGCGTCGTTGAAAAGCTCCATCTCCATGTACGCTATGCCGAGGTTATAGTGAGTTTCGACGTCTTCCCTGCCGAGCTGTTCGCCGACGCCGGCCTTGAACTCTTCGAAGGTCTCCTGATTTTCTCCCCCGGACCACGAGCCGACGAGGTTGTCGAGCGCCTCGTCGAGGCCGAACTCCTTGGACAGGTCCACGTAGCCGGAATCCACCGAAGCGTCCGCCGGAGCCTCCTCGCCTTCGTTCAAAGCGACGGAAACGTCCTGAAGCCCGCCCATGCCGGAACCGGCGAAAAGACTCGACAATCCGACATCCGCGTCCTCGGGCCGCATAGCCGGGCTTTCCGCCTCGCCCGGCTGTTTTTCGTATGAATAAGGCGATTCCGCGCTCTCGGCCGTAACTTCAGGAATGACTTCGGCCTCGCTCGGAATCGCGGGAGGAATTTCCTCCGTTGCCGCGACCCCGGCGCTCCCTGCCTCAGACGTCTCGTCCGCCTTAGGCGGAGCGATTTCTTCTTCACCGGGCGGTTCGATGTTTATCTCGAAAAATTCTTCGCTCTCTATCTCCGTCGCGGCTTCCTTTTCCGCCGACAACGCGGTCGCTCCGCCTGAGACAGACTCCTCTTTCTCCTCGCCGGCAACGCTAATCTCTTCGACCGGAGACTCAAACGAAAGCTCTATGTCCTCGAGAACCTCCTCAACCTTCGGAAACTCCGTGACAGGCTCTTCTTCCTTGGCCGACTCGGCGCCGGAAACGCCCACCGACGGAAAATCAATAAGCGGTTCTTCCTCGGGCTTGCCGGAAGGAACCCCTATCGACGGGAACTCGACGAGGGGCTCCGCCGGGCTTGGGGCGGAGATTGGGGCGGCAAGAAAAGGCTTGGCCTCGAGGGCGCTCTCCGACGCCCTGCCCTCGCCAAGAATATCTATCGCCTTTGCGTCCGTCGGAACGACCGAGAGTATGGACTCGCACACGGCCTTCCGCTTATCCGGGTCGTCCTTGTAAATATTGAGAAGCGCGTGCGAATACTCCAAAAACTCCCTCTTGTTCCCTAACTTCCTGTAAACCTCGACCAATCCCTCCGTAACATCCGCGTCCCGGGGATTCACCTTATATAGTTCGAAGTAAATCTTCTCGGCCTTGTCGAACTTCCCCTGGCTCATGAGCTTGTCGTAAACCCACTTATACTCGACTCTGGCGTCCTTGTCATACCCGAGCTTAAGGTGCATGTCCGCGAGCCTCAACTTAATCCCGATGTTCTCCGGGTCAATGGAGACCATCTTTTTAACGAGGTCGAAGGCGTCGTTTGTCCTTCCCTTTTTCTCGTAGACGTTTACTATGTAGCTGAATTCGCTCATGGCGTCCGCTATGAGGCGCTGCTTGGTGTAGAGGTCGGCGAGCTTATTGTGCACTTCGAGGCTGGATTCGTCAAGTTTCAGGATCTGCTTATAAACGGCTATGGCCTTGAGATAAAAACCCTTATTGGTGTGAATCTTGGCGACCTCGTTGTATTCCTTTATGGCCTCGTCCTTGCTGTTCAACTTCGCGTAAAGGTCCCCGAGGCGAAGGCGCACCATAACGTCGGAGGGGTCTATCGCCACCGCGGCCTTGTACTCCGCCGCGGCCTTGTCTATGCTCCCCTTTTCGAGAAACTTCTGGGCCTTGGCTAATATTTTTTCTTTTTGAGCCATCGCCTCACTATTTTACAGGAAGACGCGGTTTTTTTCCACATCCGCCTCGCCGCCGGCCTCATTCCACCCGGGAAGGCCGTATCGGGTCCCGGCTATGGCAATCTCCAAAAGCCTCTCTTTGCCGGTAAGCCCCGACTGTTCGAACCTGACCCGGAGCCCTTCTTCCATCCGCCTTGCCAAGATACGGGAGAACTCTTCCGTCGTAGCGTCCGAATACATTCCGACCCACGCGACCTTTAAAACAGCGTCGTTGCCGAATACGGATTCGAAAAGTCTTTGGTCCACGCCGAAGATAACGCTTCCGTGCTGCAAAAACGCGTCTTTAAAACGCCTCTGCGAACTGCCGACGAGTTTTCTTCCGTTTTCCGCGAGTATCTCGCGCCGGGACGACGCGTGAAAACAAAAATCCTTTGAACGGCTCTCTTTATAACGTCTGCCTTCGGAAAACGCCGTCTTGACGCCTATATCCGCCAAGGCCTTGGCCACGCAACCGCTTATGGCCGAATAAGCCCCGGCGATGCCCGAAAAAAAAATAGGATGAGCGCTTCCGCAGGCCACCGAATAGGTAAGTTCGTCGTCGTGAAGCACCGCCCTGCCGCCGGTTACGCGGCGGACATACGGCACGCCCCGGGCCTTAAAAAACCCGGAGTTCTGGAAACAGCCTATCGAAACGGTAGGCTCGCTCCACCCGTAAAGACGAAGCGTCGGCAAAGACTCTCCGTTAGCCACGGAACGGACTATGGCCTCGTCCCTCGCCATGTTCTCCGCGCCGCGCCGATTCTCGTCGAGGATAAGCCTCCAGACCTTCACCCTGCGTCCCCCAAAAAAGGCGCGCCTCGAAAAACACGCCTTGAAAATCATGCGCCCGGTAGGGGCACGATGCCCTGCTTCGCCGAGGCGAGCATCGTGCCCCTACTTGAATTTCGAAATAAAATCTATATCGATGTTGCCGGCTATGAAGTCGTGGTCCTTCATTATTTTGATGAGAAGGGGTATGTTGGTTTTGATGCCCTTTATGTGGAACTCCTCGAGCGCGCCCCCCATCCTCTTTATGGCAAGTTCCCTCGTATCGGCATGAACTATGAGTTTGGCTATGAGCGGGTCGTAGTGACTCGGCACCGTGTAATTGCAATATATGGCGGTATCCACCCTGACGCCCGGGCCTCCCGGCACGTAGAGTTCCGTAATCTTTCCGGGAGAAGGGACGAAGGTCAACGGGTCTTCCGCGTTGACCCTGCACTCTATGGAATGGCCTTTAAGGCAAACGTCTTTTTGAGATACGTCGAGTTTCTCTCCGGCGGCTATCCTTATCTGCTCCTTCACTATGTCCATGCCGGCGGTCAGTTCGGTTACCGGGTGCTCGACCTGCACCCTTGTGTTCATCTCCATGAAATAAAAGCGCTTGTTTTTGTCCAGCAAAAACTCCACGGTTCCGACGCTCGTGTAGCCTATGTCCTTGCAAAGCTTCACCGACGCCTCGCCCATGCGAGACCTTAATTTTTCGTCAACCGCGACCGACGGGCATTCCTCCACTATCTTCTGGTGGCGCCTCTGTATGGAGCATTCCCTCTCGCCAAGGTGCACGATATTGCCGTGCTCGTCGGCCATGACCTGTATCTCTATGTGACGCGGCTTTTCGCAATACTTTTCCATGAACACGTCGCCGTCGCCGAACGCGGAAAGGGCCTCCCTCCTCGCCATGTGGAAGGCGCTCCCCAAAGCGGCCTGAGTATGGACGAGCTTCATGCCTCTTCCTCCTCCGCCCGAGGCCGCCTTTATTATGACGGGAAATCCTATCTTCTTCGCTATCGCCGCGGCGTCCTTCTCTTCGCTTATGGCAACGCCGCTCCACGGAAGCACCGGAACTCCGGCCTTTTCCGCGACCTTCTTAGCCGCAATCTTATTGCCCATGAGGCGCATGACCGAAGAGGTCGGGCCGATGAACTTGACTCCGCAATTTTCGCAAACCTCGGCGAAGGCGGCGTTCTCGGATAAAAACCCGTAACCCGGATGCACGGCCTCGGCGTCCGCGACCTCCACGGCGGAGATGAGCGCTGTCTTATTGAGATAACTTCCGGAACTCTTGGCCGGACCGATGCAGATGGCGCCGTCGGCGGCCTTTACGTGAAAGGATTCCCTGTCGGCGTCGGAATAAACCGCGACCGTCTTTATGTCGAGCTCCTTGCAGGCCCTTATAATCCTTAACGCGATTTCGCCCCTGTTGGCGATAAGCACTTTATTGAACATGATATTTATTATACCCGTCTGCCGTGATTTTTTTAAGGCCGGAATTTGAAGAAAAGCCGCAATCCGTAAAAGTAGGGCAGGGCTTTAGCCCTGCGTAAAGAAAAAAGACAGCAACCCTGAAGGGTTGCCCTACGTTCAATACGTTAAATAAACCATTCATGGCGGATAATGCCCATATGGTCTTTTGTTTAGAACCGAATGCCCTTAAAGCGCCCTTCTATTCCACGTGAAAAAGCGGCTCGCCGTACTCCACGGGCTGGCCGTCTTCGACGAGAATCGAGATTATCTTGCCGGCGACCTCCGACTCCACCTCGTTCATTATCTTCATCGCTTCTATTATGCAAACCGCCTGACCGAATTTGACCATGGAGCCTATCTCCACGAACGGCTGGGCCTCGGGCGACGGAGACCTGTAAAAAGTCCCGACCATGGGAGACGTGATGGTCTTTATGTTGGTATTCTTCTCCTCTTTCGCCGGAGCCTCGGGCGTAGCCGCCAAAACGGGAGGCCGCGCGATCAAAGCGTCGGCGCCGGCCCTCTTGATCTTTACCTTGCCCCTCGAGTCCTCGAGTTCCAGCTCGACTATATCGGTCGTCTTCAGAAACTTATAAATGCTTTTTAAATCCTTTATGTCCACATTGCCTCCTGTTCCTTAAGCCGGATGCCTTAGAAAGATTACAAAACCCTCAATTCTTTTTTATCGTTCGTAAGAACCTCGCACCCGTTTTTCTTAACCAGTACCATGCTCTCTATCCTTACCCCGCCGAACTCCGGTATGTATATGCCGGGCTCGATTGTTATCACCATGCCGGACGCTAAAACGTCCTTACTGAGTCCGCTTATGCCCGGAGCTTCGTGCACGTCCATCCCCACGCCGTGCCCCGTGCCGTGTCCGAAGTATTTGCCGTAACCGGCTTTTTTTATGACGTCCCTCGCGGCCCGGTCTATGTCTTTCGCCGAAACGCCGTCCCTCACAGCCTCCATGGCGGAGTCGTGAGCGGCCTTGACTATGCCGTAAATCTCTTTTTGCCTTCTTGTGGGACGTCCGATTACATACGTCCTCGTCTCGTCCGATTTATAACCTTTGAAAGACGCGCCCATGTCTATCGTCAGGAACTCGCCGGCTCGAATCCTCTTATCCGACGGAGCGCCGTGCGGCAACGCGCTTCTCTTTCCGGAGGCGACTATGATATCGAAAGACAACCCGTCCGCTCCCCTCTTTTTAACTTCCCGCTCTATGTCGAGGGCCAGTTCCTTCTCGGTCCTTCCGATTACTGGTTTCGTTTCGATAACCCTGAAACCGGCGTCCGCGAAAGACACGGCCTTTTTTATGGCCTCTATCTCCGAAGAATCCTTTATCGCCCTTTTCTTGGCTATCCCCTCCTCCGCGTCAATGAAGCGCGTTCCGGGGAGGAGTTTTTTGAGCTTAAGATACGTGGAATAATCTATTGCGCGGCCTTCTATGCCGAGCCTCTTTACCTTGCGCTTTTTTATGAGCGCCGAGGTCTCGGGAAGTCCGTTTTTATAAATCTTTATCCGATAACCTCTGACCTCGTCGCGGGCCTGTGTCTTGTAGCGGGAATCGGTAAGAAACCATCTCTCGTCCCTGAACGCGACTGCCTGCGCGTTAGAGCCGGTAAAACCGGTAAAATATCTTACGTTCGTCCTGCCCGTGATAAGAACGGCGTCAATCGAAAAATCGTCCATAAGCGCGGAGAAGAACCTATGCCTCATAAAAAAGCCCTCGCCCTACCGCGCGAGTTCCCCCGCGGCTGAAGCGGCGACCTTCTTGAGATAATACCTTGCCTTGCCGAGGTTTCCGTCGTGGCTGAGTATGAAGGCGACGAAATACTCCCCTGTTATAATCCTCAAGACAATCCTGACGCGCCCCAGAGTTATTATTATCTCTTCGGTTTCGCCGAGATTCAATATCTCGGAGGCCTTTTTTATCTCGCCCAGAACGCCTATATACTCGACCAGAAGCATCTCCGTGTCAATGGAGGCGCCGTCTTTAGCGTAGCCCTGGATCGGAATGCCGTCCATGCCCATTACGGTTCCGGCAAGCCCTCCCTCGACTCCGTGCACCATGTCTTTAATAAGTTTCAAAAAATCCATATAGCGCGCCTCGATAAGCCTTATCTCTTCGAATACCCCTTGCCTTCGGCCCGTCCCTTGAGTCTCTCTATGCTTGCCTTCAAAGCGTCGTCATCCGGTTTCGAGTCCGACAGTATCTTGTATATCGTCAACGCGTCGTCAAAACGATTCTGCTTTTCGAGAACCTCCGCCATGGTCACGGTAAAAAATATGTCGTCATTTGCCTTAACCTTTTGCATAAATTCCGGGGACAGTCCCGATTCTACGACTCCGCCAAGCGAAGTCCGTAAATCTGGGACAGTCCCCCTAAACTTATTAAAGATTAAGCCTTAAGTCAATGGGAATTTGCCGAACAATCCTCGAAATTGGTAAAATCACCAATGAATTCAATGAGTTTCTTTTCCGGAACTTCCCTCATTATAACTCTTCCGAGGTCTTGGACAAGGACAAATCTTATCTTTCCGGCCTTGACCTTCTTATCCAATTTCATGGCCTCGACATACTCGTAAGGGGAAAACCCCGGGGGCTTTATCGGCAGGGAAAGTCTTTTAAGGAGCTTTTCCAGCCTTATCGCGATATCCGGTGACGCAAGCCCCAAAACATGCGATAACCTCGCGGCCATTACCATGCCCATGGAGACCGCCTCGCCGTGCCTGAACTCTTTGTAACCGGTCAACGCCTCTATGGCGTGGGCAAAGGTGTGCCCGAAGTTAAGTATGCTCCTGATACTACCTTCCCTTTCGTCCTCCATAACGACCTCGGCCTTGGCAACGCAGGAACGCTTAATGGCCTCGACAAGAGACTCTCCGTCCGAGGCCGAAGGCGGATTGGTCAAGGCCCTCGCATTGTCCTCGATGAACTTGAAAAAACCGGCGTCACGTATAACGCCGTATTTCACGACCTCGGCCAAACCGGCGTAAAGTTCCCTCTTGTCGAGGGTAGAGAGCGCGTCCGGGTCTATGATGACGGCCTTTGGCTGATAAAACGCGCCTATCAGGTTTTTTCCGAGCCTGTGGTTAACGCCTGTCTTGCCTCCGATTGAACTGTCCACAAAAGCCAAAAGTGTCGTCGGCGCCTGAACGAACGGCACGCCCCTTAAGTAAGTGGCGGCCACGAACCCTGATATGTCCCCTATGACCCCGCCTCCCAAGCCGACTATCGCCGAGTCCCTATCGAGCCGCGCCTCAAGAAGCCTGTCGTATATGAGCGAGACCTGCGTCAGGTTCTTATATTCCTCGCCGTCGGGTATCTCTATCGTGACGGCGTCAAAACCGGCTTTTTTCAAAGACTCGATTACAGGGGCGAGATAAAGGTCTCCGACAGTCGGGTTCGTTATGACGGCGCACCTTCCTCCACCCGGCAATACGCCCGCCGTCAATTCGCCGACCCTTGAGATAAGTCCTCTCTCTATGAATATCGGATAGGAACGGGAGGGCTTTTCTTCTTTATCGAGTTCCACTTTTATTGTATGCATGGCAGTTATCGTTTACCGGTTATCGGTTACCGGTTATTTTATCTTTACCGATTACAGTCCACCGATTGGTAACGTCAAGTATTTTGTGTCATAAGAAAAGAGGCAGCGGTTTTTTTGTTTTTTTTTGTTTCCGTAGAGCAACCCTCCGTCCGCCTCAGGCGGACGGAGGGTTGCGTCTTTACGGTAGGGGCACGATGCATCGTGCCCCTACTAAAGCCTTGCCCTACATGCTCATTATCCCCCGTAAAAGATATAAATGTACCCCTTTCCTTTTACTGACACAAGATATGATACGTTACCCCTCCGATTACCGATAACGCTTTATAAACCCCTCTATTTCCTCCACCACCGCCTTTACGTCCTTATGGGTCGTATCCACCGTCAAATGACAATCTTTATAAGCCTCTTCCCTTTGCTTGAGAAGTTCCGAGATATTGGCTATCCTCTTGTCAATGTCCGCGCCCAAAAGCGGCCTCTCGTCGCCCTCTCCGACCCTTTTCGCTATAACGGCGGGCTCGGCAGTAAGGCAAATAACCGTTCCAAAAGACTTAAGCCTCACTCTGTTCTCGGGGTCAATAACAGCCCCGCCGCCGACAGAAAATACTATCCCTGCCATGGTTTCCGTGACTTCTTTTATGACCTCTTTTTCAAGGCGTCTGAAGTACGGCTCTCCCTTGCCGGCGAATATGTCTTTTACCGGCATGGCGGCCTTGTTCTCGATAAGTTCGTCCGCGTCAAAGAACCTCAAACCCGTGAGCTTCGAGAGCGCCCTTCCGACCGTTGTCTTGCCTGTGCCCATGAAACCGGTAAGAACTATGTTTTCGGCCTTTGTCATGCGCCGGCAACCCCCCGACCCCCTTCAGAAAAAGGAGAACGCCGCTAAAAGGCGCTCAAATATTTAAGGTATGCCCTGTAATTTCTGTTTATTTCGATTACCGAATCTCCGCCGAACTTTTCGAGAAAGGCGTTTGCCGTCTCGATGGCGACTACGGCCTCGGCTATGACGCTCGCGGCCGGAACCGCGCAGATGTCGCTTCTTTCTATCGCGGCTTTGAAGGGTTTTTTCGTGACGATATCAACCGAGCGAAGGGGTTTATAAAGGGTGGGTATGGGCTTCATCGCGGCCGTTAGAACTATGGGTTCGCCGTTCGACATGCCGCCTTCTATTCCGCCGGCGTTATTCGTCTTTCTGAAAAACCTTCTTGATATCGGCCAATAGCCGTCCTTTCCGTCCACCCGGGGCGGAGCAGACGAAGCGCGCCCGTAGAATATCTCGTCATGCACCTTGGAGCCGGGAGTCGAGGCGACGTCAAAGCCCATGCCGATTGCAACGCCTTTTATGGCCTGTATGCTCATAAGCGCCGTCGCGAATCTGGCATTAAGCTTCCTGTCCCACTGGGCATGGCTTCCGAGCCCCGGCGGTACTCCGGTTACCACTATCTCGAACGCGCCTCCGAGGCTGTCGCCGGATTCCCGCGCTCTGTCTATCGCCTTTTTCATCTTTTCGGAAACTGCCCTGTCCGGACACCTTACCTCGCTCGATTCCGCGAGTTTAAAACTTTTCAAAGGGTTTTTTCCGCGGATTTTCGAAGAGCATCCCCGCTTACTTCCTGCCGGGACAAGTTTCACCCCGCCTATCTCAACGACGAAGCTCATGACATTCATACCGAACATGGAGAGAAACTCCTTCGCAACGGCCCCTACCGCGACCCTCGCGGCCGTTTCCCTCGCGCTCGAACGTTCGAGAATATCCCTCATGTCAAGCGTTCCGTACTTTAAAGCGCCGGTAAGGTCCGCGTGCCCGGGCCTCGGACGGGTTACGGCCTCGGCCTTCGAGGCGCTGCGAGGCTCAACCGACATCCGCTCCTCCCAATTGGCCCAATCGAGATTGGGAATCACAAGGGTAACGGGAGAGCCGAGGGTTTTACCGAACCTTACGCCTCCGGTGATTTCGACCCTGTCTTTTTCAATGGATTGCCTGCCTCCCCTGCCGTAGCCCTTCTGCCTTCGCGACAGTTCACGGTCTATGTTTGACGCAAGAAGAGGCACGCCCGATGGCATGCCCTCTATGACGGAGGTGAGGGATTTTCCGTGAGATTCGCCTGATGTGAGGTATCTGAGAGGCATAAACGGTCTCCTCGTTCCCGCGCCGAAGCGCGGGAACGATAAAAAAATTCCTGTCATTGCGAGCGAAGCGAAGCAATCCCGTAATTATAAAAGAATGAGATTGCTTCGGGATAAAACCCCTCGCAATGACTATCCTATAACCTCGTCCCCCTCACCCTACCCTCTCCCCCTTGGAGAGAGGGATAAAAAAATATCCTGCTTCGATATACCGGTCTCCAAATCAAAATGCACCCCGAAGGGTGCATTTTTGGCGTCAACCTAAACCGGCTTATCCCGCGGCTTCTTCTTCAACGATTGTGGGAGTGATGAATATGAGAAGTTCCTTCTGAGAGTCTGAAATCGATTTGGCCTTAAAGAGCCAGCCGAGCACCGGTATGTCCTTCAGCAAAGGTATTCCCCTCTCGCTGGTGGAACTGTCGGACACTATGATGCCGCCTATCACGGTCGTCTCGCCGTTTTTCACGAGTACGTTCGTGGTGGCCTCCTTCTTGTTTATGCTGGGCTTGCCGGCCGAGGTACGGAAACTTCCTATGGAGTTCCTGCTCGCCTTTATGCTCATAAGAACGCTTCCGTCCGGGGTAATCTGCGGCGTGACCGTGAGACTCAGGTTGGCGTCTATGAAAGAAGTCGCCGTGCCGGAGGCCGACGCAGTCTCGAACGGTATGGATTCGCCCTGCTCTATTTTGGCCTCTTTATTGTTCATCGTGATAATCCTCGGCCTCGATATGGTCTTTACGTGGCCCTGCTGTTCGCCGGCGGAAATCCGCAAATCAAGCAACATCGGGTTGGCGCCTGTCTTGCCGAGTATGAAGCCCAACGCGCCGAGCGTTCCCGCCGTGCCCGTGGCCGGGAGGTTGACCGCGTAGTTGGAGACGCCGACATCGCCCGCGAAACCCGTCTTTGCCTGATTAGTTACCGGAGTGGTCGCTATGGGGGCTGATTGGACACCCGGATCCGGAATAGCCGAACCAAGCTGGTCCGAGCTTCCAAACATGGTGGTATGCACATTGCTCGAATGGGTGGCTCTCGTGTCAATGCCCCACTGAATGCCCAAATCCCTCGCGAAACTCGTCTCGGCCTCGACGATGCGCGCCTCTATCAAGACCTGAGGCGTGGGCTTGTCAACCTGCTTTATGTAATCCTTCGCGGCCGCTATGCCGGCCTTCGTGTCTCTTATTATAAGCGTATTAGTCGCTTCATGCACCGTAGGCACGCCCCTGTCGCTCAGGACGCTTTTTATCTGGGGCGCGAGGGTGGAGGCCTTGTCGTAATTTATGCGCACGTATTCGGTTTGAAGGTCCTCTTGCTTTTCCTCGGCCTTTTTGGCGGCCAACAACTCCTCTTTCTCTTTACGCAGCCTGTCGCGCGGGGCAACCCTTATCACGTTGCCTTCCTCGATGCTGTCAAGCCCCTTGGTCTGCAGTACCAGATCAAAGACCTGCTCCCACGGAATGCTCTTCAGGCGAAGCGTTATCGTGCCCCTTACGTCTTCGGACGCCACTATGTTTATGTCTCTCACCTCGGCAAGAAGCTTCAATATGTCGGTAATCTGCGCGTCTATCATGTCTATGTCGATTTTCGGGCCCTTGTACTTCTTTGGCTGCAAAGCCGCGTCCTCAAGCGGTTTTCCCACCGGAACCTCGGCCTTCGGAGCCTTGGCGGCGGCCATTGTCTTTGCCGGAGCTTCCGCCGCGGCCTCCGCGGCCTTAGCCGCAGGCGAGGCGGCGAAAGCTACGTTTATCGTTCCGTTGGACTCCTTTACCGTATAGGTGGCCTTTTCGTTCAGATTGACCAATACCCTCACGTTCTTCCCGGCCTCGGACGGCTCAAACGAGCTTATGGAGGACACGACCGTATTCAACTCCGAGGCGTCAAGCGTCATCTTCAGTTCTTCCGGAATGGCCGCGTCGGATATGTCGAGCGTAAGCGTAAGCCCTTCGCTTGACTCAATCACCTTATAAACGGGCATGCCTGAAGTCGCGATGGAAAGCATTCCTCCGTTTCCGCTTACCTTGCGAAAGTTGACGCTCTTTATCTCGACAAGCTCGCCTTCGGCCGGAGATACCTCCGCCGCGACTTCGGACTTTGCCGGCTCCGGAATCGCGGCCGGCGTTGCTACGGCCTGCGCAGGCGCGGAAAGCCTGGAAGACGCCGCCTCTTGCGCGGATATTTTCGCGGCATCCGCGCCAAACCTAACCACAATGGCGTATCCGTCTTTCTCTATCGTGTATGCCGGAACCTTCTTCGACTTGGAATCGAACACTACCCTTGTCTTATCGGGATGGGCGCCGATCCTCATCTTTTTTACGAATGCCCCGGATATGCCGACTTCCTTTTTCGCGACCGACGTTCCCACGCCCCATATGTCAAGCACCATTCTGGCGGGGCTGTCAAGTCCGAATGAATTATAATTTCCGAACTGCCCGTCCCCCGTAAGACGCACAACCGTCACGCCGTCTTCCGACGAGGTTGCGACTGAAATTATGTTTTTTGCGCCGGGAATGACTTCCGCCGGAGCGGCTTCGGGAGCAGGCTCGGCCGCGACCGCCGGCTCAGCCATTGCAACGGGAACAGACTCGGCCGCGACCGGTTCCTCTTCTATCTTTTCCGGCGCGCTCACGCCGGGTATGTAGGTCTCCGCCGAAAAATCTATAAGCAGACTGTCGTCACCGGCCTTTATGTCGTGGTTTACGCCGCTTCTAATGCCTACTTCTATCCTGGCGATTTTATTGTCGCCTTCGCCCGTAGCGCTTACCTTTATGTCTGTTATGAAATTATTATTAACGGTCGTCATGCCCTGCACGCCGGCTATGCCGACTCCCGGCATGTCTATCGCCACCCTCGGAGGGCCGGAGAGCTTGAAGGCCGTATATTTCAACAGTCCGTCAGCCTCCACAAGAACGGAGTTGCCGAGCCCGACGACGCTCACGAGCGTCAATTGACCGGCGCTCTTTTTAGCCTCCTCGGCCGCGGCCGCCGGTTCTTTGTGAACTGCCGGCCCCTTAACGGCGCATCCCGTCATAAAGAGGAATGCCGCGCAAACGGCGAACACTCCCGTTAAAATCCTCTTCGTTATATTCATGGTTTTTACCTCCGTTATGCTATGCGGTCTTTTCCTTTTTTTCTTTACGTAGGGCAGACCTTTAGGTCTGCGTCATTTCCTTCTTTTTATTTCGCAGGGCTAAAGCCCTGCCCTACGAAAACAAAACAGAATAGATCTCAGGAACGTTGGGTTCGCTTCGCTTAACCCAACCTACTTTTATGAGCTGCAATCGCCGCGCCTGCGCCGACGCCAAGCAGGATAAGCCGTTATTTGACTTTAGGCAGCGCCAACTCGGTCCTCGGCCTTGCCAGCACTTTATCGTCCTGGTCCTTTTCTATTTCTTCCACAATCAGCACGTCTTTGCCTATATGCACTATGGTTCCGTCCTTAAGCCCTATGCGGTCTCCTTTTTTAACGATATAACGCTTGCCGTCGGAGGCCTGAAGAAGGGCGTAATTGCCGTCCGGCGAGACTACCACCGCGGAAACCTTGAACGTCATCAAGTCGCAACATTCAAGCGGCGTCCTCTCCCTTGCCGGTTTCTCTATTTGCTTCGCCAAATAACTCGCGAAAGGATTGCGCCTTTCTTTTTCAACAAGTTCCGCCTGAGGCGCCTGAACAGGGGCTTCCTGCTTTTGAACAGCAACTTGCGGCGCCGCCTTGAGCTGCTCCGTCTCCGGCTCTTCCTTGCCGCCGCAACCAACGAGCACGAACGGCAACAAAATAATCATTCCTGTGATTTTACGCATCATAGTTATTTTTTCTTCTTGGCGGCCTCTGCCGCGGCCGCGGCCGTCTCCTCCGGAGACACGAACCTGAATGTAAGCGTTACGAATTGGGCCTTTACTACCGGCTTCGACGAAATCGCGCTACTGGCGAGGTTAGTGGCTATATTCTGTATGTTTACTATCCTCGGCAATTCGCTTATTTTAACGCAAAAAGCATACAGACTTTCGAACGTCCCCTCGACTTCCATGTTGACGGGAATATCGGAATAAAATCCCCTCGGTGTTTCCTGACCGGGCTGAAAAAGAATAACCTTGAGACCGGATTTTCTGGCCGACTCGCTTATGCTGTCTATAAGATTAGGTATCTCTTTTTCATTGGGAAGTTGTGAAAGGGCCTTTTTAAGCTGCTCCTCTAACTCGTCCTTTTCCTTCTGGAATCTCGGTATATCGGCGGCTATGCGCCTGTTTTCCTCGACTTTTACCGTCAACTCGGCGAGACTGACCGTAAGGTTAGCTATCTCGGTTGTCTGCGGTTTCAAAAGCAGTTGATAAGAAAGCGCGGCAATCGCGATGATTATCCCGGCGAGTATGATAATCTTCTTGGAAAGCGGCAGTTTCATTACCGCGTCTAATTTTACGATGTTTTTCAAGTCTATCGCCATACTCTACCTTCTGTCAAGGTTTAAAGAAAAATCCACTATGTCGGCGACGCCGGGCGCGGACGACTTCACCCGCCTTGCCACTATAAGCTCGACCTTGCCGATGCCTTTGCCTTTATAGGCCTCAAGCCTTCGCATGAACTCCGCCAACACCTCGTCGTTCAACGCGCTGCCCTTAATGGCGATTATGCCGCCGGTGTCTGCAAGAGAACTCAGCCACGCCTTCTCCGGCACCGCGTCGGAAATCATGTTGAAAAGATTCACCGGCCCGGAGCGGGCTGACTCAAGTTGCCTGACAACGTCGAGCTTGCCCTGAACGACCCGTTTCTCGTCCTTCAACTTTGCCAGTTCGCCGACCTTCACTTCCAATTCCTTGAGTTCCTTCTCGCCGGCGGCGATGTTGCCTTTAAGCTCGGACACGTCGCTTCTCAACTTTATGAAAACGCCGGCAAGTATTATCAACGCCATGACGATGATAAGCCCGGCCACGGTCATCTGAAAACGGATCGATTCCTTTTTCTTGGCGGCCCTTACCGGCAGAAGGTTTATGCGTATCATCTGTCGCCGAGCCTCCTTGTCGCGAGCCCGACCGCCACCCCGAAATGCGGGGCCATATCGGTAAGATATTCATTGGCGAAGTTTTTCGGGTTCAAAGTCAATCCGTTAAACGGATTCACGAGTTCGACCGGCATCGCGGTCCTGTCCTGGAGCGCTTCCCTGAGCCCCTTGGTCTTGGCGGCCCCTCCCGCCAACATTATCCTTCCTATTATTACGGACGGGTTGCCGCCGAGGAAAAAATCAAGCGACCTTTTTACCTCAAGCGCCATGTTGTTGGTGACGCCGCTCACCACGGCGGCGGCCTCCTCGGGATTAACCTGAGCGCCGGGTCTTCCGAGCTTTATGTCCTCGGCCTCCTTGAAACTCACGTTGAAGTGCCTCTGTATCTCTTCGGTGTACTGGTTGCCTCCGGCGGGGGTAGACCTCGTGAAAACCGTAACCCCTCCCGCGATGACGCTTATGCTCATTATGCTCGCGCCGATGCTCACCATGGCCACGTTTTCGTTCGGGGCGAGGGCGTAATTGACCTCCACCATGTTTTCAAGCGCGAAAGAATCCACGTCCATCACTATCGGATTGAGGCCGGCCTCTTTGATGACGTTTACGTAGTCGTTTATGACGTCCTTCTTCACGGCTACGAGCATGACGTCCATCTGCCCCTTGGCGTCCTGATTCTCGCCGAGTATCTGGAAGTCTATGTTGACGTCGGTCATGGGGAACGGTATGTACTGTTCCGCCTCCCACTGGATGCTCTCGCCGAGTTCCTCTTCGGTCATTGCCGCGAGGCTCACCTTTTTTATGATTACCGAATGTCCTGCGAGGGAAGACACGGCCTCCTTGACCTTAATCTTGTGCTCCCTCAGGAGATTGGCGATGGTGTTGGTGACGGTCATGGAGTCTATGATGCTCCCGTCGACTATGGCCTCGGGCGGAAGATAGGCGAGCCCGAGCTTCTGCAGTTCCCACCCCTTTTTGGCCTGCCTCATCTGGACAAGCTTTATGGAATTGGAACCGATGTCGAGGGCCACTGCCTCTTTTGTCTTCGAGAAAAGCGACGATAAATCCATAATCCCCTCTAACTCCTAACTCCCCTTTCGGGCACCCGCCAAAAAGGCGGGTCGGGGGAGAACCGTAATCCCCTCTGACTCCTAACTCCCCCGATGTAACATCGGGGGAGGGATTAAAAATACCTTTTGTCTTTGCCTCCTCTCCCCATTAAGGGGGAGGGAGAGAATGAGTTGCCGCGCGTTTCCTAATCCGCTTCGAAAACCCTGTTCCTCTCGGAAAGCTTTAGCCCGAGGGCCTGTATTATCTTCCTCTTGGTGTCGAGCCTGCAGGAATATCCGTTCTCTATCCTGTCTATGGTAAGGGGCGACACGCCGGCCTTTCTGGCGAGTTCGCTCTTGCTCAAGAGCATGCCTTCCCTTATCTTTTTCAGCTTATTCTTTTTTCCCACCGTATGCGCCTGCGCCATTTTTCACATCGCTTTCGAACGCCAAATACGAGATTGCTTTGCCGACCCGCACAAGGAATATTCCGCGCCTCAAAGTCAATTATGCGTAACTCTATGCCATAATCCATAATTTGTCAAGTTTTTTTTTAATTGATGACAACTTATATATAACTTCGCATAACTGGTGGGTGGCGTGCCCCTTTTTTATTTCTTTTTCAGTTTGTCATTCCCGAGGTCTTAATCGGGAATCCAGAGGTTTTTGTTTTAAAGATTAAAGACTGGATTCCCGCTCAAAACACTGCGGGAATGACAAAATAGGCGGACTACTGGAGCGCCGCCGTTTATTCTATCATCCTTATCGTTCCCACGCCGGAGCGTGGGAACGATAAAAGCCGTTCGTCCTGAGCCTGTCGAAGGACGAACGGCTTCGCTCGCAATGACAAAGAGGCTCGCAACGGCCCTTTTATTCCCTGTGCCATCTCAAGATCTTCGGCGCGCCGACTTGGTCGCCTACTCCATCGGCGATTTCTGTGCTGCCGAAGACATTAAAACCGCCATTAACATTAACGTCGTTGGCTGACATGGCGCCGTCGACTGACGCGGCGCCGCCGTCCACCATGACTGTGCCGAACACCGTCACATCGCCGCTTATGCTAAGATCACCCATGACGTATATCATACCCTCCCATAAAACTCCTCCGGCAAGGTCAAGATCTCCCGTAACGACCAGTATCCCCCTTCCCGTGGAATTGGCCGCCAAATTCGCCGTCTTTCCGGCGTTATCTATATAGATTATCTTCGACTCATTATCGCAATCGTGCGCAGATTTAACTGCCGGATCGGTTGTATCGTTTACGGTGCCCTCGTTGCAAACCGTGCCCCACTGGCCGTTAGTGCTGTAATTAACGTTGCCTCCGCTTTGGTCGTACGGCGACGGGAAATCAGCCATGTTTTTGAGTTCAGTTATGTTCACCCCGATATAATCCGTCATGCCGCCGGCTGTCCATAGAGGACTCCAGCCCGGAATGTCGCCTGACCTATCGTTGCAATTCTTCGCAATCTGGCAATTTGTAACAGATCCGCTAAAAGAAGCTATCCTCCCGTTGATGGTCGCGTTTGCCGCAGGCCCGATGGTTATGCCCCCCTCGGTAAAGAGAATCGTATCGCCCGGAGGCAAGACGTTAAGCATGCTCGACGCGGCATACGCCACTATGGTAGCCACTGTGCCGGACGAAGTCGTGCCGGTTGACGTTACCTTGTAAACAGGCTGGCCGCTGTCGCAATTGGTCGGCACGCCTGTGCCGGAAAAACCGAAACCGGTGCAATAACGGACTACTTCGTTGCCGGGAATATGTCCTTCGTCATCGTTGAAGGTGCCGCCGTCATCGGACCACGTGCCGGCCTCTTCTCTCGCGTAATCCACTGTTACGTTATACGTGCCGCCGAGCCCGGCAACATTAAGAACGCTTGAGGAAAACGAATTCCCAGGGGTGCCGGGGAAGCCTGCTCCATAGATTGCCACCGGCATAGTGCTTAACTTCCTGTAGGCCTTCTGAGCGGAATTTTCCCCGACAAACCTCGCGTTGGTGGCCCGAAGGTGCATCCTCCCCAGAGCCTCCTCCATTCCGGACTGGGCGAGATAGAACGCATTTTTCGACTCTACTTCATTGCGCGCTATGAACATGTCGGTCGTCGAGGTCGTAACCACGGCAAGCCCTATGGCGGTCATAGCCGCCATAATGATAATGGCAAGGACGAGGACAAAACCCTTTTCGTCTCCCCGCTCCTGCTTAATACCTGCGCTTTTGTCATTGCGCGGGGTACCCACGCCAAGCGGCGTGGGTCGGCGAAGCAATCTCGTTTCTTGAGATTGCTTCGGGATAAAGCCCCTCGCAATGACAAAATTAGGGATGTCATTTCCGCGCACGCCGCCTCTGTCATTCCCGCGGTCGCCCCTTCTTGTCATTCCCGCGGTGTTTTGAGCGGGAATCCAGACGTCGTCCCCGCGAAAGCGGGGAACTATACGGAACGATTTATAAAAAGAACTGGTTCCCCGCTTAAGATTGCGGGGACAAGCTTTTATATTTTTCATGAAATCCATATAATCTCCGTTGCCCGCCCCCTATTTAACCTCTCCTCCCCTTACAAAGGGGAGGAGAGGTTACTCCGCCCACTCAGCTGTATATCCGCTCGTATTCGGCGTTCCGCACGTATCATAGGCCCTTATCTTGAAGTAATACCTGTACTGGCTCACAGCCCCCCGATCCGAATCAACCGTGATTGACCTCACCCCCGAGCCCGTGCCCGCGGTGGTCCTCAGATACCATCCCGTATCGGTGCTGTTGTCGTTCTTTACTGCCCTTTCCCATATCTCGTAACCCGCGAGGTCGGTTATGCTTGATGCGTCGGTATTGGTAGTAACCGCGTTCCATCTGAGGGTCATGTTCTGCCCGGACGTCGAACACGCCGTAGCGCCGCCTGTGCAAAAGTTTCCGGGAATCGAAGGCGTCGAATCGCAAGGATTCTGCGTTACCGTTACAGTCACCTCAGCGGGAGGTCCGGTACATGCCGGGCAATTCACCCTTATGAGGTCTCCGGTCGAGCCTGAACTCACGTAAACCTTGGACGCACTCTGGCCTATGTCGGTCGTGGTATTCAGCGTATTGGTCGTGCCTTCGGTTACGAACGCGTTGTACAGGATATTGCCGGTGTCGGCCTTGTTGGTTACCGTAAGCGCCCCGCCGGCATTGCCGCAATCCGACACAAGCGCCGTATAACTCGACCCGGCAACAATGCTCGACGGAGAGACGGTTATGACCGCCGTGGCCGCGCCCACACACTCCCTATAGGTATTGGTCTCCGCGCTCGAATTATCGTCGTCCGCAAGGACATCGTTGCCGCATGAGTTCTCGGCCTTCACGTAGTAGGTCACGTCGAGGTCACTGAGCGTACTCCCGGCGGTACTATAATAATTCCACCAATAACAGGTGTTTTGGGCATTATAGGTCGGATTTGTCGGCGCCGTATTATTACAGATAAAGTAGGCTGAACTCGATGGCAACACATTTGTAACAGACGCCCCCCAATCGAGCTTATCGATATCCGGCACCTCATATATCTTTGTATAAGCGCCGCCAATGGAACTACGCCTCCAGACCTGATAGTATATCGGGTCGGTGGCTTTAGTTATCGTGCCGCCGGTAGTGTATGTGGTTATCCTCGGCCATTTTATGGCCGCATGGTCTGCCGTCACGGTGGCAACTGACAAAGAAGCCGGCGTCGAAGGCGTGAGATCGCACGGGTCGAACGGCTTCTGGTCGTAGACATAAGTATTAACCGACGTTACAAAAGGTTCCGGAGAGGCATCGAAATTGCCGTCCGCGTCAATTGCCCTTATGAAATACCATACCCTTAGTTCGCTGTGTGAAGGGATAGTGGCATAACAGCGCGTCGTGGAACTGAAGCCCAAGCAAGAACTATCGTCCGAGGTCTTAAACATCGAAAGTTCGGCATAAGACGAAAAGTCCGTGGGAGGCGCGGTGGTGGCGTACGAAGTCGAGGCATAGTAAACCTTGGCCGAATTGACGTTTATCGCGCTTCCGGTGTCTTCGGACACGGTATTGCTCGCGATATCCGCGGAAACCCTTACCGTAGCGCCGCCTATCACGGCGTTTGACATCCTGCTGGTATAAAGAGCGCCGATATTAGGGCTGGTAGTATTCAGGCCGGTGGAACCGGGCACCGCGTAACCGGGCGTTCCGCTTGAAGGCTGATTCTGTTGCACGGAGGTAATCGTGGGACCCAAAGGCACAACCACGCTTCCTTCCGATTCCGAAACGGTAAGGAAGCTCCCGCACGTCGAGGTAAGGGTTGAGTCGTTTGTAACGACGAGGGACACCTTTATTTCATCGCTTCTCATGTCAACCGGATTGCCGGAAGAGTCCTTGAACGTAAAGATTATCGGCACGTAGCGGTCGGAAGCGGCTATCTGCACCGGAGCGCCGAGCGTTACTGTCGTAGTGTAGCTTTGGGGAGAAGCGGCAGAGGCGCGGCTTAAGGGAACCGCGTTGGATATCGCCGAACCCGAGCTTCTGCCCCCGCCTATGGAGATATTCGTCAAATAGGCGTCCGTATTTACCCATCCTACGGTCGCGCCGGTTATGGTCATGGTCCGGCCGCTCGTGTTGTTCAAAAAGAGAGTTGTGGAGTTGTGGGTATAGTTGATTTTGGCGGTTGTCCAGGGCAACGGAGACGAAGTGCCGTTGCCGCTGCCGGCTCCGGTGTTTATCTCAACGCCGGTCAAAACCTCTCTGTGCTTGTTGCTCGCGTCGTTATTTCCGCACACAAGGTCAACGGGAGCAACCGTATCTTCGCACTTAGAATCCCTGTCTATCTTGCCGAAACTCTTCGGACCGGCCCATACGGCGCCGGAGATGTTGCCCGGAAAGTCTATGTTATTGCCGTCCGCCGGACTCGAACTGTCTCCAAGGGGGTCGTTGGCGTAGGCGCAATCCATGCTTCTTATGAAGTAGTAGTAATCAACGCCCTGCGTTACGGTAGAGTCCTCCCAATAGGGCTTATTGCAACCCCACGGGCAACTCGCGCTGTTGGGCCAGTACTGGTCATACCAATACACATCGCCTGCCGGCAGCGGCAACGCATACAAGGTCTTGCCTGAAAGGGCGGTCGCGCCCGCGACATCCGAGTCGGTATCCCTTTCAACCGTATAACCGGCGAAGTCTATGATGCCGGAAAGCGTGTCATCCCAGCTCACCTGAGCGCTCGTGCATCCGCCAATGGTAAGGCCCACCGGAACGCCCGGAGAACCCGGATAATCGGGGTCGTCTCCGCAAAGGGTCGAAAGAGGCTGGGCAAAGGCCGTGATATTGCTCGCGTTTCCGCACCTGTCAAAGGATATGGCCTTGAAATAATAGGTGCAGGGATTGTTCGGGTCGGTAAACGTAGCGCACACGTTTTCCAGCGTGGGAGGCGTCGCGGACAACTGCGTTTCGCTGTCGAAGAAGAACGAATTGTCGCCGCCGCTGCCGGCGTCCGTGAATTTTCCGGCCTGCGCAACCGAAGGGTCGTGGTCCGGAAGAAGAGATATGGATACGGACGGCGGGGCGGCTACGCCGGCAGCGTCCGGGTCGGTCAAGACTCCGCTGTTGCTTATATTGCCGGGATAACAACAATTTACCGCGCACGTCGTGGCCGCGTCGCAAACGCCGGCGCCCGAAGGCCACCTTTTGAAGGCAATGTAGGTATGGTTGAAATCCGGGTCAGAATACGAAGACGGAGGATTATGGATGCCGGTAATATTAGGATTTGTCAGGTTAAGCTTAACCCTTTTCCAGCCGGCGTTAGCGCTAAGAGCGGGATAGGGATAGGGCGAAGTGTCTCCCGCCCTTCCGCCTATGCCGACAGTATCGGGCGGCGCGGTATCCGAGACGTTATTGGTCGGAGAATCAACAGCCGCGGTAGCAACTCCGTCGCCGTATGTTATCTTATAATCGGTAGAGGTATTCCCTGCGACAAGGGTATCGTCGCAGTTGACGGGAGTTATAGAATAATAATAGGTCTGACACCCGACAAGACCCGATGATTTGTCGGTATGAGTCGCGGACGAAGCAATAAGCTTGTTGGCCGCTCCGTAAACGTCGGTTTCCGCCGCGATAGCCAAAGCGCTGCTGACCGGATAAGCGGTGAAGTTGGAGGTATTCCTGTAAACCCTGTAACCTATGACGTCGGGGTTTGCCGCGGTGTCGTAAGTCCAACTCAGATTCACCCAGCCGTCGCTTGAGCCGTCAACGCCCGTAAGAGCGGTCGTAAATCCGACCGCGCCCTGCGGCCTCGATGGATTAATAGTTGTGTCGTCCACGCCACTCGCAAAATCGGTATTGCTCGGGTCGGGGTTTCCGCCGGGAATCTCGGTAAGGGTGCTCGCGTTATTGGAAGTGTCAACCGCCCTTATGCCTATGACGTAGGTCTTGGGAGACCCAAGCTCGGTGGACTTAGTCGGCTGGAGAAGCCACCCTGTCGCGTCAGTCGGAGAAAGCGTGTACTGAAGCGTGCCGGAGACAGGTTCCGTGGTGGACGATACCGGCACGTTAACCGACCTCTCCACGCCGGCAAGCGTGTACATTATCCTGTAAGATGCGAGGTCTTCCGCCGTGCTCTCCGCCCACTGCAAGGTAAGGCTCCCGCATACGCCCGCCCTTCCCGTGCTCGTTGTCGCCTCCCGGGCCTTAAGCCATGTTACGGCGGACGGCGGGGTAGTATCAGCCTGGCCGCTCTCGGTCTCGAGATTCCTGAGCCTCACCTCTGTCCATACCTTTACGTTGTCTTTAGCAGTCTGCCCGGCGCATGCTTCCCTGGCAAGGGCGTCCACCGTAACCTTGACAAATCTTATGTCACCTAAACCCGTGGGCGAACCGCCGCTTGATGTGTAATAATTGAACTCTAATGGGGATGCCACCGCTGTATTAAGGTTATCCATTACCAAAACCCAATCGGTTGTATTCGGAAAGGTCATGGAACAGGCATCCGTCCACGCGGTCGTTCTCACGCATCTTACCTTCCTAATATTCGCGCCTGATAACTCGTATGTAACCTCAATCTTATTACTGTCGGCAGGATCAATATACCGGAAGGTAACGGACGTGTCTGAAGCCGCGACGATTGGCGTATCGCCGGACGCGACCCTGTGCCCCGCCATAAGCAGGTCTTTCTGCATCATCTCCAACGCCGCCCTCGAATTCTGCTGGGCCTCGAGTTTGAGATACTGGCAGGACGATTGCTTGTAAAAAATCAGATAGAGCGAATATATCGCGCTCATCACTATGGCGGCAAGCGCGAGGCCTATGAGCACCTCGACGAGCGTAAATCCTTTACTGTCATTCCCGCGCATCCGCCCCCTTGTCATTCCCGCGGTCTTTTGAGCGGGAATCCGGTTCTTTTCTGTTACTGCTATCATTCCGGCGGTTTTTTGACACTGAAACGACAAAACCACGTCTCTCATCTTCATATGGCCCTCAGCGCGGTTAATGTTAGTGTGTGACTTCCCAAAAGGTCTCTCCATGTAACCTCGACGTCAACCTTCTTTATGTCGCCGCCGTCTATCACGGGACCGGTGCCGCACGGACTGGCGGCAAAATAACAACCGTCGTTATCGAGGTCGACGTAGGTTACTTTCCACCTCCACGTAAAAATCGTGCCGAGCGTGTCGGTCGCCGACGTGGGCGTGCAGGTAAAGACGGGCGGCGCCGTTCCAACAGGAGCGCCGCAATTCCTCGATATGCCCATGCTCGCAGCGCCGCTGGTGTCGGTAGTCTGAATCTTCGAATAAGGAACCTTCTTCAACGACTCGAGCTTCTGGGTAGCGAGACTAACTGCCTGAGTGCGCTTCCTGCCGGCCTCCGTCGCCTTTATGGCCGTTCCGGCAAGGCTCGCGAGAGCCATGAGCGCGATGGAGGTTATGAACACCGCAATCAACACCTCGACGAGCGTAAAACCGGCGGCATTGCCCGAACATTTCCCTTTAATCCCCCCCGACCCCCCTTTGAAAAAGGGGGTAACCTTTAAATCAGCCATGACAAATCTCCCGCTCATTGAACCACCACATTGCCCGTATAGGCATTAATAACTATACTTTGCGTAAGAGTTCCGTCCGAGGTGCTTACAATGGCTATCCTTTCGTAAGGCGAGTAATCGCCGCTTCCGGCCGGGCAGGTCGTGATATTGCCGTTATTCGCGGCGCTCACGGTTCCGTTCGGCTTGAACTCTATCCTGTTACTCAAACAACCCTCGACATCTACGTTTATATTAGCGGCGCCTTCTCCTCTCGCGACCACCTCAGACCATGAAGACGATGTCAGGCACGGATTATCGGCGCATTTGACGACATCGAAGGAATCAATCGCCCCTTCGGTGAAAGCTACGCCATACTGTCTGTTCTCCTGTATGGCCCTCAACCTCGCCATCATGAGTTTAGCGGTTATGTCCCTTGACGCCCCCCTCATGTGAAACTTCGGCAGTTGCTGCATGATGCTCGGAATCGCTATGGCTCCGGCAATGCCTATGAGGGCAACCGTTATCAAGAGTTCGACAAGGCTGAAACCTTCTTTTCTCGATAATGACCTTAGCATTGATTTACCTCTGCCATAAATATATGCAACAGACGTGCCATATATAACCTATTGATTTATTTAAACTATTATTCTTGAAAACATTGCCAACTATGAAATTTTTTCATAGTTCGTAATTTTTTACCTTAACCCTGCCCCTACCCCTCCCATAAAGGGAGGGGAGAGAAAACGCAGACCTGAAGGTCTGCCCTACGAAAAAACCGCGACCCGTAGCGCAGGGCTTTAGCCCTGCTTACCTTTATATCAGCCCTAAAGGGCTGAACTACAAAGACTTTACCTTGCGCAGCCCTGCCCTACAACTCGTAATTTTTTACCTTATAAAGGAGCGCCTTATGACTTATCTCAAGGAGTTCGGCGGCCTTTGTCTTATTGCCTTTTGTTATCTCCAAGGCCTTCTTTATAAGCTCCCTTTCAACAACCTCCTCAGCCTTCTTTATGGAAAGGGTATCAAAGGACGGAACCCCTTGACCCATGCCCTTATCAGCCGAAAGAGGAAGGTTGGACAGGTTTATCATATCGGTATCGGCCAATATGACCGCCCTCTCAATGACGTTTTCGAGTTCACGGACGTTTCCGGGCCATTCGTAAGACTCCAACTCTTTCATCGCCTCATTCGCGACGCCTTTTATGCGTTTGCCGCATTTCTTGGCGTACCGCTCGACGAATATGCCGGCAAGCCCGGCTATATCACGCCTTCTTTCCCTCAAGGGCGGCAGTTTTATCGGCATGACGTTAAGCCTGTAGAAAAGGTCTTCCCTGAAAGAGCCCTTTTTAATCTCCGCGCTTAAGTCCTTGACCGTGGCGGCCACGACCCGGGCGTCCGATTTGACGGACTTGGTGTCGCCTACCTTGCGTACCTCGCCTTCCTGCAAAACCCGAAGCAACTTCACCTGCATCTCGCGCGGCAATTCGCCGACCTCGTCCAAAAATATCGTGCCTCCGTTCGCCTCCTCGAAGAGTCCGCTCTTGTTCCTTATCGCGTCCGTAAAGGCGCCCTTTACGTGGCCGAAGAGCTCGCTCTCGAGAAGTGCGGCGGGAATGGCGCCGCAATTTACGGCCATGAAAGGTCCGTCTTTCCTCTTGCCGTTGTAATGTATGGCCCGGGCCACGAGTTCCTTTCCCGTGCCCGTCTCGCCGGTTATGAGAACCGTGGTATCGTAATCCGCCACCCTCCTCGCGAGGGAAAGGACTTCCTTCATGCAATCGTCCTCGGCGTAGATGTCCCCGTAGGGCCTCTCGATTTCAGCCCTGAGGCGCGTATTCTCCCTCTTGAGCCGTGTCCTCTCCTCGGCCTTCATTAGGGTGATAAGCACCTCGTCGGTCTTAAAAGGTTTGGAGATATAATCATAGGCGCCGTGCTTCATGCACTCTACCGCGGTCTCGACCGTGCCATACGCGCTCATCATTATAACGGTCGGAGTCGCGCCTGCGTCGACGCCTTGCGGCGCGCCGGAGCGCTTGATCTCGCCTAAGAACTCTATGCCGGTCATGCCCGGCATCTTTACGTCGCAAAGCACGTAATCGAACTCTTCTTTCTCCATGATTTTAAGGGCGCTCGCGGCGGAACCGCAACTCGACGCGTCGTAGCCGCCCTGCTTTAAAAGTATGGACAGCATGTGCCTCATGTTCTCTTCGTCGTCGATTATGAGTATCTTCATATGATAATCGTATGATAAATTATTGATAAATGATAAATATTTGACAAATCGTTGTTTCTTTAATATAATAAAAGTGGAGGCTTTGCCGGTTTCATCGGCATTGCCTTTTTTACTTTTAGAAAGTAATTAATTTATCTAAATCCTGCCTTGGTCTTAGATCGTCAATATATTTAAAACTCCACCGCTCATATTCTTTTTCGGAGTTTTCTTCGGTTACCAGGCAACGATAACGCAACCTTTTAACAATGTCTGCGAAATCGGACAACTCGTCTCTACATGGTTTTATCATGTTATCGCCAAACCTAACTCCCCACGAAATAATATAAGCAATTAAATCTGCTATCTGTATAGCGGTCGTCAGATGGCTGTGAACAAAGAAAGGCTCTGGAATTATCCTTGATGAACGTTGTATTCCTCTTTTGGTCTCCCTGAAGTATATACTCATCTGATTTATTAATATATGACTCTGCGAACGTTCCAGTTCATCGAAAACTACTATGCCAAGCTCATCCGTGGATTGATTCCTCAAAAATTCATAATACCGTTGGAATAAAAAAGAATAATCTTTCCTGAGGAAATTGTTTGCCGGACAAGGCGCGGCGGTATCCACGATACTGGCAAACGCTTTGACGCTGTATTTTTCGCACAACATTAAAATTTGTTTCGTGAACGCTAATTTTGCCTGTGCAAATGCAGTGAGTTCTTCCGGCGTACACCCGCTTCTGTTCTCGAGGCATTGTTTTGCAAGTTGCGCTCTTCGCTGGGGTTCCATTAAAGACGATCGAGAAGCAAGCCTAAAAGTTTTCTTTTTAAGTAATTTTTTTCCTTTAAATTCCATCTCTCCGGCTGTAATACGTTTGCCGAAATAATCAACTTCGGAATCGTGTATATCGCATGTTAAGTCCCATAGGTTCAGGTCCTTAACGCATATACCGGCCAGCACTTCATAAGGTGACTCTCGTCTGTCGATACCGCTCTCATCCAGAAACAATAAATAACCCACACCCTCCTCCTTTAAAAACTGATTAGCCTCTGACATTTTAATAACAAAAAAATTATCCGACTACAGGATATACCCTTTCTAAAATAGGGGAACTTTCAAGCAAACTTTTACTTATCATTTCCGCCCCTTCTCCCCAACCGGCAAAATAACTCTAAACACGCTCCCGCGCCCGATCGCGCTTTCAGCCTCTATCCTTCCGCCGTAACTTTTTATTATGCCCTGCGACACGAAAAGCCCGAGCCCCCCGCCGCCTTCTCTCGTGGAGAAGAACGGCTCGAATACCCGCTCCAAATCGTCTTTGCCTATGCCGCGCCCCGTGTCCTTAAACGACACGATTACCATGTCTCCCCCCGTACCGGCGCCGCCAAAAACACTGTCGGTCCTGCGCCTCCCGCCCTCAGGAACGGACGGAACGGCCTCCGGCCCTCCGCCTAAGGCGGACGTTATCGTTATAACCCCGTCAAAGCCCGTTGCCCACGCGGCGTTCAGAAGAAGGTTTATGAAGACCTGCCTTAATTTTTCCTCGTTTATGATAACAGGCGGCAGGCCCTCTTTCAAGGCGAACTCGACCCTTGTCCTCTCGAAATCCTTATGAGCCTTAAAGAGCGCGACCGTCTCCTCGACCGAGGCGTTTACGTCCACCTTCGAGGCCGGCCTTGCCGAGGGCCTCGCGAGTTCCAGAAACTCCTTCACCACGCTGTCTATGCGATGAATCTCTTTTTCCGCCCTCACGAGCATCTCTTTACAGCGCTCGTCCTTGATGTCTTTTTTAAGAAGCCCCACGTAGCCGCTTATGGCGCCGAGAGGGTTTCCTATCTCGTGGGCCACCCCGGCGGCAAGCCGCCCCATAGCGGCAAGGGTCTCTGCCCTTAAAAGCTCCTCCCTCGCTCCGATAAGCTCGGAATTGACGCCCTCGAGCCGCCTTATCTCCTCCGCGAGCCGCGCGGCCATCGCGTTAAAGGCCGCTCCGAGAGACGCTATCTCGTCCCGGCCTTCGATTGAAGCCCTTACGTCGAGTTCCCCGCCTGATATGCGTTTCGCCGCGGCCTCGAGCCTCTTTACCGGACTTACGACCAAAAGCGACAAAAAGTAAGCGCCGAACCCTATTATTATGACGGAAAAGGCGAGCGCGTAAGCCGCCAAAAACCACTTCATGCGGGCCAAATACGAATCCGTGTCGGACATGGAAAGAGTAAATGCCGTTTGAAAACCGCCGGAGTTCGCGGCGCGACCCATGCTTTGCATGGGTACCCCGACCTTGGCGTAGATAAAATCTTCGTTGCCGTCGCTTACCCTATAAATACTTACGCCGTCTTCGATGATAATCGGAGTTCCCGGATCCGAAGGCAGTTTCCCTTCCGATAAAATAACCTCCCCGGCCGGGCCGGTCACGTGAATCGAAGACATGCCCGAGTCGCGCATTATCGCCTTCGCGCGCCCGGCCGCGGCATACCCGCCTCCGGCGTAAGCCGGGTCGTTAAGCGCCGACGAAACAACCCGCGCGAGCCTCGCCGCCTCAAAGACCTTCGAATAATAAGCGGAATTCTTGAGCGCGCTTATGGACAATACGCCGACGAAGCCCATGGCCGCCGCGGTTACGACGACTATGCCGGCTATAAGCCTTGCCCTTATGCCGGTCGGAAACTTCATGACGCGAACATCAGGGATAGATACCAGTTCACCGCGGCCTCGCCGAAGAACACGTATAAAACGGCTCCGAGGGAAAGGAACGGGCCGAACGGTATCGCGTCCTTGCCGCCCTTGCCGCGAAAGAGCATTAAAAAGATGCCCGTTAAAGAGCCTATTAAAGACGAAGCCATAAGGGTAAATATAACCCCCTTCCATCCCAAGAACGCCCCTACCATGGCGAGGAGTTTTACGTCCCCTCCTCCCATGCCTTCTTTGCCCGTAACATAGTAATAGCCCGTGGCGACGACGAAGAGAGCGCCGCCGCCCAGGATTATTCCCGAAGCCGAAGTCAAAAGCGCCCTCACGGGCGGCTCGTAGAGGACAAACGAAAGGATAAAACCAACGGCTATGCCGGGGATGCTTATCACGTTCGGTATTATCCTCACGTGCAGGTCTATGAAACTTATCGCCATAAGCGCGCTTATGAAAACCGCGTACACGAAGAATCCCGCTCCCGGCCCGAACCTATGATAAAGCGCGACGAAGAGTATTGCCGTAAGCGCCTCGACAAACGGATACTCGAAAGAGATGGGCGAGCCGCACCTCCTGCACTTTCCGCCAAGAAAGAGGTAACTAATTATCGGAATGTTATCGTAAAAGCGGATTTGGCTCTTGCAGGACGGACACCGCGACGGGGGCTTCGCGACGGAAAGCCCGAGCGGCACCCTGTGTATGCAGACGTTAAGAAAACTGCCGACGGATGCGCCGAAGAAAAACGCGAATATGAGTTTAAAGAATTCCGGCAAACGTCAAAACCTCCCTAACCGGTTGCCGGATAAGACCGTCATTGCAAGCGAGTGAGCCGAAGCCCCCGTGAAAACGGGGGGAAGCAATCTCATAATTGTAAAAACGAGATTGCTTCGTCCGCCTTCGGCGGACTCGCAATGACAATCTCATCCGTCCACCGATTACCGATAACCGGTTATTTTATCTTTTCCGATAACCGATAACATCTCCTAAAAAACCTCGGGGAGGTTGTTTTTTCTCGCCTCCTCGACCGTTCTTATCATGTCGCCGGATATCTTTACCGCCTCTCTGGCGTCCCTCTCGGTTATTATCTCGGCCGGTATGGCACCGGGTATGGCGTCCGGAAAACGCGAGGTCTTGTAGTAAAGGTCGAGCCTTCCCGACGGCTCGGCAAAGTCTTTAAAAACTTCGTCGTAAGTAACGGCCCTCTGGAGAAGTTCGGCCACGGAGCGGGTCTCGCGCGGGTCTTCTTTCTTCAGGAAGAGATACGCCCTCAGAACCTTTGCCGCGGCCTGTTGCGCCATAAAGCAGGCCGGGCCGTAAAACTTTCCCTCAAAGCACCACTGCGCGGCCCTCAGGTCGTATTCCGCCTGACGGAGCCACCTGTCGCATTCCTTTGAAAGCCCTTCTATCATAGCGTCAACTCCTGTAAGCGGAATTTATCCTGACGTACTCGTGCGTAAGGTCTGATGTCCAGAACGTATAAGAGCCTTTGCCGAGCTTAAAGTCAACGGTAAGCAGTATGTCCTTTTGTTTGAGCCGTATTGCGGCCTCGATTTCCGAGCCAACGGGGGAGCCGTTTTTGACGACCTTAACGCCGCTTAAGGTTACGTCAACCTTATCCGGAGCCATGCGCGCTCCGGAACATCCCGCCGCGCAAACTATCCTCCCCCAATTCGGGTCTCCTCCGAAAAACGCGGTCTTTACCAGAGGAGAGGACGCGATTTTACGCGCCGCCTTTTCCGCATCCTTGTCGCTTCTCGCGCCTTTTATCCGTATTTCTATAAGTTTCGTAGCGCCTTCGCCGTCGCGCACTATCATCTTGGCGAGAGTAAGCGCGAGTTCGGCAAGAAGGCTTGTGAAAGCCCTGTATTCTTTTGTAGCGTACTTTATCTCGCGCCCTCCGGACATCTTGTTCGCGAATACAAGCACGGTGTCGTTGGTGGAGGCGTCGTTATCAACCGAGATTCTGTTAAAGGACAACCCTATTGCCTCTTTGAGGGCCTTTTTCAAAACAACCGTTTTTATGTTAGCGTCGGTCGCGAAAAAGGAGAGCATGGTCGCCATGTCAGGGCATATCATGCCCGCGCCCTTGGCAATGCCGAGGATACTTACCTTAGCGCCTCCTATGTTTTTCGTTCCAAAAGCCGTCTTGAGATACGCCTCGGTATCAGTCGTCCTTATGGCCTCTGTCGCGGAGACCCAGCCCCGAACGTCCAAGGATTTAACGAGCCTCGGGACCGCATCAAGCATCTTTTCCTTGGGAAGAAAATCACCTATGACTCCGGTCGAGGATATGAGAAGGTCTCCTTTTTTTAAGGACAATTCCTTCTCAACCGCGGTCAGGATATCCAGAGCGTCTTTATGCCCCCTCTTGCCGGTGCAAGCGTTGGCGTTTCCGCTGTTTATCACCACCCCGCGGGAAGAGCCTTTCTTTATCCTCTCCATGTCTATCACAACGGGCGCGGCCTTGACGCTGTTTTTCGTGAAAACTCCGGCAACCACGCAAGGCGTTTCGCTTACGATGAGGGCGAAGTCCTTTTTGCCGTTCTTTTTTATGCCCGCGGAAATGCCCGAGGCCTTAAAGCCTTTTACGCTAAGATTTTTCAAGAAAAACCTCTATTTATTTTCTTCCATCCTCTTCGTAAAAATTACGAGATGCTGAAACGGGCCTGCCCTGAATCCCGCCCTGAGCCTCCTGAGCTTGTCGAAGGGCGAAGGGTCATTTCAGAGTTCAGCATGACAAATTAACAATGCTTATTTCAGTAGGACAGGCGTCCCGCCTGTCTATCAACTCTAAACCGTAACTCAGGGCTTTAGCCCTGACATGTATCAGCCCTAAAGGGCTGAGTTACGGCAGGCAATATGCGCCCTGCCCCTCCTACTTGCCGCAGCACTTCTTGTATTTCTGTCCGCTTCCGCACGGGCACGGGTCGTTTCTTCCAACCCTCATTCCGCCCTTTACCGGAGCGGGCTTGGACGTCTCGGAAACAGCCTCTCCCCTTGAGAGCGTCACCTTCTGCTCTTTGGGCTTTTCGGCTATCTGAGGCAGGGCTTCTTCCTTCTTCACCTCGACCTTAAAGACGCGCTCTAAGCTGTCGGTCTTAAGGCCGGCTATCATGGCGGCGAAAAGCTCGAACCCTTCTTTTTTGTATTCGGTAAGCGGATTTTTCTGGGCGTAGCCCCTGAGCCCTATTCCGCCTTTCAAATGGTCCATGCTGAGGAGATGGTCTTTCCAGAGGGCGTCCAGCGTGTGAAGGAGTATCACCTTCTCCACGTGCGAGAACACATCAATGCCGAGCCTCAAAGCCTTCTCGTCGTAAAAACCCATGACCTTGGTCTTGACGAGAGAAACCAAAGCGTCCCTGTCAAGCAATCCCTTAATCTCCGAGTCCTCGGTACGGAGCCCGAACTGCCTCAGGAGGGATTCGTTGACCGGGTTAACGTCCCAATTCTCGGGCCGGGCCTTCTCTTCCACGTGCGAGATTACGCATTCCTCGGCGACATCCTCCATAAATTCCCTTGTCATTCCCTTGACGCCATCCTTCGAGAGTATCTGCCTCCTGTAGTCGTAAACGACCCGCCTCTGCTCGTTCATGACGTCGTCGTATTCGAGGAGGTGCTTTCTTATGTCGAAGTTATGCGCCTCGACTTTTTTCTGCGCGTTCTCGACGGCCTTTGATATGAAGGAGTGCTCGAGAGGCACTCCCTCTTCCATGCCGAGCCTGTCCATGATGGCGGTTATGCGCTCCCCTCCGAATATCCTCATGAGGTCGTCGTCGAGCGAAAGGTAAAAGCGCGACGCGCCCGGGTCTCCCTGACGCCCGGAACGTCCGCGAAGCTGATTGTCTATGCGACGCGATTCGTGGCGTTCGGTGCCGAGTATGTAAAGACCTCCGAGTTCCAGAACCTTTTTCTTCTCTTCCTCGCAGACCATCGAGGCCTCTGAAAAAGCCTTCGCGTAATCTTCCGCGCCTGCGTCCTTGCCGGCCTTGGCCGCGGCCATGAAAACCGGGTTTCCGCCTAACACTATGTCCGTGCCTCTTCCGGCCATGTTGGTCGAAATGGTTACGGCCTTAAGCCTTCCGGCCTGAGCCACTATCTCGGCCTCGCGCTCGTGCTGCTTGGCGTTAAGCACGTGATGCGGCACGCCGCTTTTTTTAAGCTCCGCCGAGAATCTCTCCGATTCCTCTATCGAGATGGTTCCGACGAGTACCGGCTTTCCCTTGCCGTAGCAATCTTTTATCTCTTCTATGACAGCGCTTCTCTTTTCCTTCTTTGTCTTATAAACGAGGTCGTGGTTATCGAGCCTTATCATGGGCTTATTCGTGGGTATGACGACGACGTCCAGCTTATAAATGGAATAAAACTCCCCTGCCTCCGTCTCGGCGGTGCCTGTCATGCCGGCAAGTTTTTTGTACATCCTGAAATAGTTCTGGAAGGTTATGCTCGCGAGCGTCTGGTTCTCGCTCTCTATCTTCACCTTCTCCTTGGCCTCGATGGCCTGATGCAGACCGTCGCTCCAGCGTCTGCCGGGCATGAGGCGCCCGGTGAACTCGTCCACTATTATTATCTCTCCGTCCTTAACCACGTAATCCACGTCCTTCCTGAAAAGCACGTGCGAGCGAAGGCCCTGATTGACGTGGTGGAGGGTTTCTATGTGGCGCGGGTCGTAGAGATTGTCCACGTTAAGCAGTTCCTCGACCTTCGTAACGCCCTCCTCGGTAAGGAGAACCTGCTTATCCTTCTCTTCCACGGTGTAGTGAGTTTCGGCCTTCAGAAACGGCACTATCCCGTCTATCTGATAATACCTGTCCGTGGATTCCTCGGCCTGCCCGGATATTATGAGAGGCGTCCTGGCCTCGTCTATGAGTATGGAGTCAACCTCGTCCACTATCGCGAAATTCAAATCCCTCTGGACGTAATCGTCCAAAGAGAACTTCATGTTGTCCCGGAGGTAATCGAAGCCTAATTCGTTATTCGTGCAGTAGGTTATGTCGGCGCCGTAGGCCTCTTTTCTCGCGACCGGCCTCATGTTGGGATGCTTCCGGTCTTCGCCGTGAAAGGACGGGTCGAAGAGAAAACTCGCGTCATGCTGTATGATTCCGACCGAGAGTCCGAGGGCGCGGTACACGGGCCCCATCCAGCAGGCGTCCCTCTGGGCGAGGTAATCGTTTACCGTCACAAGGTGGCATCCTTTGCCGGTAAGGGCATTCAGATAAAGGGGGAGAGTCGCGACAAGGGTCTTGCCCTCGCCGGTTTTCATCTCGGATATCTTGCCCTCGTGGAGAACCATTCCTCCGATAAGCTGGACGTCGAAATGGCGCATGTTAAGATGCCTCTTCGCGGCCTCCCTCACGGCGGAGAACGCCTCGGGCAGAAGAGCGTCAATGCCCTCGCCTCCCGCGAGGCGGGCCTTGAAGCCCGGAGTCAATTCCTTCAACTCCTCGTCTCCGAGAGACTGCATCTTCGGCTCAAGGGAATTTATTTTCTCGACACCCGGGGTAAGTCTTTTTACCTCCCTGTCGTTTTTCGAGCCGAAGACTTTTTTCAATACGCTTCCTAACGCGTCTAACGCCATAAGATTCCTTTCGAAATTGAAAATTACGCTAATGCTAACACATTTGACATGACAATTCTACACCGGCCAAAATTCCTTTTCATGCCCCGACGCGCCGCAACGGGGTACCCGCTCGGGGAGCGGGTCGGACGCAGGCGCGCCGAGAGCGAAGGCCTGAAAATAAAAACCCCGTGCCTGAAAAGGCACGGGGCGGCGTTTAATCTTCGCGATCTTAATTGAGTATGTAATTCCTCGGATTAACGCTTATGCCGTTCACCACGACCTCGTAATGAAGGTGCGGCCCGGTTGACTTGCCGGTCGAGCCTATGGCGGCTATCTTCGAGCCTCTTTTCACGCGCTGTCCCACCCTCACGTAGGATTCCGAGAGATGCCCGTACATGGTCTTTATGCCGTAGCCGTGGCTTACCTCGACCATCCTGCCTAAGTGCGGAGACACCGATGACTTCGTGATTATGCCGTCGCCCGGAGCCAAAACTTCGGAGCCGGCCTTGTTCGCTATGTCGAGCCCCTTATGCATCTGTATATGCCCGGTAAAGGGGTCGCGCCTCATTCCGAAGTCCGACGTAAGCCACCCCCTCGCCGGCCATACGGACGGAGTGGAGGTGAGCATGGACGCCTGCTTCATGAAAAATTCCTGCAACTCGGTAAAACTTTTTTCCTGCGTTTCGGCGTCGAGATTAATCTGCTTTATGTCGGAGCGCATCTTGTCGACGAGCTTTTCCTTCTTGTCTTCTATGGTGAGGAAGTAATCCTCGTCCGTCGCGCCGCCCATGCCCAGATTATTGTTGGCGGCCGGGATTTCGAGGTTCGCGATTATCCTCAACTTCTTGTCGAACACCCTCAACTTGGATACCGTGTCCTCGAGTTCGCCTATCTTGCTTGAGAGGGACTGCAACTCGATTTTCTGGGTGGTGTTCTCCCTTTTAAGCTTATAGGTCTCGCTCACCCTTACGGCCATCGTGCTGTAATCCACTATGACGTAAAGAAACGCTATGAGGAGCGGTATCGCCGCGTAACGGGCCGCCTTATAAGCCCGAAGGGGAATCATGAAGCGCTTTCCCCTCGTTGAATCGTTCGGGAGCAATATTATGGTTACGGTTTCTTTTTTAAGGGGGTTTTTGCCGTTTGAGGCGTCTTGCCGGCCGTAAAAGACCCGTAGCGCAAGGAAACGCGCTACCACGGAAACCTTTGAAACATACCCTTTTAATCTCTCGCTCAAAAAACTGTTAAAAAATGCGCCTACTTTCATAGATCCTCCGCTCTACAACCCGCACCAAACTCATTGTCTCATAATACATCCCATATTTTCAACAAATTGTCAAGGAGTTTCAAAAGGCTCTTGAAGCAAAACAATGCCTGCCACGGCCTCGGCTCACTGCGTTGTTGAAAGCCCGTCAACATCCGTACCGGCTGATTTCTTAACCATCTCCGCGTCTTCAAAAGGCCCGTCTTTTACCCATACCCTACCTGTCTCAACGTCAAACCTCGCCTCAAATCCTTTGGAAATCTCCATCACCTTATTTATCGCCTGTTGAAACTCCTCTCCCTCGAAGGCCTTGGGTTTGAAAAAAACCTTTCTGTTGTTGACGTCTATGGGCACGAGGTCAGCGTATTTTACGTTCCACGCCCCGTTGTCATCTTCAAAAACAGCCTTTGCCAAGAGCCCCTCTACCGTGTCTGTCCCGTAAAAGCCGAAGACGAAGTTTCCGAGGCTGTAAAGTATGAGCCCTCCCTTATAGGTCTCCACGCCCTGCATTATATGAGGGTGATGGCCTATGACGAGTTTGGCGCCGCTATCTATCGCGAGGCGCGCCAAATCAATCTGATATTGCCTCGGCTCGCTGACCCTCTCTCCTCCCCAATGAAACGCGACGACCACTATGTCGGAGGCCTTTGCCGCGGCGCGAATATCCTCCTCAACATACGACTCGTACGCGGGCGCCGTGCCCGCCCTTTTCTTGGAGGCGTAAAACTCAAGCGGATAAGTCCTTGAATAGGAAAGCACGGCTATCTTTACGCCGTTAACCTCAACCACGGCCGGACGCCTTGCTTCTTTAAGATTTTCCCCTGCCCCGCAATGAGCCATATGAACGGAGGAAAGGGTCTTAAGCGTTTCGTCAAGGCCTTCTGCCCCGTAATCCATCATGTGGTTATTCGCGAGGGTCAGCACGTCGAAGCCCGCGTCTTTAAGCCCTTTCCCGCCGGACGTCCTTGCCTTAAGTATGAACTGCTTTTCCATGAACGGAACTTTCGCCTTTGTAAGAGGGGATTCGAGGTTCGCTATGGCAAGGTCGGCGCCCTTTATAAGGACCTCCGTCGCTCCGAAGGGATAGGCCGGCCCGAACTTTTTCGTGTAGTCAATCGCGTTGCTTCCGAGGTAAACGTCTCCGGCGACCAGTATGCTTATCTCTTTCGAGGCGCATACGGACGGGAAAGAAACATAAAATACGATAAGGAAAAAATAAATGTAACGGCCCAAGCAAAGACCTCCTCTTGACAATCCGAATCAAAAACATACCATAAAACCCCTCGAAATTGAACAAGGAATAAATACGGCCTCTTAGCGTAAGCACGGCCGCTCGCGCTAAATAGCCCTTGCGGACAGTCCGTCCGCCTCAGGCGGACGCGGAGTAAATTAAAATATTCCGGGCGCGGGGCTCGGCCCCGCCCCTTTACGATTGACTTGCCTGCCGTAAAAAGGTAAACTCTTTCCCGTTACGCTTGAATTACATACGGGATTCCCGATAAACCCGGGAATGACAAAGAGAAGGAGTATTTCCATTATGAGCGGATTCGCGGGCGGCGGCATGCTCTGGCAGATGGTGGCCGGAGCAGGCATCGTCGTAAAGCTTGTTCTTGCGGGGCTTTTTTTCCTTTCAATATTCTCGTGGGCCATAATACTCTTCAAGATAAGCGCCCTCCGCAGAATAGAAAAGGAAACGAACTCCCTATACGACTTTTTCTGGAAGAATAAAGACCTCTCCGCCGTGCACGCGGCCTCGAAAAACTATCCCTCAACGCCTCTATCGAAGCTCATACAGGAGGTTTATCCCGAGGTGGCCCTCCTTATCGAAGCCAAGGAGGTCGAAGGAACGCCCGCGATAAAGACAACCAAGACCAAATCCGACGTAATGGCCGTCGTAAAGAGGCTTCTCAAAAAAACGTCCGACATGGAAAAAGCGGCCATGGAAAAATCCGTGCCGTTCCTCGCGACAACCGGCAACACTGCGCCCTTCGTGGGCCTTTTCGGCACGGTATGGGGCATCATGAACACGTTCACCTCCATAGGAATGCGCGGAACCGCCAACATCACCACCGTGGCCCCGGGCATTGCCGAGGCGCTCATCGCCACGGCCATGGGCCTTATCGCCGCCATACCGGCCGTCGTCGGCTACAACCACCTCACAACGAGGATAGAGCGGGTTTCGAACGAGATGGAGAGCTTTTCCGCGGACCTCCTTAACCACATAGAAAGAAAACTCCCGCGCGACTGAAGAAGGCAAACCCCATGGCAGGAAAAAAACTCATATCCCAGATAAACGTAACGCCGTTTGTCGACGTCATGCTGGTGCTTCTCGTGATATTCATGATAACCGCGCCCATGCTGGAGTCCGGCATAGACGTGAACCTCCCGAAGACCGAAGGCGGACAACTCAAGGCCGACGAAGAGCCGGTCGTTTTGACGATAAACAGGGACGGCAGGATATTCTTGAGCAACACGGCGGTGAATGAGCTCGAACTCGCCGGCAAACTCGAGGCCATATTCAGAAGACGCTCGCAGAAGGTGGTTTTCCTGAGGGCGGACGAAACCGTGCCTTACGGCCGCGTCGCCAAGGCGATGTCCCTCGTGCGCCAAGGAGGAATCGAACGCATAGCCATGGTGACCGAAGGCATCGCCGCAAACGGAGATAAAACCTCGAAGTGAAGGGTATCTTAAGGGTTACCCCCTTTTACAAAGAGAGGTCGGGGGGGATTAGGAAGAAGCAACCCGGTTTATCGAGGATGCTGCTTGCCTCGGCGCTCATCCACTCGGCGGCGCTGATTTCGATTCTGATAGCCGCGAAGATGGAATCCGCAAGAATCTCTTACAGGCCCGCGCACACTGTCGTCGAAATAGTGGACGCCGGAATATTAGAACCCGAAAAAGGAAAACCGCCGGTTGCTCCGGCGTCTCCGAAAGCAACGGCCGGGCTCCCGCTCAAAAAACAGGCCGAAAAGCAAACTAAAGAAAAAACCGCCAAAAACAAGCCCGGCGACAAAGCCTCCCTCGACAAAAAAATAGCCGTCATGGAAAAGGGACTCAAGAAAAAAGACGCCGAAGAATCCGTCCTGCGCCGCATAAAAGAATTCGAGGGAAAGTCGTCCGGCCGTAAAACCGGCTCGGTTAAAAAAGAAATAGAAGACCTGCGGCGCGAACTCGCGGAGGAGGCCGGAAAAAACCGGAAGGTCTTAGCCGGCGCGGATATCCCCGGCGGGACAAAAAACGGTTCCGTGCCGAAGGAACTCTTTGAACTCAAGTTCAAGACGTATTATAATACGGTCGGAAGCATGATACAGTCGTCATGGATATACTCCGGCGAAATCGAAAAAAACCTGTCCGTGTGGCTCGCCATACGGATATCATTCGCGGGGGAGCTCATGTCGATAAAGGTCGATAAGAGGTCCGGCGACGCGATATTCGACGAATCCGCCATAAGGGCGGTAAAGAAGGCGGCGCCGTTCCCCCGGGTGCCCGAAGAAATAAAAAACGAATTTTCCGAACCCCTCATCATACGCTTCTGCCCGGGAGGCTGCGCGGAATAAAGATGCCTTTTAAAAAACCCCTCTTGACGCTCTTCTCCTTCTTCGCCGCAGTCGCCTTTCTTTCCGGGGCGGAGGCCGCGATATACATTGACATAGACTCGCCGGGCGGGAAAAAACTTCCCGTGGCCGTAATCGAGCCCATCGCCATGGAAATGACCCCCGCGGAAATTAAGGCCGCCGGGGAAAAAGAATTCGAAGCGCTCAAAACCGAAATCCGGAACACCGTAACCGTTGACATGGACTTTTCCGGCCTCGCCGAAGTGATAGAAAAAGCGGCCTACATCGAACCCCCGGTTAAAGACATCCTCGCGGGGGGCATAGACTTCGCCCTCTGGCGCGCGATAGGGGCGGAACTCCTCGTGAAAAGCGGAATCAAGACGACGAAGGACAAACTGACGGCCGAGTTCCGGGCATTCGACATAATAAAGGAAAGCGAGATATTCGCGAAAAGGTACGTCGGAAGGCCCGACAACGCCGTCGCCATAGCCCACCGCTTCTCGGACGATTTGATGGAAAGGCTTACCGGCAAAAAAGGCGTGTTCTCGACCAAGATCGCCTTCGTATCCGACGTCGCGGGCTCGAAGGAAATATACGTATCCGATTACGACGGACGCAACGCGAAGAGGGTTACGGGGAACTCCTCCATAAACCTCTCCCCGCGGTGGTCGCCCGACGCCGGACGCATCATCTACACCTCTTACAAAACCGGGCGCCCCTGCGTCTTCGAGAGCGACTTGCGGACCGGAGCGGTTTCCGTCATATCGGACAGGCCGGGAAGCAACATCGCGGGCGATTGGTCTCCGGACGGAAGGTCCATAGCCCTCACCTTGACCGAAGCCAAAAGCCCGGAACTCTTCGTCATGAGCCGGGACGGAAAAAGAACCCGGCGGCTCACGGATAATTATTCGATAGACGTGTCGCCGACGTGGTCGCCGGACGGGACTAAAATAGCCTACACGTCGGACGCGGCTGGAAACCCCAATATTTATGTGATAAACTCAACCGGTGGAGACAGCCGGAGGCTTACCTACGGCGGCAGATACAACTCTCAGCCCTCGTGGTCGCCGGACGGAAAACTCATAGCGTACTCGAGGCAGGACGATGACGGCTTTCACGTCTACGTCACGGACGAATCCGGCGGCAACGCCGCAAAACTCACGTTCGATGGCAACGACACGTCTCCCTCGTGGTCACCGGACGGGCGGCACATTGTATTCAGCAGGGACGACGGACACAGGAGCCGCCTCTTCCTTATAAGAAGGGACGGCGGCGGCTTGAGGAAGATAGACCCGATTCCGGGGAATGTTACGGGCCCGGCGTGGTCGCCATGGTTCGAATGAAAAAAAATTACCCCCTTTTATAAAGGGGGGTTAAGGGGGATTTAATAGACATGATGAAGATACCGGCGCTTTTACTCGTCGTAACGGCCCTCGCGGGCTGCGCTTTCATAACGACCCCGAAGGAAAAGGAATCTCTCGCCATGGACATCGGGGAGCTTTCCGCGAGGGCCGCCATGCTCGAGAAAAAACAAAACGCCCTCGCGGCCGAATTCGAAGCAATAAAAACCGATAGCGGAAAAACGCGGGCCAACGCCTCGGCCGACATATCGGCCATGAGGGAAGAGATGAACGCGATAAGGGGCGGGACGGAAGAAAAGGAATACGACATAAAGAGAATTCGCGAAACCACGGACGTCATAAAGGGAGCGCTTCAAACGGTCGAAGAGAGGCTTAAGCGCGTCGAGGCCCTGACGGAAAAGACTCAGGCATCGGAAAAAACCTCCGCCGAAAAAGAGGCGCGGATAGCGGCATTGGAAACGGAGACGGAAGAACTCAAAAAGGCCGTGGCTCTTCTTTCGGAAAATGCGGCTAAGCGCGAAGCAATCGCCAAGGAAGCAAAAAAACAGGAAGACCCGTCGGCGCTCTACGAAGAATCTCTCGCGGCCGTAAGAAAAGAAAAGGACTATGAAAAGGGACTCGAAGGATTTTCGAGGTTCCTCTCCCTATACCCCAAGCACGAACTCGCCGACAACGCGCAGTACTGGATAGGAGAGATATACTACGCCAAAAAGGAATGGGAACAGGCGATAGTGGAATTCAACAAGGCGGTAAAACAATACCCTGACGGCGACAAGGTCCCCTCGGCGCTCCTGAAAGAGGCCTACGCCTTTGAAAAACTCGGGTCCAAGGCCGAGGCCGAGGTGGTGTTCAACATGCTAATCGAAAAATATCCGAAGAGCGAAGAAGCCGGAAGCGCGAAGGCGCACCTCAAAAAATCCAAAAAGTAGGGGCACGATGCGTCGTGCCCCCGCTAAATATAATTCGTCCGCCCGTGTCAACATGAAAACCGACGCGCAAACCAAGCCCGGCAGGGGAATCATTGATGCCTTACGAAGTATCCATTCAAAAATGCGCCACATACTCCGGCGATGAAGTGCGGAGGGCCGTAGAAGGCTCGATTCTCCTCCTTGGCGGCATGGAGAGGTTCGTCAAAAAAGGCGAAAGAATTCTCCTTAAACCGAACCTCCTTATGGCAAAACCGGCAAGCTCCGCCGTAACCACGCACCCTTCGGTGGTAAGAGCGCTCATACGCCTCGTGAAAGAGGCGGGCGGGACGCCGGTCGTGGGCGACAGTCCCGGCGCGGGAAACGCCGCCAAGGTAGCCGAGGGATGCGGCATAATGGACGTCGTAAGGGAAGAATCCTGCGAGTTCATGGACTTAAAGACGGCGGTAATCGCGGAAAACCCCGGAGGCAAAACATTCCGGCGCTTCGAGATAGCGAAAGAACTCCATTCCGTGGACGGCGTCATAAACATGCCGAAACTCAAAACCCACGCCCAGATGTTTTTGACGCTCGGGGTGAAGAACACCTTCGGCTGCGTGCCGGGAATGAGGAAGGCGCAGTGGCACTTGTCCGCCGGCACGGATTCGTCCCATTTCGCCGGCATGCTCATAGACCTCCATCTTCACGTGAACCCGCGCCTGACGGTGCTCGACGCCGTGGTCTCGATGGAAGGAAACGGACCCGCGAGCGGCACGGCTAGGAATACCGGCTTCGTCTGCGCGTCAAAGGACGCGTTCGCGCTCGATATCGCGGCGACATGCGCGGTCGGGGCAAAGCCCTCTGACGTGCCGACAATCAAAAAAGCCGTTGAATCGGGCCTCGGGCCGTCCGGCATATCGGAGATAAATATCCTCGGCGAAAGACTCGAAGCAATCAAGGCCGCGGGGTTCAAGTTCCCTCCCCTTATTCATACGAACTTCACGGCCTCGCTTCCGCCTTTTCTGGATAAACATTTGAGGAAGGCCTTAACCGCGAGGCCTCACATAGACAACGGAAAATGCGCGCTTTGCGGCGTGTGCGTAAGGGCGTGTCCGACGGAAAAAATATCCGGAAAAGACAAACTCGCGATAGATTTCGACGGGTGCATAAGATGCTACTGTTGCCAGGAGATGTGCCCGTACGGCGCCATAAGCGTAAAACAAGGCTGGCTTAAAAAAATAATCCCGTGGCTTTAGGACGTCATGCTGAACCTCGACATTAAAAAATTCCTCAAAAAACCGTCCGTGGCGGCGATAGCCCTTACCGCGCTCATCTCGGTCTTCATGTTTCTCTCGCTTGTGCCGATAGACCTTACGTCCCGAATCCCTCTCATAAAGGCAGAGATAGAAAACAGGATAAACGGACGCGTCGACATAAGCGCGATGGAACTCCGCGTTCTGCCGTTTCCGCGCGTCAGCATAAGAGATTTTTCCATCTACGACGAGCGCGAGGAGATATTCAGGGCGGAAACCGTAAAAGCGGGCGTCGGGCTCTTCGACCTGATATTCAAAGAGATAGATGTAAAAAGCCTCTCGATAAACAACGCCTCGGCAATAGTGCGGCGGGACGCCGAAGGGGTCGTGAATTTCGCCAAAATCAGGAAGCACGGCGTCTTTACCGTCTCGCTCAAAAAATTGACCCTTAAAAACGGCTCCGTAAAATTCTTCGACGAAAAAGCCGGAGGGTCTAAATTCGAGGTCAAGGGACTTCTGGTGCGCCTGAGCGCGGGGAAAGACGGCTTTTCTTACGGCGTGGACGGGAACCTCCTGCCCGGAACGCCTTTTCATTCAAGAGGCTCGGCAAAAAATAAAGACAACGGCATGGTGATAGAAGGCGCGCTCAAGGCAAGCGACTTCGCGATAGAGCGCGCGACGCCGTACGTAAAAGACGCGGCCAAACTCGGAACCTTAAAAGGCGTTGTCTCGACCGACCTCTCCTATTCGTTCGCCGGAGAACCTCTCGCCGAAAACGGAATCCTGAAAGGCAAAGGCGTCGTTAAGGGCCCTATTTCGATAAAGCGCATGGAATTAGCGGCGCCCAAGCTTTTATCAAAAACTCTGCACTCGACCAAAGGCTCCTCTATCATGGAGATTTCGTGGGACACCGAGAAAATCGCCTTCTCTCTCGATAAAACCTCCGTGAATGTCGAGGACTTCGAGGTCAACGGCAAGGTCTTGTTCTCTTCTCCGGATAAAACCGTCGAGATTGACGTCCGCTCGACGCCCGTAACGATATCCTACATAAAGGATTTCCTCAATCCCGGCGTCGTGCCCGAAAGCATAAAGGCCGCGAGCGACGACTTCAGTCAGGTGGAAGGCTCTCTCGCCCTTAAAAAACTCTACTTCAAGAAAACCGCCGGCGCCGAAACAAGCGAAGACCTGAGGAAACTTTCGATAGACATATCACTCAAAGACGTGGGGTTTTTTTACAAGCCCTTCGCGAGGCGTTTTTCCGCGATTAACGGCGACGCGTCCATAGAAAAGGGCGTGGCAAAACTTGCGGCCGTAAGGGGGAATTACGGAAAAACCGCGCTGAACGCGCTCGAAGGCGAGATAACCGGCCTCTATGATTCCCCTAAAATGAAGTTCGCGCTCGACGCCTCGATAGACGCAAGCGAGGCGATATCCGAACTCAAAGACATACCTTCGCTAAAGACATTTAAAGACCTCGACGTTACGGGCGTGACAAAACTTAAGGCCTCCTGCGACGGCGGAGTCCTCGTCACGGGCAAAAAGTCGAAAACGACCCCGGATCTTAAGATAGACGTAGCCATAGACCTCTCGCAAAACGGGATCGCCTACAAAAAACTCATTGAAAAATCCGCCGGCGCGGCTCTTACGATAAACTCCTCCCTCGTCGTGAAGGAAAGCACATTCGAGGGAAAAGGCTCGCTCAATCTCGGAACGTCGAGCGTAAACGTGGATTCGGTTTTCTCGCGCAAGGCGTTTTCTTCCACGATAAAATTCAAAGGGGAAGACATAAAGGTGGCGGACATGATTTCGGTTTTCCCGTATTTCGTAAAGACTTCCCCCTCGCTCGGAACGATAAGCCTCGACATCGCGAGAAAACGCGTTCCCGAAGGCGAAAGGCTCTTGTATAGCGGAGAGCTGCGCGTCGCGAACGCGCTCTTCGAAACGCCCTATCTGGAGAGGACGCTCAGGGACGTTAACGCCGTCATGAGGCTCGACGGCAATACCGGAACCGTTGTCATAGAAGACGCGAAGATAGGCTCATCCGACGTCTCGGGAAAACTCAACGTCATAGACCTCTCCAAAGGCATAGTTAACTTTAATCTCTTTTCAAATAACCTCGACATGGCGGACTTCGCAAAGGCAAAGAAAAGGAAAAAACTCCGCCCCGATGGCGACGAAGCCGGCCTTGATAAGAATACCGATAAAGATGCCGGCAACACACCCGGCGCCGTTTCTGATATAAAGGCTTTAGATGTCGCGGAAGAAGCAATTCCGCCGGAAATAACGCCGGGCGCGCCGCAAGGCGTCGACGCAGGCGCGCCAATAACCGGAAGAGGCCGCATATCGGCAAAGCAGGGCTTTATAAGAGGCATATCCTACACAGCCCTCTCCGCCGAAGCGGCCATTGGCGACGACGCGGCGCATATCTCGCCGATAACCTTCACCTCTCACGGCGGACAGGTAACGGGAGAGGCGGTCTTATTCCTGGACAAAAAATCCCCGAACCTCCTTGAGACTTCTTTTAAGGTTTCGAGGGCCCGGGTCGCGGGCATATTCAAGGACTTGGGCGCCAAGGAAGACATCCTGACGGGAAGGCTCACCGCCGTGGCCAAACTCAACGTAAAACGCGGCGCCACGCCCATGAGTTCGGGGCTTAACGGAAAGGTCATGCTCTCGGCCAAGGACGGCAAACTCAAAAAATTCCTCGTCTTTACCAAAATATTTTCAATCGTCAATATCCTCACCATAACGGAACTCTTCAACACCGGCATGCCTTACGACACGATTGACGGAAAATTTTACGTGAAAGACGGGATAATTTCGACCGACAACTTCTTCCTCGAAGGCAATTCGCTCCGCATGTCCGCGGTGGGAGAGATAGACTTGCCGCACTCGACCATGGACTCGACGCTCGGGCTCCACCCCTTCGTCACGGTGGATAAGATAATCTCGAACATTCCTCTCGCGGGATGGATAATAGCCGGCAGGGAGAAAAGCACCATTACCATGTATTATAAAATATACGGGCCCGTAAAGAATCCGGAGGTCGAGGCGGTACCCATATCAGGCATGGGCAAAAAGATACTCGGCATATTCGAGAGGATATTCACGGCCCCGATAAAGGGCATGGGCACGGACAAGGAGAAAAAAGGAAATGCGGCTGAACCAAGGCAATAACTTCTGGAACAGGCTCAAGGCGCAGTGGTACAGGCGCGGGCTCGAACATTCGGACTTCTCGAAAAAACTCCTCCCCGTCATATTGCCGGAGATGCGCGGAGCCAAGACCGTTTTGGACGTGGGCTCCGGCTGCGGCGCCCTTTCGGTGCCTCTGGCGAAAAAGGGGAAAACAGTAACCGCGCTCGACCCCTCTGCCCATATGATCGATATCCTGAACTCCGACATAAAGAAGCTCAAGATAAAAGGCGTAAAACCCGTGCTCGGCGCGTGGAATGGCGTGAAGTTGAAGCCGCACGACGTCATAATCTGCTCGAACGTGCCGGAACTTTTAAAGGACAACGTCGAATTCATGAAAGAGGCCGACAAACTCGCCAAAAAAGCGGTGTTCCTCATTACGGGCGTTGACCCTAACGCGGATAAATTTTATTACAAGGAACTTTTTCCTCTTATATTCGGAAAGCCGCTCCTGCCGAAGAGCGATTACATGAAGACCTGCTCGCTCCTCCACTCAATCGGCATATTCGCGAACGTGAGGATAATAGAGTACGACTTCGACCAGCCGTTTAACGACATGGATGAGGCGGTGGAATTCTGGAAGGAGTACATGGGAATAGTTACCGGAGAGCACGACGAAAAATTGAAGAAGTTCCTCGAAAGAAAACTCAAAAAGACAAAGACCGGCCTTCTCGCCAAGTTCCGCAAAAAATCGGCCGTGATATGGTGGAGAAAAGATGCTTGATGATTACTTCAGTCTCGTAGTTATTGCGAGCGAAGCAATCTCGTTTTCGTATAAAGCATCTCTGCAACCATTTCGACATTATGAATTGACTTGCCTGCAATCAGGGAGTATAAATAACCTATGGGCAATAGCGCTCTCAAAAGAGAAACCATACAACCTTTGCCGGAGTTGAAAGACGCCCTTCAAAGACTCCTCGGCGAAAAACTCGTCAAACTCGTGCTTTTCGGATCAATGGCGCGCGGGGATTGGTTTGAGCGCTCCGACATAGACATAGCAATAGTGGTCAAAGGACTTTCAAGGGAACTCAAGTCCGCTATATTCGACAGTGTTGCCGAAATAGAACTAAAATACCTTACTCCGCTCTCGGTCATAGTATTTTCGGAAGAAGAATTCAACCGCCTGAAAGAAAGAGAAAGGCGCATCGCCCTCGACATAGCAAGGGAGGGCGTGCCACTGTGACTGAGGAAAATAAAAAGAAAAACATCCGCGAAGAACTTGAAAGGGCCGAAGCCGCGCTTAAAGCCGCCACTGTTCTGTTTGAGAAAACGCTCCTTAACGACGCTGTTTCAAGACTTTACTATTTTCTTCTCTACAATATCCGCGCGCTTCTCCTTACGAAAGGGCTTGAACCAAAAAGCCACGAGAGCGCGCTAAGACTCCTCGGACTCCATTTCATAAAAGAAGGCATATTTCCGCCCAAAACTTCCCATGTGTTCTCGAAACTCATGAAGTACAGGGAAGAAGCCGACTATAACCCCTCATACGTCTTTACATCCGAGGACTTCGTTGAACTTAAAAAAGAAGCCGAAGGGTTGAGCGAAAAGATAAAGGCATACATCGAAAAAGAAGGGTACCTGTAAAATCATGCGCCCCATATAACTATTGCCTACGGAATATCTCCACTCTGGTTTCTTCTTCATCTTTCACCTTCACTCGTTCCCCGCTAACCTGAATCAACTCGACATGATCCACTGTATCATCTTTGTAAAGGGCAACTTTGCCATACTTCGATTTATCTTTTTCTATTTGGTTATCACAAAACGCGTCCACAATCAGCTTTGGGACATTCTCAACATCAAACCTCCTTTTCCCCGATTTTTTAAAATGAATTCTGAATGCCCACTTCCATTTTAAAACACCTTCTGCCTTTTTAAGGAAATGTATTCCGGCTTCCTCACGAATATATTCCCGTTTTTCTTTATCAGTATGTCCCTTTCTCATATCAGCGTAAGTAAAAGCTCTCTTGAAAGTGAAGTCGTGTATTTTCCTATACTTATCAAATACGTCCGCCATGCTGACATCCTTCCTATTTATCGTTCCCACGCTCCGGCGCGGGAACGCAACTCCGGCAATCCTAAAAACTGTGACTGCTCTTCATCAAAAGCCCGACGCCTATGTAAGTGAAAAGGGTTATGAAGAACCCGATAACCGCGGCCAAGGAAATCCAGAGGCCGTTACGTTCCTTCATGTACCAGAGGTGCATCGCGCCTCCGTACCAAAACCACACGACGAAAGACCATAGCATCTTCGGCTCCCACATCCAGTAAGCGCCCCACGCCACAAACCCCCATATCGCTCCCGAGAACATGGAAACCGAGAAAAAGAAAAATCCGAATAATACCGCCCTGCCTGTTATGTCGAGAAAATCCCTCGCGCCCTCGCCCTGCCTGTAAGAACGGATAATGAAAAAAACCGCCGATGACAGCGCGAGGGTAAAAAGGGCGTAAGCGGCAAAACTCGTCATGACGTGAATCTCGAACCAATAAGTCCTTAATATGAGAGGCAGTTTCTTCGGCGCCGTCATATTGAGAAAAGAGAAAATAAAGGCCGTTATCGAAAGGGGCATCATTATAAGGCCGGTCAGCCTCTCGTTGTAACGCCAGCCGACTATCGCCGAAACCCCTGAAACAGCCCAACTGTAAAAGAAAAGCGTCTCGAACACTCCTGCCACCGGAAGCCGGCCGGAGAGGTATCCTTGATAAAACAGGATTATCGTATGGAGAAAAAACCCGGCAAAAAGCGCGACGGAAGAAAAACGCGCGGCCGGGCGTCTTTTGGAAAAGACGTAAAAAACGGCCGCGGAGAAAGACAGGACGTAAGAGGTTAGAATCAGAAGAAGGGAGGATTTCATTCGGGATGAATCAGAGGTTTTAGCCTTACTTCCTCCCGTCCTCCCAAATGTAGTTATGCAGTTGTATCTGAAGCCTTACCCTCAATCCGTCCCGCAATATCCAGTCAGCGAGATCTCCGGGGTTCAACTTCGGCCTTACGGGCGCGAAGAGCATCTTGACCGTGGTGTCCTTCACGCACTCCTCCATAAACCTTTTGGCGTACTCGTAATCTTCCGTGTCGGCTATGACGAACTTAAGCTCGTCGTCGGATGTCAGGTATTTTCCGTTATCCATGACGAACGTCCCCGCGTGCCCGCTTGACGGACATTTAACGTCCACTATCTTTACCACCCTCGCGTCCACCCCTTCGAGGCTTACGGAGCCGTTCGTCTCTATAAGAGTCTGATAGCCCTCGTTAACGAGCCTTTTCAAAAGCTCCTTTGTTTCAGCCTGCATGAGAGGCTCTCCGCCAGTAACCTCGACGAGCCGCGGCTTTAACTTCTTAACCTCTCCCAGAATCTCCTCTATGCTCATCTCCCTCGAATTTTCCGCGCTTCTCGCGTAAGGCGTATCGCACCACGAGCAGGCGAGGTTGCACCCCGCTAACCTTACGAATATGCAGGGCATGCCGACGTAAGTGGATTCTCCCTGTATGCTTAAAAATATCTCGCTTATGAGCATCTTTAACCCCCCGCCCCCCCCCTTTGAAAAAAAGGGGAACCGCTACTTTTCCTTATTCTCGTCTTTCCCCTCGCCGGGCTTGGCCTTCTGGCGCCCGAACTCCTTAAGGCTTTTCGCGAGCCCCCTCAGCCTCTCATCGACGAGATTGTTGACCGTGCCTTTGGGGAATTTTCCGTCCGCGCCCCTCGTTCCAACGGCGGTAGAGGTAAGTATCTCCATGCCCTCGTCAACGGTCTCTATGGGATAAATCGAGAAAAGACCCTTAGCCACGGCCTCGACCACCTCTTTTTTGAGCATGAGATTTCTTACGTTCCTCTTGGGCATTATAACGCCCTGCTTCCCGGTAAAGCCCCTTCCGGCGCATACGTCGAAAAAGCCCTCTATCTTTTCGTTTATGCCTCCCACGGGTTGAACGTCTCCTATCTGGTTCATGGAGCCCGTCACGGCGATGCCCTGATTTATCGAAAGCCCGGAAAGGCTCGAAAGTAAAACGTAGAGCTCCGTGCAGGTGGCGCTGTCGCCCTCTATCTCGTCGTATAACTGCTCGAAACAGATGGAGGCCGAAAGAGTCAACGGAAAGTCTCTCGCGAACCTCTCTCCCAAAAAATTGCCGAGTATCATCTGAGCCTTGTTGTGAATCCTGCCGCTCATCTTGACTTCGCGCTCGATGCTCACGACCCCCTCGTCGCCGAGAAATACCCGCGCGGTTATCCTCGTCGGCTTGCCGAACGCGTAATCGCCGGGGTCCATGACGGCCAGACCGTTAATCTGCCCCTCGACCGCTCCGTCCGTGGAAATCATGAAGGTGTCTTCTTTTATGAGTTCCTTCAGCCTGTCGTCTATCTTGGAACTCCTGTACACGCGTTCCCTGTCGGCCTTCTCGACGTCCTCGGCCGCGACAACCTTCTTTCCTCCTTCGGCGGCCCAGTAATTCGCCTCGATGATGAGGTTTTCGAGCGTTCCGAAACGGGCGGAGAGTTTCCCCTTGTCAGCGGAATACCTTAGCCCGTACTCCACGACCTTCGCCACGCCGGTCCTGTCAAACGGCAAAAGCCCCCTCTCCTTGCACCTCGCCGATATGAACCCGGCGTATTTGTCCATATTTTCATCGGTCTTGTCTATAATGCTGTCGAAGTCGGCCTTTACCTTGAAGAGTTTCCTGTACTCGGTGTCGAGGTTGTAGAGGAGATAATATATGTAAGGCTCCCCTATCATTATTATCTTTATGTTTACCGGTATGGGCTCGGCCTTAAGCGCGGTCGTCGTCATGAGCCTGTACTGCTCCCACACGTCCTCTATCCCTATCTCGCGGTTCTTTATCATCTTCTTCAGGGAATCGTAAACAAAGATGTTGCGCAAAACGTCCAAGGCGTCCACTATGAGATACCCGCCGTTCGCCTTGTGCACCGCGCCCGGCTTCATCATGGTGAAATCCGTCGACGCCACGCCGTACTGAATCCTGTGCTCTATCCTGCCGAAGAGATTATAATACGTCGGGTTCGTCTCGACCACGACAGGGGCGCCCTTTGTGTCGCGGTTCGACACGAAAAGGTTCACCTTATACCTTTCGAACGACGGCTCCTGCTTCGGAAGCCTAATCCCCATGGGAAGGGCGATGTCCTCCTTGGGCCTGAAGTCGTCTATGTTACGGAAGATGTCTTCCTTTGCCTCTTCGAGATAAGCGGTTACCTTGGGAAAGTCCCTGTATTTTTCGAAGAGTTCGTTCGTAAGGGGATTTATGACGTATTGGACGACCTCCCTGTCGAGTTCGTTTATCCTGTCCTGCGTCTCCTTCTCGATGTTCCTCGCTTCGCGCACGGCGTCGCTGAGCCTTTCCTGAAGAATATGCATCTCCCTTTCGTACTCGTCCTTTTTATGCTTCGGGAGGGCGTTATACTCTTCCTGCCCCATGGGCTTTCCGTCCTTTGCCGGAACAACGGCCAATCCGGAAACGCTCTTTTTGAGCACGAACCCCTTTTCAATGGCCTTCTGCTCGACCCTGTAGAATATGGCCTTGGCCCTTTCCTGCTGGCCTTCGAATATCTCGTCGCGGTGTTTTTCGTAGTCCTTGCTTTCAAAGACCTTTGGAATGTCGCGCCTCAAGGTCTCCACGAGTTCAATCATGTCGTCCCTGAATGCCGTGCCGAGCCCCGGAGGAAGATTGATCGCCGACGGCCTGTCCGGATCCGAAAAGGCGTAAACATAACACCAATCGTCCGGAATCTTTTCCGAAGCGGCCACCTCGTCAAGGCGCGTTTTGACTATCGAGGCCTTCCCCGTGCCGCTTTCGCCCAAAACAAACATGTTGTAGCCGTGATTGGAAATGCCGAGGCCGAAGGCAAGAGATTTCATGGCCCGCTCCTGCCCGATGACGCCGGGAAGAGGCGGCACGTCCTCGGTAGTCGAAAACTTGAACTTGGAGGTATCGCACTTCCAGTAAAGTTCTTCGGGTTTAAGGGGTTTTACCGCCATAAGTCCTCCGTGTCATGAGTTTCCGCAAAAATCAAAGTTAATTTCCGGGCGTTCGGCGATTATCCCTGTGTGCCATTGTCCTCAGGACTTCTCCCTCGCTACGGCCTTCGCACCCCGGACACTCCACCTGTAACGTAGTATAGAAGATAGAATACCTTTCGGCAAGTCTTTCGTTTATCTTTTTTAACAACTCGCCGCTCGGAGCCGCGTATCGCGCCGAAACGTCAACGTGAGCGGAAAGGGCGTTCACGTTGTGGCAGATGCTCCAGATGTGGAGGCTGTGGAGCCCGCTCACCCCCTCGAACGACATTATGTCCTTCACCACATCGTTCAAATCAACCGAGCGAGGCACCCCTTCGAGCAATATGTGCGAGGCCTCTAATATTATCCTCAACGAACCCCAGAGTATCACGCACCCTATGCCCGCGCTCACGATAGGGTCTGCTATATAGGCGCCGGTAAAGTGTATTATGATTGCCCCAGCTATCACCCCAACGGAAGCGGCCGCGTCGCCGACCACGTGCAAGAAAGCGCTCCTTACGTTAAGGTCTGATTTGGCGAAACCGTGAAGCCCCCGCGCGACCGCCAGGTTCACCAAAAGCCCGAACACCGCCACGATAAGCATGCCCGTGCTCTCGACCGCCGGAGGGTCTAAAAACCGCAGATAAGCCCTGTAAAGAATAAAAACGGCGACAGCGAACACGGTAAGGCCGTTGAGAAACGCGGCAAACACCTCCACCCTGTGAAGCCCGTAGGTCCTGTTTTCGGTAGAGGGAAGTTCGCATATGTAGAGAGCGGAAAGGGTGAGAAAGAGCGCCAAGGCGTCCATGAAGACATGGGCCGAGTCCGAAAGAAGCGCAAGGCTGTTCGTAAGATAGCCGCCGCCTAATTCAGCGAAGAAAACAACCGCGGTAAACCCTATGGCTACCCTTAAACGCCTTTTAAGCTCTATGTCGGAAGAATTAGTCATGAGCGTTGCCTTTGATGTCATGCTGAACCATGTGCTAAACTTATTTCAGTATCATTTCAGCATCTGGTTTTAAAACAGGTAAAGATTAATACGAGACCCTGAAACAATCCTTCGGCAAACTCAGGACAGGGTTCATGGTAACAATATCGAGACCCTTGATTCGATTTTACCCGCGAATCTTCGGTATGGCAAGAGGTTATTAGTTATCCGTGGACGGTTAAAGACCATCATTGCGGGCGGGTGTGTAGCCCTCCCCTTTTTTAGTGCCGCGTAATAATGGGGTTTTCCTTGACATAAAGTTCCAATAATTGTAGAGTTTGTTTTAAATACTCTATAATATCAACATTTTTAAATCATCCTCATCGTAACAATAACATCCGGGAATCAGTAGCCTGCGAACCGGAAATATCGGAGAGGGAGATATGAACTTGTGAACGTGAATAGAGCCCTGTTTACAATTCTTTCCCTCATTTCGTTGGTATTATTATACCCCTCCAGAATTCTTGCCCAAACACCCATATCATGCGGTGAGATTATATCAGGAACCATCAGCACTGTAGGGGAAACAGACATCTATACCCTAACAGTCAATGCCGGGGACGTGATGACTATGCGGACCGTTGTAACCTCCGGAAGTCTCTACACGAGAATGGCGCTTTACGACTCCGCGGGGTCACAGATAGCCGCTAACACCGGCGACACTCTTAACTATACCTTCAACGCGGGCGGCACCTACACCCTTTGGGTGAGCGATTACATCAATAGCAATACGGGCAGTTACAACCTTAATCTTGAAAAACTCAACGATCCGTGCCATACGCTTACGCCCGTAAGTTGCGGGCAGGTGGTGTCGGGCGCCATAGACGCCATTCTCGATAAGGACCTCTATACCCTAACAGTCAATGCCGGGGACGTGATGACTATGCGGACCGTTGTAACCTCCGGAAGTCTCTACACGAGAATGGCGCTTTACGACTCCGCGGGGTCACAGATAGCCGCTAACACCGGCGA
>Ga0209751_10000192_pt1 | contig 65431 bp, 57 predicted proteins | sample RifCSP13_1_FD_184019 | JGI IMG/M metagenome (GOLD analysis project Ga0209751, IMG submission 184019) | Soil microbial communities from Rifle, Colorado - Rifle CSP2_sed 13_1 (SPAdes) (version 2) | ecosystem: Environmental > Terrestrial > Deep subsurface > Rock core/Sediment | place: Rifle...
TGTTGCAAAGCCTTCATTGAAGCGCTCAAGACACTCAATGAAGAGTGGCCCAGTAAATTGATTGCTTACGTGTTGATGCCCGATCATTTCCATCTGATCTCTAACCCGCGCGATGGTCGAATACATCCATGCAAACCCGGTGAAGGCCAGATTAGTAAAATCTGCTAAAGATTATCATTGGTCCAGCTACCGTTCCTTGTATTCCCAGGGTGATGAGCCGCTTGCTGTCGATCATGATTGGTGGTGGCCAGAAGATTCGGAGAAGCTATCAACGGCAATGAAGCAGCAGCTTCCAAGGCAAAAGAAGGCCAAAGGTTGAGTGCTTGATTCAATGTTGAATGACATTCAAGCTTAAGCGCGGGGGCAGCGGCAGCCTGAACCTGGCCTCTTTCCTATCCAGAAGCCTGCCTCGCCCCCTTCCCTACCTGCAATTGTTTGAGTTGCCTCTTTCCAGCCGGCAATACATTCGACTGATAGTCTCCGAAGCCGGCGGCAATAAGTCGCAGGCTGCAGCCATCCTTGGCATCAATCGCCGCACTCTCTATCGCTATCTAGACCCTTCAGGCGGCCACACAACTGGCCTCAATGATAGTGAAGAAGAAGAGTGAGCCTCAGTATCGACTACCGGTGTTCAGGTGGTACGCCCTAACGAAATGCTGATCAATTACGCGGGTCCTGCGTCGTTTCGTCGCTATAGCCTGGTAGACGTGTTAGGCGATCGGGTTCCAAGGGAAGCGCTCAAGGATAAGATTGTGCTTGTGGGGGCAGTGTCACCTTCAATGGGCGACTCGCGCATCTCCCCATTCATAGCTTATAGCGAGAATGAAGGGATGGCTGGACAAGAGATGCCTGGGGTGGAAGTCCATGCCAACATAATCAATACCATTAGACAACGCCTCGGACTCTCGCTGCTGGCAATCGAGGCTGATGCCCAGCTTCTCGCGCAGGCGATAAACAATCTTCTGAGCAACGCGATCAAATACAGCCCGGCTGATTCCGAGGTGTCGATCGAAGCTGAAAGCGACGCAGATTACATCCGCATCGTGTGCAGGATCACGGCGCGGGGATTCCGGTGGAGGAACGCGAGTTAATCTTTAAAAAGTTTTACCGGCTTCAACGTGACGCGGCGTCGGGCATTATCGGCACTGGGCTGGGTCTCCCGCTCGTGAAACAGATAATTGAGAAGCACCGCGGTCGCATCCAGCTAGTGAGCGTGCCTGGCAGCGGCTCAACCAGTTCTTCGCCTCTTTCGTCATCGCTAATCGCCTGAATGGTTCGTACCCGAATGTTGAACCGCAGGCAATCCTGCGTGGCCTTGACAGCGGGATGAGTCTCGAACGAACACTTGTGGCTCTGGGAGTCAGCGCTGAAGAAGCAAAGGCTGCAGAAAATTGGGGCGAACGCGTTGTCAACCAGTTAAAACCGTAGTTTTCAGAAAATTTCCCGAGAAAACCTTAACCCGTATGACAAGCGTGCGAAGGGAAGCGTTCCCCCTTGCACGCTTGCCAGCATTAATATTCTTCTTGGGCATTTTTCACTGGCTGAAACTCTTGGTGGTACAGATGGACATAATAGGCGCTCAGCGACGTGTCACTTCAAACCGCTGAGGTGCATAGTTAACGCGCCGCATCTCGCGGATCTGACCATCTGCAAGAGCTCCTTCAACCAACTCGTAACCGCACAACGCAAAAATGCGTCCTCGCAAAAACAGCGTGTGCCACTTGCGAACTGCGGGGAAACTCTGGAATGGATCTGCGGCACTCGGCCAAAAGTAGAGCGGCGTGTAAAAGATGAGTTTGCCATCAATTAACCGGCTCGCGTAGTAACGCAATGGTTCAGCCTCAATTGACGCAAGTTTGCTGCGGTTATAGAGTGGAATCACTTTTGGCTCTTCCCGTGATCCACTGCCACTCTTGCACGTTTTGTTATCAAAGCATGCCCGTGGCACCAACGTTGCGAACCGGTTATTCGCTTACTACGGAAGCAGTTTTTTGGAATAGCGTATTGGGGAATGCCGCTTTTAGCACACCAAGGAGGCCCACCGATGTTTCTCCTGACCCCGCTCCCAAAAATGCGATGGATTCTGCCAGTCCTGCAGGCTTTCGCGCTAGCCCTCATGGCCTCCACCGCTCTTGCTCAAACAACAACATTAGTGAGTGTCAATAGCTCCGGCACCGCAACTGCCAACGGGCTCTCTCAAGTTCCGGTCATCAGCGCGGATGGGCGGTTCGTGGCCTTTGTCAGTAATGCCACTGACTTATCGACGACCCCTGATAACAACAACACCTCTGACGTCTTTGTCCGAGATCTCCAGACGAATACCAGCAAGCTGGTGACCATCAATAGCCCTGGGACTGCGACTGGCAACAACATTTCTGAAGCTCCAGTGATCAGCGCTGACGGACGTTTCGTGGCCTTTGCGAGCAGGGCGACTGACTTGGTGACCTCAGCAGACAACAACAACAATGTCGACATCTTCGTTCGCGACTTGCAGACGAATACGACAAAGCTGGTGAGCGTCAATAGCACAGGTAACGCGACGGGGAACAACTCGTCTTCTGCTCCGGTGATCAGCGCGGACGGGCGGTTTGTAGTCTTTGAGAGTACCGCCACTGACCTAGCGACCATCACTGACAACAACAATATGGCTGACATCTTCGTGCGCGATCTGCAAACCGGTACGACAAGGGTGGTGAGTGTTAATGGCTCGGGTAACGCGACCGGAAACAGTTTCTCATCGCTCGGCACGCGCGAAGCTGGCGCCCCTCCAGTCATCAGCACTGACGGGCGGTTCGTGCTCTTCGAGAGTCAGTCTACTGACCTTGTGGTCACCAGCGATAACAACAACGACGTTGACGTGTTCGTCCGTGATCTGCTGGCAAATACGACAAGACTCGTAAGCGTCAATAATTCTGGCACCGCAACTGGGAACTTTCGCTCGGCAGCGCAAGCTATCAATTCCGACGGGCACTTCGTGGTCTTTGGCAGTTATAGTACGGACTTAGTAATCACCAGTGATAACAACCAGGAAATTGATGTTTTCGTCCGCGATTTGCAGATGAATACGACAAAGCTGGTGAGCATCACTAGCTCGGGTACCGCAACCGGCAACGGTGGTTCTGGCAGACAGGTGGCGTTGAGTGCTGACGGGCGGTTCGTGGCCTTTGATAGTGCAGCGACTGACCTCGTGACCACTAGCTACAACAATAACGAAAGTGAGACCTTCCTCCGCGATCTCCAGACAAACACAACAAGGCTGGTGAGCATCAATAGCACGGGCACTGGAACCGGAAATCACAACTCTGGACTTCCAGTCATGAGCGCTGACGGGCGCTTCGTGGCCTTCGCGAGTTTTGCCACCAACCTGGTAACTACGCCTGACAACAACGACAACATTGACATCTTCGTCCGCGATCTGCAGATGAATACGACAAAGCTGGCGAGCATCAATAGCTCTGGTACGGCGACCGGCAACAATTTCTCTGTACTTCCAGTTATCAGCGCTGACGGGCGGTTCGTTGCTTTCACGAGCATTGCCACTGATCTCGTAACGACCCCTGAAAACAACAACAACCGTGACGTCTTCGTCTTCGGACCATTGGCTGCTCCAGCACGAAGCGTGCAGTTTATCAGCGCGACCTTTAGTGTCGATGAAGGAGCGGGCAGCGCCACCCTCACGGTCACCCGCACAGGCGATACTTCGGCGCCAGCTACTGTTGAATTCACCTCAGGGAACAATGTCTACACTCCCTGTAACGTCGTCAATGGCGCCGGTGCGCAAAACTGTGACTTTATCGTCAGTGCGGGAACGTTGATGTTCAATGCTAATGAGACTAGTAAAACTCTCAGAGTCTTACTTGTTGAGGACGCATACGTCGAAGGCAACGAAACCTTCCCACTCACACTTGGCCACCCCACCGGGGCAGCTCTTGGCAATCCCAGCACGTGCACCGTAACCATCACAGATAACGACACGGCGAGCGCTTCCTCAGTGTCGCGGAAACAGTTTATTGCAACCTTAACCGGAACTCAGGAAGTGCCGGCCACTGGCAATACGATTAAGGGAAATAGCGGCCTCGTGAAGCTCAGCACCGATGAGACGAGTGCTGGTGTTTCTCTCATTTTCAGCGGACTTACAGGTAGCCAGACAGGCGCCCACATTCATGGTCCGGCTGCGGCTGGGACGAATGCGAACATTCTCTTTCAGTTGCCGTTGGGTAGTCCGCTGAACAATTTCCAGATCGGCCTTTTGCCGCAGCAGGTGGCGGATCTCAAAGAAGGCTTACATTACATAAACGTGCACAGCACGAGCTTCCCAGATGGCGAAATTCGTGGTCAACTGCTTTGGAATCCGATCGAAGAAACTTCGCTTTTTATCTCGCAGCAATACCTCGATTTTCACAGTCGCTTGGCCTTAGATGATTCCACGGGACTCGCGTATTGGATCAATGAAATCGATAGCTGCAACGCAGATGCACTATGTATACGCGAGAGGCGCATCAGAATTTCAGATGCCTTCTTCTTTGAGCAAGAGTTTCAAAAAACTGCCGGCTATGTCCATCGCTTGTACCGTGCGGCTTACGGTAATAATCAGCCATTCCCTAACCCGGATGCGGGCGATCCCGCTAGTCCTTACTATCCAGGGCCGGACTTTCATTTGAAATTTCCGAGCTACGCAATCTTCGGTGCTGACCGAGCACGATTGGACGCTTCAGATCTCACTCAAACACAGTTGGCGTTGGCTAACGAATTTGTGCAGCGACCTGAGTTTGTGCAGCAGTATCCGGCGAATTTGAGTAAAGAGGAGTTTGTAGACGAGGTGCTGAAAACAATCGCTGCTGCCAGCGGTAGCGACCTTAACGCTCAGAAAGCAACGCTCAACACTATTTACGATCAGGGCGGCCGTGGCCTGGTGATGTTCCACCTGGCAAACGACTACTGGAATGGCTGCCCCCCTGGCATGACGCCGTGCGTACCACAGGATGTTGGACCCGCGGTGGACAATCGCCAATTTATTGATGCGGAATACAACATGCTATTCGTGACCTCAGAGTATGTCGCATATCTGCGGCGCGACGGCGATGCGAACGGCTTAAACTTCTGGCTGCGTCAGGTCAATCGCTTTCCTCCGCGCAGTCCCGAGGTCCAGCACGCGATGGTCTGCTCCTTTATCACTTCTGCGGAATACCAACTGCGATTCGGCGGCACTCCAACTCGGAACAACGGCGAGTGTCCGCAGTAGACGGTCGCCCCCTGCATGAAAAGTGCTTACCAAAAACAGGTGTGAAAGGAGACATGTCTAAGAAAAGAGTTGTATCGCTGAGGACGAAAAGGCGGCGAAATTGCTGCGGGCAACGAAGTGACTACGTCCTGAGTAGGACTCGCGACGCCTGGCCAAGCTATCTTCCACAAAAAAGAAGGAGATCACCATGTTCAACAAATTCGCGTCAATCGTGCTTGTCCTGACATTGGTTAGCACTCTGCTGGGGACGCCTGCTACTGCCCAGACAAAATGGGAGACTAAAACGCACCAGCTTGTCGTTACCCAGCAAGGTGAAATCTTAAGTGAGAACCTGCGCGCAAATCAGAACTTGCGGGCTGACATATTCAAGCTCGTCGCTGAAGTGAAGGCCGGAGGTGATGTAGTAAAGATACCAGCGCCGCAAATTCATCGACAGCAGAGAAACAATCTCTCCAAAGGGGCGAAGATCGCGATTGGTGTCGGTATCGCCGCCGCGGTCGTCGTGGTGATATTGGTGGCCCAGTATTGCCGCAACGAGCAGGGCTGCTAAATTTGGCGGCCAGTTGATTATCTGTACTGCGGAGACAAACAATAGACCCTAACTCGCAGCCCAAATCACTTCCCCTCAAGGGTGAATGAACTCGGCTCAGGGCTTCGCGATAACGAGGGGAGCTGTTTCCCTTTCGCGCCTGTAGAAGACTCTTGGTCGCTGTAGACTACGCTGGTTGGGATCTTTAATCCCCTCATCGCCCTCGACGAAGATCACGTCAATCGCCAATCCTCGTCTGCCTTGCTCGATCATTTCCTGCTGCATCTGCGGCACACGCTTGGTCGCGTAGTCCAACCACTCTCTCAGCAACAACCAACTATCCTTAGGCTCGACGTCAGCGGCTGCGGTCTTCAGTCCTTCCTCGACGAGTGCATAAGTTAGGTATCCGTGGCCCAGCTTTGAAGCTTCCAACGCCGCTTGATAGCTTTGCGCTGCCGTCAGGACGTACATGCCCTTCTCATAGGCCAACTGCGCCAGTCCCTTGCTATTCATTGGCCCGCGGCGTTTCTCAGCCGTCTCCAGCGCCTGTCCAGAGTTGCAGGCATCAATCACCAACAAGATTTGTCCAGCATCAATACCTTCGATTGCGTGCTCGAGTTCTTCATCCGAGATGCTGTGTGCAAGAATACTCTGCAGTCCTGCTTCATTAAGTTTCCTGCGATTGCCGGTGTAGCCGAGATCGTGCGGAACCAGATAGAAGCGATTACCCTGCGCCGTACCATGTCCAGCGAAGTAGATAACGACTGCATCTTCAGGTTGTATCGTCGTAGACAGCCCGGTGAGCAAGTTCAGAATCTTGGCCTTGGTAGCATCTCTGTCATTCAGCGACCTGACTTCGACGCGCTCGTAATTACCAACCTTCGCCTGCTGGCGTTTTAGCTCCCCAGCAAAGTCTCGTGCGTCAGCCACCGCATATTTCAAGTTGTAATGTGAGTTAGCGTAATGATTAACGCCCACGACGAGAAGATAGGCCACTCCTTTCCGTCGAAGAGTGTCGGCTCCGGTGACAGTCATCGTAGCGTCACTGCTCTTTATGTTGTGGTGGTTGAAGGCATAGGCGGTGAGTCTATTCTCTCCAGCGATGATTGGAATCGTAGTTTCCAGCGTGATGCTGTTCTGGCCGTTAAGCACATCTCCGTGCCAGACTTTCACCAAGGAGCCATTGCGGAAAAGACGCACATCTTGCGCTCCGGCGGGAGCTTCTGACACATCAATTCTTATTGGCAGGCTGCGAGCGCTGAGACTTGCGAAAGAGTTGTCGTCTCGAGCTTGAGAAAGTTTTACTTCAGGTTGGCGTCGATCTTTCTGTGAAATGTCTGACGGCGCTCCGGGACTCTTACCTGCGAAGATGTCGGCGAGCAGGCCGGGATGGTAGAACTCGCTGAAGAACGCTTCGACGGGGGCGTAGTCGAAAGTATTGTTGTTGAATCGCCAGAGTATCTTGTTCCACGCCGCGGGCGAGCCGTCGAAAAGGCCGTCGGGTGCGACGACAATCCAATCGTGCTCATCAAGGGCAATCAGGCTCGCGAGCTCTTTGCCGGACCTTAGCTCCCACACTTTAATGCTCATATCCCAACTTCCGCTCGCCAAGTATTTATTATTCGGACTGAATCTGACTGAGCTGGCACAAAAAGAATGCCCTTTGAGAGTGCGCACTTCTGCGCCGGTCGAAACATCCCACAGCTTCAAGGTTTTATCATAACTACCGCTGGCTAGAGTCTTCCCGTCAATACTGAAGGCAACTGAGAAGACAGTGTCAGAATGCCCTCTTAGATCGCGCAGCTCCGCGCCGGTAGCGGCTTCCCAGACCTTGACCGTTCTGTCCTGACTGCCGCTGGCAAGAGTCCTCCCGTTAGGACTGAATACCACTGAATAGATAACCTCAGAATGTCCCTTGAGAGTATGCAACACCGCGCCGGTCGCGACTTCCCACAGTTTGACCGTTTTGTCGTTACTACCACTGGCGAGAGTCCTCCCGTCAGGGCTGAAGGCGACTGTTTTGATATAAGAAGAATGCCCTTGAAGCATGCGCAACTCTGCTCTCGACGAGAGATCCCACAGCTTCACAGTGTTGGCCGCACAACCGCCGGCGAGAGTCCTGCCGTCAGGACTGAAGGCGACAGAGGAGGCAGAAGACTTGAGAGTGTACAGCTCTGCGCCGATCGCAACATCCCACAGCTTGATGGTGTCGCCAGCGCTGGCTAGAGTCTTCCCATCAGGACTGAAGGCGACTGAGTTGACCATACCAGAATGTCCTTTGAGCGTGCGCAGCTCGGCTCCTGTCAAAACATCCCACACCTTGACGGTGCCGTCCCAACCTCCGCTGGCGAGAGTCTTGCCATTAGGACTGAAGGCGACTGAGTTGATCTGAGAAGAATATCCCTTGAGAGTGCGCAACTCTACGCCGGTCGAAACATCCCATAGTTTAATGGTAAGGTCATAACTACCGCTGGCGAGAGTCTTGCCATTAGGACTGAAGGCGACTGCAAAGATAGGTTGTGAATGTCCTTGGAGAGTGCGCCACTTTGTACCTGTCGCAACATCCCACAGCTCTACGGCGTAGCCATAGTTAACGCTGGCTAGAGTCTTCCCGTCACGACTGAATACGACGGAGTTTACTCGAGAAGCATGTCCTTCCAGAGTGCGCGACTCTGTTCCGGTCGAGACCTGCCACAGCTTGACCCTTTTGTCCCAACTACCGCTGGCAAGAGTCTTCCCATCAGGGCTGAATGCAACTGAGCTGACAGGAGCAGAATGCCCTTCGAGAGTGCGCAACAGTGCGCCGGTCGCGACATCCCACAGCTTAATCGTGCTGTCGTAACTACCGCTAGCGAGAGTCCTCCCGTCCGGACTGAATGCAACTGAGTGGGACCATTGAGAATGCCCTTCGAGAGTGCGTAACACTGCGCCGGTCGCGACATCCCACAGCTTAACAGTGTAGTCGCGGCTTCCGCTGGCAAGAATCTTCCCATCAGGACTGAATGCAACTGAGAAGGCAATTGCCCAATCCCCAGCCTCTGCGGCTAACTCAGTCTTCTCCCCTTTGAGCGTGCGCAACACTGCGCCGGTCGCGACATCCCACAGCTTAACAGTGTAGTCGCGGCTTCCGCTGGCAAGAATCTTCCCATCGGGACTGAATGCGATGGAGGTGACAGGAGCAGAATGCCCTTTGAGCTTGCGAAACTCGGTGCCGGTGGCCACATCCCACAGATTGATGGTGAGGTCATAGCTAGCGCTGGCGAGAGTCTTCCCATCAGGACTGAAGCCGACTGAGAAGACCATGGCAAGATGCCCAGTCTGCACGGCTAACTCAGGCTTCTGAGCCCAGCACACCATGCTCGTGAACAACAGTAGGCCAAAAGACGCGCGACCCTTTACACCGATTATGCCCTTCACACAGTAACTCCCTACGTTTTTCCCGGGTTTCGAATCTTCTCGCCTTCGCGGTCTATCCAACCAGCGCTGAATGACCTGGCTATCCAAACTTAACAGTTCCTAACTCATCTTGCTCAACAAATCACAGAATTTTTTAGAGGTCCACTGTCTGGAATCTGCGGATCTTGCAGCGGAGCCCTATTCCTCTGTTTGGCAGTATTGAGTGTGGGTATTAGGGTGTGTGGTAGTGCTGAACAAACTGTGAGAAGCGAGGGTTCAAGAGTGACAGCGGACGATGTATGTCGAGCGGCCTTGAGTTTTCGAGTATTTGCGAAGATTAATTACTTGCCCGTGTCCCCAGACTTTGCGCCCGGCTTACCATCTTCCTGAATCTCTGAAATCAGGGCTTCGGTTGTGAGCATCAAACCCGCGATGGACGCGGCGTTTTGCAGCGCGCACCGCGTGACCTTGGCAGGATCGACTTATGCCGGGTTTCTGGACCTGAAAAGATTAAACACCAGAACCACGCCCGCTCCTAAAAGCAATAGGTGAATCAGGCTGGTGGTGACAAAGCCGCCATAAAACCCAACCAACCAGAGCAGCAACAACACTACAAGAACTGTCCACAACATAATCGTACTCTCCTCACTTAAAAATTTTCCGATCGCTTGAACTTGTCTCATAACAGAGTGGACTAAGCAGCCAGCGCTGTCTGTGCGCTAGACCACATACGTGATATGCTTTCTGCAAGCTATTTTAGGCTGTGTTTGCTCTTGTAAGGCCTCAGCGTCCAACATCAAAAAGAGCCAGGATTCTCCTGGCGCCAAATGATCCTTGTTTAGGGCAACCACGGCGTGGAGAGGTGTTGCCACAAACGCAGAACCTACGTTGTCGAAAAGCCAGCAAAAAGATGATTTCGGATTGAACCTGATCAAGAGCAGTGGTACCGGGTAGCCGAGTTTGATCGATTGCTCGGATAGTACGCTGGGAGGGATTTGCGCAGCAGTGTTTAGTAGTTCGATGTCGACCGGTGCTTGTTCATTAGCAACCGCTCGTCCGCGACCTTTACCATACGCATGACAGTACCGTCATCTTGGGGGTGGGCCGCCAGCCCAAAACTCAGGCCAAACGACGGCGGTGCTCCTTCTAGCAGGCCAAACCTCCTGAATGCAGCAGCCACGCGTGCCATCATCATACGGGCCTCTTCGCCTGTCGTTTCAGGTAGAATGACGCCAAACTCATCCCCACCGTAGCGGCAGATAATATCGGTCTCACGTAACTCGCCATGTAACCATTCGGCGCATTTTACCAGTAAATAATCGCCGAACTGGTGTCCGTAAGTGTCGTTGACAAATTTGAAGTTATCGAGATCAATGAGCACAATTGAAAGCGGGCTTTGGTACCGCCTCGCGCGTTTGAGCTCTTCACTAAGGCGTTCGTAAAAGGTGCGATGATTAAATAAGCCGGTGAGACTATCGGTGCGCGACAGGTGCCGCAATTGCCCCGTGTGATCTTCGACGAAGGTGTTGATTGTTTCGCGCATCGCCTGGTCCATAGCGAGACCAGCGCGTCGGTAGATTGCCATGCCGCCTCGATCCGGTCTCGCGAATTGTGCAACATGCTCATGTAGGTAAAGAAAGATAGACTCGCGCAGAACCTGAGATTCACGCACGAGTTTCCTGACATCGAAGTTTTCGCGCGCCTGCCTTCGATCTCGCGTAACGGCGCGGCAAATCTTAGCGAAATCGATCTGGCTATCGTCTGATTCGACGAAACAGAGGATTTCCCCCAGCACCAGGGGCAAAGAGGCCAGCAGCAACGGCTCCTCGACTCTCTCGGTTGCTGGTAATAATTCATCAGCACGCAAGGCTTCCAGCCAGTGCTGTGAAATCTCATTCGTGCCCTGCTTAACCAACCTCTGGAAATCTATTAGACCGCTTCGCGATGTGCGCGGTAGTACCTGCATAACATGCCTTTCAGACCTCAGGCAAGCTTTCATCTCTTTCAGCCAGTGCTTCGCTACACTGCTTCGTTCGCTGAATTATGGCGAAACCCAAAGGGTTTTACCTGGACGAACAAACACTGAAGGAGTGTCTTGTCCTGATCTTCACGACTCGTGCTTCGCTAACTCGACGTCCGGCAGCCACCCAACTTGTTGGCTAATCTACTGAATCGTGGATCAACTTAAGGATGAACTTCACTTGTCTCCTTGGTTTGGACAACCTTGCTTTGAACGCTTATGTCCGCGTTTGGTGCGATGTGTTCTTCCCGTCGAAGCAGGCTGGCAGCCTCAACGGCTCGTTGGATTGTCATTAGATCTCGACCGGAGCTGCCGAATGAACACCTGATTAGTGGCCGACTGGTATCCTTTGAAACTGGGTCTTGCCTTCTGCATCCTCCCAGGAAATATCCAGCACATAAGGGCTGACTTCGCCTGCTCGCACCTTAAGTCGTTCCAACTGATCTTGACCGCTGGCGGCTGGACTTCCATTAATCCAGGTTCTGTGAGACAAAACGGCCTTCTCCTTTGGCTGCATGGACTTTATAGCGTCGAATCTAATATGAGCCTGTGAAGGACCTCCGCCCGGAGTTTCTTCGTCTTTCAGAAAGACAGTCAGAATCTCAATCGACCGTAGCGTTGTCTCGGTCATATTCGTTAACTCCAAGCGAACACTTGATGGTGCATCTATGAATCTGAAGGTGAAAGGCTTCTCATTGTTATTGGTACTCATAAATTTCTTTTCTCTTGAGCAATTGTATTCTTTGCCCTCAGGCGGCCCTTGGAATCTTGCGCAGCAGGCGAGTCATAAGGCTTCGTAATTGATTGAAGTTGTCGGGACGGATGACATGTACATTTTGGCCGACCGCGACTTCATCACCCTCAGGGATCTCGTCAATGCAAAAGACCACAACCGGTACATTCTCTCCTACCTCACCACGTTCGCGGATACGACGTGCGGTCACAATAACTTCTCGTGGTACGCCGGCCAGACTCACCAGAATCAGGTCGGGACGCTTTCGCTGGGCGCTCTCTATTGCGTCTCGTTCATCTCTGGCTAAAGACACCCGGTAACCGTCGGCCTTCAGTAGTATTTCAATACCTTCGCGGGTCTCTGCGACATCCTCCACTACGAGGACGACCGGGCCAGTGTCAGCTCCTCTATTCATCAAAGGCTCTCTTGTTTGTTTCGGTTGTGCACTTGAATCAATGTACTTCCACCATTAAACGTCAGGTTGCTGAGTCACACTGACCAGTTTGATCGCTTTCGCCAATCCCAGACATTGCATTACGCGAATTCCCCACCAGTTGATATCGATCTCATACCAGGCAAGTCCATGGCGCGCCGAAGTTGGGTGCGCATGATGGTTATTGTGCCAGCCTTCGCCAAAGGTCAGCAGCGCGACCCACCAGTTGTTCCTTGAATTATCGCGTGTTAAAAACCGGCGCCGGCCCCACATATGTGTTGCCGAGTTAACCAACCATGTGGCGTGCAAATTAAAAGTAACGCGGAAGAAAATGCCCCACATCAGATATGACCAACCGCCGAGCACGAGCAACGCTATGCCCAGGAGCACCAGCGGCAGCCAATAGAGGCGGTTAAGCCACACATGAAATCTGTCCTTCGTCAGGTCGGGGGCATAGCGCGCCACAACCGCGCTGTCATACTGCTGGGCAGTGCCCCTTAGAATCCACCCCATGTGTGACCACCACCGGCCATCCCGCGGGGTATGTGGATCACCAGGCGCATCGGAATGCGCGTGATGGATGCGGTGCGTTACTACCCAATAGATGGGACCGCCTTCGAGGGCGAGCGTGCCGCAGAGGGTCAGAAAATACTCCACCAACTTTGGCGTCTTGAAGCCGCGATGTGTCAAGAGTCTGTGAAAGCCGATTCCGACCCCCAGGCTTCCGGCTACCCACCAGAGCGCAAGCGCAGCTAACACCGCCTGCCAACTAAAGATAAAGAGCGCGGCCACAGCTCCCAGATGAAAGAGCACCATGTATACAGTGGTATTCCAGTTAACACGCTTGCTTCGCTCGTTAATCATCGTTCCGTTAATCATTGTTTCTTTTGGGCTATTCTCCTCCTCTTTGGCGCCTGAACTTAAATGTACAACTGCCAATGTTGGCCTTCCGTGCGACAACACACATATGAGAAAAAACCCTTCTTTTGAGGGCGAAAACTCGAGACTATATGCGGCCTAGCGCACAGACAGCTTCACATTGCTTAGGCTAACGTTCTATTGGGCAAGGCAAAACATCTGAAATGCCTGGAGGAATGTTGATGAGTGATATCTATGCCATGCAACGCGCCAACGGCGACTGGTTCGCGCTTGACGCTCACGGACGGTTTCGTGTGCCACTGTTTCACAGCAGCCAAGACGCCATGATGGCCCGTGTGCGTAACTTTGGAATGCTGCTCTTCAAACCGGTAGCCCTCGATGCTCGTTTGCTCAAGGAAATCGTGCCCGTAGGCGGCGCAGGTGACGTGGACTTTTGGTTGGTGAATGACCCATTAGTCAGCCTGAACCATGGTCACTTGGTAGAGCACGCACAACTTGCCCTGCTAATGCATAGTCCAATCAAACTAGAGATGGTCCCATGCAATGGAAATAGCTTTCACATACCTATTCTTACCACCCTTCCTCAAAGTGACAGTAAAGCAACTGAGAATTGGGAGGATGAGGGAGGCAAGTACGCAAAGTGTGCGTGAAGTCGCAGGAAAACATTGGAGCGAAGATGCATTCCATGACGAAAAAAGCTTCGAACGATTCGGTGACACCGCCACCGTATGATCCGATACGTTGGGCGCTGGCAAACCCATGGCTCTCAGAGGGTCAGGCCGACGACAGAAGACCGATGAACGGTTCTGTTGCACGCACTGGCAGATCAGCATCCGCTCAACGCGCATTCGCCCGCCGGTCTCATCAGGTGATGTTTAAAAAATGGTCACAAGCCAAGCACGACTAACAAGCACTTGAGCGGTGGAGAAACCCTGACCAGCGACCAGACTGAGCGATAAAGCCCGGTACCGTGCCGTATACGAGAAGTATCATTCATACAAAACATATTTCATATTTGACATATATAGCTTCATCAATTAAGATTCCAGGAAGGCAGTGGATCTCGATTCCTTCGTCTATCGATCGCGCGGCGGTCTCATCAGTGGCATTCAAAGAAAAGTTGAAAAAAGAGCGGCGGGACTGACGAGGGCGAAAAGAGGACTGCAAGCTGGGAAGTATGGTAACCATAAACTCAGAGCAATTCGGCGAGATTTGTAATCGGGTCTGGGCTGATCGGACCGCGGTACTATCGGGACGCGGCTTCTTGAGTGCTGAGGCCGCCCTGGTACGAGCCGTCTACTGGCGACTTTGCAAAGCGGGCGTTAAGGCCAGCGCCGGCGCCGACAACCACACTTTCGGGCAGACAATTGCGACTTATCGGTTAGTAGTTGAGTGTGTGCTCGAGCTAAATGCAAGTCCCGCCTTCGACGCAGCGCCGTATCTTAACAAACTTGTAGAGCGCTACCAGAACGAAGACAACCATACCGGTGAGAATCACTTTGAAATCAGGACGCGATGATTGTGTGTGAATTATGTCTGCTTTATCGGCAGAATGGTCAATGCAGCCTTGACCTCAAGATTCCGAAAAGTATGACTTGCCGCGAGTTTGCTCCCAGTATGGACAGATTCTGTTCTAACCCCAATGTTACCCATACCGGTTCTCGCCGTTCAACCAAAGCTCGCTCATAATTGGCTTACCGCAGAAGCTAAAGCTAAGTTTTCTATCAGCGCAACAGCTCAGCCCATTCAACCTATAAAGGGCGATTGCGCGGCACCACTCCTGGAACGAGACCGAGCAGTCCGGCCGGTATCTGTTAAATCGCGAATGTACCAGTTGGTGAGTAAATCTTTCGAGCGAATCTGGCCCGTTGGATCAGTCTCGTAGGCAGTTGCGCCAGAAAACTCCCAGTTTCCTGGAGTATAAAGAGCATACTGTGCCCGCGAGACTGCGTGTATGACGAATTCATTCCCATCAGGTAGATGATAGATGCCACGCTCTCTTAGCTCTTGCATGATCTCTCATTTCTATAAGTAGAATTTTAGACGTAGTCTCGGAGGTTCGACGCACGGCTAGTTATTTAGTAACGGGTTCAAGCGGCGAGAGGGCGGTTAGTGCCGCCCTCTCTAGATCCGAAATCTATGGTGCTTAGCGTACTTGCGTAGCAGCCTTGGCGGCAAGCGTATGGAAGGTTGAATTGGCAACTTCAAAGGTTTCAACCTTTGGTGAAACCTCGACCACTTTCGTCAGGGCCTTTAACACCTCGGGATAGGCAGTGCGGCTATAAGCTTCTGCGTCTTCCTTCGTGTCCCAGAGACTGTTGGCTATGGCTTCCGAGCGTTCGGGAGCGACGAAGGTAATCTCATCGCGGAATCCCTTCTGCTTGCTGAGCACTGGCAGAATTTCGTTCTCAATAATGCGTGTGAACTCTGAGGCTGAATTTGCCTTGAGTTTTATGGTGACATGTCGTGCAAACATCTTTGGCTCCTTGATTAATTGAGCTGTTGGGATTCAGATAAACTGGATGATCCCAGCGGAGCTGAAAAAGAGAGCAAGCTAGACTCAATTCGAAAGTCATAATACTTCATGTTTGAACTATGTCAAGCCCGCAACATGATTTAGACATACAATATATCGTATCTGTAGAATATAGCTTGTTCTCTACATTCTTCCTGATGCTCTCTGCCCAGCTCGTTGGTGCCCCACAATTACACGTCTTGCATAACAGTATTGACCATATAGGAGAATGACTGCCCACAAAATATATTTTATACTTGACACATACTCGCACCTAAGTGTAAGGTCGTTTTAGAACCGAGGCCAGCTTACTCCATTCTCAGCCCTCTCTGGAATCATCCAGATAACCTGAAGTCAACAGCTCAACCTAACTGGAGGGGTTAATTATGTTCGGACGACGTATTTCTATTGAAGCTCAAGATCGAGTTGAAGATCTTGTCGAATGTGGCCGTGGTCACTCCCAATAGTGGAGACGTTTGAGTTTGTCAGTTCAACGCTGCCGAGTGCTACTCCCAAAAAGCGCAGCTGAGCAGCCTGCACATTGCGAGAACGAGGACCGCACGCAATTGGAAAGCAGCGGCAGAAGCGAGTAAAACCGGGAATGTTCGATCCAACATTGTGAAAAGAGATCGCGGAGGTAAACGATGAGCCATGTCAGGAAAAGTCTAACCAATGTTCTAGCGTCGATTATTGGCGTAATTCTGGTTGCTGCCATCGCGCTATGGCAGTTCTATTTATTCGCCACCTTTAAGAACTCCAAGGGGATTGTGGACTTGCAGGGCGGAACTCATCACTTGTGGTGGGCAATTGCGATGACCCTGATTGCTTGTATTGTAGGCTTCGCTGTGTTTTCAGTGTTTTTGCGCTATGATCAGGACGACGAGATGCATATCACTTCTTCATAGGATGGTTATTCTTAGGATGGGTCTTCAATGGCTGACTATCTCATCGATCTTTTGGGCCTACGCCTTTTACTAAGCTTCTTCTCATTTTTAAGTGAGAGCACGTCGCCGGGTTGGCAGTTCAACGCGCCGCAGAGTTTCTCCAAAGTATCGAAATTAATCCCCCGCGCCTTACCTTTCTTCAAGCGCCAGAGAGTTGTGTGGCTAATGCCCGTCTCTTTGGCCAGCCAATAAAAGGTCCGCCGGTGCTGTGCCAGTAATTCATCCAGACGAATCTCCATCATTGTAAGCGCACCTCTCGTATCCGGTATGTATCATATACGCCTTCCTATTGTACCACGAGATATATTGCGCACTTGACGCATACTAACCAAGTTTCCGCAAGCAAAGGAGAAAGACGAGTGATTAATCTCTATATTAACGAGCGCAAGGTCGGAAGAGTGACCGTTCTTGACCTGAAGGGTCGAGTAAGAATAGGCGGTGGCACAGTAGCGTTGCACAAATCCATCCGCCGGCTCGTTGAGGAAGAAAAGACTGAAATTCTTTTGAATCTCGCCGGTGTCACACACATTGATTCGACCGGCCTAGGCGAGCTTATTTCAAGCCATGTTACCGTTACGAACAAAGGCGGACAGATCAAGCTGATCCGTCTGACTGAAAGCCTGCGCGAATTGATGACCATCACAAAACTACTGACGATCTTCGACGTTTACGATGATGAGCCGGAAGCCATTGGCAGTTTTACTGGACAAGTCTTAATGGTACCCAAGTCTAAACCCTTTTTGATGTAAAGGTTTGGGCGCAGGCGATTTTTCAACTTGAAGCTAAATTGCAGTTCTCCACGGTCCAGCGCCAGCTTGGATCGTGGTGATGACCCTGTTCGCGCTGGTGTCAATCACTGAGACGTCATTTGAAAGACTTTGTGGCGCAGAGTGTTTCCACTCCTGAGCATTCTGGACTGGGGGCGTACTGAAAGGCGGCCTCCCGACCTGGCTTGCTCTTCTGAATTCACACTGATCGATACCAGCTGCATACTCCGAAACTGACATATCCCGTCAAATTCGGCACACAGAGATTGAGCATCCGTTATTAACACTCACGGTCCACTGCGTATGGACGAGGCGCAGATATAATTTGCCTATATCAAATAGATGCCACTTCAAGTCTTTTTTATCGTATGCGCACAGTGAAGCCGACGCTGCCGGCATTGTTAGGTGGAGTTTGACCTAAACTTCCGCTAAAGCTCCAGTGGATATCTGTGACTATGCGGTCGTATCCCGCGGGTGCGCCGCCCGCGCCACTCACCGGTGTGTAGGTCCAGGTTGTGCCTCCGTCATTTGAGTAAGTGACCGTAACAGTTAGTCCTTGCCGAGACTACTTGTGACGGAGCCGACTTTGAAATCGGTATTTGCGGGAATCGGATCTGTTATAAGGAAGCTGGAGCCAGCCACGCCGCCCCCATTGCTGAAATCAACCGCGTAGGTGAGATCGGTGCCTGGCGGCTGCACGCCTGCCGGGTTAACAGATTTGGTGAGCGTGATATCGGGCACGAGCACTGGCTTGAGTGATACAGCGCCGATGGACCAAGGTTTGGACGCACCTAAGGTCCATGACATGGTCACAGCTGGCGCGCCACCCTCGGTGCTCCCGCCTCCCCGAACGTTACCGCCCGCCGTTCCGGTTCCTGTATTCCACTGCGCTGTCTGCCCTGCGCCGGCGGTAAGTGAAACTGCGTCTCCATTGGCAGTGGCGGTATCGATGACAACCTCACCTGCCGCGCTTGTCACGTTTACGGATGCGGTCGTGCTTGTCCCATTTGCCGACACGAACGTTCCATGCGGCGTAGTCTGGTCCACGTTATCAAATGAGACCGCCCCGCCCACTACGTTTACGCTTCCCGATAGCGTGACAACAATACTAGCCGTACCTGTCGGAGGCGCGAGCAGCTTCCACAGGGATGTGCGATTCTGATTCCCGGGTCCGTTCTGAAAACCGATCTGGGTAAGAGCCGTTCCGCCGTAGGTGACACTAGTTACTGTCTTGTTTCCGTCACGATTCGACACGCTGATGATCAGGATGCGGTTGGATCCAGAGCCGATGGTATGAGACCACGTCAGGTTATTCGTGTTCGCCATTGCGCTGCTGGTGCTGTCGACGTTTATCTGTGCATGTGCGTTTTGAAAACCGAAAACAGAAAGAAGACAGGCCGCGCAAGCCAATGCAAATATCTGGCGGATCGACCGGATGCCAGAGTCAACCAACCTTGAACCAAAAGCCTTTAGCAATTTCCGGCTTAAGTGGTAGCGACCGGTCTCTGCCGCTCGCGGTTCTGCATTGAGTGGCAACTGTTCGTTGCTCATTAAGGTTAACCAATCATTCTCTACCGCGCTATCATGCTCCGCCCCGCTGAAATCGTAATAGACCGGCGCGAGAACGCCGAGGACGAAAGGCCAAAGAGAACGTCGTCTCCATAAGCTGATAACTAATATATTAACTGGTTGATTCTGGGGTCAATCGTCGATCGCGCCGTCTTGCGACCTATGAGTATGAGGAAGGTATTTCATACCATGCCTACAACGTCTGAAGCGACATTAAGCGACATCTATAGTTTGATCCGGAAAATTTGATCTGACATTATGTCCGGCATCCCGACACGGTAACCAATGTCTTATTGAACAAATCGGAAAACGACGCGTTCCGGTAAACCTATTTTCCGTGCCTGGCCGTTGAAGAATAGGAGGTAACGTTATGAACAAAAGAATCCGGATCATGACGAAGTTACAGCGGATTTCAGCTGCACTATTGCTCGCTCTTATTGGTTTCATGCCGGCACAGCTCATGGGTCAGAAGCCTGACCGTGGGGTGAGGCTTGGCTCAACCGAATCGATCAAAGCTCTGCCCGCGCAGAGTAAACGCTACGCTTTGGTCATCGGGGTGGATCAATACGCAGACACACAGATCACAACGCTCGGCGGGGCTAGCAATGATGCCCGGGCGCTCGCCCGCGCGCTGATCCAATACGGGGGCTTTCCAAGCGAGCAGGTGACCCTTATGGCTGCCGACCAGCCGGCCGAGCGACAGCCGACGCGGGGCAACATTTTGCGCCGCTTGTCGAACCTGGCGGCGGTCATCCCGGCCGATGGCCTCCTGCTACTCTCTTTCGCCGGACATGGAATCGAACGCAGCGGGCAGGCGTTTCTGCTTCCTTCCGACTCACAAGTAAGTAATGATGTTGACCTGCTCGAGCAAACTGCGATTAACGTCACACAAATCAAAGATAGAATCAAAAAGATCGGTGTCCAGCAGGTGCTAATGATTCTGGACGCCTGCCGCAACGATCCGGTGGGACGCGCCAACGCCGACAACCCGCTGACTTCCGCTTATACGCGAGGGTTCAATTTCGATCTACGCAACCGTGAGGTGCAGGCTTTCGCCACCCTCTATGCGACTGAGGTCGGGCACCGCGCTTATGAATACAAAGAGAAGAAGCAAGGTTATTTCACCTGGGTGTTGGTCGAGGCCCTTAGGGGTGGAGCGGCGAATGAAAAAGGCGAGGTTACCCTGGCCAGTCTCGTGAAATACTTGCAAGAGCGTGTTCCAAGGCGCGTGCTTCAGGATTTGGGGCCAGGAAAGGATCAGAAACCCTTTGCTGTGGTCGAAGGCTACCGCGCGGACGATCTGGTAATCTCCGTACGAGATCCTAAGCAGACCAGCTCGAGTGATATCACTTCAACAAATAGCCAAACGAATGCAGTGGCTGCGAGTCGGGATTCCGGGATTGAACTGAAGTCACCTGATGCAGGAACATCGCTCGCTGGCACCACGTGGACCGGAAACAGTCCGGAAGCCGGTGAGTATGGGATGGAATTCCTAAAGGATGGAAAGCTTAATTACACGATCAGAGTTCTGCAAAATGGCGTCACGACGCCTCGCACGGTCAAAGGCACATGGAAGCAGGAAGGACGACGGCGGTCTTGATGCCCCGGCTTTCCAGGATTATCATTGGTATCGATCACAATCCAGGGCCATTTTTCCAGTGACTATCACATTCCTATTGGGCGGAGTTTCAAGCTAAACAGCCTTCGCAAAGCCGCTAAACCGTATACAACACCCCTCTAGGGTCGAAGAGGCTGTAGGCCAAAGAAAGGGGAATCCAAAGGTGCAAATAGTTCGGCGTTGGAGTGTCCTTTTGTGCCTCCGGTTTCCTTAAGAACTGAGAGGAGGTTGGATACATCATGAGCGAAGAAAAGTCATCACCGTCAACGTACTTTGAGCGCGTATGGGAAAGCTGGCAGTTTCTTGTGACAAGATTTGGCTGGCTTGCTGTGGTCTGGATGTTCTACCGAGTGAACCAGACGGGACTCGATTTTGAAACTGGAATATTTGCCCTGCTTGTTGGTGCAGGCTCCGCCAGCGCAATAGGATTTGTGGTCGCGCTCGTGATAGCGGGAGTAACTGGAATCGACAAGCGACGGCTGGAGGCGTGCGAGTCCTCTGGTGACGTTTTGAAATTATTGGGATTCATTCATAGCTCGGGAATGGTCTCGTCGTGGAAGGCGGGATGCGCTGCCCTTGTGCGAGTAGGAAACCTGCAGTTCCGTTGTTGCTGGAGGCGGTAGACACTGAGACTTGTCCGGTTCGAAACGTGATTGGGCGAACCTTACCCTCTAGCCCTGGTTTGAGAGCTGGGGCCGCCTACTGCTTGGGCCAGCTAAAAGAGGAATCCGCTGTGACCCCGCTTATTATCTCCTTATCTGATGAGAATTGGTCCGTTCGTTTCTATGCCGCTCAGGCGCTTGGTGAGATTGGAGCCAAAGGAGCATTGGATGATCTGAAAACCCTGACGAGAAATGAAAGCCACCCCGAGGTTCAGAAAGCAGTAAAAGAAGCGATGGAAAAAATTCAGACCAGCCACCCTCAGGCAGTCACTGCGTAGAGATGCGACGCTGAGTTGGCTTGTAACTCTTCCAATTCATGCTCAAGAGAGGCAATCGGACAGGGAGCATGACTAACTATTGGGCCAGGTTGAGTCAGTTCGATGGGAGGGCGCATCTGTGACTAACCGGTCCGGCCAGCTCGTAACTGGGTTAATACAAATACAAATATGATCGTCGAGGATTAAGAACAGAAGAATCCATATATGCAGAGAATGGCTCACTTATTGAAAGAACCAAGTTTTAACTTGTTCGATGGCCTGACTCCCAACAAAGGAAAGCGTGGGGCGACCACTGTCTTGTCAGAGCACCAACAGCAGTGACGTCACAAGATTGTCTGAAACGAAAAGCGGCAGGGCCAGTCATTGGTAGGCAACCTGCCGCATTCACTGGAAAATAATGGTGAGCCGTGGAGGGCTCGAACCTCCGACCCGCTGATTAAGAGTCAGCTGCTCTACCAACTGAGCTAACGGCCCACAAGCGAGAGAAAATTATTGCGTGCGAGAACTAATGTGTCAAGGAAGCAGGATGATCACCAGGCAAAGTCTCTATAAGATGATCAGCCGCCGGACGCTGAATCGAGTGACGGTTCCGTCGGGTGATCACTCTGCCGCAGCGGCCGCGCACTCCTCTTTAGCAAGAAGCCGATGCACGGCCGTAATGAGCGCCTCAATGTCAGGCTTGGCGACATAGGCATCGGCACCCGCTTGCAAGGCTTCCTGGCGATGAATCTCGTAGGCATCACCACTGTAAAGAATGCACGGCACTCCTGGAGTTAGCTGTTGGAGCTTCTGACACAATTCAAGTCCAGAACCATCGGGCAGCCGTTTGTCTAATACGTAGAGATCAAAGGTTTCGTTTGTAGCGCGGTCGAGAGCTTCCTGAACGTTTCGGGCGGAGGCCACCTTGTAGTCCTCGTGACTTAGGAGTGCGAGGAGCACCTCCGACGTGTCCTGGTGATCCTCTACGCAGAGAATGCGACATTCAGTTTTTGCCATTGGGGGAACCTCCTGGTTTTTGTGTAAGACTTGGAAGAACGTTGAAAACTACTGAATTGTGGATGGTGAAAAGTGAATCCGAAATTCGTTCCGGTCCTTTCATAGCTCAATGTTGTCAAGAATACGCTTCACAACTGAGCTTTGTTGTGAGAGCGGCCAAAAGTAAGCCAGAGGATTCTGGAAGCGATCGTCGATTAGCTCTTTCCATAGGTTACCTACGTGCTTGGGATCGATTCACCTTTCTTAGCGATCCCATACGAGCAGGTGGGCAGCCCCTCCTGCCCACCGCCACCTCAGTGGATAATATTGATGAGTGATGACGCAAATAAGTGACGGCATCCCCTCGAAATTCCCACTTATCATCACTCATCACTGTTAGCAACATACGCCTACCAACGAGGTTTACCGGCCGTCTCCATAGCTTTCAACAACTGGTTTACCGCTTCAATCTCTTCGTCGTTAGGTTCCAATTCCTTGTATCTCTCCAGCGCTGCGTAGGCCGCTCTGAAGTCGCCTGTTTTATGGTAGACGAGCGCCAGATTGAAGTATACCAGGGAGAAGCCAGATTCAATTTGCGTAGCAGCCTCGTAATGCAGCCGCGCCAGGCGCAGTTCGCCGGCATCATAATAGAGATTGCCGAGATTGTAATGCGCTTCCACGTGACGCGGGTCGCACTTTAATGAAAGACTGAAGTTGTCGAGGGCCTTGGTCAGATTACCTTGCTCAAGGCTTATTATGCCGAGATTGCAGTAAGCCTCGGCTAGGTTGTCTCCTGCGCTTATTGCCTCCAGATAGTATTCTGCCGCTTTCGGATCACCCTGCTCATGCAGCATCAAGGCTTCTTCAAAGGGAGTTAGCAGGCGGGCAACGCGGCCACCTCCCGCCCTGAATAGGTGCAATTGGCCCTGTAGCTCAGCCTCAATCTGCCGGATACTATGTCCCTGCGCGCGCAGGTCACGCACCCGTCGGAACTGCGTCAGCGCCTGAAAATCGTATACGTAATCGCCTTTTTCAGGGACCAGGGTGCCTTGTACAACCCCCATCTCAGTCCAGCGACGAATGGTGCGCTCGCTCAACCCAAACAATTGTTTTATCTCGTGGACGCGATAACTGGATTTGACACGTTGATAGTCTGCCTTTGGAGGGACAGCGGAGGGAAACGATAAAACCTTATTACTGTTTTCGCTCATCTGGCAGAGACAAACTCTATGAAACCTTTCGTCTCTTTGTTGCCTTTGGCTTGACCAGTGTAATCTGTGGTTTCTTTTTTGCTGTGCTGCTGGCTTTGACCATGGGCTTGCGACTCGACTGCTGCAAGCTCTTCTTAAGAGCGCTCATGATATCGAGTTTGGGCAGTTCCTCATAATCACCCAGCTCCGCAATCTTCTTTCCTTTTATCTTCGATTCAATCAGAGACTTCAGCGCCACATGATATTGATCGGTTCGATCAATGTCATTGAGCGTAGTTACCATCTGTTCCACGAGCGTGGTCGCCAATTTCAGTTCATTCTTGTCGAGCTTGGGGGCAACGTCGATCTCTGGAACATCTTCAATTTTCCGAACCTCGTGGGGATAGTGAAGCTTTTGCAGGACAAGCCCGTTCTCCATTGGAAACACGGCCACAAGATCTTCCCGATCGCGCAACACCACCTTGCCGATAGCAATCTTGCTGGTCTGCTTCATTACCTCGCGGAGGAGCGCATAAGGCTTCTCCGAAACCGGCCCATCGGGACCCGCATAGTAGGGAGCATCGTAGAATGTTGAGGGCAGCTCGCCGGCATCTATGAAGCCGATGATATCCACGGCTTTAGTAGTCTTAATCTTGATTTTGGCGATGTCTTCAGGCTCGACGATCGCGTAACGTTCCTTCTCATACTGATAGCCTTTGGTTATCTGTTCATTGCTGACAATCTCGCCGCACTTTTTGCAGCGCTTGTCGTAGCCAATCGGTCCATAGTCATCGCGATGCAGTTGGTTAAACTGAATCTTTTCTGTCGTTTCTATCGCGTTGTAAATACGGACCGGAATTGCTACCAGAAGGAATCGTATGTGGCCTTTCCAGATGGATCTCATAAACGAGAGCTCCTTCGCAATCACCGACGTTCGGCCACGTATTATGCGGTTCCGGCTGACATATGTAAAGCCTTATTTTAGCTGGTTTTCCGCTGTGTTTCTGGAGGCTTCACGTAAGGTTAAGCACAATGCTTTAGGGCCGTGGCCATTGCCGCGGCTGACTGCCAGCGCCGATTGGGGTCCTTATCCAGGGCCCGATCAATGACCTCACAGACGCGAACAGGCACATGAGGGGCACGCTGGCGCAAGGGGATGACCGGTTCATCGAAGATGGCCTTGATGGTCTCCGCAATACTCGTTTTTTGACCGAGATTTAAGGCCAACTCGCCGGTGAGGAGGCTATAAGCGGTCATACCAATGGCGTAGATGTCTGACTGTGGCCGCACGTCGCGAAAGTTTCTGAGTTGTTCCGGAGGCATGTACGCTAGCGTCCCGGCCATCTCGCCGGCAAGTGTTACACCGCTAAGACCTGACTGTTTAAAGCTCTTTGCCAGGCCAAAATCGGTTAGTTTTGCCGTCAGATGCGGAGGCGTGCCGCTCACCATGATGTTCTGGTCTTTAATATCGCGATGAATGTATCCGCGGGTGTGAGCATGTGCCAGAGCATTTAGTGCCTGTGAGATGACGGAGGAGGTTTCCGGGTAGGGAAGACGACCGCCGTAACTATCCGCCAACTTTGACGCATCGGCGCCATCTATGAACTCGGTCACCAGATAGACGATCCCGTTGTTGATTCCGTGACCCAGAAACTCAACAATATTTGGATGTTTGAGTGCCGCTGCGACATCGATCTCACGCAGGAACCGGCGCATGGCTTTATCGCTGACTGCATGTTCCGGAAGCAGCGTTTTGATTGCCACCGCTCGGCCGGTCTTCTGATCACGTCCCAACATTACAGAACCCATCCCGCCGCGGCCCAGCAGCTTCACCATGTCGTAGCCCGGCACGGGCTGCGGAACACGCCTCAGCTCGGTGCGACAGTCTTCACAAAGAAATGTGAAATGCTCGTCTGGCGCCGTAGCTGAAGCTTGTTCGCCGCGGCCGCAATTCAAACAAGCTACTGTGACTATTGTGGGTTGAACCGGAGGCTCATCAGGGAGGTGGGACTCGGCATTCGCTTGATCCGCTCTCACTTCAACTAACAGAATAGTTGCGCCCCCCTGGATTTGATCCCCATTGTTAAGAAATGCTTTCCTAACTCGCTGACCATTCACAAAAGTACCATTAGTTGAACCGAGGTCGCGCAAAAAGCAACGCGGCGGATTTACCTCCAATAGACAGTGATGGCGCGAGAAGAACCGATCGTCCGGAAGACAGAGATGAGCGTCTTCAGTACGCCCAATCAAAAAAGTGTCGGGCTGATCGAAGCTGAAGATCCGCCCTTTGTAAGGACCGGCGAGTACCTTGAGATTTACCTGCATCTCTTTTTCGTGCGGGCGCGGGCGGGTTAACGCTGAATTTCCAGGTCATCAAAGGCGACTTCAGCGCTTTCGCTTGTGTAAAAGCCTACCAGCCCGCGTTTGAAGTTTTCGCTGTCTGCTATGCGATTCAGGTATTGGCCATTAGCATAGAAGGTGATTTCGAGGCCTTTGATTTTGACTTCGAGCTGGTTGGGATCGCTGCCCGACCGAATAACCTCCGACTTTGTCCAGGGAATAATGGTGGTCTGGTTTCCGTCTTTATGCATTACGATCTCATATTGTGGTTCGTCCCCCGTGTAAATCAGGAAGGCGTAATCTTCAAGCTGGTTATTCTGACTCTTGTCGCCATGCACAATTAGACCATAGCCGGAACTTGTAGGGTTTCCCTCGACGTTGCGCGTTGTCACTCTAATGGTGGCGTTCTCGGTGGAGTAGTCATTGCTGGGGCCATACATAACCATGTATGTCTTCTCTTTCGACTGCATGTGATACTCGTCATTTATATACCACGTACCCCCGAACTGATAATTACCTGTACCCCACGTTTGCTCAGAGAAGTCGTCGATGACGGACGATGGAAGGGTCGATTTCACATCTGTATTTGGCCGGCCCGAGTTATTTGAGTTCGTGCGAGTGGTGACGCGCAGATTCGAATTGCTATTAGCCTCTGCATTCTCATTGGAGTTGGAGCTGATGCTGGCTATGGCAATGATCATGATGACCAGACCAATCCCGATGATCGAAATTACTGCCACACTGCCAAGGATCCACCAGATGGCGTTGGACTTCTTTGGTGGTGGTTGGGAAACCAGCGGCCGCTGCCGAGGGCGGGCCAACTCAGGCACCCGGTTCAAAACAGGAGTGGCGGGTCCATAGACCTCGGTGGCCGGCGCCTCACTGGTTTCGCGCACCGGCGTATACCTTAGGGTGGCGTGGGGATCGGAAGGCGGCGCGGCATCGTTAATGAGTGGTGATCCATCTTCCAGGCAGAAGTTAAGGGAAACGTCACTATAGGTCCGATTGCAACTGGGGCAGCGTTTCATAAGAAGTCAAGAGCTTGGAAAGCAATTCTGAGCATTGGCGAACGGCAAGATCCGGATTATACAGCGGGGAATCCTAACGAGCAGCCACAGGGAAATGCAAGTGTTTTGCACCTGAATTCTCGCTTGAGAATCTCATTCTAACACCGCTACAGCAGGCTGAGCTGGCTGAAACTTAAGCACCAATTGGCTGGCCACAACTGCCGCAGAACCTCGTGCCGGCCGGATAGCTGCTACCGCAGAGGCCGCAAAAAATTTCCACCGGCTGCGGCGCTCGCCATTCCAGTGGCGACATCCCTATTGGTACACCACAATAACCACAGAATTTAGTGCCTGGTCCATATCGTCGCTCGCAGTGCGGACAGATTATCGCGGTTGTCTTTTGTGGCACAGAAGGCGGCGGCTCCTGCTCCCTTTGCGCGGCCACGAGCGGCTGAAAAGTCGTGTTGCCACAGCGACCGCAGAATTTCACACCTTCCGCAAAACGAGCATTGCAGCTAATACACACGACTACGCGGGGAGCACTCGATTCTGGGCCAGTTCTGCTGGCCAAACTGCCGCCTCGTGAGGGTGTCAACTGATTGCTTGATGAAACGCCCTTGAACTGCGCCTGGATAACTTGCTCTGCACTATCCGGTCGAATCTCAATCAAACGCTCGTCATCCGATTCTCCAGCGCGCGCAACGCGCAAAACATGGCGGCCGGGAGGAATGGAGGTCAACACTACGCGACCTGAACGACCGACACTGCCGCAGCGCTCATCGTCTACGTAAACCTCCGCGCCGGCAGGCGCCATTATCACCACACGCGAATCGCCACGATCTTCAGAATCCGCAGTTGTCGCTACCGCCGCTTCAAATTCTTCGAACCATTCCATCGCGCCAGCAGGCCGATCCACAGCATGTCTGGCCAGCGCATGCATGATGGCCCGTTCTACTTCTATTGATATGTCAGAACGCAGACCGGTTAACGGCGGCGGCGTTTGTGTCAGCTTTTGTGCGATCAACTGTGTAATATTGCCGGTAAATGGTGAGCGCCCGCCGAGCATGTGGTAGGCGATAGTGCCTAGTGCGTAAACGTCGGCGCGAACGTCGAGTTGTGTGCCTGGTTCCATCTGTTCCGGGGCCATGTATTCAGGGGTTCCGACTATTCCCTGGGAGGCTGGCCCAGTGGCCGTAATCTCGGAACGATCCGGATGAACGATCTTCGCGAGCCCAAAGTCGCCGACCTTGACAAAACCGTCAGAAGCGCTACTTGATCCCTTTCTGCGATGCTGCATTATGAAGATATTTGCCGGCTTGAGATCGCGGTGCAGGATGCCTTCGTCATGCGCCGCATCAACTCCCGCTACCACCTGTCGCAGTAGTGAGAGCGTGCGATGAGTGTTCAAGGTGCCTTCTCTGCGGAGCAGTTGATACAACGTCTCGCCCTCGACATACTCCATTACCAGAAAGAAGACTCCCTCGGGACTCTGGCCGAAATCGGTTACGTCAACCACATTTGGATGGCGGACGGAAGCGGCGGCTCGCGCTTCACGTTCAAAGCGGGCGATTGCTTCTCCTTCCTGCATGCACTCTTCTGAGAGAATATCTGGTCGCACCGTCTTGAGCGCAACGCGTCGAGTGACAAGATTTTGATCGCGAGCGAGATATACCTGGCCCATCGCGCCGCGACCCAGGCGTTTTTCCAGGAGGTAACGACTGGCCAACAGCCGGCCACCTGGCAGAGTGTGTTTTGTATTGGCGGCATCTGAAGAGCAGACGAGAACATCATCTTCAAAGCAGTATTCGCAGCGGGGGCATTCACGCATTGATAAATGACGAACAAGGGGTTCGAACAAAGAGAGAATAAAACCCGAAACCCGCGCCGTCAACAACTCCTTCTTATTGACAAATCCTGCCGAGCTTGTAACCGGCGCTTTCGGCCTCTCCGCTGTTATGAAAGATGAGGCGATTAGTATCGCTAATCGGTTTTTCAGGTTGGCAGCCGGCGGTGTAATAGAGTCTGGTCTGTTTATCGGCAATGATCTCTTGGGGTTCCTGATTGGTTTCCGCTGCTGACAGTTTCTCTTCTCTGGCCGCTCGCCGCGCCGCCCAAATATCATCCGCAGTCAGATCAAGAATCCGGAGACTTGCTCCTTCGGCCACAATGATGACGTTCATTTGAAAGTCACGGCATCGCAGTTGGCGGCCGCGCAGCCGCCAGGTTTGCCAGGAATCGGGTAATTTCAGTGCCAGCGAAATTTCGCGGACAAACTCACTGACTGTCTTCCACTTAAATGAGCTGTCGTAACCTATCCAGAGTGAGCTGAGCCGACCATCCAGAAATTCCAGCGAGATACTACGGGCACCGGCGAAAGTTGATGTTTGAATGCGTGGATCGAAAGCAGGATTGAAGGTTGTTTTAGAAAATCCCAGATCGTCGACTGGTCCAAACTCGATCTGTGGAACTTGAAGTTTTACCTGCTCGATAGTGAGTCCTGGGCGGAAGCCAAAGAGTTCAGGCGCCTGCGGCAAATCGATCAATTTTTTGTCGCAAACAGTTTCTTGAGCTCGGGCCAGAGGCGTGACGGAGAGAAGCAACAGAAGGAGGATTGCGGATTGGAGATTGTGGATTGCGAATTTCGGATTGCGGATTGCGGATCGTGGATTGCGGATTGTGGATTTCGGATTGGCGATTGCGGATTGGAGATTGCGGATTGCGAATTTCGGATTGCGGATTGCGGATCGTGGATTGCGGATTGTGGATTGCGAAACGCGGATTGCGGATTGGCGATGCCCGGGCGGCTCTGCCGCTTCCCTTGCGGTATGCCTATGGCTTACCGACAGCTGGCCCTCCTTAGTTATGGCTTTGCCAAAATCGTGGCTTTGCAAAACTTCCAATCCAGAGGCAAACCCTTAGTTACGTGAGCAAGGATTGCGGCGGAGCCGCATTCGATTTAACATTTCGACGGTAAGCCGAAGGCATACCGCAAGGGAAGCGGCAGAGCCGCCCGGGCATCGCCAATCCGCAATTCGCAATCCGCAATCCGAAATCCACAATCCGCATTCTCCGCCTTAGCACTCGCGCTTCTGATTACTAATCAATGAGCGGATCAGTTTTTCAAGCTCCTCCGGCTCGAAGGGAGTAGATACATAGTCGTTGCAGCCGGCGGCGAGGGCTGCTTCGCGGAATTGGTCCGCCCCGTAGGCAGAAACAGCAAGCACTGGGACATTCTCCAGCTTCCTCACGCTGCGAATCTCGCGGGTTGCGGCCAAGCCATCGAGTTCCGGCATCTCGACGTCCATAATAATGAGATCCGGGCATTCAACTTCCGCCTGGGCCACTGCCTGACTGCCGTCCTCTGCTTCAATTACTCGAAAACCTTTTCTTTCCAGCCAGGTTCTGAGGAGCAGGCGCGTATCATCAAAATCATCGACGACGAGAATTGTGAATTGTCCAGGCGCGTTTTCAAGACTTGCTTGCATGCCGGCCCGTTCTTGCAAAGGAAGTAAGTGTGGTACCCGCGGCAGGGGTCGAACCTGCGACCTTTCGCTCCGGAGGCGAACGCTCTAATCCACTGAGCTACGCGGGCGTGTAAAATCCGTAATGAAATGCGACTTTTTCGGGTCGGGTTTAGCGCTGTTTGGCACCGTACCCCTGACCGTACCCCTGCGGGCTGAGATTTTGGGTACGTTCTGGTCGGGTATGTTCTTGCCGGTTTTCATCGCCGATGGAATCACGGATTAAGACTTACACTAGCCAGGTGCCGGCAGTCAAACAGGGGAGCGGTCCCCATAACCTAAAGGCAAGCTCGACACATACAATCGCCCTCGGATCAGTAACTTTCCATCCGGAGCCTTTTGGCGAGGAGTTATTTGTGGGTCAGAATGGCCGCTCGATATCACAAGGCTACACCGGCGACAATGTGCGGCAAAGGTTCACTCAAAAAAAACGGAATATAGAGACGGGACTCGAGTATTTTGGTGCTCGGCGTTACTCATCTACCATCCGGCCGATTCACAAGCACTGATCCCCAGAAGTATGACGAACGACGAAGACACCGGATTCAAGCTAGGGTTAGGGCATCTGGCTGACGAGACATTCATCCTGTTCGATACTAGAAGAAGCAAACTAGTCCGGATATGTTTCTCTCAAAACACCGGAATCCTCGGCGGGATGTTGAACGCTCGGAAGGACGTGCGGACCTGAATCGCCCTCAGGCGCGCTCGGCTTGATCGGAATGACGTCGGTGTTGGCTTTCACTAACAATGTCTTTATAGAACTCGATCATCGCGCCTCTTTCTTCCGGGCGTTCCAAGCCGCAGCGAACCTAACAGCCGCCTGTAACGGGTTATCAAAGTACTGCTGGCCTTTGACGGCGTAATCGTCCCACCATTCCGCGACAACGCCAGCGACTGCCGTAGCGTGAGGCATCACCTGAAACAGAGGCTTATTGCCGACGCGGCATATCTCGACGGGGAAGCCTACGGCCATTCCGCAAAGATGTTCTAAGTGCTCCAAGTTATCTTCCATTGCTTCTCCGAATGAAAGGACTTGCCCGTTGGCGAAACGGCAACGGCTATCCGAGGAATGTTGACGGAATGATGAGGAGTAGGTTAATACCAGTGGTCAGGGATGATCATCTATTGTTCAACGGCTTGCCATGCTTGCGGGGTTGCTCTGCTTGCGTGATTGCTTTGTTTGCGTGGCTTGCCCTACCTGCGTGACTCTCTCTGCTTATGGACTTGCCCTGCTTACGTGACTTGCTCTGCTTAGGTGAGTAGATGATGCAGCGCTTCGACGAGCCAGAATGAGAGCGCCGCGATCAGTCCGGCCGCGGGAATGGTAAGGACCCACGCCCAGACAATTCTGCCGGCGACTCCCCATTTCACTGCTGACAGCCGCCGGGTGGCGCCCACGCCGACAATCGACCCGGTGATCGTATGAGTGGTGGAGACCGGAGTACCGGTAAGCGTTACATAAGCGAGCGTGAGTGCGGCTCCCGTTTCGGCGCAAAAGCCGCCGACCGGTTTGAGTTTAGTAATGCGAGTGCCCATCGTTTTAACGATTCGCCAACCACCCGAAAGAGTTCCCAAAGCGATTGCGGCGTGAGCTGAGAGGACCACAGCTAGCGGAATGGCAGGCAGGGCGCCATTGGGGCCATAATGGAGGCCCCAAACCCCGCCGGCCGTCAAAACCGCCGTGATTATTCCCATTGTTTTCTGAGCATCGTTGCCGCCATGACCCAGCGAGAATGCTGCTGCTGAGAACAGTTGGCCGCGGCGGAAGATCTTATCCACGCGTGTGGGCGCAAAGTGACGAAAAATCCAGAAGACCAGGACCATCAGTACGAAACCGAGCGCCATACCCACCAGTGGCGACAAAACTATGAACTTGATTGTTCTGAACCACACTTCCGGTTTGAGCAAACCGCTGACCCCGCGGTATGCGGCAATGCCGGCGCCGGCGTAGCCACCCAGAAGCGCGTGGGAGCTGGACGTAGGAAGCCCGAGATACCAGGTGATCAGGTTCCAGATGACAGCTCCTAGCAGGGCGCCAAGCAACACGTAAAGACGCATATCCTCATGGATCAGGTCCATTCTCACACCATCGCCGATCGCTTTGGCTACGCGCGTGCCAAAAACTGCGAAGGCAATAAAGTTAAAAAAGGCGGCCCAGACTACTGCCATTCCAGGCGAAAGCACACGGGTAGAGACAACTGTCGCTATTGAGTTTGCTGCGTCATGAAAACCGTTGATGTAGTCGAAAATTAAGGCAAGCAGCACCAGGACAAGAACGAAGGCAAGGGTAGCGGTCATAGTGTGGCGGGTAACTAGTCAGTAGTCAGGTGGTCAGTAGTCAGTGGTCAGTGTCAGTGGTCAGTAGTAAGTGGTCAGTAGTGAGTCGTCAGTCAGGCGCTCTTTGAACAATGACCACCGACAACTGACCACTAACCACTAACAAATTACGTATGCTTGATGATCACGCTTTCTATTATGTTGGCTACGTTCTCGCATCGATCCACTGCTGCTTCGAGTTTCTCGTACACCTCTTTCCATTTCAAGACAGTCAATGCATCATGTGAGTCGTGGAATAACTCCGCTATTGCAGCGTGGTAGATATCGTCGCCTTCGTTTTCCAACCGGTGTATCTCGACCAGCCGTTGCGTGACGTTCTTGGGTCGCTGAAGAGTGCCTACAATCTCGCGCAACTGATCAGCCATGCGCTCGAGTACCTCGGCAAAATCGCGCGCATAATCGGTGATCTCGTGAACGTCGAAAATGATAATTGCCCGGGCGGCGTCGTCAATGAGATCCACTATGTCGTCGAGCGCGGAAGACATCATGTAGATGTCTTCTCGATCGAAGGGCGTAATGAATGACTTGTTGAGTCGCGTGGAGACCGTGTGGGTCAATTCATCACAGGCGTGTTCCAGGCCTTTAATGCGCTGCGCGTATTCGTGATACTCGTGGTTCTTGTCCGAAAGCATCTCTTTGAGCTCACGTGCGGCCGAAGAGATGTAGAGAGTCATTTGAACGAAGAGGTCGAAGTACTGTTCCTCTTTTGGCAGAAAGTTTAGTAAACCCATTATTTAAAACTCGCCCTGAATTTCAAAATCGCCGCTTGCGAATATAGCCCAGTCAACAAGTAAAGTCTACGAACTTTTGTTTGGACTAGACTGCAATCATTACCGGCCCTAAAGACGTGGCAGGCGACAGAGCGGTTATTGGGGCCTGCTATTTCGCGACCGCAAGTGGGAAATCCTTGTTTAAGCCCGGCAATGCGCGAGGATTCTGGCGAAACGCTGTGGCGATACGGACGTTATTGCTGACAAAATCGAAGAGTTCACCGGCAGTAATCAAACGGTCTTTGTTGGCATCCGCATCACCACGCAGGCCCTCGAGCAGTGCCCAGGTGAAGATGCCATGCCCACCGCCCCACTTGGAGCTCTCGCGCGATATCTCGTTGACGTCAGAAGAGGTCAACACAGCGCGCCCTGCCTCTCTGAAGAGATTGGCGGCGTAGAGATTAAAGATGTTGTTTTCAGTTTGGACCAGCTGGCGACCGGTAACTAAAGTTGTTCCGCTAATTCCGGCGCTGTGGCAAGTATCGACAAACACTACAACTCTTTGCGCGCGCACGCGGTTATCAAGTAACTCCTGTAACTCCGACATTGGCAACGCAGTGTTAGGCATGTCTGCCACTTTCGTATCGTTCATCAGGAAGTAGAGATTCCTCGGGGCATAAGGGTCGGGCGCCCCATGCCCGGCAATGAAGAGAAAGATCAAGTCTTCTGGCCCAGCGCGAGGGAGGAAGCGGTCGAGCGCGGAACGTACGCCCAGAATCGTGGCCTCGGCATTCTCCAGATAGAGGATGTCGGCGGGTGCGAAGTTGCCGCCCTGCGGCTGCTTCAAGAAGTCGCGTATAGCTCGCGCATCGGCATCTGCAAAATCGAGATTGTTGAGTCCGTCTATGGCGAATTGGTATTTCGAGATACCAATGACGACTGCATATTTGCGTCCTTTGAACTGTTGTGAAACCGCCGCCTCACGACGTCGCACAGGCACCACAACTCTGGTGAGATTGCCCGCCTTGTCTTTTGCTTCAACAACAACGGCGGGGGTATTGGCCCCAACAGTGATAGTACGTGCGAAAGCGATACCAGCACCGCTCGACTCCGATGCTTCCACGTGGGCCAAGCCACGCTCCCCGGAGGCGTTTGCCAATGATGCAGGCTCGCCGTTTACTCCCACAAAATCAACCGCGCCGGTGTTATCAACGACCAGACCTGTCACATTCAACGTGTCTGTTTCCTTGAATAAAGTCAGAATGTCCTTCGGGGCGGTCATGTAGATTGTGGGTGGCTGTCGATCTGGGCCAGTCTCGACTGCGCTGGTCTCAATGGTCACCCCTGTGGCTGCGTCGCCGAGCGCGTTTCCACTCGCGATCAGCACGTATGAGGCATAGAAGGAGCGTTTGTCTTGATCTATGGCGCTGATCTCAACGACGTTCTTACCGGGTTGCAAACGAAAGCGGGGCTTGCTTTCGAGATCACAGGTGACGATTTTGCCGTCTCGTGCTGATCTGATGCTCTGTATGGTATTGGCCGCCTCTCCATTAATCGCTGTATAGATCTTTCCATAGTCGATTCGTTCGGCATATGGATTCTTGATATACAGGCGAAGCGACCTGAGGTTAGCTCCGGGAATTGACGCGACAGGCAAGGTTATTCTCAGGTTACCGAGATCCGGAAGTTCCAGAGAGAAAGGCGCACGAGCAGATGACTCCTCAGCCGGACTCATACTGGCACCACTCCGGCCAAACGGGGTGAGCGCAAGAAGAGCGAAGGCAATCAACAATGGGAGAGTAATCTTGCGTCGGGCTCGTGGTCCGAGTGGCCTTTGGGAATTGCCATCTCCCATTTGGCATTTGTCATCCATCATTTCCCATTTGCCCAATCCTTAGTAGTCTTATATTTGTGATGCGCTCCCGGTACTGACTTCATTCATCGTGATCTGCTAAGGAGACGCTACGGTCCCGTGGTGGCAGACCGAACGTTCATGGCAGGCGCGGCCATCCAGCCCAGCTCCCCTGCCTCCTGCATATAGTCGTATATGACATCCATGTTTGGCGGCAGCGTGCCGACGTGTTCTCTCTGATAGATAGCCACATACTGCTTCAGGCTTTCAGTGATCTCCTTTACCTGCGCTGGATCTTTGCTCTCAATCATCGAAAGTGCCCGGTAGAGGTGCGGCTCGGCGATTACTCTTCTTCGGTCCAGCTGAATGGCTGTCACAAACTCATTTAACGCCCGAGACTTCTCGCTTGCAGAGCGCGCCGTCAGCTTTAAGACCTTCCCATAGTAATAATGAGAGTAGGGATCGTTGGAGCGAATCCTGAGCGACTCTTCCAGGTTTTCGCGCGCCATCTGAAACATGTCGTAGTAAAAGGCCCTGACGCCGTTGTCGCGCTTGAGGCCAGCCATCACTGCCTCGAACTCTCCCGTTGTACCGATCAATTCACCAGAATCCAGCTTAGCCATCAATTCAGCAGAGAGGCTGCCTTTGATAGCCGTTTCTGCTTTGGCGGAACGTTCTTCGCTATTGCGCGACAGGTCCAGAGCCTTGCCAGGTCTTGAGTCACCCTTTTCCTCGCTGTCAGCGGTACGGTCGGGCGTCCTGTTTCGAGACTCTGCCAGGTTTGTCGCTCCTACCACCAGGTTTCTTGGCAATTGGTTGGCCACACTCCCGATCAATACCTTGATCAACTCATCCCGCTCTTCAAGTCGATCTCGTTCGGCAATGAATCCCAGGCGGGCTCGCGGATCACGATTCGAAGTGCGGCGCACAGTGGCGTAGAGTTTCGGCACTTCTCGAATATCGTAGTTTCTCTTCAGCATGTAGTTAAGAGAAAGTAGGTCAGCTTCGTCTTCCTGTAACCTGTCCCAGGAGGTGACCGCGTCTCGATAGACAAGTTTCATGATGCTGGGTGCCAATGATGCCGCCATCATCATGTTCAACATTCCGTTGTTCTGACCGGCACTCTGGCTGGCCGCCCCCGCGGCCATACCGATAATCGCACCCCACATGGCTCGCTTCTTCGCTTGCTTTTCGTTGTAAAGGTCGACTCCCTGGGCAACAAGCACGTCATCTTTCCAATGTTCTTTCTCGACATGTGCGATCTCGTGGCCGAGCATGTAGGCTAGCTGAGCTTCATTATCAATCAATGAAAGATAGCCGGAAGAGATATAGACTGTGCCGGTAGAAAGCGAACGAGCTTCCGGGATCGGATTGAGCGTGATGCGGAACACGTAAAGATTCTTCGAACCAGCGGGCACGATAGATTGGCCGACACGATTGACGTAATCCTGCGCCAGCGGATTGTCATAGAGAGTGTCGTCGACTTTGAGCTTATCGCCAGTCCGGGTTATCTGCTCATCGCTGGCATCGCGGGTATTGACGAAATAGGCATATTCCGTTTGCTTGCGCTTTTCTGTGCTGTAGGCCTCTTCAACTCCCTCACGAAAGTCGGAGTCTTTTACCATCATCTCCTGACTGAATCTTTTTATCTTCTGGTACTCTTTTTCCTCTCTCGTGAGTTTGGGTTTGTCGTCCTTCTTCTTATCCTTCTTATCGTCGGCTTGTTGAGAGCCCTGTCCACGTACCATGACGGGCATCAGCGGTGAGATCAATAGCGACAGTGTGAAAAGGGTTGCGAACAACCTTCGTGTGATCATGGTTCCTCCCATTTTGTTAGCTCGGTGCTTTCGCTGGAATGACGCCCGCCATCATGGCGGGTTGAACTGCGGAATTGTTGGTTATCAGAGGATGCTTGCTGGCCACACCTCTTCCCGGATATTCAAGCTGGTGTGGACTCGGGCTCTCAGAGCGCCAGCGGAACAAGAAGCGGGGTTAAGCACGACCAGGATCGGAAAGCTTACCAATCCGACATTCGGATTGTGCGAATGGAAAGCGCTCCCCAAACCCACTTCCCATGAAACGTTGGGGAATCTATTCCGGTAGTGCATCCGGTGTCAAGGCCCTAAAATAGATTGACTTGTAATTGAATGGCCGACTTGCCAAATCGACCTGGAGCGTTATATGAAAGTCCGTACATGACAAAGAGAAACCATTTCGTCGCCGTGTTGGATCTTTTGCGGCGGGAATCTGAAGCCATAGCTCGCACCGCCACACGACTTAAGGAGTCACAGGTTGAGCGCGTAATCCATTTGCTTGCCGAATGCCCCGGTAAGATCGTAGTGCTGGGTGTGGGCAAGTCGGGAATAATTGCGCAAAAGATTGCCGCTACGATGACCAGCACCGGTACTTCCGCCCTGTACCTTAACCCCCTGGATGCTCTTCATGGCGGCATCGGAATTGTAAGTTCGGATGATGTGGTGGTCATATTGAGCAATAGTGGTGAGACCGATGAGATTCTCGAAATGCTGCCTTTTCTGAAGCAGCGTCAAGTCCCGATTGTGGCAATCATTGGCAATCTGAACTCCACGCTGGCGCGACGCGCGGATGCCCTGCTGGACGCCTCGGTGGAACAGGAAGCCTGTCCTCTTAATCTTGCACCTACCACGAGCACGACTGTGGCGCTGGCTATCGGAGATGCGCTGGCGATGACGCTCATGCAGGTGAAGGGACTCACGCTGAATGATTTTGCCGTCAATCATCCCGCCGGCCGCCTCGGCAAACGCTTGACCTTAAAGGTGGCCGATTTGATGCATAGCGAGGCAGAGAACCCAACCATCGATCTTGGTTCGCCCTGGGTCGAAGTAGTCAGGGCTATCAGCAATGGGGGGTTGGGGGCGGTGAACGTGGTTGATAACAATGGAAAGCTTGCGGGACTGATTACCGACGGTGATTTGCGACGGGCAATACAGCGACTGGATCACGCAGCGTTGGAGGGTCTTTGCTGCGAGGAATTCATGACGCGCAATCCTGTGGTCGCTGGTCCCGACCTGCTTGCCTATGACGCCTTACAACTGATGGAGGATCGACCTTCTCAGATATCAGTGCTTCCAGTGGTCAATGCCGAGGGAGTTTGTGTGGGCCTGCTTCGTCTGCACGACATAGTTCGCAGTGGATTGTAACGCAAACTGTTAGTTTGCGCGTGCACCAGTCCGCAAACTAATCCGCAAACTAACAGTTTGCGTTACAGGCACCCACGCTCGTCGCCGGCATGTCCACAATGTCCCAGGCCGATCGCACACGCAGAAGTTTCGACATGAGACCCGCGTGCATGATGTGGCCGCTACGCTCAGCCGTAACTCTGCCCAGAATCGGCATACCCAGCAGCGCCAGATCACCGACGATATCGAGGATTTTATGTCGGACAAATTCATCACTGAAGCGAAGGCCTGTGTCATTTAGCATGCCAGTGGGAGTAAGGACGATTGCGTTGTCGAGTGAACCACCGCGAATCAAGTTGGCCCGGCGGAGGGCTTCGATCTCCGCAGTGAACCCAAAAGTCCGAGCCGGCGCAATTTCGCGACTGAAGTTGCCATTGCTGAGAGGAATCTTAAGTTGCTGTTGTCCGATCATTGGATGAGGAAAGTCGATCATGCAGTCGATCTCATACGCGTCGGCAGGTTCCACGCTAAGGCGGCGATTGCCTTGTTCAAAAGAGACTTTTTCTCTGATTAGCAAAGCGCGGCGGGCCAGTGGTTGCTCGACAATGCCGGCCTGTTCAATCATCCCGGCAAATACCTCGGCCGAACCATCCAGAATCGGGATCTCTAAATTATCTACCTCGACAAAGACGTTATCGACGCCCAAGCCTCGCAAGGCCGAAAGCAGGTGCTCCACGGTGGAGAGCATCACTCCAGTGCGCATGAGCGTGGTTGCATAACCGCAATGAGCTACCGATTCGACCGTGGCCGGGATTTCGAAGCCGCTGAGATCGGTTCGTCTGAACACATATCCAGTATCGGGTGGGGCAGGTAGCAGGCGAACGTTGACCGGCACTGCCGTATGTAGCCCAACACCTTCAGTCGCAACGGCGGAACCCAATGTAGTTTGTTTAATCAAGCAGCTGTCCTTGGAGCAATGATCGTGCCAGCGGCAAAACGCATAAACCAAAGATGAGCTGTTGCTATTCTGCCACGTTAAGCTGAATTCGCTGCTGCAGGGAGGCAACATTTTGGGCACGGATCAACCTAAGTAACGGCCAAGCGATCGGCGAGGCAGAGCCAGCGCCGCACATCGGGCAGCATAGCCGTGAACCAAGGCGGTAGATTACGAAACCTGAGAGACTGTTGCAGTTGAGTGATTCATTTCAGTAATGAGCGTTCATTTGGCTTGTTTGACACTGCCAAAACCACTCTCTATGATCTAAAGACAGATGCCAACCAAGAGTCCTGCCACTGCTGGTAAACCAGTTGCACGGGTTTTTCTGATCGATTCGATGTCGCACATTTTTCGGGCATTCTATGCGCCGATGGCAAATCGCGCTGCTCCGCTCGCTAACTCGAAAGGTCAGGTTACTCAGGCCGTTTACATCTTTACCAACATGCTCCTCAAGCTCTTGCGTGAGGAAAAGCCCGACTATATTGCTGCCATATTCGAATCCGGCGAGAAAACCTTTCGACATGAAACCTTTGCTGATTACAAGGCAAATCGCCTGCAAATGCCCGACGATCTGGCGTCACAACTGCCGTACATTTTGCGTTTATGTGAGGTGCTTAATATACCGGTAATTAACGCCCCCGGCTTTGAGGCAGATGATGTAATCGGAACTCTGGCCGCAAAGGTTGCTGCAAAGGGTATGCAGGCTGTGATTGTCTCTAATGATAAGGACATGTGCCAGTTGGTACGTGACCCGCTAGTAGTCTGTATGCGTCAAAACTCACAGGTCGTGAAGCGGAAGGAATATGTCCCTCCTATCGAGTGGTGCGATGAGGCGTGGGTGGAGAAGAAGTTTGGAGTTCAGGCTGACAGGGTCGTGGATCTGTTGGGCTTGATGGGCGACTCGATCGACAACATCCCCGGTGCGCCGGGAATCGGCTCAAAAGGGGCAGTGCAGATCATTCAGCAGTTTGGTTCCGTGGAAAACGCGTTGGAGCATTGGCAGGACGTGAAGCACAAAACCTATCGCGAATCCTTGCGCGACAACGCTCCCTTGATTCGACAATCGCGAGAACTGGCGCGCATCAGAACCGACCTCGATGTTGAACTTCCCCTTGACGAATTGAAAGCCCAGTCGCCGGACCGCGCGGCGGCCTATGAGTTATTTAGCGAACTTGAGTTTTCAGCACTCACACGTGAGTTTGCGGATGCCGCCCGAACGCCCGCACGGTCTTCTTTGGCCCTAAATTATTCACTCATTCGCACCCCTGCTGAACTTGAGAATCTGGCTAAGCGTGTTTGGGAAGTTAAGAATATAGGCATTGCCGTTGCAGATTCGTTACCGGCCGGGTCGGGAGAGCAGCAATGTTCCTTTAGCTTCGACCGTGCTGCAGGGATTGCACTATCGGTCGGGCCGGGTGAGGCCGCATATATTGATCTGGAGCAATTTTCAGGCGGCTTATCAGCGGCAACTCCGCCGCTGCGTGAAGTCTGTGGAAGTGGATCAGTTGAAAAATGCGTTCACGACCTCAAGCGAACCGTTGGTTTGCTGGCACGTCTGGATATTCCGCTTGCGGGAGTCAAAGACGATACGATGCTCGCCGCTTACCTGCTGGATCCTAATCGCAGCAAATACGACTTAAGCGATCTCGCCCGAGAAGCAATCGACGTTGACGGAATTGGCGAACCGGTTGCCGGATGGACGGAGAACCAATGGCAAACGGCAGCCGCGGCAGACATTACCGGACGCACAACCAAGATACTCCACCAGCGGATCCTCGAAAAGAAACTCGAGACTATCTATTCAGAGGTGGAGTTGCCACTGGCGCCGCTGCTCTATCGAATGGAGCGCGCAGGATTGAAAGTTGATCCGTGTGTGCTTGCGGATCTTTCCAAATATCTGGGACAGGAATTGGAAAAACTGACGACTCAGATTTACTCCCTGGCTGGCCGCGAGTTCAACATTGGTTCACCGAAGCAAGTAGGCGAAGTCCTATCTGAGTTGGACATTGTGTCAGGGCGTAAGACCTCCACGGGTCGCATTTCGACGAGCAAAGCTGTTCTCGAGGAATTGGCGCAAACCTATGAACTACCGCGGCTGATTATTGACTACCGTGAACTCGACAAATTGAAGAGCGTCTACACTGATGCTCTGCCGCAACAGATTGCTGCCGACGGCAGAATTCATTGTCTGCTCAATCAGACCGTCGCGGCCACTGGACGTCTCTCGTCAAGCGATCCGAACCTGCAGAACATTCCTATTCGCAGTGAACTTGGACGCCGCATTCGCCGGGCGTTTGTAGCTGAAGAGGGGCACAAGATCATCTCTGCTGACTATTCACAACTTGAGCTCCGGTTGCTGGCCCACATTACTCAGGATTCGGTGATGCTCGAAGCTTTTCAAAAGGGCGAAGATATTCATGCGCGCACGGCTCGGCTGGTTTTTGGCGCCAAGACCGAGGGCGAGCTGAAGGAGGCGCGCCGCTTTGCCAAAATCGTGAATTTCGCCATTGCTTACGCCATCGAACCCTGGGGATTGTCGCAGCGCGTCGGCATCACACGTCAGGAAGCGCGGAAAGTCATAGACGACTACTACAACACTTATAAAGGAGTGCGGCGCTACATGGAGGAAGTGCCGCTCAAAGCCCGCGAGCATGGTTACGTTCGCTCGATCTATGGTCGGATCCGGCCGCTGCCGGGGATCAACGATCGCAACGCCAACATTCGGCGCGCGGCGGAGCGCGAGGCCATCAATATGCCAATTCAGGGTACAGCGAGCGACATCGTCAAGATCGCGATGCTCCATGTTGACGAGGAGTTTCGCAGGGTTGGTCTCGATGCTCAGATGTTAATGCAGGTGCATGACGAGCTGCTGGTCGAAGCGCCTCGAGAACAGGCGGAACAGGTGAAGAAAATTCTCAAGCGGGAGATGGAATCAGCGGTCACGCTCGACGTTCCGTTGGTAGTGGACGTCGGCGTCGGGGAAAACTGGATGGACGCCAAACCTTAGCTTGCCAATGGATCCTCGACTATAATGCCGCGTGGCTCGTACCCCATTGAATCCTCTCTAAAATAGCGGCAGGAAATGACCAAAAGAGAAGCAGAGAAGCCTTCTGAGGCCCACCGTCCGGAGAAGGACTCGACATCGAGCGGAGTCGAGGCGAGGACTATTGTCGGCGGGGACCAGCCCCAGAACGGAAAGACGTTTTCCACAGCCGCTAGTCAGAAGCAGCAGACTCGTGAGCAGAGGCCCGAACTGTCCTATCGTCGCGTGAAGGGAGAGGCGGAACGGCGGTTCGCCCCCGACGTTATTCGGGCCCGCGCTCGTGAGATTGCTCCCACAATTACACCTCTGGTTATTGGGTTCACTCTCTTACTCGGGCTGATCTTCTTACTTGGATACCTGAGTATGCGTCGCATGGACCAACTTAGCTTCACGGTAGCCGATCTCGAGCGCACGCACGCAGCCCGTCTGCGCCTGCTCCTGGAACTCCGCCTTGCTGCAACAAAACTGGATAACGAAGCCCGGGCTCGCGGAGAAGCAGAGGCAAGAAGGGGACTGAAGCCGCCGTTCGACTTTCGCCTGAGCGCGGCCCGCAGCGAACTAAACAGGTTGCTCCATGAATTGGAAAGGCCGCCGCTACTCGACGATCCATCCTGGAGTAAATTCCGTACCGATCTCCAGTCGTATGTAGAAGTGACACAAGATGCGCGCCGCTATTCATTGGAAGGCTTCTCAAAGTTTTCCGCGGTCAATGATGAGCTTAGTGGACTGCTAACGGCCTCAGGGCAGGAACAGGAACAGATCATTGAACAAAGTGAACTGCTGGAACGAGAGGCGGCACGCTCCATTCGCTTCTGGAGGTTAATGGCTCTACTGGTAGGCGCCGTTGTGGCTGTGGGCACGATGTGGGAAGTGCAGCGCCGCTTTACTCAAATGCGTATCAGTATGTCTGAGGCCCGCCGCGAACGGGTATTTACCAACCAGCTTCTCGAAGGAATGGTCAGTGCTGTGGCAGCAATCGATCAGGATGATCGGATTCGTAGCGCCAACGCCGCGTTTTTTCAGATCTTTCCGGGAGCTAGCATCGGCGCCTCGTTACATGAGAAGTTTGCTCCTGACGATGCGATGAAGATGCTTGCGGCCGCAACGGCTTCGCGGGTGGACACGGCAACCTACCATGGCCGGTGGGTATATAGGGCTGGTGACAACGGAGTTGAAAAGACGCTTGATGTCTATTCCTCGCCGTTGTCTATCGATAGCGAGCATGGCCAGGTCTTGATGTTGGTTGACGCCACTGAAGCCGCTGAAGCAGAACGCGGCCTAAGGAGGACAGAGTCGCTTGCGGCGGTTGGACGGGCGACAACACAAGTGGCCCATGAAATACGAAATCCACTGGGCAGCATTCGCCTGGGTGTGTCTATGCTGCGCGACAATATTGTCGACCCCGACGCACTGCAGACCATTGAATTGGTCGAACGCGGCATCAAGCATCTGAACAAACTGGTCGTCGATGTCACTCAGTTTTCACGCCAGAAGGCCCTGGATCGTTCCGACGTAGAGCTACACGAACTGATTGACCGCAGTCTGGATCTGGTGGCGGATCGAATCAAAGAGAAGCGTACTCCTGTTGAGAAGAACTTTAAGCATCAAAGATTAGTGGGCCGCTGGGACGCTGACCAGCTGCGGCAGGTCTTCGTTAACCTGATCGCAAATGCCATTGATGCGAGCGCGGAAAGTTCGGCAATAACCATTGCTACGCTTACCCACAATCCCAACGGAGTCAATGGCGGGGCAAAAACGTTTGCACAGGTGATAATTGCGGATAAAGGCAAGGGTATTGATGAGCCGGACCTGGAGCGCATTTTTGAACCGTTCTTCTCCACCAAGAAACGCGGTACGGGACTCGGGCTGGCCATCGTCAAGCAGATAGTGGAGCAACACGGCGGCACCATTAAGGTTCAGAGCGAACCAGGCAGAGGCACGCGGTTCATAATTGATCTGCCGTTATGAAAGAATCCGAGGTCAGAGCCAATGGTCCGTAGTCAGTGGTCCGTGGTCAGTTGTCCGTCCGTGGTCAGTAGTCAGGCAAGTCAGATTATCTTCAGGTGAGGAAGGGATGCTTGCAGCCGCCTGTCGGATAGCTATTCAAGCTAGAAGAGGAATCCAACTCAGCGAATATTAATCTCTAATCGTATTAAACGCTTTTTCCGCTGCCTCCACTGTCATATCAATTATCTTCTCTGTATGAGCGGCACTCACGAATGCCGCTTCGAATTGAGAAGGCGCAAGATAGACTCCTTCATCGAGGATTGCATGAAAGAATCTCGCATACTGTTCCCGGTCGCAGTTATTTGCTGTGGTCCAATCCGTCACGGGTTCAGCAGCGAAAAAGGTGGTCCACATTGAGCCCACTCTGTTGGTGCTAGTTTTGATTCTGGCAGTCTTGGCTGCAGCAGAAAAGCCAGCGCATAGCCTGGCAGACGAGCGTTCGAGATTCTCGTACACCAAACTATCCCGCAGTCGCCGTAGCGTTACGATCCCGGCAGCCATTGCCAGAGGATTTCCGGAAAGTGTGCCAGCTTGATATACGGGTCCTGCGGGTGCGATATTTCGCATCAATTCGCGGCTGCCACCGTATGCGCCGACAGGCAGGCCGCCCCCAATAATCTTTCCTAGGGTAGTTATGTCGGGTGTAACACCAAAGAGTTGTTGAGCGCCGCCACGAGCGACGCGAAAGCCAGTCATGACTTCATCGAAAATCAACAGTGCCCCATGGCGGTTCGTTATTTCCCTCACAGCTTGCAGATAACCCTCGCGAGGGGGGACACAGCCCATGTTGCCGACAACTGGCTCTATGATCACTGCAGCAATGTCAGGATGCCTTTTGAAAATCTCTCCGACTGATTCCGGATCATTAAACGGAGCGGTCAGCGTGTTTTGAGCGAGGGAGGTCGGAACTCCGGGGCTATCCGGCAGGCCAAGAGTAGCAACACCGGAACCTGCCTTCACAAGCAAGCTGTCGGCATGCCCGTGATAGCAACCCGCAAATTTCAGTAGCTTTTCTCGTCCAGTTACGCCACGAGCCAAACGGATGGCCGCCATCGTAGCCTCAGTGCCACTGTTAACCAAACGCACCATTTCGATTGACGGTACCGCATCAATGATCTCTTCTGCGAGCTGGATCTCAAGTTCATTTGGCGCCCCATAGCTGGTTCCTCGGCCAGCAGCTTCCTGAATTGCTTTGGTTACCTCGGGGTCGGCATGGCCGAGAAGCATCGGCCCCCAGGAGCCTACGTAGTCGATGTAGGTCCGGCCATCAACATCTGTCATTGTGGCGCCACTAGCGCTCTCTATGAAAAGTGGCGTGCCGCCGACTCCCTTAAACGCTCGTACAGGAGAATTGACCCCTCCGGGCATCAGTTCAACGGCCCGAGCGAATAGTTTTTCAGAACTTTGGTATTGGGGTCTTGATGGAGAACTCATTGTCGTAAGAGGATAGCAACAGGATATGAGTTCAGCTAGTCAAGCCAGCAGTTATGGGTGAGATGGGGGGCCGCCTTCTCAGTTGAGTTTAGTTTCGTGACTTGATTACTAATCAAACTGGCGGGTGCAAGCAGCCCTTTCTTTCTGACTCTGAGATTATCTGACTTGAGCTGCTGTTACTTTAGCTTGAAAGGCTACCAGACTGGGCGGGTGCAGGCTTAAATCCTTTCAACACCTTCCTTCGGTTCTACCGTGATGCTGCGGAAGGTGGAAAGACGCACCAAGCCGGGCGCAGCGGCCTTTGGTTTGGTGACAAACTTGCGCTGCGTGTAATGCACTACCACCTTCGCGTCCTTATTCGCCTGACTGAACTTGCCAGCCAGTTGTGCAGCCTCCACCAGAGTGCGCCATGGTATCTCCTTGCGACCAGGATTGCGTACGATCACGTGTGAACCTGGGTAATCACCGGCGTGCAGCCAGAGATCGTTCCCACGCGCCAAATGAAAAGTGAGACGGTCGTTATCGCGCGCGCGCCGACCCACCTGTATTTCGTAGCCATCCGACGAACGATAACGACGAACACCAGGAAGTGCTTCTTTTTGTCGCGACTGACGACCACTAACCGGCCGTTTGATCGGGGCAATTGCGGCAAGTGCAGCCACAGCTGTCTCATCTCCAGACTGGATCGCTTTGTCAACTTTAACCTGCTCCTCCTTAAACTGAAGCAATTCGCGGTCTAACTCCCTTAACCTTGCGTGGATCTGTTCTGCCGCCCGTTTTGATTTCGTGTAGCGGGCAAAGTATCGAGCGGCCTCTTCTTGCAGAGACGACTTCTCATCAACTTCGATCTCAATGATCGGCTCAGATTCAGCATAGTAGTCTTTAAGACGGACTCGATTACCCTGTCGCTCAGCACTCGCAATGTTGGCGAGTAGCAGATCGCCAAGACGCTTGTGTTCGCTCGGCTTCCCGTGCGCAGCGAGATCGCGCTCCAGCTTCTCGCGTAACCTGACACGTTGGCGGATTTGCCTGCGCAGGTGGTCTGTAAGCGTTTTGGCCTGTGCTCGAAAACGTTCTTTGACTTCAAGTTGGGTGTAGTAATTATCTGCGGCTGCGGAAATCGTAGGAAAACCATCCTGCTTGAGTGGCAGCTCCTCAGTAGGTTTTGCCGCTCTCGAGGTGGGAGGATGATAAAAATTTCCTTCTCGCTGACCGTCTGGCAAATCCTCAGAAGGACAAGCCTGCAGTGAACGAAGAACGTGCGTCACTCTCCCTTCAGAATCCAGAATGAACAGGTTAGCTGAGCGTCCAGTGAGCTGGATGACTAGAGTCTGCAGGTGAGTCTCACCAGTTACATCGTAGCTTTGAAAAGAGAGCCGAACTATGCGATCCCCCGGGTCCTTGGTTATTGACACGAGCTTGCCGCGGCCGAGCGCGGCGACTAATGCCTGTGCGAAACGGCTTAAGGGAAGCGATTGCTTCTCGAGTACTTTTGCTCCCCTAATGATCAGGTGAAGTCGTGGTCGTTTCGGATCGACGTTAATGAGAAGATATGGGCCTTTACGCAGACCGAAATCTATAGCGAGCGAAAGTGGTGTGAGTTGAAAGACTTTGCCGGCAGAACGACCCTTCAAGGTGTCGCCGATTTCCCTGACGATCGCTTTTATCGTGTCGTCGTGCAATGGCGATCACAGCCGGCTTTAGGTCTGTTCCTCAAAGTAAAAGCCCCGCCCTTCGCGACGGAGCAGGGAAGCGAAATATCCTTTAGAACCGGCCAAACTTAGTGACGAAGCTCTATGCGCGGACGACTGCGGTGCCTGTGAATCGATCGTGAGCCGGTCGTCTTTCGGAATCAGCGACGGCATAGATGAGCGCTATTCCGACGGAAAGCAATGAGGCCAGGTAAAGCAGCGCGCGGCCGGCGGATTGGTTACCCGTAGGAATCAAGCCGGTGCGAGCATCAATTACCCGCAGCGACAGCAGTTTCATGCCGGCCGTGCGTCCAGTCAGGGCTGTGGCGATTGTCAGGTACAAGAAGCCAACTAATAGAACTACGAAAATATACATCCCTATAACCATTGGAGCGCGCCAGTTGGCTGTTAATAAGTATAGGGCTCCGACAAACGGTGACGCGAAAGAACCTATTACTACCAAATCGACGAAAGCACTGAGAATGCGGCGAAACCCCGAGGCTTTCTGCCTTGAAGAGTTCTGAAATGGAACCGTCTGGGCAATCGAATCCAGATAGTTAAGGGCGGGATGGTTGAGATCGTCGCCAATGAGTCGTTTCGGACGTACGGGTTGTTCCCGCTTTTCGGGCTCGTTAGCGATGACAGCGGGAGCCACCCGCTTTTCAAGCTCCTTAGCGATTACAGCAGGAACCACCCGCTTTTCAGGCTCCTTGGCGATGGCAGCAGGAACCACAATAAGATTATGCGGTTTTTCCGTCGTTGATCTCTGCTCAAGCGGTGCAGCTTCCGTTTCCTCAGCAGCGGGGACAGGTACTTCTTCCGGGATCACCTCTGCCGCTGGGACGGCCTGACCCCGTGGTACGACCTCGCGGGCGCTTGGGACCGTCGCCTTTGGATTATTACTGGTGGCTGGTATCGTTTTAGCTTCTGCTGTTTTATGGGCGCGGTCGATGCGTCGCAGTGCAGCAGCGACAATCGGATTCAACTCCGGCGTCTCGGGCGACTCTAACAGTGCCAACTGCGGCGCTCGCTTTGAACCATTCCTTCTCTCTTTAAGCCTGGACTTCTTCTTTGCGAGAGCAGCTTCGCGGGTTCGTTGCTCCTGAATTTGGCGCACTCGGTCGCTTAACTCTTTGCGCCATTGAGGCACAGTACTCTTCGTTGCTGCTGGAAACTGAATCAAGCTGGACCACTCTTTGAGAGCCTCTTCACTGGAATTTTCCAGAGCAAGCTCTTGGAGCTCGGTTGTTTCGGAGAGCTGATTTTCTAAAGGATACGAGTGGATTTCTGACTTCGCGGCATCGTTTACGGCTCCGGTCTGACACTCAGTACATTTCGCCGAACTGCCGTCATAGGTCGCACCGCACGAGGGACATCGCATAGCAAAAGTGCCTCCGACGGAGATCACCTGATATACAAGTTGCGAACGGGATCAAACAACCAAAAGGCGCGCTGGCAGCGCAATCTTCGGGATACTATCAGGGATTACTTTAAGTGGTCAATTAGAAAATGTACAAGGAATTGAACTTGCCGGGGTGACAGCCTGTCTCACTCTTTGTAAGAACAAGCTGTGGATAACTAATCCTTGTTTTTCACGGTTGTCGCAGGCAAGGATTTTGCCCAAACCCTCTTCTAAGAGTTCGGCGGCGGCGCGTGTCTAAGAAGGTTTCTTCTTTAAAGAGGAGTGCGGCCGGCGAAACCGGCGTCCACATCATGCCACCATTCCAAATGGTCGCCTTCACCCATCTGCCAGCACAGCAGCACCACGCGTCCATCGCGAAGAGATGGAAAGTCAACTAGTCCGCGTTCGAAATCCTTCAGCTGAACACCTAAAGCTTCCAGCTCACCCGTGGTAGCCACCAATTGCATTATGAGCACCGCATAAGTGCTACCGTCAGCCAGACCTCCTCCCCCCTCTTCCGCTGCCTGGGCCGCGAGTTTGGCATCTTCTTTATAGGAGAAGACTTTTCGGTGGGCCCGCTGAATTCTGCGCAGGAGCTTACGTACCTCCGGCAGCAGCGCGTTAGCCTCTTCCACGGTGAAAACCTTCATAAGTATCAGACGTTTATTCGCAGCGACGCGGAATCACTGGCCAGCTACTGTTCGTCTGTGACGCGGATAAATTCGCTCTGTGCCTCAAACTGCGCTGTTTCCTCCTCGAGCGAGGATTCAATTACAACCCGCATCGCCGATTCAAACACTTCGGGAGGCCCGCCCGGCGAAATCTGAATGTCTTCGCCCAAATATTGTGATGGTAGCGGTTCGTGCAAGTCACGCTCATCATAGCGCTGGCCATGCGAGACTTCCTTGCGTACCTTTTCCGCTATTTCACCCAAATCGATGAAGAAATCTGCTACGTCGATCAGTTTCGGAGCAGTGTTGGAACGAAAGCCTGCCACTTCCACTCGACAACCCTTGTACGCAACAGCATTCACTGCATAGACAAAGTCTTCGTCACCCGAAACCAATACAGCGGTATCGTAGCGGCCGGCCAGCGAGAGCATATCGACAGCGATTTCCACGTCGAGGTTGGCTTTTCGAGTGCCGTCATAGAAAGTCTTCAACTCTTTCTGCACTACGCGAAAACCATTGCGCCTCATCCACAAGAGAAAACCCTGTTGTCGTTCTGCCCCTATGTCAACGCCGGTATAGAAGAAGGCTCTCAACAGTCGTCCGTCACCGAGTAACACGCGGAGCAGTTTATTGTAATCAATGTCGATATTGTGAAAGCGGGCCGCATGGAAAAGGTTGTTACCATCTATGAATACTGCGACTCGTCCACGATGCCCCAGTTGCCAGGAAATATTGTTTGTGGGATCGAAGTTATTCATGGAAACCGCACTCCAAATATGTTTGTTTTATTCGTTTCCTAGGATGCTTTTTTGTTGCTCATTGGTCAAGTTTGAAGCGATGTAGGGAGCTACCTAAAAAGATCCGTCTATTAAACGGGAACAATGATCTCGCTATTCACTGCATCGATGTACACAGTCTGAATCGGAGCTTGAAGGAGCTTGATCTCATACGCCAAACGCACTTCGAGCGAATTGCCGGCCTTGGCTAGTGTTACATATACGACGAGTTCCGGAGCCCCAGATTGTGTGGTGCTGGAAGGTCTAAACGTTTGTTGCATACCGCTCTGGTCGGTGTAAGTTATACCATTGGACTGAACGAGCTTTAGAGCATCTTCGGCTGTTATCTGCGGCGTAACGTTGGCGAGCGAAGCTTGCAGCCGCTCTGCATCGGGAAGACAACTGCTGGAAAGGTTAACGAGCCTGCGCTCGGAATTGAAGCGGATCTGTAACTTGCCATAACGACCGCGCAGCGGGTAACGGAACGGGCGTTGCTCGTAGTCGGCTAGTTTAATCCCATCTGGTTGGTCGGTGCGTTGAATCAACGAGAGCTGAGTGGGGTTCGCGCCAATTAGGCTGCGCCAATCTCTCAGGAAACGCCGAAGCGATTCCCTGACTTCCTCCTCGTTCATCGTTGGTCCAGCTCCAACTTTTGGAAGGTACACGGCAGTCTGGTTTTGCGGCAGTCTTTCGATGGTCGCTGTAACGGGCTGAAGGCTGATTTGTGACTGGGCAGTAACGGTTGTCCGAAGTAGCTGATTCGCTGCGACAAGAGCGGCTTCGTGACGTTGGCTGTCTTCCGCAAATAGCAGGGGATATGGCTGCGGGTTTACCCGTGGACCAGCAACCTCAGTTGGCTGCAAAGCCGCACAGGCACTGGCGGCGAATGTAGCCGCAAGAAGCAGGAGCGCCAACAGTACATTTTTGCCCCGCAGGTCCACTATAAATCGTCCGGTTTGCACAAAGGCAGCTAAAATGAAGTTTGCCCGACGCGTGGGTATAATTCAAATTCTTGGAGGACCTGTTGCCTAAAGATAACGAAAGCATTCCACTGTTCGAAGATGGCCCAGTAGGACCTTCGGAGCCTCCTGGCTATGCGCCGGGCGAAATGGTGCGCTGCGAGACCTGTTTGCGCGCCAATCCTCCGACCCGAGTGAACTGCCTTTACTGCGGCGCAGTTCTGCCGGTTAACGAAAACTACCTTCATCTCCAACAGCCAACTCTCCGGCCGCTGGAAAAATGGGAACAAGGGTACAACATCATATTGAAGCCGGTTGCAGCAGAGACCTTGCCCGGGAACACTCTGACTGAGGCAGCAAAACTGCTGAAGTCCAGCTCCGAAAGTCTATCGCGATTGGTTTCTTTTCAAATGGCCATGCCGCTTTGTCGAGCCGCTTCATTCGACGAGGCTTCGTTGATTCAACGGCGTCTGCAAGACCTCCAGCTCGAGACGCACATCGTGACGGATAAGGAATTGGAAATGGAGAAGCCGGTAATCCGAATCCGCGCTGCCCAGATCGGCGACTCGGGGATGATGCTTACTCAGGCAGGAGGGTCAAAAGGTTTATGGTTGCCGTGGGACGACATACGGCTGTTGGCTAGTGGGCAACTGGTAATGAAAGAGGTTGAGACGAGAGACCAAAAGAAGGCTCGAGGGGAAGGACAGCTTTTGGAAGCGACCGAAACGTTTACGGATGAGGCTGCAATTGACATTTACGGAAGCGACACGGAAAGTTATCGAATCGCAGCAAACAATTTCGACTTCTCCTGTTTGGGAGAGCAGAAAGGATTGCTGGCCAGCAACAATTTTCTGACACTGATCAACCTCCTCAGGGCGCGGGCGCCACATGCCGTCTACGATGACTCGTACAAGTTGGTCAGACAAGTACTTGAAGTAGCTTGGCCCTCAGAACAGCAGACGATGTCGCGCGGCTGGCGTCGCGAGTTTCCTGGCAAATACAGTATTGGATCTGTGACGGCAGCTAGCAATGAGGTTCAGTTTACCCGTTACACGCGACTGCTCTACCATCTAAAGCCAGGTGAAGAGAGAACGGTCACTCAATGCGATGAAGAAAACTAAAGCCTTGCCGTTTCGGGGATCGCCAAAAGCGGACGGAGCCCTCCAGCGCCAGGATGTCAAACCGCTACCGGTGAAGGCTGGCAGCGATCAGATCTATGGACTAATTCCTGTATTGGAAGCTCTTCGAGCCGGCCGACGGCAGTTGGAACAGATCACTGTGGCGGAGGGCGCCCGGCATGAGCGTATGCGAGAATTGCTAGAGAAGGCGAGGCAGGCTCGCGTTCCTGTCCATCGTGTCCCGAGAAGTGTTCTCGCTCGAAGTGCGGGATCGGCGCATACGCAGGGCGTTGTAGCTCGAATCTCCGCCGCCCGCTACCGGGAAGCGGAAGAATTACTGGATCAGGCCGTAGCAAAGATGAGTCAGGGCTCAACTCCTATCATTCTTGCCCTCGACGGTCTGGAGGATCCCCACAATTTCGGCGCAATATTGCGCACTGCCGAGTGCGCTGGCGTTGATGCCGTCTTTGTCCCTGAACGGCGCGCGGTCGGATTGACGGAGACTGTTGCCAAAGCCGCCGCGGGCGCCGTTGAGTACATGGCTGTAGCGAGGGTTCCGAACTTCGTCCGTTTGATAGAGCAATTGAAAGAACGTAACATCTGGGTGGTGGGAGGCGCCGCCGACGGAGCAGTGAATTACACTGGCTGGGATTGGACGCTGCCGACCGCAGTGTTTCTCGGAAGCGAAGGGGAAGGACTTCATCGGCTGGTGAGGGAACGCTGCGATGCCTTATTGCGTATTCCTGTTGTCGGACATCTAGACTCACTGAATGTGTCGGTGGCTGCGGGCGTCTTTCTCTATGAGGCGTTGCGCCAACGATCGTAGTTGCCTGGAAAGCTAGAACCGCCGTCGATCGTTAACAACCGGAGGTAAAAGATGTTCTGTCCAAAATGTGCCAGCCAGAACCTGGAGGGTGCGAGCTTCTGCCGAGTGTGTGGTGCCAACATCAGCCTGGTCCCCCAGGCCCTGAACGGCCAACTTCCTGTAGCGACCGGCGAAACCGATGCCGGCTGCGGTGTAGGCGTGCGCCGCCGTCGTGGCAAGGAGCCGACCATAGATCAAGCGGTCCGGCATGTCTTTATGGGGATCGCTTTTCTATTGGTGGCCGTTGCGCTCTCATTTTCAATCGGGAGGGGTTGGTGGTTCTGGATGTTAATACCGGCCTTCTCAATGATGGGGACTGGTGTGGCGCAATATATTCGGTTCCGCGAGCAGGAAAAGCGAGGCTTCCGCACCGGCCCGTTCCAAGCGGCGATTCAGCCGCCGCCCCGTGTCAGTGCCCTTCCTGAACGTAATACTGGCGAACTTGTGCAGCCGCCCAGCGTTACCGAGGGCACAACCCGCCATCTCGGATCCGAAGCCCGCACGCGGCATCTGGATGCTTCCAGCGATTACCAAAGGTAGCCGAGTGGCGCAATCTCACCATGGATGATTCATGCCGGTCGGTGAATATTCCGTGGCTCGTATAGTCGCCACAGCTTAGTTAATGGATTCCAAGAAAGCGCGCATCTGTGTTCCGGTTTGCGAGCGAAGCATTGCGCAAACCCAGATGGCGGTTGATAGAGCGGCAAGCGTCGGCGATTTTATTGAATTACGATTAGACTGCCTTGCTCCGTCTGAGCTTGACGGCAACTTGGACAGCATCGAACGGCTGCTTGCAAGCGGAGGCCATTTCGTCATTACTTTTCGACCAACGGAACAGGGCGGGCTTCGTGAGTTGGATGTTTCGTCTCGGGTAAGATTCTGGCTGTTGAATTCTCATTCGAAGGCTGAGTTTCTCGATCTCGAACTTGATCTCTGCACAAATCCGGCATTGTTCAATTGGAGCGAATTACCTGACTGGAAGCGGGTGATATGCTCTCATCACGACTTCGTCCGGGTGCCTCACGATCTGCAGGATATCTATCAGCAAATGACCGCAACGCCGGCGCATGTCTTGAAAATCGCTGTGCGGGCAGATGACGTCGTTGACTGCCTACCACTTTTCAGCTTGCTTGAGCGTGCGCGTTCCGAAGGTCGGGAGATGATTGCCATTGCGATGGGCAACGCCGGTTTATTGACGCGCATTCTCGGTCCAACGCGCGGTGCGTTCTTAACGTATGGTGCTCTCGATGGTCTTCATGCTACAGCCCCAGGTCAGGTTACAGCACGCGAACTCAGGCAGACCTATCGTTTAGATACCCTCAATCGAGAAACTAACGTTACCGGCCTGGTTGGGCTTCCAGTTTCACATTCTGTTTCACCGCATATGCATAATGCAGCATTTGCAACAACAGGTTTTGATGGTGTGTACGTTCCTCTGGAGGTCCATGATCTGGGTGCGTTCTTTCGACGGATGGTTAACCTTCGAACGCGGGAACTCGACTGGAACTTGCGCGGCCTCAGTATTACTTCACCATACAAAAGGGCTGTCATGAGTTATCTTGATTCGATTGAGCCAGTTGCGGCAGAAATTGGAGCAGTCAACACCGTTCTGATTGACAGTGGTGGATTGCGAGGCTTCAATTTTGATGCAGACGCACTCGCTCACTCGCTTGCTGAGCGATTAGGCGAGCTGCGGGCATTGAGTTGTGCGGTAATTGGAACTGGCGGCATGGCCCACGCAGCGGTTTATGCGCTTACCAAACAGGAGGCCAAAGTTACGGTCTACGCCAGGGATGTCGTCAAAGCGCGCGCGCTGGCCAAGAAATTTGACAGCGCCTGGGCGCGCCTTGAATCGGCAGATTTCGGCAACTTCGATGTAGTAATAAATGGGACGCCGCTCGGAACAACCGGTCCATTGCAGGAAGTGACTCCGGCTACGGCAGCGCAGCTCGATGGTGCCCGTTTGGCTTACGATCTGGTTTACAATCCTTGCGAGACGCGTTTTATTCGCGAGGCCGAAGCTGCTGGATGCCAAACGCTGGGTGGTTTGTCCATGCTGATTTATCAGGCTTGTGCGCAATTTCTCCTCTGGACGGGAAGGGAGCCACCCGTGGTAGCAATGCAGGCTGCGGCTCTTGATGCTCTTAGGATGGAATAGCGAATGGAGATTGCGAATTGCGGATTGCGAATTGCGAATTGCGAATTGCGGAGGTTGCATGAGTAGGAAGGCAGAGAAATCACATTTAATTTGCTGGCTCCTGGTAAATGGCACTGTCCATCCTCGATTTTCAATTCGCAATCCGCAATCCGCAATCCGCAATTCACCTAGTCATGCTTGAACGTTATAGTCGACAAGTTCTGTTCGAGGGAATTGGCAAGGAAGGCCAACAACTCCTCCTCAAATCGCGCGTCGCAATTATCGGATGTGGAGCGCTCGGATCAGCCCAGGCGGAGTCATTAGCTCGAGCTGGCATAGGGCAAATTCGTATCGTCGATCGCGATTTCGTAGAGGTATCAAACCTCCAGAGACAAACAATGTTCACTGAGCATGATGCTCACGAACGCCTCCCCAAAGCAATCGCCGCTGCGAACCATATTAGAGAAATAAATGCCGAGATTGAGACTGAACCCGAGATAGCTGATGTTAACCAGTCAAATATCGAGCGGTTGATTATGGACTGTGAAGTCGTTCTCGATGGTACAGACAATTTCGCGACTCGCTATCTGCTCAATGACGCTTGCGTGAAGCATGAGATCAATTGGATATATGGAGCTGCCGTTGGTTCTTATGGAGTGTCGATGACCATCAGGCCGCATCTGACTCCTTGCCTGCGTTGCGTTTTTGAGGAGGCGCCACCCGCTGCAAGCGCTCCCACTTGCGATACGTCTGGCGTAATCATGCCGATAATAAATGTAGTGGCGGCGATTCAAGTAAGCGAGACACTTAAATTACTTACCGGCCATACTGAAGATCTGCACCAGTCCCTCATGCAGTTTGACGTCTGGCGGAACGAGTGGCGGAAAATCAACCCCGGCAAACCGCTGCCTGAATGCCCCACGTGCGGACTGAGTCGTTATGACAGTTTGCACGGTTCAACCGGAGAACTCGCTGCCGTGTTATGCGGCCGGAATGCGGTGCAGGTCTCGCCCCCAGAATCCACGCGGCTCGACTTTCAGCAACTCGCTGGCAGATTACAAGGGGCAGGCGAGGTTAAGTTCAATGATTATTTGCTTAGGTTTTCTACGGGCGAATATGAGCTGACAGTATTTAAAGACGCACGATCGATTATTCGTGGCACAAACGAATTGACCGTCGCCCGTTCATTGTACGCCAAATACATTGGTATGTAGGCGCGGCACTCCGTGGGCGCCCCATTCGAGAAATCGCTTCATTGGATCAAAGGGGCGGCCATGGAGTGCCGCCCCTACAGAAGAACATATGCAACTGAACAAAACCAAACACACTATCTCTATTCTGCTGCTTGCTTTTTCTTTCATTTGCTCTAGTGACATCGTTCACGCTGGCCAGCCAGTCATTTGGGAGACGAGCAGTCGCACTGAGTTGCTCAAAGGCGACGCTCGCGGAGTTTCAATCAGCGATACGGGAATTTTGATGCTCGCTCCGAGTCTCAATGAGATATTCAATACAGAGCAAGCCTATATTTGGTCCAGCGCGATGGACAATCAGGGCAACGTTTATTTGGGCACCGGGCATGATGGCAAGCTTTATCGCGTTTCCGCCGAAGGCCGCGGTGCTTTACTTTACGATGCCCCAGAGCTTGATGTAACTGCTCTTGCCGTCGGTTCGGATGGGATCGTATACGCAGGCACTTCACCAGACGGCAAGGTTTATCGGATTGGTAAGGACGGGCGTGCCGAAAGTTACTTCGATCCGGGTGACAAGTACATTTGGTCGCTCGCGGTATTGAAGGACGGGTCGCTCGCGGTTGGCACCGGCGATAATGGCAAGCTCTATCGCGTTCGAGCGGCGGGTGCTCAACCCGAGCAGTCGCTCTTAATTAACACCAACCAAACCCACGTCATCTCGCTTGCCGTAAGCGCTCAGGGAGACCTGATCGCCGGGACAGATCCGGGTGGACTGGTGTTGCGGATATCACCCGAAGGCAAGGCATTTGCTCTTTTTGATGCGCAGTTGCGTGAGATTCATGCCCTGGCGCCAGCTGCCGATGGCTCGATTTATGTCCTTGCACTGAGCGACGCTGTTTCAGGCGTACGACAGCAAACACCTTCGCCGCAACCGCCGCAACCTTCCGAGTCGCCATCGGCCCCGACTGCTACGGTCACCATTACCGCCCTCGACGAAACTGGCAATCCCATTCAAGCGCCGGCGCAACAACAGCGAAGCCGGACAGACGTTTCAAATGCTCGCAGCGTTGTGTTCAGGATCTTGCCGGACGGTGCAGCTGACGTCGTCTGGAGTTCGCCCACTGTTACGGCGTTTGCAATCTCACCTGCATTACAGCCCGGCTCGGTACTCATAGGCACGGCTGACAAAGGCCGAGTCTATTCAGTGACAGACGATGGTCGAGACACGTTGCTGCTGCAGACTACCGAAGGACAGATCGCTTCCTTCCTGCTCCGAAGTGGCCAGGTTTATGCGGCGGCGAGTAATCAGGGAAAACTCTTTCGGTTTGGCACTGCCCTGGTGGCTGATGGTTCCTATGAGTCGCCCGTTCGCGACGCGAAACTGATTGCCAATTGGGGTCGCCTCTGGTGGCGTGGGTCAGGCAACGTCGAAGTACAAACGCGAACAGGGAATGGACAGCGACCCGACAGCACCTGGAGCGAATGGAGCGCGATCTACCGTGATCCGAATGGTAATCAGATTTCCAGTCCTCGGGCTCGCTTCATTCAGTGGCGAGCTACATTAAGATCCCCTGGAGCAGGGAATCAAACATGGATCGAAGACGTTAGTGTTGCTTATCTCCCGCGTAATGTGGCTCCCGAGGTTTTGTCAATCACTGCGCTTCCAATTGGTGTAGGGCTGCAACAGGTCGTGCAAATGCAGATCGATCCTAACGTCGAATCTTCCGGTCTTGACCCGGCGGTTTTTGGAGCAGTTGCACAAGCGCCTCCGCGCCGGTTTTTTCAGCGAGGTGCACGCTCATTTCAATGGCAGGCGGAAGATCGCAATGGCGACACGCTGGATTATGCGGTTTATTACCGCTCTCTAAATGAGAACACCTTTCGTTTATTGAAGGACAAGTTACGGGACAACTTCTACACTATCGATAGTGCTACGCTTGCAGATGGACGTTACATCATCAAGATAACTGCGTCGGATTCACCTGATAACCCTGCCGGCCAAGCCCTAAATGGAGAGCGAGTCAGTGAACCGATAGACATTGACAACACGCCTCCGATGGTGCGAGCGGTGAGTCCGGCTCAGGCGCGGGGTGATGGTGGCCGGGTGGTGTTTGATGTTGAGGAAGCAACCGGAAAGGTCAAAAGAGCTGACCTGAGTATCAATGGTGCGCCGTGGACTCCGATCTTCCCTGATGATGGTATTGCAGATAGCGGCCGCGAGAGGTACTCACAGGACTTGCCGACACTGGCCGCCGGCGAGCACACGGTAAGCCTGCGCGCATTCGATAGCAGTGGGAACGTAGGCACTCTCAGCATAACTGTGCGGCGGTAAAAGGGCAGGGGGCAAGGGGCGAAGAGCAAGGGGCAAAGCGGGAAGATGCCCCTTGCGGCGCCTTCCGTCTCGCCGCTTGTCGCTTCCATCTCTTGCTCTTTGTCCCTTGCTCTTTGCTGGCGTTGCACCATACCGTGCCAAGTTGCATCAAAAGGTGCGGCAAATGAGGCTTTTGCTGTTAGAATTGCTCGCGGTTCCGAAGAAGTGGCGTCAAATCTCACTGGCACCAATATTGCTCATTCATAGGCGGCGCAACTCTTCTCCCTCCCATGAGCGCTTAAATCGAGGACCATGAGGAGGCTCTGGAATTGATGACAAACACCAAGCGAAAATTGTTGGCAATGGCGATGGCAGGCGTCGTCTCTGCTGGTGTTTTTGCCCAAAAACGTGGGGATGATAAACGTCCCCCAAAACCACCCAACACCGTGGTGGTGGCTCCTAAGGGAGAGAAACCACCGAGAAACAACGAGAATAGGGGCGGCGACAAGAACAAGGGGGACAAGAGAGGCAGGCCCTGACAAATTGCGGATTAGGGATTGCGAATTTTGGATTCGCAATTGCTGATTCCTTTGAACTTGAGTTGAACAAAACCCGCGCTTCCGAATGGACTCGCGGGTTTTGTCACTTTTGGCACAGGTGGTTGTTACAGCTTACTAGGCGGCGTCATCAAAGTTCTTCGCAACTTCTGATCAGCGATGTACTTTTACAAGGCTCTCAAAATCGCCACCAGATCGCCTTTCTCCTGCGGCGCCAGCTTCAGTTCGAGCACTAGATTGAAAAACTCAACCGTATCTTCAAGCGTGAGCAGACGTCCATCATGTAAGTAGGGAGGCGATTCTTTGATGCCACGCAGCGGAAAAGTCTTAATTGGTCCCTGCTTTGTAATCATCATGCCGCCTTCCATGCGCGGAATGTAGAAACGTTCCACCATCAGATCATGCATTAACCCGTCGGTGTAAAAAGGAGCCGTGTGACAGACCGAGCAGTTTGCTTTCCCAAAAAACAGGTCCTCGCCTCGCGTTTCCGAAGGAGTTGCCTTACTGCGATCCAGTCGGCCATAAACGTTCAGCTTGGGCGCCGGTGGAAAGTCCAGCAATTCCTGAAACTCGGCCATCGCATGAATCTGCGATCCTCGTTCGAGAATATTTAAACCTTTTTTAGTGGCCCCGACAGGGTCGCCATCAAAATAAGCAGCGCGCTGTTCAAATTCGGTGAAGTCTTCGACGCTGCGCAAAGCCCGTTGTGAGCCAAACAGTCGTTGAATGTTTACTCCGCGTAAGGAAGGTGTTTCGATGCGCCGGCGATTCTCCTGTGGGCGAATGTCCCCCACCAGGTGTGCGGCGCCGGAAGTATGCCCGTTCACATGGCAATCGAAGCAGGCGACACCCAACATGCCGTCTTGTCTTTCCGTCTTGCGATCGTCTGTCGCGTTGAATTGTTGTTGCGGGAACTGGCTTACCAACAATCGCAATCCATCGAGCTGCTTGGGATTGAGAATCCCGTTGAAGATTTCGTAGAAGTTGTTAATCGTGACCAGTTGTCCCTTTGACACATCTCCGAGATCCGGGCGGGTCGTCAAAAAAATGGCTGGTGGAAACTCCGGCAGGAACGGTTCGGGAATGTCAAAGTCCATGTCAAACCGTTCGAGACGTGGTTGGACTTTTACATGCATCTGCGGAAAAACCATGCCACCCACAGGATGGCTGACATGGGGCAGCGGCAGATATGGAAACACTCCTTTCGACCTGATTTCATCGGGACTCATGCGGCCCAGTTGTTCCCAGGTAACCCCACTCTTCAAACGCGCTGTAGGACCCACTGGAACAGGCTTGCCGCGCGTCATCCGCACGTTTGCATCGGTGCGCGGGGTAAGATCGTAGCGCTCCTCGAGCAGACGGCGTGCGGCCGCCATGACATTTGCTTTCGCGGCCTTGTCGCGTTTCATCACGACGTCCAAGGGTTCCTCGATGACGGGCGTGAATGAAGATTTTTGTGGGTTCTGATTGGATTGACTTTGCGCTCCCACGTGCGTGGTAATCAGCAATCCCGCCGCCGCTGCGAGGGCGAACACTATTGACAACAACAGCTTCAAACGTGTCCTGTAATTCATTTTTCTCCTTTCTTGCACATACTCGTTATAAGGTTTCAATAACCACCCTGCCTACTTCATACATAAGACGCTTATTTAACTAAACGCTGGCCTTAGGGCGACGCCGAGCCCTCTCGTTAGGAGCCTGACGCACCGCACCAGATCTTAAAAGTGTGAAGCGGAACGTAGGCCGTCGCCATTGCGAATCGATTTCGCCGCAGCGGTGATTGCGATGTACTCAGATGTAGTGAGACTTTATTAGACTTGACCAGAATGTCAAGACCTATTTTGGACAGTGGTTAGTAAAGTGGTCTTTTAGAGATGAAGCCGTTAGGCGATATCTGCCATTTGCGTTGCGATTTGCCAGGTGTTACCCCATTTGTCTTCTACCATACAGCGACGATCCCCGTAGGGCGTATTGAACGGCTCTTCGAGAGAACGCGCACCAGCGTTGAGGGCACGTTGATACGTCGCGTCTGCATCGTTGACATAGATGTAGAGAAACGCGGTCATCGGATTACGAATTCCGGCGTCACTAATCATCACTAGTGAATCCCCGATCCTGAGGACGGATGGACGCGCTTCGAGATATTCTCCCCTTGCGCCGAACACCTGCCAAAGGAACTCTACGAACTGACTGGCGCCATCAACGACGATTCGGGGAGTAATGGTATGCCAGCCTTCAGGGGCGAAACGCAAACAATTGGGGTCATCCTTCATTCGATCAACGGTTCGCCTTTTATGGCATCAACGGTTCAGACCTGTCAGCACGCGCCAGGCCCAGATAGAAAGTGCTGCCGAGGCAACGGTGAGTAGAATGTATAAGGGCTCACTTGCGAGATGCCGACCCTCCATTGCAATTCGCAAAATATGCGCAATCGTAATCAAAAGAAAGATTGCGCCTGTGGTAATGACATAGGCTTTCATAGTTTCTCTATCTCGGCGAGCACTTCCGGCTGTTGCCTGAAAATCTGCTCGCGAAAGCGTTTAAGGCACGTCGCCTCCGCTTCAACTCTTCTCGGCGTTCTCCCAGCGCCCAGGGATCTTTTTCATTGTCCATAAAGCACCTCTGATGTTACAAAACTCCATTAGACTTGACCAGAATGTCAAGCACATAATATGTGCCGCTATTTTCTCGAAATTGCATTCGTTCCCGGCGGAGATCTATTTGAAGCTGGCAACGGCCAACGGCAGGCAAGGATGCCTGCGCTCCCAGGATGTCGGCCGAGGCCACTGGCGCGGCCGAGGTTTCTACCGGCGCCAGAACGGCTTCAAGGAGAGGCCGTATCTGTGACAATTGCTTGATCCGGATGACGAAGTCCCATGCGCGCTCAAACTTCTTCCAACCTGCACTGTAGAAGAAGTGCTTCATCCGGTGCTTTACCGATTTGTGCGCCGAAGCCGCCTCAAAGATGGACCCCCAGCGGTAGAACTCTTCATAGGACCAATCATACCCACGCTTCAGTTCTTCCGGTGACAGGAGTGAAGGCCGATAGACAACGTGGCGCGTGTCGTACAAGTCCCAGTCCTGCGTTTGGATGCGGTTACGTGCGGCCATGTCTGTGAACAAAGCAGTACCGGGGTACGGCGTCAGAATGTGGAAGGTGGCCGTAGTGATTCCAATCTGGACCGCCCAGTCTACGGTGCGGGGAAAGACGTCGCAGTCGTCTCCGTCTAAGCCGAAGACGAAGCTGCCGTTGATCATGATGCCGAGGCTGTCAAGCCGGCGCACGACCTCGTAATAGCTGCGTCCGAGGTTCTGGCGCTTGCCGGCGCCCTCAAGGCCGCTGCTGGAGAGCGTTTAGAACCCAATAAACAGACTTCGCAGACCGGCGGCGGCTGCCTCTTCGATCAAATCATCGCGCAGGATCGAGTCGACCGTTGCGGCTGCCTGGAAGATGCGGCCCATCCCCTTCATGCCACGGAAGAGATCTCGGGCGAACCGGGCATTCCCGAAGAGATGATCGTCGAGGAAGTAGAGATGCCGGCCGGGAAGGCGGCCAATTTCGGCAAGCGCGTCGTCCACGAGCTGCGTATAGAATGAGCGCCCTCCCGCGAAGAAACCATCCTTGTAGCAGAAGGTGCAATGATGGGGACAGCCTCGCGAGACGACGATCGAGTTCGGGACCAGGTATCGCTGTCGCTGAATAAGATCCCGCCGTATGGGCGGTAGCCCTTCCAGCGTACGCACCGCCGCCTGGTAGCGGCGTTCTGGCACGCCTGCCGCCAGATCTTGTAAGAATTGCGGGAACGTGTGCTCTCCGGGTCCGATAAAGATCGTATCTGCGTGGGGTGCCGACTCATCCGGCAGCGAGGTGACGTGGAGGCCACCGAGCAGGACGTATGAACCACCCGCACGATAGTGGTCAGCAATCTGGTAGGCCCGGTACGCGTTGGTGATGTAGACCTGAATGATCACCAAGTCTGGTTGGTCGTTGAGGTCGAGCTTCTCGACGTGCTCGTCTTGCAGAGAGATTTCGAGGTCAGGTTCGAGATACGCGGCGAGGGTAGCTAAGCCAGGGGGCGGAAAGAGCGAATACTTGATCGGCCGCCAGTAGGGACTCGTTGCCTCGGTCAACGCGGGAAGAATCAGCTTCACGCTTTTAAGCGACCGTCTCACGTTCAGAGCCGCCTCCTGTTGGTTGCAATAGTGTAAGAGTTCAAGTGCCCTCCAGTTTGTTCGCGCTCCCACTTTTGTAGATGGAATTCGCGTCTGCAGTTTACGGCTCAGCCGCCCGATGTGCGGCGTTGGCTTGCCTCGCCGGTCAGTTGCCTGAAACCACTCGGGCTGTGCCCCTTCTCCGAACCAGCAAGAACTTCAATTAGCGGCGACAGTTTCAATATCCCCCCGTGGCCTTAAAAACGCCCGCAAAGTCCAATACAACGTAAATGACTTTATACAGCAAAGTCAATGTGCGAAACTAAAGAGTCTCGAAGTAGTAGGGGAAACGCGTTGCTGGATTGGGGGGCGAAGGGCCTGGAGGACGAAACTCGCTACGAAGCGGAATCTTGCCGAAAAAGAAACACGACAAAACAGAAACTGACTAGATTATGAGGTAGCAACGGCAACTGCGGATTGGATGATTGGAATAAGGCCTCTCATCAATTCTTTAATGCCTGCCTGTACTGCTCAGTGGTGAGGTTTCCACCGCTCGCTAAGTCTGCTGGTAAATGAGCTTTCAAGCCGACTAGTGGCAAACTAACTTCTACCTCCGTGCCGGATCCTTTGACTGACGATACAGAGATACTCCCGCCGTGCAGCTCCACCAACTTCTTAGTAATAGATAAACCTAAGCCAAGGCCGCCGTACGACCTGGTGTCGGAACTGTCGGACTGGCGGAACGGTTCAAAGACGTAAGGTAAGAACTCTGGCTCAATACCGATTCCGGTATCAGCCACCCTCAACCATGCGCGCTCAGAATCGCGGTTTAGCTTTACGGCTAGTTCGCCGCCTTGCGGCGTGAACTTCACTGCGTTCGCCAGAACGTTCCAACAAATCTGCTGGAGCCGCACAGGGTCACCAGTAACGGTTACTGAAGTTAGGGCCGTGTGTAGTTTTAGTTGCTTTCCGTCCAACGCGAGCTGTAGGCCCGCAATCGTGTTCGACACTATCTCTTCCAACAAGACCGGTTCGGGCCGCAACTGTAAAACTCCGAGACTAATACGAGAAGTATCCAGAATATCTTCAACAGCTTGCAGTAGCGTTTTTGCGCTGCGAGCAATGACGTCCACCGCTCTCCTTGTTTCATTCGCGCTAAGAGGCAGGGTGGCAAGCATGTGGGCCCAACCACTAATTGTTGTCAGCGGAGTTCGAATCTCGTGCGAAACCGTAGCCAAGAATTCCAACCGTAACCTATTTGCCGCTACTTCATTTTCTAGCGCTTTTCGCAGCCTGTCCTCAGCCTGGCGCCTGCTCGATACGAAGACGGCTATGAGCAGGAACAGTATTAGTCGAGCGATAGTGTTACCGACTGTATCTGGAACGTGGTTGAGACGGTTGGTCACGGTGATCAGCGATTCGAAGGTCACGGCTAACATAATTCCA
>Ga0209751_10000196_pt1 | contig 64857 bp, 78 predicted proteins | sample RifCSP13_1_FD_184019 | JGI IMG/M metagenome (GOLD analysis project Ga0209751, IMG submission 184019) | Soil microbial communities from Rifle, Colorado - Rifle CSP2_sed 13_1 (SPAdes) (version 2) | ecosystem: Environmental > Terrestrial > Deep subsurface > Rock core/Sediment | place: Rifle...
CCGTCGGGGACGTGTCGATCTGGAAGCGGAACTGCTGCGTCGCTTCGCAGATTTCTGTGATCGGCCCGTTCATCTGGATGTCCACGGGGTTGAACGGCCCCGTGATCGAGCCGGGGCCCGTTCCGATCCACTGGCCAAAGGTGTACCGGGTGTCCGGCGAGGGCGCGGGCATTACGCATTCAATCGTGACCGTCGCCCCTGCGTTCTGCCACGAGCTGCCGGGCGTGAGGGTTACGCCGCCCACGGTCGCACTCATCGAGAGCCAGTACTGCGTCTGGTAGTTCGCGACGAGGACCGTGTCCGCGGCGCCGACCGTGATGTCGTGCGCCCGCGCGCCGCCGTCGCTCCACGAAACGAAGTTGTACTGCGTGTCCGGCGGGCCGGGTTCCGTCTGTGGGGCGTCGACATTTTGCACAGTGCCGATGTTCCAGAGCGCGACGTAGGGCACGTTCTCGGCCACGGTGTTGATGTTAATCGTGCCGCCGATCGAGGCGGGGTTCTTCTTCACGACGTACATGGACGCCCCGGTGAGCGTCGCGTGCCACGCGTCGTTGTCCCCGTCGCGGTTGTCGATCCACCCGATTCGGATCTTCGCCCCGTACGCGAGGTCGACCGCGTGGGGGACGTCCGCGACCGTGCCCGCGTTGTCGCTCACGCGGTAGGGGCCGGTCCACGTCGAACCGCGCGTCGGCGAGAGCCAGTACACGACGTCGGAGACGCTGCGGTACGCCGCGTGCACAACGTCGCCGGAGGCGGTCAGCGCCAGGTGCTTCTGCTCCATGTTCGGAGCCTCGAAGTAGCCGTTGCCTCCTTGGATGAACTCCCAATTCGCTCCGCCACCGCCACCGACGGCAGAATGGATGACCTGCATGAGGTGGTTCGGAGTGCCGAAGGCCGCAGCGTTGTGGTACGCTCCGCCATACGTGATGTCCTGCCCGAGCACGGCGACGGAGCCGAAGATCGGGTCATCCGACTCCGGCCCGATCGCGACCGCGTCGAGGTTCCCGTTGATCAGGTCGAGCGTGAATAGGTAGGCCGCCCACGTCACGTCGTTCCCCTGCTCGAACTCGATGAGGAGGTACTCGGACCCGTCGTTCGCCGCCATCTGGGGCCGGAAGCCTTCCTCTCCCATGGGAGCGCCGGCGGATCGGATCACGATGACCCAGTCCGCACCGGTGGATGGCGTGGGGTCGTTCAGGAAGACGGTCTGCCAAGCTCCCGCGGGAGAGCCGCACGAGCCGTCCGTGAAGGCGCACCAGCCCTCGTACCCGACGTACACGGCCTGCGCGGCCACCACGACACCGCCGGCCGTCGCGACGACGCACGACCCGGTGCACCCGGATGCCCCGGGCCGCTTGAACAGCGTGAACGGGTAGCTCGGGGGGAACTGGATGCCCTGGGTCGCGAACGATGCCCCGCCGTTCGTGGACACGAGATACCGGTAGACGTTCGTCGCTGCGCCGTCATCGTGCTGGATGAACACGAGGACGAGGTTGGGCGGGAAGAGGACGATGTCCGGCGCCATCCGGTTGTACCCGACCGCTGGGAGGCTGAGGATCGTCCACGTCGCGCCGCCGTTCGTCGACTTCGCGATGCGCACGTCCGTGCCCCCGCCGACGGGGTGCTCGTAGGCGATGTACACGTCGTTCCCCGACGCCGCCACGCTCGCCCAAGAGTCCGCGCCCGCGATGTTGTCCGCCTGCACGTTCGCTCCGAACGGGGCGTCGAGCGGCTGGGGCGGATCCCCGCCATAGGGCGAGGGGGCGTCCCGCGCAATCACGATCGAGTCGCGCGGCCCGTCCGTCGTCACGTCCGTCAGCGGGACGACTTCCATGACAACCCGGGACGTGTCCGCGGACATGATCCTCGTGGAGCCCGAATCGCCCGTCGCTCCGAAGTCCTCGTTCGAATCGGCGACGATCCCGTCGCCCCCACTCGTCAATGGCACGGCCGGAGCCGGCGCCGCGGTCTGACCCGCGCCGGAGAGCGCCAGCAGGCCCGCGAACGCGAGCGCACCGACGATCGCCAGCAGGACGCCTAGGCTACGACTCCCATCATATCCCCTCATCCGACTCTCCTCCCATGGCAGGCCGGAATTCGACCTGGCGGACGGGGCCAACGGGGGGGACCCTATTTAAGCAATTTGGAACGACACTCGACTCTCCGGATTCTGGCCGTGCGTCCGTCGGGGTTGCGACGATCCGCGGAAGTTCCAAAGGGACGAGCCCATTTCCGCCGACGTGGACGTCCGGCTGTTCGCCCTCCACCTCGAGCGGTGCGACCCAAAGCGGTGCACGACGAAGAAGCTCGCTCGGTTCGGGCTCATCGACTCGTACCCGCGGGCCCATCAGCTCCCGCGCGGCGGCGCCCTCCTGACGCCGGAATCGGACATCGCGTTCTCCCGCGCGGACGGCCCGGTCGCGGAACGGCTCGGCCTCGGCATCATCGACACATCATGGAAACGCCCGGGATTTCCGACGCTCCCGCATCAGGTCCCGCGCGCGCTCCCGTACCTGTTGGCGGCGAACCCCGTGAACTACGGAAAGCCGTTTGTGCTCTCGAGCGTCGAGGCGTTGGCGGCGGCCCTCGTGATCCTCGGGCACGATGACCAGGCGCGCCGCATCCTCAGCAAGTTCTCGTGGGGCGAACAGTTCCTAATCCTGAACCGGGAGCCGCTCGCGGAGTACGCGAGAGCGCGGACGAGTGCGGAAGTGGTCGACGCGCAGGGGCTCTTCGTCTGAGCGCTCCGCCTTCGTGTTGCATGTAACACGCGAAACCATAGGGCACCTCAGAGAAGATTCATGCCCGATGGCACTATGGCGCTCCCGTTGCAGACGCTGATCGACACGGCGAGGATCTTCCTCCGAACGTCGCGGGAGGAAGTGGATGATGGACTCCGGACCGTGGACTGGGTGAAGATCCGAGATGGCGCCGAAAAGGCCTGGAACGCAGTCATCCAAGCGACGGATCACGCGATGCGCGCCCATGGTCGAACGCCCCTGCCGGGGAGGGGTGCGCATGGTGACCGGCTTGATTACCTGGATTCGATTGGACGACATGACCTCGCCCAGGGCTATTCGTACCTCGCGGATCGGCTGCATGGCGACCTCTTCTACAACGGCGTGGCGCTGCCCACCGACCTGATTCGACGACTGCTTGACGAAGCTGCAGATTTCGTCGAACAAGCTGCTGCCCTCTAGCAGGCGAGCGCCGTATCGCTGTGCACAGCCACCCGCGGAGAAACTTCTTGACGGCGATGCGCGTACGCCCCGCCGTGGCGGATCGCAAGAGGCTCGTGGAGCTGAAGGCGCGCTACGAGGACCTCGGGAAGGCCCGCGCCCTTTTGCAGGGAAGTGAGCGCCTCGGCAGGTTCCGGCAAGCGGATACGTACTTCGCCCTCGGGGAGCGGCGCCTGAAGCTGCGGGAGGTCGACGGCCGCGACGTCGCGCAGCTCGTCTACTACGAGCGGCCGGACGCGCCGGACGTGAAGGAGAGCGAGGTCATGCTCTACGAGGTCGTCGACCCCGCGGTCCTCAAGGACATGCTCGCGCGGACAATGGGCGTCCACGTCGTCGTGCGGAAGGTCCGCGAGATCTACCGACACGAGGGCGTCCAAGTGCACCTCGACGAGGTCGACCGCCTCGGGCGGTTCCTTGAGTTCGAGCTTGTCGTCGAGGACACGCCGGAGGCCGCGGAGGACGGGCGCGCGAAGCTGGCGGCGCTGCGCGCGCTCTTCGAGATCCCGGACGAGGATCTCGTCGCGTCCTCCTACTCGGACCTGCTCGCCGATTGATCCGCCCTCGGGAGCGTCCACGCGAGACCAAGGATAACGAGGTCCAGGCCGAACCCCAGCGCGCACAGGAGGCACACCGCGTGGATCACGAAGACCTCCACGAGTGTGAGCCCCACCCCGACCGCGGCCCCGAGGATCGCGAACACGAGGAGCCAGCGGAACGTCGTCCACGGACCGATTTGGTCCGTCCCGCGGAGCGCCAGAACCGCCAACGCGAGGAGGACCGCGAATCCGACAAGCCCGACCGTCGCGGTCGGAATCCCCGCCACGGAGGACCAGATGCTCTCGCGGACCTTCGTGCAGCTGAACACATCGTTCACGTCGCACCATGTCGACGGGGTGTACCACTCATACACGAGGTACCCTGCATCGACCGCCCCGAACGCCGCCAGGCTCGCGATCAACATGAGGCGGTCGCCGATGGACAGGCGGACCATGTCAGCTCAGCGCCCGGTCGAGGGCCGTGGCGTACGTTGTGTATCCGTTCTGCGCGCGACCCCTCACGATCTCCACGACGATTCCGGACCGGTCCAAGACGAACGTCGTTGGGGTTCCGGTGACCCCGTACGCGGAGGCTGTGCGCCCGGTGTCCAGCATGTGATCCCATGGAATGCTGTACTGGGTCTTGTACTGCTCGATGCGAGCGTCCGTATCGGCGGCTCCGACGAAATTGACGTCGACGCTCAGGAACCGGACCCCCCGGGATTGATAGGCGGTGTAGACCTGGGGAAGGACGTCCTGCGCCTCCGCGATGCAGTATTCGCAGTCGACGTCCATGAATTCCAAGAAGATGACGGTCCCTTGGAGGTTCGACAACCGGACCTGATTCCCGCCTGTCGTCGTCAGCGTGAAGTCCGGTGCCGCGCTGCCCAAGCCGATGCCCCCGCGGAACGGATTCACCAGAATCAGTATGAGGACGACCGCGACGATCGCGATCGTCGCGACGACGATCCGCAGGCCCGCCGGCGTGACTCTCTGGCGGCGCCGCCCTGCGGCCTTGCCCTCGACCTCGCGGCGCTCCTCCTTCGTCACCAGGCTCTCGACGTCAACGTCGGACCGCGGGTGTTGGTTCCGCACGTGCCGCTGGAGGTTCTCGAGCTTGACGGGGGACCCGCAGACGGGGCACTTCTTGACCGCCACGTCCCCACGATTGGGCCATCCCGGGAATAAGGCTTGTGTCCCTATAGTTTGAACTCCGGAGGCGAGCGACGGGTCCTCACTGGAAGTCCGGCGGGAGAAGGTCCGGGATCCCGTCCCGGATCTCGTATGCGTGCTTGCACGCCGCGCACGTCAGCGTCCCCTCGAGAACCTCGACCTCCTCCTTCTCGACCTTGAGCTCGAGGTCCCCCTTGCACACGGGGCAGCAGAGGATCTCCATCAGGTCCCGGTTCACGGCCGCGCGTAACCCGCATGGGGGTAAAAGGATTTGGCGGCGGAACCTTAAGGCGGAGGAACCTTGCGGCGGCGATGCGCGTCCGATGGGACGTCGACGCCGTCGCGAACGCGATCCTGTGGCGGGACCTCGACGCGATCCCGCTCCGCCTCGTGGACGGTCCCGGGGAGTGGGTCGCCGACCTCGGTGGCGGGAATGGCAACTTCGTCTCCCCGTTGCGCCGCCGGGGCGCGCGCCTCGCGACCGTGGACATTGACCGGAGGGCCCTGCGGCAGGCTGGGCCCCTCATTCGACCGATCCTGGGCTCCCTCACGCGTCTCCCGTTGCGGGACGCGTCCCTCCACGCCGCCGCCGGCCGGGCGGTCCTCCACCACGTGCCCGAGGAGTTGGACGCCGCCGTCCGCGAGTCCCGCCGGATCGTGAGGCCCGGAGGCCTCGTCCTGTTCCAAGAGCCGACGTCCGGGAACTGGCTCGCGAACGCCGCCCGAAAGCGATTCCCCACCGAGCGGCACGATCCGCACGAGCGCCCGCTGCCCGGCGAGCGCTACGTCGAGACGATCCGCCGCCATTTCGACGTCGTGGAGACGCGACACGAGTTCCTGCTCTCGTACCTCCTGCCCCATCTGGTTGCGCGGCTTCCGCCGGACCGGCGGAACCTCGCCCGCGCCCTGACCCGGGCCGTGTTCGGCCTCGACCGCCGCCTGCTCGCCGCCCTCCCGGGCCTCCGACCTCGCGCGGCATACGTGTCCGTCCTCGCGCGCCGTCCCCCATGATGTACGGCCCTGCTCTGGAATAGCCTTTTATAAGGGTCGCCTCTTAGCCGCGCTTCGGCTCGCCCCGAACAGGTGTTCCTCCCGTGGGAAGCGAGGGCTGGTTGCGCAAAAACTGGACCACGCCGGTCATTCTCCTAGTCATCTTTCTCCTCGCCCTGTACCTCCGGACGTTCTTCTCGTGGGACCTCGCGGTCGACGACCGCCTCCTGTCCGGCGGGTCGGACTCCTTCTACTACGAGCGGATCGTGAACTACTGCGTCGAGACGGGGAAGCAGCTCACGTTCGATCCCCGCCTGAACTTCCCGATGGGGCTGACGAACCCGCGTCCTCCGCTGTACTCGTGGACGACGTGCGTCACGGGGAAGGCGCTCGCGCCGTTCACCGGGGACGTCTGGCAGTCCGTGACGATCGTCTTCCTCGCCTCGACCGCGGTCTGGGGAGCCCTGACGGTCTTCCCGACGTACTTCCTGACGAAGGAGGCGTTCGGGCGGCGGGCCGCGATCCTGGCGGCGTTCTTCCTCGCGGTCCTCCCCGCGCACCTCCAGCGGAGCCCCGCGACGAACGCGGACCACGACGCGATGGTCCTCTTCTTCGTCGTCACGGGCTTCTTCTTTTTCCTGCGCAGCCTGAAGTCCCTGAACGAGCGCCGATGGGTCGACGACTGGTCGTTCTGGACGAAAGAGGGCCGCGCGTCAATCCGCAAGGGGATTGGGGACGCCCTCCGGGAGAACCGGCGGTCCACGCTGTACGCGCTGATGGCGGGCTGGTGCCTCGCCGCGGTCGCGCTGATCTGGCAGGGCTGGGCGTACGCCCCGATCATCCTCCTCGTGTACTTCCTCCTCCAGATCCTCGTCCACCGGTTCCGGAACCAGGACCCGATGGGCATCGTCGCGATGTTCGCGATCACCCTCGGCCTGCCCCTCCTCGTCGCCTTCCCGTGGTATTTCCAGATGGGCCAGGTCGCCGTCTGGTACGACGTGCCGTTCTACCTCTTCGTCGTGGCGATGGGGCTCGGCATCGTGTTCACGGTGACCCGGGACTACCCGTGGGCCCTCGTAATCCCCATCGTCGTGACCGTCGGCGGGGTCGCCCTCTTCGTCGCGTCCCTCTTCTACCCGTCGATCGCGAACGCATTCGTCTCCGGCGCCGGATACTTCGTCCGGACGAAGGCGTATGAAACGATCGCGGAGGCGCAGCCGCCGGGGATCTCGCAGGTCATCCTCTCCTTCGGGATTGCGACGTACTTCCTCGCCCTGTTCGGCCTCGTGTGGATGATGCGGGGCATCCCGAAACACCCGACGCCCGACTACCTGTTCGTCGTCGTGTGGGCGGTCGCTGCGATCTTCATGGCGAACGCCGCCGCCCGGTTCATCTTCAACGCGTCCCCCGCGTTCGTGATGACGAGCGCGTGGGTCACCATCCTTCTCCTCGAATGGCTCCGGTTCGACGACATGAAAAAGACGTTCCGCTCCCTGGCGGCGGGCGGCCGCTTGTCCGCCCTCCGGCGCAGCGTGAAGATCCGCCACGTCGCCGGCTCCCTCCTCGTGATCTTCATCCTGATTCTGCCCAACGTCTGGTTCGGCGTCGACGCGGCGATTCCATTCGAACGGAAGTTCCAGTACGACCGCGAGGTCTGTAACGCGTACCCGGACTTCCTCCGGCCGGAGGGGTGCGCGCAGGTCTCCCAGGGCGGCTCGTTCGTCTTCGGCGCGTTCGGGTATTCCCTGCCCCTCGAGACGGAGTACTTCCCCGCGGCGTGGGCCTGGTTCCGCGAGCAGGACGCGGACATCCATCCCGTGGAGAACCGGCCCGCGTTCCTGTCGTGGTGGGACTACGGCTTCGAGGCGGTCGATGTCGGGGCCCATCCCACGGTGGCGGACAACTTCCTCGACGGGTATCACCTCGCGGGCAGTTTCATCACCGCGCAGGGGCAGGACGAGGGCATCGCGCTGCTCGACATGCGGCTCCTCGAAGGAGATTTCCGGGCCAACGGGAAGCGGTTCGGCGACGCCGCCAAAGCGACTCTCGAAGGCCTCGGCGTGCCGTGGCAGCGGATCGAGGACGGGTTCCGGAACCCCGCCGCGTACGTCCAGACGATCGAAGACAACCCCTCCGTGTACGGAAGGTACCAGGACGTCCAGGCCGCGAACGCCCAGTACATCTACGGCCGGCAGATCCTGACCGACGCGCTCGACACGGACGGCCTCGTCGCGTTGAACCATGCACTGCGCGAGATTGTCGGCGCCTCGATCCGCTACTTCACGGTCGACACGCGCCTGTTCCCCGTCGATGGCCAGAACACGGGAATCTTCTACGCGCCCGCGAAGCTGTCGGACCACCGGATCCTCGAGCTCCAGGACGGCCGGTCGATCCCGCTCGACTTCTTCGAGATCTTCGCGAACACGCAGCGGGGGACCGTGAACCTGCGGGACGTGAAGCCCGAGGACTCCGTCACCGCCCTCACCCTCCGCTACAAGGAGATGTTCTACAACAGCATGTTCTACCGCGCGTACATCGGCTTCTCTCCGGCGGTCGCGGGGCAGAACTGCAACGACTGCATCCCGGGGATGCCGAGCTCCACGAACCAGCAGATCGGGCAGATCCAGCCGATGCAGGCGTGGAACCTGAGCCACTTCCGCGTCGTGTACAAGACCGCGTACTACAACCCGTTCCCGCCCGCGGAAATCGCAAACCACACGGACGCGTGGCAGGCGATGAACTACGAGGACGCCCAGGACCTCCAGGGGAAGATCAACCGCGGGGAGGCGCAGGGGGTCGTGGACCTCTCCGCCCAGGCGCTCATCCGCCGCGGAATCGTCGTCGTGAAGTACTATGACGGTGCGTTCCTCAACGGCACCGTTCGGATCGACGGCACCCCATGGTCCGGCGTCCGCGTGACCGTCCACGACGAGTTCGGGATCCCGCACGACACGGCCGTCACGGACGCGGACGGGCGCTACAGCGTCCTCCTCCCCTTCGGGAAGATCCACGTGCAGACGACCCTCGGGACGCCGGACAACCGGACGCTCGCAGGCCCGACCACGCTGAACTCCTTCGAGATCGACGTCAGCGACGCGGCCTCCATGCGCGAGGACGTGGACGCGGACCGGGACGGCATCGTGGACTGGAAGGTCCAGCGGGACATCGACGTCGACGGGGAGACGATTGACGGGACCTTGTTCCTCGACGTGAACCGCGACGGGACCCGGGGCCTCACAGAGCCCGTCCTCGAGGATGCGGCGGTCTCCCTGAGCTCGCCGGGGGCGGGGATCACGCGGTCGGCGCGGACCTCATCCGACGGACACCTCTTCGTCGAGGGGCTGTACGCAGGGACGTACGACGCGACGATCACGTGGCGCGGGCGCTCGTTGGTGGTCGCGAACGTGACGGTCGCGCAGAACCAGCCCGCGAAGGACTTTGCGGTCCGACCCGCGATCCTCCAGGGGAATGTCCTCGACGCGGCCGGCCGGAAGGTCGGGTCTGCGTCCGTCTCGGTCCTTGACCGGACGAACGGGACGACGCTGCGTGCGACCGCGGCCTCGGACGGGTTCTTCGCGTTCCAGTCGCTCCTGCCGGGGGCGTACGACATCACCGCGTCCGAAGGCGCGCGCGTGTCGATGCCCGACCGCGCGTGGATCGTGAACGGCACAGACACCGTTCGCCAGAACGTGACCGTGTATCCGGCCGCGACCGTGCAGGTGCAGTCCGCCCTTGGCGGTGGGCCCCAGGGCTACGTGACCCTCTCGTTCCTTCAGCGCGGCGGCGCGAACCTCGTCCGGGTCGTCACAACGGACGCGCTCGGTCGCGCGACGATCTCCCTGCCTTCGGGGGCGTGGGACGTCCATGCGCGCCACTACTCGGACGGGCGCCTCTGGGCCATCCTCGACGCGCTGACGGTGACCTCCGGCGAAACCGTCCCCTACACCGCCAACCTGGGGCCCGGCGCGGTCGTCACGGGCGTCATCTATGAGAAGGGGAACCGGACGAACGCGCTCGGGCAGGGGGACATCTTCTTCCGGAACGCGGACGCGCAGCTCCGGGTCCGCGCGGACTCCGACGGCCGATTCCTCGCGGAGCTTCCCGTGGACGCGTACACGATCCAAATCGCCTATCTCGACTTCTGGGTCTACGAGGTCCGGACCATCTCGGCGACGACGGGCCTCAACGTCGAGGCCGTCCGCGGGGCGCGAATCCAGGCGTCCGCGTTCCGGCAGTTCCCCGCGAACGAGACCGTCCAGATCCAAGACCCGGTCCGGGACGCGACCGTGGAGTTCTTCGACGCGACGCGCACGTTCCGCACGACCACCGCCACCGATGGGACGTTCGACCTCGCCCTTCCCTCGGACGGCCGGTTCGCGCTCCGGATCCTCCTTCCTGGGTACGAACCGTTCGAGCGGGCGGCACTCGGCTCGTTCGAGTGGCAGGGGAACAACCGGTTCTTCCTCACCGCGAGGGACATCCCCGTCTCCGGGACGGTCCGAATCGACGGCAACCCGTTCGGGGACGCGACCCTCGGAATCACCTTCCGGGCGGTCGGTGCGGGCGCCGTGACCGAGGTGGGCAGCCCCGACGCGACGGGGCGATACGCAATCGCCCTCTCGCCGGGCCGGTACGAAGTCGAGGTGGACCGCGACCAGTCGGGGGACGGAGCGGTCCGCCTTCAACTCCGCGACGAGACCGCGCTCTCCCTCGCTGTCGGAGACGCCCCGCTCGCCCTCGACCTCCCCCTCGCGACGCGCGTCCGGGTCGACGGGACGGTGACCCTGAGCGGGCAGCCGCGGACCGCGGTCGTGCACTTCGACGGTCCGGACGTGCGGAACACGAACGCGACGGACGGCCAGTACGCCACGTTCCTCATTCCGGGTTCGTACACGGTGTCCGCGAACGTTACGTCGGGGACGAACGCGTGGATGGCCCTCCAGAGGGTCCTCATCTCAACGCCGACGACCCTCAACCTCGCGTTGGTCCAAGCAACGAACGTCACGGGGACCGTTCGGTTCGACGACGCCCCCCTCGGCGGCGTCCCGATCACGTTCACGGGGTCGGGGGGCGAATCCGTGTCCGCGACCTCCACCTCGTTCGGCAGCTATTCGCTCTTCCTGCTCGGGGGGACGTACGAGGCCCGCGTCGACCACCCCACCACCGCCACGGAGAACGGCGTGACGCGGTACGTCCGGTACGCGTACGCCGCCACGGTCACGGTCGACCCGTCCCGCCTGTTCAAGATCCAGGACATCGACCTGTCGCGGTCCCTCGAGAACACGACGGTCTCCGGCATCGTGCGCTTCCGCGGCGCGCCGGTCGCCGCGCAACTCACGTTCCTGGAGAAGGGGAGCGGGATGAACGCGACCGCCTCCGCGGCCTCGGACGGGCGGTACTCCCTCGCGATGCAGCCCGGCTCGTACGACGTCTACGTCCTCGCCCCGCTCGAACGGGGCGCGTTCCTGTGGACGTTCGACCTCGCGGCGGGATCCCCCCGGACGTTCGACCTCACCCTCGTGGACGCGGTCGAGGTCGTGGGCGTGACGACGCGCGGCCCGTCTCGGATCGCAGCGAACCTCACGTTCACGTCGCCCGTCGGACGGATGGCCCTGCGCACGGATCCCTCCGGGAACTACCACGTGTTCCTCCCCGCGGCGACGTACACGGCGCAGGCGACGGCGCGGGGCGTCGAGCGCACGATCAACGTCACGTACCGCGCGGACGCCTCGCTTCCCCTCTCGAGCCCGACGGTCCTGAACCTCGCGCTCACGAAGGTCGTCGTCCGCCGCGTGGACGCGACGTGGGACTCCGCGCAGCGCGCCCTCGTGTCCCCGGGCGACACGGTGGACTACTTCGTCGTCGTCAAGAACACGGGGAACGAGGACGACACGATCGCGCTGTCCGCGTCGTCGTCGGACTTCACTTTCACGTTCTCGGACGACCGCCTCTCGATTCCCTTCGGACAGACCAACGAGAGGACCGTGAAGGTCACGATCACCGCCAAGGCCGACGCGCGGGTCGAGCACAGCCCGGCGTCGATCACGGCGCGCTCCGAAGCGGATTCGACCGCCGTGAAGAGCGTGACCGTCGAGATCGACGTGGAGAAGCAGCCGGGCGTGGTGAGCGCGAGCGTCTCCTCGACCGCGCCGACGTGGGACGGGAAGTACCTGAACTACTCCCTCGACGTCCGCAACGCGGGGAACGGTGCGGAGACCTTCCGGCTGTCCCTCACGAACGAGGACGAGCTCCTCGCGGCGGGGTGGCGCCCGGCGCTTGTCTCCCCGATCGGGACGGCGCAGGCCACCCTCGACCTCTCGTTGGCGGCGAACCAGACGCTCAAGCCGACCCTGCGACTCGAGCGCGTCGGCCTCGGCGCCCCCATCCGGGCGAGCGTCCGCGTCGAGAACACCGCCGACGCCCAGTACCAGACGGTCGTGACCGTGAACGTCCAGATGCCGACCCTGATCGTGGAAGGTTCGATCCGCGCCGGAGGGACGGGCATCACCCTCCAGGAGCCGGGGATCGACCTCGCGACGGGCGCGTTCCTCGTGTCCCTCCTCGCGGTCGTCGCTGCGGCGGCGTACCTGTGGGTCCTGCGGAGGCGGTCGCGATGAAGGGCCGCGCGCTCCTGCTCCTGGCGATCCTCGTTGCGCTCGTCCCTGCGCCCGCCGCGGCCCAGGAGCCCGTCGCGATCGTCATCGACGGCCCGACCGCGATCGCGCCCTCGTCCATCCACGCATATGCGGTGACAGTGACGGGCGGGCCGGGCGCCGAGAATGGGACGTTCGAGATCCACGCGATTCTGCAGGGTGCGAACGTCGCGGGCGCGGACCCCGTCGTGGACCGGATCTTCTCGAACCGCGAGGGGAAGTTCACCGTGAACGTCACGGCTCCGGAGGCGGAGGGGACAATCCAGCTGTACGTCCGCGCTCGTTCCTTCGAGGGCGGGAGGAACGAGACGACGGAGCGGCGCCTCCAGATCGAGGTCGCGCGGCCCGTCGAGCTTCGGGCGACGATCCGGAACACGGCGCCGACGGCGGCGCTGAACGTGACCGTCTACTTCTACGTCGACAACGCGCTCGTCGGGAATGCGACGGTCGCACGGATCGACGCGGGCGCGCAGACGGACGTGAACATCACGTACATCCCCGTCGGCCTGGCCGCGGGCCGCCACACGGTCCGGATCTGGGCGGACCTGGACCGGGACGGGCAGGCGGACCCCGGGGAGCTCGTCGACCAGGACTTCTTCTACATGAACGCGCCTTCGAACGTGCCCGCGATCCTCGGGACGATCACGGTGTTCCTGGTCGCGGTCCTGGTGTTCGTCCTCCTGGCGATTCGTCGCCAGCGCCGCCAGGGTGGCTGAAGTAGTCCGGGACGCGCGCGAGCGCCTCCCGCCGGCGGTGCGGCGGCATCACGAGGTAACCGGCGAACAAGCGAGGCTCGACGGGGGGGCGTTCGTCCCCCTCGAGGTCTGCGAAGCCGGCGCGGACGAAGAACGCGCGGGCCTCCTTCGTCAGCGGCTTCGTGACGACGTACCCCGTGACTTGGCCGAGGGCGAGGAGGAGGAGGCGATACCCGACCCGCTTCCGTCGCACCTCGGGGAGGGTCTCGATCGCCCGGAGGATGTGCACGGGGCTCCCGTCGCGAGCAGGGTCCGCGTTCTCCTCGAGGAACACCCACGACACGAGCTCCCGGTCCCGCAGCGCGGCCAGGAAGATCGGGCGCGGGAAGTGGCGAAGCCAGGTCTTGAACGTCCGCGCGTACCCAACGATCCCGAGCCCGCGGAAGAACTCGAATCCCTCCGGGTCCGTTTCCACGCTCCGGATCTGGACGCGGTCCACGTCCGCGGGCGCGTCGAACTTCACGTAGGCGTAGGCGCCGTCCCGGGCGAGCTCCCGCATCGGGCCCCCGATTTCACTCCGTGTACAAGAGCCAGACGTCCGCGTTGTTCCGGAGGAGCATGTTCAGTTGCGTCCGCGTGATGCCCGCCTTCTGCAGGAGGACCGGCAGCCACTCGTCCGGCACGATCTTCTTCTCCGCGTCCGTCCACACCGTCGCGATCTGCGCGTACTTCACGCGCTTCCCGCCGACCGTGATCCGGTCCGCCGCGGCGGCGCGGAACGTCTGGTGAATGATGTGCAGGGAGTTGATCGCCGTCGGCTTCACCGTGCTGTTGTAGTACTCCGCGACCTCCTCGTGGATCCGCGAGAAGGAGCCGACGCGCTTCACGTACTCCTGCCACCCGCGCTCGAACGGGCTGCGCCGGGTCACGACGCAGTTCTTCGTGGGCATCACGATGTCCTCGAAAGCCGTCAGGATCGAGTTCCCGTCCTTCAGCGCCTCGAGGAACTCGTCCCACGAGTCGTACTCCTCCTCGGGCATCGACTTCGCGAGGTTTGTCGCGAGGCTCATCAGGTAGTTGTTCAACCCGGACGCGCCCTGCTTGTCCGCGATGTCCTCCAAGAAGAGATGCGTCGCCACATCCACGAACGGGTTCGACGGGATCAGCTGCTCCCGGCTGGGTTCCGCAGCCATCGTCAGGCCTCCTTCAGCTTCGCGCCCTTCATCATGATCGCGTACACGCACTCGTAGTTCCGGAGGAGCGAGCGCACGTGCTCCGGGTTGATCCCGAGCTTCTTCAGGTTTCGCTCGCTGATCTTCGTCTCTCCCGTGAAGCCGCGCGTCGCGAGGAGCAGGGACTCGAGGTGCTGGCCCGCGATCGTGATGTTCTTCGCGACTTCCTCGCGGAACTTCTCGTGGATCACGCAGAAGTTGCACACCGCGATGTCGTGGACGGAGTTGTTGTACTCCTCCGCGACCGCCCGGTCCGCGCGCGGAAGCTCCCCGACGGAATACCGAACGCGGAGAATGGTTGGAACGAAGACGCATTGCTTCAGCGCGTAGATGTAGCCGACGACGTCGCCGTCCACGTCCGTAATCGCGAGGTCCGTCAGCGGGGTGACGTCGCCCTCGATCGAGAAACCCGTCCGCCCCTCGCGCAGGGCCACGTTGAACGAAGGCCACCCCATGTACGCTTCCTTCCCAATCCGGCGCGCGAGGTTCTCCCCGACGCGCTGCCAGTACTGGATCGTTCCGTCCACGCCCGCTTTCTCGCTCATGTCCTGGATCAGCGACACCAGGGCCACATCAAGCATCGTCGTTCACCTCTTTCGTTCGGTACATCGTGTGCCTCCCCCTTGTCGTGGTGGAGATGAGATCGCGATGTTCGAGGTTCGCGAGGACCTCCTTGAGACGCGCCTCGTCCGCGTTGACGTCCCGTCGCAGCGCCGCCAGCGTCCGCGGCTCGGCGGACAGCGCGGCGAGGACGCGATCCGCGAGGGCGACCTCGGGTTCCTCCCGTGGTCCCGGTGGAGCCTTCATCCGCTCCTCGACCGAGGCCATCCGCATGCCGAGCGCCTCGACCGACTCGCGCGTCGCGATGTTCGCGAGGGACTCCTGGACTCTGGCGGCGAACTCCTGCAGATCCCGCAGGGCCCCCGTGACGTGGCCCTCGAGGCGGGAGACCCGCTCCTGGAGCGCGGAGGCCTGCGGCCCGTCCCGCTCCGCCGCCTTCGCGAGCTGGAGCGCCTGGTCGACCGCGTACTCCTGGCTCTTGATCTTGATCAGCGCGCGGAAGTTCTTCGGCGTGTAGTTGTGCAGGGGCTCCACGAGGTGGCGCAGGAGCTCCTCGAACGTCATCTGGACCTGCCGCGCGGACACGAGGCCCTTCTCCAGGGGCCGTGCGATACCGACGTGGAACCGGTGCGGGCGGTAGTGGAACAGCTCGGAGCCGCTCGTCTTGAGCCGGAGCTGCTCGAGGGACTCGTGGATGTGCCGCTCCGCGTCGTGCGCACCCTTTACGCTCCCCAGGGACGCGACGACGTCGTCGAGGATCGCCTGGTACGCCGCCTCCAGGATGGACGGCGGGACCTTCGCAATGTCGAGAGTCTCTCCGTACCCGACCTCGTCGACGATGTCGTCGATCCGCGCACGGACCTTCTCCAGCTCCTTCCGGATCGGCTGGAGGTCCGCGAACGTGACGCGGCGGTTCATCTCGTCCTTCAGATCGTCCACGTTCCGGAGCATCCGGGCGCTGAAGGAGGAGAGGAGGTTGTTCAGCGTCTGCACGGTCTCCTCGAGCTCCGCGATCTGCGCGGCGAGCTCGTCCCGCGACAGGGGCGTCGCGTCCGCGGATTCCTGAACGTCTCCCTTGTCGCTCATGCGAACGCCCTCAGCCTGCGGCGGACCTCGGGGATCCACGCCTTCGCGCATCGGTCCGCGAGGACGTCGCCCGAGTGCGCGCCGACCCGTTCGACGAGAATCTCGAGGAGCTTCAGCCACTGGTCGTCCTTCATGTACGGCGCGGACGTGCCGACCTCGTTGAACGAGACGCTGAGGATCTCCTGCAAGGGCCCGACGCCGACGGCCTTCGTGAGCTCCGCGCGCAGGTAGTTCTGGATCTCCATGTTGCGCTTGTACTGCGGCGTCTCCTCGAACTTCTCGACGAACAGCTGGCGACTCAGCCGGCGCAGCTCCTCCTGCGTCTCCTGATCATACGCGCCGAGGGCCTCCGCGCTCATCGGCCGCTGCTGGAACACGTGGCGAAGGACCGACGCCGACCGCTGGACGCCCTTCACCGTGTCGTCCATGGCGGTGATGTCCTGGGCCTTCCCCGAGAGGAGGACGAGGAACGACCGGTCGCTGACCTGCGCGATCACCGTGACGCCGTGCTGGTACTGCGAGAGGTTCAGCTTCATCGCCTCCCGCGTAAGCTGCGCACAGATGTTCGGCAGGTTCCCCTTGACGAGGTTCAGGAGGTGGTACTGCGAGGGAGTGAGCTGATCCGGGATCGACGTGGCGAAGATCCGCGCGTCGACGCCGACGAGCATCGCGATGTCGAAGCCCAGGTCCTGGCGGATCCGCCGGAGCTCCATGTCCATCATGGACTTCAGGAGCGTGGCCGTCTCGGCCTCGAGCCGCTTCTCCATCGTCGGGTTCGACGTCATCGTCCTCACGACTTCAGCCCATAGGTTTCGAAGAGGATCTGGAGCGCTTCCTGCGGGGAATACGGGTAGTCCCACGCCTGCCGCATCGCCTGGATCTTCGCGACCACGTACGGCGGGGCCTTGAGCGCCTCCGCGGTCTTCAGGGCCTTCTCGAAAATCGCCGCGAAGTCCTTGGCGGCGGTTTCCGTCGGGACCTCCCCGGGCCCCGCGCGGACGACGACGCCGACGCCGCGGGAGAAGAAGTACGGGTACACGCCCTCCCCGTGGTGGGCGCCGCGGACCTTGATCACCTTCAGCGTCCGGTTGAACGCGCCGCCGACGGGGTAGTACTCCAGGTGAATCGCCCCGTCGCTCAGGTAGATCGGCAGGAGGACGTCCTCGCCGACCGTCTCGCCTGGCTTCGCGTGCTCCTCGACCGTCGCGATCACGACGCCGAGCTCCTTGAGCGTGTAAAACAACCGGCCGATTAGTTCGCGCTGCTCGAGCTTTTCCGGGGTCGCCCAGATCACGGGCGTCATTGGATCGATCACGACGCGGGTCTTGATCTCGAAGTCCGCGCGGGCCTTCACGAGCGCGGGGAGCTGCTCCTCGATCATCTTCTTGAAGTTCTTCCCCTTGAGATGGATGAAGAAGAGGTTCTTGTCGACCTGGTCCTTCATCCGGAAGCCCATCTGCTCCCCCTCCCGGACGATCTGCTCGGGGGACTCCTCGAGGGTCACGTACAGCCCCTGCTGCCCCTCGTCGATCCCGTGCATCAGGAACTGCATCGCGAACGTCGTCTTCCCCGTCCCCGAGGATCCGACGACTACGTGCGCGGTCTTCTCCCGAAATCCACCGCCGATCAACGCGTCGAGCCCGAAGATGCCACTCTTCACGAGGGGTTCTGTCATTCCCACGACCTCCCTTTGCTCGCTCGCGCGAGCAGTTCTGCGAAACTGTGACATTCCGCCGCCAGCGCCGCGGTCTCCGCGTCGACGCGGACGTCCCGCGACAGCTCCCGCGGCGCGACCTCGACGAGGGCCTCCGCCGCGGACATCGCGTCCGCAATCGCATCCGTGAGCCGGCTCACGTCCTCCCACGGCGGCGCGAATTCTTCTCGGATGGGCGGCGGGCCTGCGCGCGCAAGCTCCTCACCCTCCGGCAGAAGACGGCCATCCGCGCCCGCCAGGCCGTACCCGACAAGGCGCTCCATCCGGAAGTCCCACTCGTCCTCCGGCATCCCGACCGCGTCGCGACCGCGGCTTGCGTCGAGCGCCCGAACGAGGAGCCAGTCGTCCCGATCGAGGACCTTGCGCCGGACCCTGTCCGGGTCCAGCGCCGCCGCGAACAGGCACGCAGGCGCGGCTTCGTTCCGGCATGCGACCTCCTCCACGTCCGAGGCTACGTCGAGGTCTGCGGCCAGGAACCGAGCGAGGGCTTCGCTCACGAACCCGCACGTTCTCCGCGGGGCGCCGGCCGCGAAGAGCCGGGCGTACGGGGACTCATCGACACGGAACGTCCATGAGAACCGGCTGACCGCGGCGACCGCGAGGGGTATTCCCACCTGCGCGAACACCTCCCGGAGGAACTGGAACGCGGGTGCGTTCTCCGCCTGGTCCGGCGTCTGGGCCCGGAGGAGTCCGCGGACTTCCTGGACCGGAATCCGGGTCCGCGCGATCGCCGTCGCGAGCGCCGACTCGAGGCCGTTCAGGCGGTTCAGAGCGGACACGAACTCCGCGAAGCTCTTCGACCGCGCCGCGGAGGCATCCAGGTCGCGAATGGCGCCGCCCGAAGTCTCCCCCCGGATCGGCGGATCGCCCATGGACGTAGCGGGCCGATGTCGCGACGTAAGTAAGTAGGTTTCGCCCAGAATCGCGGGAAACGGAACGAAACCGCATTCGTATGGTATCGTTAGATAATGAGTGAGCCAGCATCGTGATTATACTTTTATGGTGTAGATAGTAATTGATGGTCGCTCTCATTTCTGAGAGACATGAGCCAGATGGTTCGAAGGAATGGAAATTTGAGGGAATTCTTTATCCGCAGGCCGCGCCATGACATCATGCCTCGATGTCCCGGATTCTGCGCCAGCGCATCTGGGTCCGACGGGACGAGGTTCTGGACGCGGTCGAGGGGTTCGACGGCACGCGACGCACGTTCTACAGCTACACGTATCGGACCCAGCGGGGGGACGCGTGGATCCCGACCGTCCGCTGGGACAACTGGGAAGGCCAGGACCACGCGGACCGGTACGACGAGTCGGGCGTCCTGAGGGACCGGGTCGCCTGGCGGGAGCGTCCGCTCCCGGACGTTCTCAAACTCGTGAAGATGTTCCGCCGGAACCTCCTGACGATGGACCTTGCGGAGCTGTAGGCATGCGGGTCGAGGTCGCGCGAGAGGTCGGAACCGAGGACGCGGCCCGCGAGGTCGCGTCCCTCGAGGCGCGCCATGAGGCGTTTGACGCCCTCCGCCAGCGGGTCTTCGTCGAGCGGTGCAACGATCCTGGGGCGGTCGACGACTACGTCGTGTGGAAGGCCTTGCGGGAGACGGGCGGAAGCCTGGAGGAGCGGACCGTGTTCGACACCCCCGACGTGTTCCGCGCGCTGACCCCGCGGCGCGTCGAGCTCCTGGAGCACCTGCACGGCCATGACGTCCCCTCGATCAAGGACCTGGCGGCGAACCTCCGGCGGGACTACAAGAACACGTACGACGACCTGACCGCGCTCGAGGCGTGGGGCCTCGTGACCCTCCAGCGGGAGGGGAAGAACCAGCGGCCGATCGCGCGGGTCACGAGCCTGCGGGTGTCCTGGGAGAAATAGCGCCCGGGCTACCGCTTCTTCACAAGGGCCCGGAGCCGCCTTTCAAGCGCCTGACCCTGCGTCGCGACCGCGAGTTCGCCGCGGGTCCGTTCCAGCAGCCCCCGGGCGACGTCCTGCTTGTGGCGGAGCGGAACGATCGCGTTCGGGTGGTCGAACCGGAGGAGCACGTCGAAGATGTCCTCCATCATCTCGAGGAACCCGGAGGCCTTCGCGACGTCCCCGGCCCGCATCCGGTCGAGCGCGAACCGCCGGAGCTCGCCGACCGCGTCCGCGAGGCCGAGCAGGTAGGCGGCGCTCGTGACGCCGAGGGTCTTCGGATCGGGGAGCGCCCTCCCGGTCAGCAAGCTGTGCACGATGGCGGCTTCGGACACCTCCTGGAGGGCTTGCTCGACCGCGCCGCCGTGCCACAGGTCCGCGTGGTCTCCCAGGATCGTGTGCAGGCTTCGGGCGTTCTCCCGCGCCGCCGCCAGAAGCTTCCGGGCGTCCTCGCCGCGGTGCATCGCCCGCATCGCCGCGCCCGACAAACGCACGACGTCCCGCGCCGACCGGAGGGCGACCTCCCGCACGCGGTCCTTCTCGTCGAGCTCCGCCTCAAGGCGCTTCGCAATCGGGTCGAGGCCTCTCATCGCCGCGCGAGCGCGCCGAGCACTCATTAGGGTTTCCGTCGGCCTAGCCCCACGGATACACGTTTTCCGCTCGGCAGTACCACCGCTGGTACGCTTGGACGTATTCCAAAGGCTGACCGCAATGGGGGCAGTTCGTGGGCTGACCGGGCGCGGCGGGGGCGAAGACCACGGGCGGCGGGTAGTAGTAGGCGGGCTGCGACCCTCCCGCGATGATCCCCGCGATGAGGACGACGAACCCGGCAATGGCCAGGGGAAGACCCACGAGACAGAGGAATGGGATGAAGAAGAGGACGACGCCGAGGATCAGGAGGATGGCGCCCGTCACGACCATCCCCTCGTTCACCATTCCGATACCCCGCGGCCCTCATGACCCCCGGGTCCGACTCCCGCGTCGGGTCCGCACCTATCCCCACGGATAGACGTTCTCGGCCCGGCAGTACCAGCGCTGGTACTGATACACGTACTCGAGCGGGCGGCCGCACCGCGGACAGTTCGGCGTGCCCGCCTGCGGGGCCGGGGTCGCCGGAGTCTGTTGGACCGGGGCGCTCGGCTGGCCCGGAACCGCGGGCTGTTGGTACGCAGGCGGTTGGTACGCAGGCTGTTGGTACGGCGGGTACTGGTATCCCGGCTGTGGCGCGTAGCCCGGATACCCCGGGTAGACAGGTCGCGGCCCGCTCGGTCGGACGACGAGGTAGATGATGAGGCCGATCAGGCCCAGGAGAATGACAACGATGAGCCACAAGGCCCCGCTCGCACCGCGGCTCTCCGCGTCCTGGTACACCCAGATCGCGACGAGGAGCCAGATCACAAACCAGAAGATTGCGACGCCGCACAAGAGGCCGCCAATCTCCCACTGCAGCGGAAGCGCGCGGACGATGGAGACAACGTCCGACATGGCGGCCGCATCGACCTCCGGCCTAAATAACTATCCGACCCCACCCGAGGCGTCCCGTCTTCGGAGCCGCGCCATCCGTTCGACCTTTCGGCGGAGCGCCGCGGCGGTGCCGATGTCGTGGCGCACGTAAGCGTTCCCCTTCACGTACCGGAGGGCAGCCTCCGCCTGCTTCTCCGCCGCCTCCAGACGGCGGTCGATGCCGACCACCGCCAACGCCCGGGACGACGTCGTCACGATCCGACCGTCCGACTCGTTCACGGACGCGTAGTACAAGTGGGCCCCGGTGGCGGCGACGGACGCCTCGTCGACGACGAGCGGTTCCCCCGACACGGCCTTTGTTCCGTATCCGATGGGGACGACATACTTGCAGACGGTCGCCTTCTTCTGGAACGACCAGTTCGCCTTCAGGCCCCCCGAGGCGACCTGTGCGCACGCTTCGCCGAAGTCTCCCGCGAACAGCGGCAGGACGTTCATGCTCTCGGGGTCGGCGAACCGCGCGTTGAACTCGAGGACGCGGACGCCATCCTTCGTCGCGATGAACCCGCCGTAGAGGCAGCCCTTGAACGGCGTCCCGTCCTTCCGCATCGCGTCGACGACTTTCTTGCAGATCGCGAGGGCCTGGTCGCGATCCTTGGCGGTGAGGAACGGGAGGAGGTGGTCCGCGTCGCTGTACGAGCCCATGCCTCCGGTGTTCGGCCCCCGGTCCCCTTCGAGCGCGCGCTTGTGGTCCTGCGCGAGAGGCGTAGGCACGACGGTCGTCCCGTCCGTGAGGCACTGGAGGGAGAACTCCTCGCCGATGACCTTCTCCTCGACGAGGAACCGCGCGGTGCCGCCAATCTTCGACGCAAGGATCTCGCGCCCGTATTCGAGGACCTCGTCGTAGCTCGCCAGGTGGTCGCCCATGACCTTGACGCCCTTCCCGCCCGTCAGGCCGAGGGGCTTCACGACGAGCTCGACCTCGCACTTCGCGAGCCAATCCTCGAACCTCGCGAGGTCGTCGAACGCCCAGTAGTCGACGAGGCCCGGGATCCGATGACTTCGCATTAGGTCCCGCGCGAATTCCTTGTTCGTCTCGATCTGCGCGGCGGCTTTCGACGGACCTGCGGCGGGCACTTCCCTCGCGTCAAGCGCATCGACGACACCCGCCGCCAACGGAGCCTCCGGACCGACAATCGCCGCGTCCGCACCGTGAGAAGTCGCCCAATCCGAAATCCAAGCGGCGTCGGTGACGTCGTGCATCGCGAACTCCTCCACTGAGCGTCGAATGCCGGGGTTCTGGTTCCCGGCCACCGCCAACACGCCCGCGCCGGAGCGGCGGAGGGTCTCCACGATGCAGTGCTCGCGGCCCCCACCGCCGACGACGAGGACCTTCATGCCCGCGGCATCACGGGTTCCCGCTAAAGGATTTGCACGCAACGTATTTGCCCCACGCGCATTCCCGGTCCGCGTTGGCTTCGGCCGCACCTCCTCGGAAATTGGACGCGCGAACGCGACTTGCCGCGCTCGCGGTCGTCGCGACGGCCATTGTCCTTCTCGCGGTCGTCGCGATCCGCCTCGCGCCACCCGGGGTCCGGGTCGCACACAACTCGGTCGGGGGCTCCGCCCCGATTGGCACGGTGTGCACGCACTACCCGGGTGCGCAGGTCACGATCGCGGCCCCAGCCGCGGGGACGATCGTCGTGAGCGCGACCGTGGGGGTCGGAATCAACCACACGCTCGGAACCGCGGACATTGCATGGGTCGGCGTGGCGGAATCCCGCACGGAGTGCGGGTTGGACAACTACACGGCGTTCGTGTCCGTCCCGGCGAGCCTTCCCTCCGATGCCTACCACTTCGAGACCGTGTCAATCCTGCGGCCGTTCGCCGTATCCGTAGCGGGACCGTACGCGTTCTATGTCAACGCACTGATGGAGTCGGGCTACGACGCCGTGGACCGGTTCGACAGCGCCTCGCTCGTCGCGACGTACTACCCGTCCTGACCGGTCTTCGGCGCCCACCGACACGATTAACTCTGACAGGTCGTTTCCCCGCCCATGCAACCTGCAACACCGGGAGGGGGACAGCCTACCTATGCGCCGCCGGCGATGCCGATGGCGGCGCCGGCTCCCCCACCCGCGACCGGAGGTGGCGGTGGTGGATTGGCGAAAGCGTTGAGCGTGGTCGCCGTGCTGTTGGCGGTGGTCGCGCTCGCGATCAACTTCGTGGTGCCGGGACCGGCGGGACCCACCGGCCCCGCGGGGACGAGTGGCCAAACCGGGGCCGATGGTCTGGCCTGCTGGGATCTGAACGAGAACGGGCAGCCGGACACCGCGACGGAGGACCGCAACGGGGACACGGTCGTCAACGTGAACGACTGTGCGGGCGCACAGGGACCCCAAGGACCCGGAGGATCGGACGGCATCAACTGCTGGGACCTGAACCAGAACGGGGTTCCGGACCTCGCGACGGAAGACCTGAACGGGGACCTGGCTGTGGATGTCCTGGACTGCACGGGGCCCGCGGGGCCGGGCGCGGTCATCGCATGGTCGACGAGCACGTCGGTCACGACGATTGGGAGCGCGTGCACGACGCTGCCGATTTCCGTCACGATCACGGTGCCCTCCGCCGGAGTGATCGTCGCCTCGTCCGCGATGTGGTTCCAGATGAGCCACACGAGCGGGACGGAGGACACGTGGCAGGTCATGCTCGCGGAGACGGACACGGACTGCGACCCTGCGCCGGGCATCTGGCGGTGGCAGCAGGAGATCCCCGCGGGGACCGCGACCGGCAACTACTGGTACAGCGCAGGCCCGCAGCGTGTGTTCACGGTCGGCGCCGCGGGCACGTACACGTACTACGTGAACAGCATCTCGTATGTCGGCCAGGACGCGAACGACCAGTTCTGGCGGGGGAGCACGATCGCGACATTCTACCCGACCTAAAGCGGTCTTGCGTGGCGGCGCGGGTGCGAACGCGCGCCGCCGCAACTTCCTTCTTTGGCGGTGGCTCCCAGAACGGGCGCTCGTCGTTGCGCTAGAGTCCCCACCCCACCGGTCCAGCTTTCCGGAACCTATTTCCGCAAGTTCGGGCCGTGCCGGGAGCCATGCAACCTGAAACACCGGGAGGGGGTCAGCCTGCGTATGCGCCGCCGGCGATGCCGATGGCGGCGCCGGCTCCCCCGCCCGCGACTGGAGGCGGTGGATTGGCGAAAGCGTTGAGCGTGGTCGCCCTGCTGTTGGCGGTGGTCGCGCTCGCGATCAACTTCGTGGTGCCGGGACCGGCGGGAGCGGTCGGGGCCACGGGGACGAACGGCCAGAACGGAGCGGATGGTGCGGACGGGACCAACGGCATCAACTGCTGGGACCTGAACGGAAACGGCGTGCCGGACGTCCCGACGGAGGACTTGAACGGGGACAGCGCGGTCAACGTGGCCGACTGCACAGGCGCCCAGGGACCCACGGGGAACACGGGAGCGACGGGGCCCGCGGGCGCGGACGGCATCAACTGCTGGGACCTGAACGGGAACGGGGTTCCGGACCTCGCGACGGAAGACCTGAACGGGGACCTGGCTGTGGATGTCCTGGACTGCACGGGGCCCGCGGGGCCGGGGACGATCATGTCTACTTCAGCCCGGTTCTCAGGCATGACGTTCACGGCGACCTGCGCCGCCTATACGGGTAGCGAAGTGACCATCACGGTTCCCGGGCCGGGAACGGTCGTCGTCACATCCTACGTCATGATCCGGATCGGCCACACCGCCGCGGCGAGCGAAGACATCTCGATGGCCGTCATTAACGCAGCGCCGGACACGTGCCCGAACAACAGCTACACCAGCTTTGAGAATGTGGTAGCGAACTCGCCGACTGGGAGCTACATCAAGAACACGTTCATCCAGATTCCGTTCACCGTTGCCGGAGCGGGCAGCTACACGTACTACCTGAACGCACGCCACTTCTTCGGGCCTGGCGGCACGACCATCGAACGAGCGACCCTCATCGCGGTCTTCTACCCGAGCTAGGAATGCGGGGACGAAGGCAGCGTCCTCGGAGTAGCCGGAGGCATCGACGCCGGCCGGAACCCATCGGCCTTGTCCGCCGAAACCTATTTTGCAGCCCACCGCCGTTTCGCTGCAGCCATGACGGACCTCGCCTTCGAGTACAAGAAGCTCTTCAAAGGGGCGAAGATCGAGCAGGTGTACGACGCCGTCCTCGATTGGCTCGGCAAGAAGGGCGCGAAGGTGAGGAAGACGAAGCGCCCGGACCTGATCGAGACGCTGTACGGCCGTGAGGACGTTGCTTGGAATTGGGACAAGGACATCAAGCGGACCGTGGACTTTGAGCTCGTCGCGTCTCCGGACTACGTCGGCCTCAGCGTGTGGCAGTCGCCGGTCCGGTCCACCGTGAAGCGCGTCCTCGAGAGCCCATTCCAGGCGAACATTACGTGGCGGGACTGGCTGAACGAGTGCTGGGAGTTTGTGCAGGGGAAGGTCGGGCCCGCCCCTGCCGCCGCGGGCGCGCCGATGCGCATCCCGTCCGCGAAGTCCGTGGATGGGGGGAAAGCCGGGCCTCCGCCCCCACCGCCAAAACCCGCAACCACACCTCCGCCTCCAAAACCCGTGCCGGCCCCGGAAAAGAAGTCGACGGAAACCGAAAAAACGAATCCGTGAGTCCGCGCGGGTGCGCTCGAGTGGACCGTCTGCACGGTTAGCCCGGGACCGTGGCCTCCGCCGCGACGACGGTGTTCCGGAGGAGCATCGCGATCGTCATCGGGCCGACGCCGCCGGGGACCGGCGTGATCGCACCCGCGACCTTGCTCACCGCGTCGAAGTCCACGTCGCCCACGATCCGCGTCCCGGTCTTCGTCTTCGGGTCCTGGATCCGGTTGATTCCGACGTCGATCACCGCGGCGCCCTCGCGCACCATGTCCCCGGTCACGAACCGCGCCTTCCCGATCGCCGCGACGAGGACGTCCGCGGTCCGCGTGATCGCCGCCACGTCCTTCGTCCCCGTGTGGCACACGGTGACCGTCGCGTTCCCGCCCGGGCCGCGCTGCATCAGGAGGGCCGCGAGCGGCTTCCCGACGATGTTGCTCCGCCCGAGGATCACGACGTGCTTCCCGGCCGGGTCGTTCCCGCTCCGGAGGAGCAGCTCCTGGACGCCCGCGGGGGTCGCCGGGATGAACCGCGGCGTCCCGATCAAGAGGAGGCCGACGTTCACAGGGTGGAAGCAGTCCACGTCCTTCAGCGGGGAGACCGCAGCGACCGCCTTCTCGGTCGTGATCTGCTCCGGCAGCGGCTGCTGCACGAGGATCCCGTGCACGTCCACGCGCTTGTTCAGCTTCCCGACCTCGGCGAGGAGCCGGTCCTCCGGCGTGTCCCCGGGGAGCTGGAGGATCTCGGAGTGCATCCCCAGGTCTTCGCACCCCTTCGCCTTCGCGCGAACGTAGACCTGCGAGGCCATGTTGTCCCCGACGAGGATCGCGACGAGGCCGGGCGTCACCCCCTGATCCACGAGCGCTTGCACGCGGGGCTTCAGCTCCGCCTTGATCGCATCCGAGATCGCCTTTCCGTCGATGAGTGCGGCTCCCACGCCCACGGCCCCCGCGCGGGCATGCGGGGAGGTCCCCTAAAACCTTGGGGGGTGCGTCATCGGCGCCACCGGGGCGCCTCCGCCCGGAAAATAGGGTGCTGATGGGTGGGGTTTTCAAGGAGGGGGGAGGTTGCCCATCAAACACCCCAGCCATTAGAGCCCCTCCGCGATATTTAACGTTTGCCTCCAGATTAGACAGAGGTGCGGAACTGCGCCTCGGGGGGGCGCAACGGTTAAGAGCGGCCCTCCGGGTGAGCGCCCCGTGCGCTCGGTCGACGTCGCGATCGTCGGGGCGGGACCTGCGGGCGGCCGCGCGGGGATGGAGCTCGCGAAGGCCGGGTTCTCCGTCCTGTTCCTCGAGAAGCGCGACGTCGTCGGCGTCCCCGTTCAGTGCGGGGAGGGGCTGTCGAAGTTCGGCCTCGACAACGCGGGCCTCCCGGAGCAGGACGCGTGGATTCGGGAGCGCGTGAGGGGCGTGCGCGCGGTTCTCCCGGACGGGACGAGTTTCATGGTCTCGATCCCCGGGTTCTGCATCGACCGCGCCGCGTTCGACCAGTGGGTCGTGCAGCAGGCGGTGGACGCGGGCGCGCAGCTCCGGACCCGGACGAAAGTCGCGGGCCTACACCGCCACGACGGCGGGTGGGTCCTCGAGACGGATCGCGGGGACTCCGTGCAGGCGCGCGCGGTGATCGGCGCGGACGGGCCGGCGTCGAACGTCGCTCGGTGGGCCGGGCTGCTCCAGCAACGGGCGTACACGAAGGCGGTCGAGTACCGGTTCGCGGCGGGGGACTGGTCGTACCCGTGCGAGGGCTGGCTGATCTTCTTCTACGCGGAGAAGTACCGCGGCGGGTACGCGTGGGTGTTCCCGAAGGCGGGGTACTACGACGTCGGCGTCCTCGCGACGGACCGGGTCAAGGAGCTCATGGACGGGTTCTGCGCCGAGATGCGCGTGCCGCTCGACCGGATACACAAGAAGACGGGTGGGGACATCCCGTTCCGGTACACACTCAGCGCATTGGCGGCGCCGGGCCTCGCGATCGTGGGAGACGCGGCGGGCGTGACGAACCCCGTCTTTGGCGGCGGGATTCATCCCGCGCTGTACTCCGGTCGGATGGCGGGCGAGTTCGCGGCGCAGGCGCTCGAGGCGGAGGACCCGACGCGCTTCCTCGAGTACCACCGCCACATGCGGTCATCCCCGTTCTTCGACCCGATCCTCTGGCGGACCGCGGACCTGTTCGCCTCGTGGGACGACGCGCACTACAACTTCGCGGGGGACGTGATCGACCATGGGGACACGCGGGACGTCACGACGCTCCGCGCGTTCTGGCGGATTCTCACGCGGCACCCGAAGTACCTCGCGGAGACGCGCGACCTACTCGCGATGAAGCGCGGGATGGCCGTCACGCAACGGTACGGCTGGTGAGCCACGACCCGAACGCCACGGCGAGGAACACGACGATTGCGCTGGCGACTCCCGCCAAGGACGGGAGGGCGGTTGGCCCGACGGGGACGAGGAACGTGGTGGGTCCGACCGGCAGGGTCGTGAAGTCAATCGCCGCGACCGCGAGGTCTCCGACGACCACCGCCGACCCCGCGGCGGCGCCGAAGGCGACCGGCGCCCATCGTGAGCGTCCGAGCCAGAGGACGCTCCCCGCAAGGCCCGCCGCCAGGAACGGCCCAATCCCAAGGAGCAAGGCGATCGAGACCGCCGCCAGCTTCGTGACCGCCGCGGCCTCCCGCTGAAACGGCGCCCACGCCGCCGAGCGAACGAGCCGCCACTGAATGAACAGGAGCGCGCCGACCGTCGCCGCACCGAGGACGTACGGCAGGACGACGGGAGAATTGATGAACACCGTGAGGCGGCCCGCGGCGGCAACACCCACGAGCGGCAGGATCGCGAAGCCCAGGTTCGCGACCGGCTGGACCTCCCTCCACATGTGGAGGGAGGGCCCCGGGTTCGCGAAGCGAATCGCGGCGTGCTCGAAGACCGCCGCGAGGAGGACGAAGTACGCCGCCAACGCGACGTGCGTTCCCCAGGAGAGCGTGACGAGGCTGCGCGGCCACGGGATCGCCGCGATCGAGAGGCCGACCACGCTCAACGCCGCCGCCAGGACCGCGGTCGCCTCCCGCGAGCGCCCTCGGCCGACCGATGCGTCCCATACGCCCCACGCGATCACCGCCCCAAACGCGAGCGCCGCGACGACGGCCCCCGGTGAACCGAAGACGCCCGTGTACGTCGCGTCATACAGGTCCACGGGAACGCCAAGGCCCACGTCGACGAACGGCGCGAGGAACAGGATCCCCTGGGCGTACAACGCGACCTGGGCCGCGCGCGTGGTCGTCGCTCGGCTCATCGCTCCTACGATCAGCCCGGCGAGCGCAAACGTCATCGCGTGGAGGGCGACGTAGTGGACGACCGCCGCCAACGACAGCTCCTGCGCGAACGGCATGCCCGCATAGGCGAAGAGGCGGGCCAGGCCCATCGCCACGACGAAGAGGAGCAGGATTGTGGGCTGCCCGCGGCGCACGGACGACCAATCGGCGACCCGCTAAGAACCTTCCCCGAGGGAAAGGCTCATTACGCGCAATCCCGCTCCGACGGGGGATGGCGGTATCCCGGCCGCTCAAGGTGGGGAGCGCGCTCGAGCGGGCGATGGCGGCGAACGCGTTCGCGGTGACCGCGGAGATCACGCCGAACGCCTCCGGGCTCGCGGACCACATCCGAGGCCAGGCCCGGATGATGAGAGGGTACGCGGACGCCTGCAACGTCACGGACTGCCCGCGCGCGCAGGTCCGGATCTCGAGCTTGGCGGCGGCCGCGATCCTCCTGCAGGAGGGCGTGGAGCCCGTGATGCAGATCGTGACGCGGGACCGGAACCGGATCGCGCTGCAGGCGGACCTCCTGGGCGCCCACGCGCTCGGCGTGCGGAACGTGCTCCTCATGTCCGGGGACAGCCCGCGCGGCGGGAACGAGCCCGAGGCCGCCCCCGTCTACGAGCTCACGACGGAGCAGCTCCTCGCGGTTGCGAAGAAGCTCCGGGAGACGGGGAAGCTCGCGGGGGACGCGGCCGTGGACGACCCGCCAAAGCTGTTCCTCGGCGCGACCGCGAACCCGCAGCCGGGCGCGCTCGAGGAGAGCGTCGTGAACCTCCGCGGGAAGGTCGACGCGGGTGCGGACTTCATCCAGACGCAGGCGGTGTTCGACCTCGAACTGTTCGAGGAGTGGATGGGCCTCGTCCGGAAGGAGTGGCTCCATGAGAAGGTCCACATCCTCGCGGGCGTCTTGCCGATCAAGTCCGCGAAGATGGCGAGGTTCCTCGATGAGAAGGTCCCGGGACTCCTCGTGCCGCCGCCCGTGCTCGATCGGATGGCGAACGCGTCCGACGGGAAGAAGGAGGGCATGCGGATTGCACTGGAGACCGTCGAAGCCTTCCGCAAGATCGCGGGCGTGCGCGGCGTCCACCTGATGGCGGTGGAGTGGGAGGAGGCGGTCCCGCGGATCGTGAAGGACGCGGGGCTGTACCCGAGGCCTTCTCCCTAGCGCTTCCCGTGCCGTCCCGCTTCGAGCGCCGCTTCCAGGGACTCTACTCGAGGGAGGGCGTATCCGGCGCCCTGAAGGAGGTGTCCGCACTCATCGTGCATTCGTTCCGCGGCGCCGAGGAGATCCCCCACGGTCCCGTCCGCTGCGATCAACCGCGGATAGTCCTCCCAGAAGTGGGGCGGGAGGAGCGCGAACTCCCGCGGCTTCGTCAGGAGGTTCCGGATTCCGTTGAAGTGCTGGCGGTTCAAGAGCGCTACGAACCGCGCGAGACCGTAAAGCGCGAAGCCCATGGACATGAGGCGGAACAATCGGTCCTCGCCCGACTTCGCGAAGTTCCGGAGCTTGCAGAGGTCCTCGTACATGGAGATGTACGCGTGCCGGACCGCACCGGGGATCTTGCCCGGATCCGGGTTCGATGCGGTTCGGGCCAGCTGCGGCAACAACGCCTCCGGATCGTAGAGGGGCGCGGCGCCCGCATAGCTGTCCGCCCACATCGGCCAGGCCCAGTCGACTCTGGCGGCGTCGCGGATGGCATCCTCGGCGGATGTCACGCCCACCTCGACGACGATGCCCTCCCAAATCGCTTGATAGGCCTTCGTGTCGTTCGCGCCTCGAGTCACGGCGGTCATCTCGAGGTCAGAGTGCTCCTGGTCTTCGGCTTTGGCCGTCGATCCCTCGATCCACACCGCCATCAGGTCGGGATGGCGGCGGAGGAGGAACTCCTTGACCCTTTGGGCGATCTCCATGCGTGTCGCGCGGTCCATGCTCCGGGCATCGCTCCAAAACCTTAATCCGCTTCGCCCCATTCTCGCGTGGTAATCAGAATGGTGGGAATCCGGCGAGCGCTCGTGAGCGTCTCGAACCGGAGCGGCCTCGCCGACTTCGCACGGGGCCTTGTGGACTTGGGCGCGATCTTGTTTGCGACCGAGGGGACCGCGAAGTTCCTCCGGTCTGAGGGCCTCCAGGTCGCGGACCTCGAGACGATCACGGGCCACGGAGCGATCCTCGAGGGGCGCGTGAAGACCCTCCACCCAAAGGTCCACGGCGCGATTTTGGCGGTGCCGACGAGGGAGGAGCACGCCCGGGACCTTGCGACCCTCGGCGTCGAGCCGTTCGACCTCGTCGTCGTGAACCTGTATCCGTTCCGGCAGACGGTGGCGAAGGGCGCCCCGGATGCGGAGGTCATCGAGAACATCGACATCGGCGGGGTCGCGCTCCTCCGGTCTGCCGCCAAGAACGCGGCCCACGTCGCGGTCGTGTGCGATCCGAGCCAGTACGGGAAGGTCCTCGATGAACTCCGCGAGACCGGCGACCTCAGCCGCCAAACCCGCGCGGACTTGGCCCTCGCGGCGTTCGCACTCACCTCCTCGTACGACGCCGCAATCACGGACTGGCTCTCGCGCCGCGCTGGACACGCGATGCCGCCAAACCTGCGGATCGCGTTCGAGAAGGTCCAAGACCTTCGGTATGGAGAGAACCCGTACCAGAAGGCCGCGTTCTACCGGGACCCGGCCGCCGCGGGGCTCTCCCTGGCGGACTGCGAGCAGCTCCACGGGAAGGACCTCTCGTTCAACAACCTCCTCGACTTCCACGCGGCGCTGGACCTCGCGCTCGAGTTCTCGGACCCCGCGACGATCGTGATCAAGCACGGGAACCCCTCCGGCGTCGCCCTTCGCCCAATCCTCGCGGACGCGTACACGGCGGCGCACGAAGCCGACCCGAAGGCCGCGTACGGGTGCGTCCTCGCCTTCAACCGACCCGTCGACCTGGAGACCGTGAAGCGGATGAAGGGGCACTTCATCGAGGGCATCCTCGCGCCGGCGTTCGAGGCGGACGCGCTCGAGCGGCTGGCGAAGCGGGAGAACATCCGCCTGATGCGGCCCCGCGGCGAATGGCGGGACCACGCGGGCTGGCAGGCGATCCACGTCCGCGGCGGCTTGCTGGTTCAGACGACGGAGTCCCCGAGCCTGGAACCCCACCAGCTGACGGTCGTGACGAAGAAGGAACCGACTCCCGAGCAGGTCCGGGACCTCCTGTTCGCCACGAAAGTGTGCAAGCACGCGAAGTCGAACGCGGTCGTCCTCGCGAGAGACTTGACGACGGTCGCGATCGGCGCGGGGCAGGTGTCGCGCGTCGACGCGGTGAAGCTGGCGGCGATGAAGGCGCAGGGCCACGCGGCGGGTTCCGTGATGAGCAGCGACGCGTTCTTCCCGTTCCGGGACGGGATCGACGAGGCCGCCAAGGCGGGAGTGACCGCGATCTTGCAGCCGGGCGGGAGCATCCGCGACCAGGAAGTGATCGACGCGGCGAACGAGCACGGGATCGCGATGGCCTTCTCCGGCGTGCGGTTCTTCCGTCATTGAGGGAGACCATGGCCCGAATCCGCGTCGGCGTCCTCGCGTCGGGACGGGGTTCGAACTTCCAGTCGATCGCGGACGCCGTCGCGCGCAAGGAGCTGGACGTCGAGCTCGCGGTCCTGATCTGCAACATGCCGGGCGCGGCGGTCCTCGACCGCGCGAAGGTGGCGGGCGTGCCGGCCGTCGTGATCGACCATCGGGAATATGGGAAGGACCGGGAGGCGTGGGAGCGGGAAGCGGTCCGCATCCTCCGGGAGCACCGCGTGGACCTCGTCGTGTTCGCGGGCTTCATGCGCCTCGTCACGCCCTACTTCGTCTCCGAATTCCCGAACCGAATCCTGAACATCCATCCCTCGCTCCTGCCCGCGTTCCCCGGCGCGCACGGGCAGCGGGACGCGCTCGCGCACGGCGTGAAGGTCTCCGGGCTGACGATCCACTTCGTCGACGCGAGCCTCGACGGCGGCCCGATCGTCCTGCAGAAGGCCGTCCCCGTCCGGGACGACGACTCGGAGGAAGCGCTCGCGGCGCGGATCCTCGAGTGGGAGCACCGGATGTACCCGCTCGCCGTCCGCCTGTTCGCGGAGGGACGTCTCCAGGTCGAGGGACGCCGCGTGGTCGTCGACTGGTCCGGGATGGAACGGCCGCCGGAGCCCTAGCCGAGGAGCGGGAGAACCTCCGCGAGGGACGTCACGCGCGTGTCCGGCTTCACGGCGGTGAGGTCCACGCCGAGGTTCGCCGCCAGTCGCGCGTCGCTCGCTCGGTACGCGCTCTGCTCGTCCGCCCCGCGGTCCACGAGGATCGCCCGCATCCCGACCCGCTGCGCCCCCCACACGTCGCTGAGCAGCAGGTCGCCGACGTAGACGCACTCCTTCGGGTCGGCCTTGAGCCGCTTCGCCCCTTCGAGGAAGATCCCGGGGTGCGGCTTGACGAACCCGAACTCCCGGGAGAGGACGCGGGTCGGGAACCACTTCGCCATGCGGTCCTCCCAGGGACGACCGAGGCCGAAGATTGTGTTCGTCACGAGACCTGCGGACACGATTCGATCGCGGAGCGCGTCGAGGAACGGGACCGCGTCGTCATACCACGCGACCTGGTCTGCGTTCCGCTCGAGTGCGCGCTCGGCGGCGCGGCGCAGCGCAGGCTCCGTCGGCGGCATCGGCTGCCCGAGCGTGTACATCGCGAGCGAGAGGACCTGTTCGACCGTGTGCTCCCGGAGGTCCCGCTCCGTCATCGTCCGGTGAAATGCGGCGGCGTACTCGAACGCGTCCTGGAAGAGGTCCACGTCCTTCAGGAGACCTTCCTCGGCCATCGAGGCTGCGAGGTGGTTCCGGATCGCACCGGGCTTCGTCGCCCTCCGCAGCGTGTGCCAGTCGTCGACGAGGAGGACAGGCGGGGACACGTGACGACCCGATGGGGTCCGGCACGCAAGAACGCTTCGGCCGAGAAGAGAAAAAGTAGGCCGTTCAAGCGAAAAGACAAGAACGGCCTCGTTGTGGAGGGATGCTTGTGAACACGGATTCCGCCGTTCGTATTTCAACGTTTGCCCGGGGCGCGTAAAGATGTACAGAAAGGTTCAAAGTCCTGAGAGCGGCGCCGGTGCCGGACGGATGTTTGGGTTTAGCATGCGAAGGATTGACCCCACACGATTCCGCAAACCTTATCGCCGACGACCGAAATCGACGCCACGGTGCGCGGCGTCGGAAACTACTCGAGCTTCTTCGGGAAAGTGCCGCCCATCGGCCCCCGGTACAACACCGCCATCGAAGCGATGCGGATCGTGATCGACCCGAAACGGCCCCCCGCCGCGGTCCTCGACTTCGTCGTGGGCCACCTGCGGGAGTCGTTCTCCCAATACAGCTGGGTGGGGGTCTACCTCCTCGAGGGGGAGACCCTCCGGCTGGCCGCGTGGAAGGGGCTGCAGGCGACGGAGCACGTCGCGATTCCCGTCGGCCAGGGAATTTGCGGCCTCGCGGCCCGGACGAAGGAGACCGTCCTCGTCCCGGACGTGTCGAAAGACCCGCGATACCTTGCCTGCTTCCCGAACACGCGCTCCGAGATCGTCGTCCCAATCCTGTCAGACGGGCGGGTGTACGGGGAAATCGACATCGACTCCGACGCGCTCGACGCGTTCGCGCCCGCCGACCGAGCGTTCCTCGAGATCGTCGCCGCGGACCTCGGGCGATACCTGAAGGCCCGGGGCTAGCCGCCCGGCAAGCGCTGGCCCAATCCAAAAGGTGCGAAAAACGCCCTACTCCTTGACGACCTCTCCAATGGCCATGCGGCGAAGAACCTTCGTAATCCGGATCTTCACCGTGTCCCCGACCTTCGTGCCGGGGACGAACACAACGAAGTTCTCGATCCGTGCAAGCCCGTCCCCTTCCCGCCCCATGTCCTCGATCCGGGCCTCGTAAGTCTTCCCCTCTTCCACCGGGGAAGGCCGGAAGCCCCCACCGAATTCCGCCATACCCGAACTCCTCGCTACCGCCGGTAGCGTCGTCGAATCCGTAGGTCTATATAAATAGCTATGGAGAACGGCGTCACGCTTTCTTCGGCGCGCCCACATCGTAGTCGAACGTCGGCCGGACGAACCGCACGGAGAGGATCAGGAACACGATGCCGACGAGGAGCACGACGAGGCCCGCCGCGGCGAACAACCGGTTCAGCCAGCCGAACGCGTCGTACGCATCGCCGATGATCGGGATCCGGAACACGTCGTGGAGCCAGCTCCCGAGCGCGATCCCCGGGCCGCCGAGGAGGACGAGGACGAGGCCCCCGAAGAAGAGCACCTTCTCGAGCCGGGACGGCTTCGCCTCCTTCTCCTCCGCCGCGCCTTCCAGCAGCTCCTCGGAGAAGATCTCGCCGCAGGAGGGGCACTCCTTCGCGTCGAGCGCGACCTCCGCGCCGCAGCTCGGGCATTCTGCGACTTGTTCGGGGGGAGCGGCCATGGCCTCGGTCGATGCGATGGCGGGGCGGGGCTAATAATGCTTTGCGTCCCAATGCGGACGCGTCGGAATCCACGGCCGAGAGCCACGGCGGAACCGTTTTGAGGCTCCGGGTCGGTAGGCCCGGTGTGCGCGTCCAGGACCTCTGGTGGCGGCTCGAGTGGCACCGGGTCCAGGCGATGCGGGGGATCGGCGGCAAGGTCGAGGACCGAGGGAACGTCGTCCTCGTACTGAACCCGGACCTGCCCGCGAAGGGGTTCAACTTCGCGTGCAAGGTCGACGCGGGGGAGACGTCGAAGGAGCAGGTCATCGACTACGTGGTCGACGCGTTCCGAACCCATGGGCTCGTCCCGCACTTCCAGTTGTGGTCGATCACCCGACCCTCGGACTTCTCCGTGGACCTGTGGCAGCGAGGATTCCAGGACGATGGGGAGCTTCACGTGATGGTGTGGAAAAAGCCCACGAGCGTGCCGGCGCCGAAGGTGCGCGTTCGTCCCGCGGCCACGAACGCGGAGATGGAGCGCGCCGTGGAGCTCGTCCTCCGCGGCTTCGACTTCCCGATGGAGTGGAAGGACGTCCTCGTCTCCTCGCTGTCCGCGCCCGAGGAGGAGGCGATCCGGGGACAGACGTTCCTCGCGGAGGTCGACGGGAAACCCGCGGGGGTCGCGTCCCTCGTCACGACGGGGGACGGCATCAGCGGGATCTACAGCGTGACGAGCGCGCCGGAGTTCCGCCGCCGCGGGGTCGCGACGGCCCTGAGCCTGAAGTGCATCGAGGCGTACCAGGAGACGAACGATGAGGTCCTGACGCTCCAGGTGTTCCAAGGGAGCGAGGCCGAGCGCCTGTATGAGAAGCTCGGGTTCGAGACTGCGTACGCGCTGACGCTCCACTCCCTTCCCTAGCGAGGCATCGAGACGCGCCGCGCGAGCGCGGGGGCGAGGTCCCCGGCGGGTTCGCGGGCCTCGGCGGGGATCGGATGTCCCTCCGCGTCCCGTCGCCAGTGGTCCGCGACGCGCTTTACGGCGACCCCCACACCCTCCACCTCGACGACGACGCCGTTCCGGAGGTTCGCGGTCCACGCGGCCTCCGCCTCGTCGCGGGTCACCGCGTAGTACGGCTTCTGGTACGCCCACCACACGACGACGAACACCGAGGGCTTCTTGCGGGGCATCGCCGTCGACCACGGCACGGCGGACGAAAAGGTTTGTCCCGGGCGCTCAGCCCGAGAATCGTGCGCCGCAGCGGCAGCGCGTGGCGGCGGCGTCGACCCGGGCACCGCAGAGCGGACACTCGTAGCCCACGATCGGCCGGGGATCCTCGAACAGGACGCCGCAACGGCACCGCGTCGCGCTCGCGTCGACCGTGCGCTTGCACGCGGGGCACTGGTAATGGACCGTCGGCGGCGACTCCTCCAAGTGTGTCAGCGCCTCCAGCTCCCCGAGGATGGCGTCCACGTCGGGGCGCGCCCGAGGGGCGACCGTCTTGGGGGCCGCGGCCTTCGAGGGGAGCGGCGTGAGGCACGACTTGCAGCGCAGGATGGCCGGCGGGTTGACGGCGTGACACTTCGGGCAGACGGTCGCCCGCGCCGAGGGGACTGCCTTCTCGCGGATCGCGACGCCACTCGGGGTGTCGAATCCCATGATGGCCCCTCCGGGCCGTGGCGCATCCCGGCGCCCGGGCATAATGCCTTTCGCGCGAATGATGGGCCCTGATTATCAGCCGTCGGACCGGTGGGCGAGGCCCGGCTCGACTAACGCACGCGAAGCGGGATCACGACGGTCTGCCCGTTGCTCACGGTCCGCGTGTCCTGGTCGCTGCCGCCCGTCACGGTCGGCTCGGCACGAATCTCGACGAGCGCGTTCGAGCCGGAGGTCCACCCGACGTGGACCGGCGTCGTGGCGGTGGCGTCCGCGGCCACGTACAGCGTGGCGACCTGGTCGTCGTTCAAGTAGATGCGGAAGTCCTGCGAGACGCCCGTGTCGTTCTCCACCTGCACGTTCAGGGTGGCCTGCTTGATCCCGGCCTGGGAGGCCAGGTATCCCGCGGCGGCCCCGAGGAGGAGGAACAGCACGAGGACGAGGAACGTCGTGAATGCCTTGCGGTTCGCGGGGAGCCATCGGTTCGCATGGTAGGTCTGGGTTCCTTGCATCGTTCACCTCCTTTGCGGTTTGGCGGCGGAACGGGGATTGGGGGCAAGATGCTTCGTTGGCAATTATCGGAACAGGCCGGTCATCGGGACGATTCCCCATGGAAACCCTTTAAGACGGCCCGCCCGTTCGCCAGCCCTCCCATGTCGAAGATCCTGGTCGCGGTCGCGTGGCCGTACGCCTCCGGGCCCCGCCACATCGGGCACGCGTGCTCCACGTTCATCCCCGCGGACACCTTCGCGCGGTACCATCGGATGAAGGGCGACGGCGTCCTGATGGTCGGGGGGACCGACATGCACGGGACGCCGACGACCGTCCGCGCGGACGAGGAGGGCGTCCCGCCGGAGGTCATTGCGAACCGATACCACGCGCTCCACGCGAAGAACATCGAGCAGCTCGGCGTCCGGTACGACCTGTACTGGAACACCGCGGACCCGAACCACAAGAAGGACGTGCAGGAGATCTTCGCGACCCTGCACGACAGGGGGTTCATCGACGATCGCGTGATGACGTCCCCGTACTGCGCGGCGGGGAAGCACTTCCTCCCGGACCGGTACGTGGAGGGCGAGTGCCCCCGGTGCCACTTCCCGAACGCCCGGGGGGACCAGTGTGAGCACTGCGGGCACCTCCTCGACCCGTTCGAGCTGATCCGCCCGCTCTGCCGGGTCCACAAGACGCCGCCCGTTCCGCGGGAGACGCGGCACGCGTTCTTCCGGCTCGGCGCGTTCCAGAAGCAGCTCGAGGCGTATGTCGCGGACAAGGGCCACTGGCGCACGCCCGTCCTCTCGGACGCGAAGGCGTGGCTCGCGGAGGGGTTGCAGGACCGGCCGGTGACCCGCGACTTGGACTGGGGCATCGAGGTCCCGCTGCCCGGGGACGAGTGGAAGTCCAAGCGAATCTACGTGTGGCTCGAAGCGGTGATGGGGTACTACACGGCCAGCCGCGAGTACTGGCGGCGGAAGGGGCAGCCGGAGCGGTGGACCGAGTGGTGGCAGGACCCGTCCTCGCGGCACTACTACTTCATCGGGAAGGACAACATCGTGTTCCACACGCTGTTCTGGCCCGCAATCCTCATGGGGGTCGACGGGCGGCTCACCCTTCCGTACGACGTCCCCGCGACGCAGTACATGAACATCAGCGGGGAGCGGATGAGCGCGGGCCGCGGGCGGGGCGTGTGGCTCCCGGAGATGCTCGAGCGCTTCGACCCGGACGCGATCCGGTACTACGCGACCGCCACGATGCCGGAGCTGAGGGACTCCGAGTTCACGTGGGAGGACTTCGCGCAGCGCAACAACAGCGAGCTCCTGGCGGTGTACGGGAACTTCGCGCACCGCGCCCTCACGTTCGCCGCGAAGAACTTCGACAACCGGGTCCCGGAGGCGGGGTTCCTCGACGCGGCGGACAAGGCGATGGTCCGGAACGTCGAGGAGCAGTGGAAGAAGGTCGGCCAGAACCTCGAGTTCTGCCACTTCCGCGACGCCCTGCGGGAGGCGATCCAGCTCGCGCGCCTCGGGAACCAGTACTTCGACGCGAAGGCGCCGTGGGACCTCGTGAAGAAGGATAGAGCCGCGTGCGGCACCGCGTTGCACGTGTCCCTACGGGTCACCCGATCTTTGGCGGTCCTGTTCGCGCCGTTCCTCCCGTTCTCGTCGCAGCGGCTCTGGAACGCGCTCGGGCACGACGACGACGTCCACGGCCAACCTTGGGACGCAGCGCTCGACGACGTTCCGGCGGGGCAGGCGCTCCGCGTGGGGAAGCCCCTTTTCGCGAAGATCGACCTGGCGGCGGAGGCCCCGACGTCGCAGGCGGATCGGCTCGACGTCCGCGTCGCGCGAATCCTCGAGGTCCGGGACCACCCGAACGCGGACAAGCTGTACGTGATGCAGGTCGACCTCGGGACGGAGCGCCGCCAAATCGTGGCGGGAATCAGGGAAAACTACACGAAGGACCAGCTCGCGGGGCGGAAGATCGCGCTCCTCGCGAACTTGGCGCCGGCGAAGCTGCGCGGCGTCGAGTCGGACGGCATGCTCTTGGCGGGGGAGCACGGGGCGACCGTCGGCCTTGTCGTGCCGCCGGAGGACGCGAACGTCGGCGCACAGGTGGTCGGCGTCCGCGGTGCGGCGCGGATCTCGTTCGACGACTTCCGGAAGCTCCAGCTCGCGGTCGCCGACGGCGGGAAGGTGTTCTTCCTTGGAACGGGCGCGGAGCGAACGCCGCTGAAGGTCGGCGACGCGTTCCTCACCGTGGACCAGGGAATCCCCGACGGATCGCCCGTTCACTGAACGAGCGCGAGCAGGTCCTCAAGCAGGCGGTACGTGAAACCCCAGATCGTCCGTCGCCCGCTCACGAAGGCGGGCATCGCCCGCTCCTGTTCCCTGAACATGACCGTCATCGTGCCGCGGGTTCGCGCGAGTTCCGCGATCGGCACCCACGCGACGGACGCGACCTCGGGGCTCGAGGCGTGCGGCTCGGTCGTCCCGTCCCACGTGAACACGAACGGGAGGACGAGGAGCTCTGGCCGGTTCGCGGGCGCCCGGGCGGGCAAGCATCCGATCGGTGCGACGGCGAGGGAGAGCCCGACCTCCTCCTCCGCCTCCCGGCGGACCGCGCCGAGCAGAGATTCCTCCTTGTTCCGCCGACCGCCGGGGAACGACCAGTGGCCGGACCACGGGTCCGATGCGCGCGTGGCGCGTTCCATGACGAGGACGTCGAGTCCGCCGCGCTCCCGGAGGAGGACCGCCACGACCGCAGACGCGCTGCCGTACTCGCGGAGCGCGGCGTCCACCGCCACGAGCCGGGTCCGGAGGCCGGGGAGCACGAGGAGACATCCCGGGCGCCGCCAAACGCTTTTCGCCGCCAAACCTTAAATCGGCCCCAAGAATCCGGGCCGCCGTGCGCCTGGACCTCCATTCCCACTCCCGGTATTCCCCGGATTCCAAGCTCGATCCGATCGAGATGGTGAAGGTCGCGAAGAAGCAGGGCCTCGACGGGATCGCGATCACGGACCACAACGCGATCGAGGGCGCGCGGAAGGCCCGAGAGTACGCGCTCACGGTCGACTTCTTCGTGCTGCGCGGGACGGAGGTGTCCACGGAGGCCGGGCACGTCCTCGCGTACGGCGTGGACGAGCTGATCCCGCGCGGGCGTTCCGTCGGGAGGACCGTGGAGGACGTGCTCGCGGCGGGGGGCGTCGCCGTGGCGGCGCACCCGTACCGGTTCTGGTCCGGCCTCGGGGAGGCGGCGACGGTGTCCGCGCCGTTCGCGGCGTACGAGGTGCAGAACGCCCGCACGCTGCACGGCGGGAACGTACACGCGAGGGCGCTGGCGGCGAATCAACGCGTCGGGGCGACGGGCGGGAGCGATGCCCACCATCTACACGAGATTGCGCGCGCGGTCACGGTAGTCCAAGACGCGTCCACCGAGGAGGGCGTTCTCGAGGTCCTCCGCCAAGGGCGCACGCGGGCGCACGGCCAGGACCGCGGCGCCGGGGCCACCGTCCGCTACGTGACGAAGTGCGTCGGCGAGTGGATCCTCCGAGGGATGCGGCGGATATAGGCAACCTCTTTACGGGACGTGGCGTTCCAAACCCGTGGCACGCCGCAAGAAGAAGGAGCGGGATGCCCCGGAACGTGCGGACGAGAGCGAGTGGGAGGACTGGCGGGCGCTCCGGGAGGAGCTCGGGAAGCGGCTCGGCGGGCGCGATGCGATGGGCGTCTCGGACGCGGATGTGGCGGTGGCGGCGAACGAGGCCGTGCGGAAGCGGCCCCGCCGATGAGTGAGGTGGCCGCGCCGCCCTCGACTACAGGTGCTCTTCGACGCGTTTCGAGAACTTCATGACCTCGGCGCGTACCCGCTCGACGTCCGCGGTCCGCGCGGCACGGAGGACGAAGATCGCCTTCGGGCCGTTGTTGATGATCAGGATCTTCGACGCCTCGAGCTCGATGATCACGTTGTCGAGCCGCTCCTTGAGCTCGCTCGTGGCGGTCTCCGCCGCTCCGAGCAGGATCGCGAACATCGCGACGAACGTCTCCGAGTGCGCCCCCTGCGGGACCGCGCCTGCGATGTGCATGCCGCTCCGGGACACGAGCACCGCGTCGCTCACGCCGGAGATGGACTGGACCTCCTTCAGAATACCCTCGAGCGCCGCGATGTCCGCCATGGGTTGCCTCCCGGTGGCCCTCCCGACAGGAAGATTCGGCGCTAATCCGGTGAGGTTGGGATAAAGCTTTTCGTTCGATTAGGCGCGGCGTTTCCGAGGCGGGGAGCGCCGGGATGCGCGGACCTCGGTCGCGCGGACCGCCCCCTGCACCGCCCGGGCCGCGTTTCCGACGCGCGCCTCCGCCTGCTCCCACGTCATCCCCGGGCCCGTGATTCCGAGGCCGATTGGCTTGTCCGCCGCCAACTGCATGTCCATGAGCGCTTCGGCCACGGTCTCGGCGATGAGCTCGTCGTGCTGCGTCTCCCCTTTCACGATGGCGCCGATCGCGACGGCGGCGTCGACGTCACGGCGCGCGAGCTGCGCCTTCACCGCCAAGGGGATTTCCCAGGCCCCGGGGACGCGCACGACCGCGACGACCATGGCCCCGAGCTCCTCGGCCTTCGCCCTGGCGGCCTCGAGCATCCGGTCAGGGATCGGCGCGTTGAACTCACTCGCGACGAGGGCGATACGAACGGACATCGACCGTGATCGGCCCCGCGTCCGCGAAGCCCTGACGCTGCCCCGTGCCGGCCATCGCCGACAGCTCCTCGGGTTTGAACAGAATCCGCCACGCGTTCGCCGCGTGCTCCCGCGCGCGCTGCTCGCACAGCCACGCGAGCTCGGCCTCGTCCTTCGCCTCCGTCTCGTACACGAAGACGCCGAGGATTGCGGTGTTCGTCATCAGCTGTGCCTGCTGGAGAGCGTGATCTGCGACGTTCGCGCATTCACGGTCGATCGGCGCGCCGCCGACGTAGCCGCACGCGACGACGATGTCGCATCCCTTCTCCTCGATGAGCTTCTTGCACGCGACGGGCAGGTCCTTGATCCCCGGGACCGTCGCACGGACGACCTCAAACCCTCCCGGGCGGTCCTTCAGCTCCTCGACGACCGCGCGGCCCATGTCCCAGCGCGCGAACGTCGTGTCCGCGACGCCGATCCGCCTACGCTCCCTTGCGCTTCGGCTCCGGCTCGGCATCGCCCACCCCCATGAGCTTGGCCCGCAACTGGTAGTACTCCGCGACCTTCGCGACGATCTTCCGCGTCCCGTCGAGGTCGCCGACGAACTTCGGGAGGCGGACGACCTTCGTCTTCGCGAGCCCGCGCTTCCGGCACTCCTCGACGACCTTCGCGTCGCCGTGCGCCTGGTCGAACCCGAGCGCGATCACGTCCGGCCGGAGGTCCGTGAGGATGTCGAAGATGTCCCCCACGTTCCCGAGGACCGCGCGGTCCACGGGCTTCAGCGCATGGACCATCTCGAGGCGCTGATCCTCCCGCACGATCGGGCGGTGTTTCAGCCGCTCCGCGGTCGCGTCCCGGGCGACGACGACGACGAGCTCGTCCCCGAGCTTCTTCGCCTCCGTCAGGTAGTGGATGTGTCCTGGGTGGAGCAAGTCGAACACCCCGGTCGCCATCACCCGGACCATGCGCGCCACGCCTCGAGGATCTGCCGGCCCTCGAGGTAGACGAGATTATGGGCGTCCGCATATGCCTTTGCGTCCGCCTTCCGGAGCGCGCGCCCGTCGTCGCCGAGCATCTCGCAGATCGTCGCGCTCGGGACGATCCCCGCCATCTGGAGGAGCGCGGTCACGAGCTCCGTGTGCCCCTTCCGCTCCTCGAGCAGACGGGGCGCCGGATTCAGGAGCGCGACGTGGCCGGGCGCACGGAACTCCTCTGCGAACGCGTGCATCGCCCACCCGTTCTCCCGCCGCAACGCCTCGCGCGCGACCTCCGCGAACCGGCGGATCGTGAGCGCGCGGTCCACGTCCGTGACCCCGGTGCGCGTGTCCCGGTGGGAGACCGTGATGCTGAACGCGGAGCGACGGTCGTACGGGAGCCTCTCCGGCACGAGGTCTCGGAGAATCGGGTAGCGCCCCGCCGAATCCTGAAGGACGTCCTGCAGGTATGGAAGCCCGATCTTCTCGCGCGCGTCCGGCGGGACCGTCGTGCAGACCCAACCGCCCGCGTCCTTCCGCAGGGTTCGGACCGCCTCCGGCGTGATGAACTCGCTCGCAATCGCCAGGTCCGTCTCCTCCTCGCGGCCCTCCCCGTCGAAGACGAGGACGAACTCCCCGGACCGGAGGGCGCGTAGGGCCCGTTCCACCGTGTCCATCGGACCGCGGACCAGGCGGCCACCTATTAACTTTGTTGTAATTACCGCAAAACCTGTAAATGAGTACTAAGCTGGCGGTCCCATCGAAATCCTTTACCCCGCCTGCGAATACCGCGCGCGTGCTGGATGAGACGGCCGTCCGCCGCGTGGACAAGTCCGGCGCCGTCGAGCACGTGAAGGCCCTCCCGGACCAGGTCGCCCGCGGGCACCGGCTCGGCCTCGGCCTCGGTCCGCTGGCGGCGGACCGTCGAGCGACGATCGTGGGCATGGGCGGCTCAGGGATTGCGGGCGCGGTCCTGGCGGCGTGGCTCGCGGCGGAGCGCGGCCTTTTCGTGGCGGTGGTCCACGACTCCCGGCTCCCCGCGTGGGTCGGCGAGGACGACCTCGTGATCGCGATCTCCTACTCCGGCAACACCCTCGAGACGTTGCATGCTACGAGGGAGGCGATGACGCGCGGCGCCGACCTCGTCGGGATCGCCTCCGGCGGAACGCTCCGCGACCTGTGCAACGGCCACGGGCTGCCGTTCCTCGGAATTCCCGGGGGGATGATGCCGCGGTCCGCGTTCGGTCTCTTGTTCGGCGGATTGGCGGCACTGTTCCCCGGGACGACGGCGGATGTGAGGACTGCCGCGGAAGCCCTGCGCGTGCGCGGCGCGAAGCTGGCGCCCGACGTGCCGGACGCGAAGAACGCCGCCAAGAAGCTGGCGGCGAAGCTCAAGGGGCGGACGCCGATCATCTACGGGACGCCCACCTACGCGCCCGTCGCGCGGCGGTGGCAGGCGGAGCTCAACGAGTACGCGAAGGTCCTCGCGTGGGCGTCCGTGCTCCCGGAGGCGGACCACAACGAGCTCGTGGGCTGGGCGCAAGACCCCGCCGCCAAGTCGTTCGCGCCGATCTTCCTGCGGGACTCCACGGAGAGCGACATCGAACGGAAGGTGATGGACGCGACGCGCGACCTGGTCAAGGGCAAGGCGAAGCCCGAGGAGATACGCGCGGAAGGTCCGACGCTTCTCGCGCGGATGCTCACGACGATCCAGCTCGGGGACTGGACGAGCCTCTACTTGGCGGTGCTCCGGAAGGTCGACCCGACGCCCGTGGCGGTGATCGGGAGGCTGAAGGAGCGGCTCGCGAAAGGCTGAACGCCGAGGGGGAGATTCGAACTCCCGAGGGCCTTGCGACCCACTAGCTCTCCAGGCTAGCGCCCTACCGAGCTAGGCGACCTCGGCACAACGCGCGCGAAGATGGGCGGCGCTCTTAAAGGCTTTCTCGCGACTCGAAGACGGCCTCGACGCGCCGCCGCCCGGACGGATGGTCGTGGAACAGGAACTCCGCGAGCGGGTGCGGATCGACGACGCCGAGGTTCTGGTCGTGGATCTTCACGAGTGTCGTTCGGAAGGCATCCCGCTTCCCCGTCATCGCGACCGCGTATGCGTCCGCCTTCGCCTCCCGGATTCGGCTGACGGTGTTCACGATTGGCGCGACGACCGTGGAGACCGCCGCGATCGCGAGCGCGATCAGCGGGAGGCCCGCGATGTCGGATATCGACGTCAGCTCGAGGGCCGGGACCGCTGCGCGCAGGATCCGGTCGACGGCGATCAGGCCCGCGAGCGAACCCGCAGCTCCCGCCGCCAAAAACCAAAGCATGTCGCGATGGACGTGGTGCCCAAGCTCGTGCGCAATCACGGTCTCAACCTCGTCCGGCGTGTATCGGTTCAGGAGCGTGTCGCTGATCACGATGCGCCGCGTGTTCCCAATCCCTGAGAGACCGCCGAACGCCCGCGTCGTCTTCGTCGAAGCGATCATCCGGAAGACGCCGATCACCTTCGTCCCTGCGCGGTCCGCGAGCGCGCTCAGTCGCGCCGCCAGCGCGACGTCCGCGAGCGGCTCGAACTTGTAGAACAACGGTGCCAGGACGACCGGGCCCAGCCACGCGACGACCACCCCGACAATCATGGCGGCAACCCACGCGTACAGCCACCACAGCTCCGGTGCGCTAGCAATCAGGAAATAGATGACCTCCACGCCGAGCACGGAGAACCCGAGCCCGATCCCGAGGCTCTTGGCGGCGTCGCCAAGCCAAGAGCGCGTCCCCTGCGTCGAGAGCCCGTACCGCCGCTCGAGCACGAGGCCGCCCACAATCCCGATCGGGATCACGGGAATCCAGTAGAGAAAGTAGAGGAGCACGGTGTACAGCGCGACCTCCGCAATCCCGCCGCCAAACGCGCCCGCCCACGCCTTCAGGGTGAACGTGAACCCCGTGAGGAGCCACACGGAAATCGCGATGTAGACGACGATGCGGATCGCGGACAGGACACTACGCCGCCACTTGTATGCCCGCGCGAGCCGTTGGCGGTCCACGTCGAACCCGAGCGCCGCGAGGCGCGCGTCGCGGTCCGCGCTCACGACCGCCATCCCTTCGGGTACGTCCCCGGATCCATGAGGACGCGCTCCGTGTCTGCGACGACGCCCTTCCGGGTGGACTCGACCTGGGACGGTGTGAGCGCGACCTCCGCGAGGGCGACTCCCTCCCCCTTGGCGGTGACGAGCGCGACGAGCGCGCCCTTCGTGATTCCGGCGTCCATGGAGGAAATCCCGGGCACCATGAGGTTGGCCCCGTGGCAGATCGCGTCGACCGCGGTGTCCTTCACGACGATGCGGGGCAGGTGCTCGAGCAATCGCTCCATCGGATGGATCAGCGCCTTGAGGTGCGTGTCGTCGCCGCCCTCCCGCCAGAAGGCGACCGCGTCCTGGAGATCGAGGAGGGGATGAATTTCCGCCTCGCGGAACGGACCGGTCCGCGTCCGCCGGAGGTCGACGAGGTGCGCGCCGACGCCGAGCGCCTCCCCCAGGTCGTTCGCGAGCGTCCGGATGTACGTCCCGGACTCGCACCGCGTGCGGAAGAGGACGTGGCGGTCCTCTCGCTCGAGCAACTCCAGCTCGTGAATCGTCCGGACGCGAAGCTCCCGCTTCACCGCGGACCGGACCGGTGGCATCTGGTAGATCGGCCCCGTGAACCGTCGAAACATGGAGTGGACCTTCTCGGCGGGAACGTCCTGGTGGAGCTCGAGGACGCCCACGTACTCCTTGTCCCCGACGAGGAGCGCGTCGAGGGCGCGAGTCGCGTCGTTGAACGCGATCGGGAGGACGCCGGTCACGCGGGGGTCGAGCGTGCCCGCGTGCCCCGCGCGCGCGGCACCGACGAGGTCCCGGACCCACGCGCTCACCTGGTGGGACGTCGGGCCCTGGGGCTTGTCCGCGAGGAAGACGCCGCGGCGGAACAGCGGATGCGTCACCGGCTCGCCCACGCCATCGCCTCCTCGCGGATCCGCTTCACGATCGCTTCGGGGGACTGTTCGGCGGAGTCGACCGTGAGGGCGTACACGGACGGATCCGTGACGTCGATCCCGTAGATGTCGCGATAGCGAGTCTGCTCCGACCGCTCCCGCGCGAGAATCTCCTCGAGCGCCTGCTTCTCCGACTTCCCCTCGCGGTCCGCGATCCGCTTCGCGCGAATCCCGATGGGAGCCGTCACGAGGACCGAGAACGCCCGGATCGCCGCGCGCGCGAGAAGGTGCGCCTGGATCCGACCCTCCACGACGACGTCCCGCCCGCGGAACGCGAGGTCGCGGACCGCCGCCAGGACCATCTCGTCGAGCTCACGGTCGACCTCGTGATGCGTCTCCGCATGAGCGGAGAACGACTCCAGGGTCATGCCCCGCTCCGCCGCCATCTCGCGGAACAGGCGGCCGCCGGACACGAGGACCGCGTCGTGCGTCCGGGCGTACAGCTCCGCGGCGGTCGTCTTCCCGCTCCCGGGCGGGCCGCCGACCACGACGATCATCCGACCCCTTCCTGCGCCCCGAGCGCGGCGAGCCGCTTCCGGAACGTCAGGAACCGCAGGAGGCGGGACACGATCTGCCCGATCGGGATCGCGAGGAGGGAGTACAGGAGGACCCAAGCAGGGAGCACGTAGAACGCCCGGAGGTCGACCACGTCCGACCACGGGACCGCGAAGTAGACGCGCCCAGCGCTGTACGCGTCGACGTACACGAACTGGGCGAGCCACGTGAACATCGCGATAAACAGGATGAACGTGAACACCATCGACTTCATTGGGGAGAACTGGACGTCGAGATTCTTCCGCTGGAGCTCCATCTGCTGCTCCCGGAGCTTCTGGACCTTCCCCGGGTTCCCCTTCCGGAGCGACTCCATCGTCGCCTTCCGGACCGCCCCCATCTGCTTGTTGAACCGCGTCATCCTCACCCAGTCCGTGAACACGTGCCGGACGAGGGAGCTAATCACCGTGGTGATGGACCCGGCCAGCAGGATCGTAATCACGGGGTACGCGGACCCGAAGCCAATCGCCGGGTAGAACGCGGCGCCCGCGAGGCGGCCGAAGGAGTCCCGAAGCCCCGGGTCGAACATCACGAAGAGCGTGAGGATGAACATCATGATCATGAGGTTCCGGGTGAAGCTCGCCCTCGGAGGCAGGGGCTTCGGCGGAGACGTTTCCTCGGCCATCGCGCGTCCGATGCCGAGACCGTGTAAAAGGGTTTGGCCGGTTCGCCCGAGGCTCGGGGACTTCTCGGGGGGGTGGCGCCGCGCCGGGCGGCAGGCTTAAGAAGCCCCAGACCACTCACGTGCCGGACAGGGGAGCGGGGTTGCCCACTGCCCAAGCGGCCTTCGAGGGGAGCGCCGCCGGGGGCGCGATGACACAAGTTCCCGGCATTTTCATGGACTAGCTTGCGCCCGGCCCGCCCTCGAGCGCCTGGGAGAGCTTCTGCTGGAGCTGCTCGTACCGCTCGCCGAGCGACTTCTCCTGCTTCTTGATCGTGTTCACGCGGATCCCGAGGGTCTCCTTCTGCTCCTCGAGCTCCTTCTTGAGCGCCTCGCGGTCCTCGACGCGGATGAGGAGGGAGCCGGTGCTCCGGTACACGGGCGTGTCCGCCCCGACCTTCCCGAGCTCCTCGAGCGTCCCGTCGGTCTCCCGGAGCTTCGCCTCGAGCTGAAGGCGCTGGGTCGCGAGGACCTGCAGCTGCTGCTGGAGCTGCTGGAACTGCGCGAGCTGGTTCTGGACCTGCGGCGGGATCTCCTTCACGGGCCCACCGCCCGGTGAGCATCGACGGCGACCTGCGTCCAGCGCAGGTACGAATTCAGCGCCGCCCGGAGCGCAGCCACGTCCTCCGCGTCCACGAGGACCTCCGCGACCTCGCCCTCGCCGCGAACGGTCACCTGGGATCGCGGAATCTCTCGACCCGCCTCGGGGGAGAGGGCAGCGCGCACGACCCCTGCCCCGGGGCCTCGATACGTGACCACGGCGCGCATGGTCACCGCGCCTTCACGACTTTCTTGACGTTCGGCCGCTCCTTGAAGAAGACCTTGGACCCGCACCGCTCGCACTGGATCCCCACGGTGTTGATGTTCGTGCGGATCGGCTCCTTGCACATCCCGCACTTGTACATCAGGCCGCCTCCTCGGGCTCCGCGGCCTCCTCGGCCGGCGGAACCTCGCCCCGGATCCCCGACGTCACGACCGGGCGGTATGCGCCGCCCGCGAACACGAGGCCGCAGTGCCGGCACGCCCACACGCCCGTGCTCCGTCGCTTCACGGTGTACGCGCTGCACCGCGGGCACTGGTGCTTCTTCTTCTGCTCAACCTCGACCTCGAGGATGCGGCGGCGGATGCGGACCCCGTACCGGGGGCCGAACCGGCCGACGGACTTGACCTTCTTCGTGCGGCGGCTCATGCGCGGATGGTCTCCCGGATCCCGTTCCCCAACCGGCGGGCGGTGGAGATGACGTAGCGGACCTCGTCGTACTGGAAGCTTCCACTTAAGCCTTTCTGCATCGCGCGGACATCCCCGTTCTCATCCGTGTCGACCGTGAGCCGTGCATCCGCAATCCGCTCTTCGTCGAGTGCGGGGTCGAACACGATCTTGTCCCGAATCTTGGCGGCGGTGACGGAGACCGGCCAGTGCTGGATCGGCAGCGGTTGGTCCTCGCCCCCGACCATCCGGCCGGGGAGCTTCGCGCAGCTCAGGGCGGAGAGCGTGCCGTAGGAGGCCGCGTCGAACAGGTTCCCGTCGTAGTCCAGCGCGTGGATGTCAATGAAGAGGACCCAGACCTTCTCGCCGCGCGTGATGCACAACTTCTCCATGTCCACGGTCTTCGTCTCGCGGATGCCGCGGTCGACGACCCGGGCCAGCTCGATCGCCTCCGGACGCGGGGGCCCGGACTCGAACGTCGGCGACGCGAGCGGGACGAGCTCTGCGCTCGTCGTGAGGACCCCACTGTTCGGCGTGTCCGGGTACGGCTCCCCCGTGCTGATCTTCACGCCGACGAGGACGTCCGTGTTCCCGAGCCGGACCCGCGCGGAGCCCTCCGCGGTCTTGATGTAGTTCTTCTCGATCGTGAGCGGCCGGGTCTCCTCCGGACCCCGCCCGTCCGCGCGCTTCCCCGAAGCGACGAGCTTCACGATGTGCTCCCGCATCAGCGCGGAGATCACCTCGGAGCTCATGCCGTCACCCCCGGCCCGGCGGCCTCGGCCTCCAGGGCCGTCACCGCATATCGGCGGCGGAGCGCGTCCTTTTGCATCTCGTAGATCCGCTTCGCCGCGTCCATCGAGTATCGCATCGCCTGGTCGAACTCCGACTCCGTGAGGTGTCCGTCCATCTGCAAGAGGACGATCTCCCCCGTCCGCGGTACGACCGCCATCGGGCAGTCCGCATCGCCGAAGTTGTCCTCCTCCTTGTCCAGGTCCAGGGCGACCTGTCCGGCGATCTTCCCGGACGCGACGGAGGCCACGAGGTCCCGCATCGGGATGCCCGCGTCCGCGAGCGCGACCGCTGCGGCGGTGATTCCCGCGCAGCGCGTCCCCGCGTCCGCTTGGAGGACTTCGATGAAGATGTCCACGCTCGTCCGCGGGAACTGCTCCGTGAAGACGACCGCCGTGAACGCTTCGCTGACGACCTTGCTGATCTCCACGGACCGGCGGTCCGGGCCCGGCCGCTTCCGGTCGGACACGCTGAACGGCGCCATGTTGTACCGGCACTGGACGAGCGCGCGGCTCGGGTCCTGCAGGTGCCGCGGGTGCGCCTCGCGCGGCCCGTAGACCGCCGCCAGGACGCGGTTGCCCCCCCACTCGACGTACGCGGAGCCGTCCGCGCGCTTCAGCACGCCCGCCTCGACCTTGATCGGCCGGAGCTCGTCGAGACGGCGCCCATCGCGCCGCCGTCCGTTCGCGTCTACGAGTTGGATCTCCTTCTCGATGTGTTCGATGTCTTCCATCCTCTTCACGCCCCCTGCTTCCCGTACACGCCCTCGAGTTGGGCCTTCACGGCCTCCGTGAGGCCCAAGGACTGCGCGTATTCCTCGATCATCCGGATTGCCCGGACTGCATTCATGATGTCGTCGACCTTTCCGTCGATCCAGATGCGGCCGTTCTGCCCGACGAACCCTTCGGTGTGCGTGAAGCTCTTGATCATCGAAATCATCGAACCGCCCTTCCCGATCACGCGCGGCACCTTCGCGTGGCTGATCTCCACGATTTGGCCGCCGGTCAGGCGCTGGAGGTCGCGGTCGCGCATCGTGACTTGGACGCGCTTCGTCTCGTCGACGGTCGTCACTCGGACGATGCACGCGTCGCCGACGTTCATGAACTTCGACGTCTCGCCGAACTCCACCCGCCACGGGGACTCCGTCGCGTGGAGAGGCGCGGGATACGGGCTGTTCAGGTCAATCAGCCAATGGCTCGGGCCGACGTCCACGACCTGTCCCACGACCTCATCGTCCGCCTGCGGGATGTAGCGCCCGCCGAGCGGGATGATGTCCACGTACCCTTCGTGCTCCGCCTGGATGCCGAGCAGGGACGCGTAGACCGTGTCGCCCTCCACGAACGTCCCATGACCCGGTTTCAGACCGTGCGTCTCGACTACGTCCCCGGGGATAACGACCTGTCGCTTTGCCCGTGCAGAACCATCCATTGAATCATCTCTCTCACGCTGTGCACCGGTCGAAAGAGGGGTCCCTACTTGAGGGTTTGGGTGCGGGGACTCAGATCCGCTGGTCCGCCTTCAGAATCTTCGCCTCGATGTTCCCCTTCGTCTTCGCGTTCAGCCGCTCCAGGAAGTCCGTCTGCATTCCCGCGGGCATCTCGACGACGCCGACCCAGGAGCCCGTCCCGAGCCACTCCTCCTTCAGGATTGTCCCGAAGGCTCGGATGTCGCTGAAGCACTTCGCTGCATCCTCCGCAGACAGCTTGACCGCGATCCGCGCCTTCTCGAACCGGATTGGAATCAGCGGACGCAGGGCGTCGAGGACCTCCTTCACCTGTTCCTCGATGGGCTTGAACGGGTCGACGTGGACCTTCGCCTCCTCCATCGCGATCTCGATCCGCTGCGGCGGGTGGGGCGCCCCCGTCTGCGGGTTGATCGCGTTCGCGGCGATGTACTGCACGATCTGGCGGCGCTTCTGCTCCTGCATCTGGCGGCGCTGCTCCGTCGTGAGCTGGATCTCGCCCTTCAGGATCAGCTGCCGCGCGACCTCGACCGGGTCCTCCGTGCCGAAGAACTCCTGCATCTTCTCCGACGACGCCTTCGAGCCCTTGTGGGCGTCTCGGAAAATCTGGTCGATCGCGAGGTTGTCGAGGATGTTCACGGACTTCCCATCGCGGAGGGACTGCACGGCCTCCGGCTTCACGAGGACCTCGAACCGCTCGCCCGACTTCTCGAAGCGGGCAATCACGTACTGCTTGAACAGGTCGTCCGTGCGGTCCGTCCGGAGCTCCTTCGCCATGACTCCCGCCTAGGAGGCCCCCGGCAGGCGCCGCATGTAGCCCGTGATCTCGTCCTCCGGAAGGCGCCGGAACTTCTGGCCCTCCGCGACGAGCCCGACCTCGATCGCCTTCGCGTCGAGCTTCTCCTCGCTCGCCTTCTGGAGCGCCTCGAGGCCGAGGAGGACCGCGTCGTCCTGGGCCATGCCGTCCTTGAACTTCTCCTCGAAGAGCTCCATGACCGTGTTCCGGCCCGCGCCGATGCTCCCCGCCTTGTAGGAGACGAGCGCGCCGCTCGGGTCCGTCTCGTACAGGTGCGTGCCGGCGTCGTCGACCCCGCCGACGAGGAGCGCGGTCCCGAACGGACGCACGCCGCCGTACTGCGTGTAGTTCTGCTTGAAGTCGCAGATCCGCTTCACGAGGAGGTCGACGCCCATCTTCTCGCTGTACGTGACCTTGTTGATCTGCGCGACGAGGCGCGCGTAGTCCACGAGGACGCGGGCGTCTGCAACCAACCCGGAGGTGGCGCAGCCGACGTGCTCGTCGATCTGGAAGATCTTCTCGATCGAGGACGTCTCGACGAGCCGGCTGCCGATCTTCTTGTCCGCCATCAGGACGATGCCGCTCTTGAACTTGAGGCCGCACGTGGTGTTCCCGCGGGTCACCGCGACGCGCGCGTACTCGACCTGGAACAGGCGGCCGTCCGGTGAGAAGACCGTGATGGCACGGTCGTACGCCATTTGTCCGGGTTGCATAGAGGGTCCTCCCGCGCGCTAATTAGAGGGTCGTTTATAAAGTTACTTAGACGGTTCCCGAGACCGGTGCGGTCCGAGGTATTTCTCGCGCGCCTTCCGGATTGTACCGCTCGTTCCGGTCGTCCGAACTTGGGCGGGACCGATTCGGAGCGCGTTGAGGAACGCAATCGTTTCCTCCTTGGCGGTGTGGGCGCACCGGACGAGCCCGCGGGCGCCGTCGTATTCCACGAGGAAGAGGCGGCTAGGGCCGCCGCGGAGCGCCGCCAACAGTCGGCCGCGCGGGACCGGCGGCGTCACGACGAACGCGACGTAGCGGTTCCGCCCGACCTTGTCCCGCACGACCACGCGCGGCGCATTCGCTCACCGCACTAGAGCCTTGCGCCTAGGGGAACGCCTACCGGACTTCGTCGATGTCCTGCGATTGCGCGACCGGAGAGTGGCTGAACTCCTTGCCGAGGATCGTCTTGCTCTTCACCCCGGTGATGCACAGCAACACGCGCACGGTCCGCTCGAGGTCCGGCTCGACGGAGCAGCCCCAGATGATCCGCGCCTCGCGGTTCACCTTCTCGCCGACCATCTCCGCCGCCTTCTGGGCCTCGCTGATCGTCAGGTCCGGGCCGCCGACGACGCGGACGAGGACGCCGCGGGCGTGGGTCAGGTCGACCTCGCCCAGGAGCGGGGACTCCAGCGCCTCGTTGAGCGCGTACTCCACGCGGTCGCGGTCCGCGTCGGACTCGCCGAGCCCGATCATCGCGACGCCGCCGCCCTTCATGATCGTCATCAGGTCCGCGTAGTCGAGGTTCACGAGGCCGGGCTTCGTGATGATCTCCGTCATGCCCTTGATCGACTGCATCAGGATCTCGTCCGCGACCTTGAACGCGGCGTCGATCGGGAGACGGGGGACGAGCTCGAGGAGCCGGTCGTTGTAGATCACGATCGTCGTGTCGCAGAACCGGCGCAGGCGGTCCAGGCCGGCCTCCGCGTTCTCCATGCGGATCTTCCCCTCCGCCTTGAACGGCATCGTGACGACGCCCATCACGAGGGACTGCGCCTCCTTCCCAAGCTTCGCGACGTACTGCGCCGCTCCCGTCCCCGTGCCGCCGCCCATGCCCGCGGTCACGAACACGATGTGCGCGCCCTGGATGAAGTTCCGGATCTCCTCCTCGCTCTCCTTCGCGGCCGCCTCGCCGACCTCCGGGAGCGCGCCCGCGCCGAGGCCCTTCGTGAGGTGCTTCCCGATCAGGATCTTCTTCGGGGCGTGGACCGCGAGCAGGTGCTTCGCGTCCGTGTTGACCGCACAGAGCTGTGCGCCCTGGACGCCCGCCTCGCTGCAGCGGTTCACCGTGTTCGAGCCCCCACCGCCGCAGCCGACGATCTTGATGCTCACTTCGAGGGAATCGACGATCTTCTGGATCTCGTCGTCGTCCCCCGAGTTCACATGCGGCTTCTGCGGGGCAGCTTCTTCCCGTGCCTTCGACTCCTCATGACGCGCCAAAGCTTCGCTTACGATGGATTTCATTCGGTGATCCCATCCCGAAAGGTTCTGACGGGGCGCGGCATCGACATCGGCCTATTTAAAAGTAGTCATACAGACGTCGGACGCATCGCCCATTCCGGTCTGCCGAGCCTCGGACGCTCACGGCAGGAGCAGATCGCCCGTGCCGACGCCCCTCGCGATCCCGTATCCTCCGTGGGCGTCGTGCGAGACGGGCGCGGTGCAGCCGCACGCCCCGTACATGAGCGCGGTCTTGAACGCGTCGAGCCGCGACGCGTCCCGCTGGTACTGCGCATGCTCCTCAAGGAGGAGCGCGACGACTCCCGCGACGAGGGCGGTGGCGGGGCTCGTCCCGCTCACGTACGCGTACCCGCCGTTCGGGAGGGCCGTCGCGATCGAGACACCGGGAGCGACGACCTCCGGCTTCTTGCTCGGATCGCCGTACGCGCTCCGGCCAATCGAGGACCACGACGCGACCTCGCCTTGGCGGTTCACCGCGCCGACGGCAATCACCCGTTCGACGGACGCAGGGCTCTCCACGTCGCCGTTGTCCCCCGGCCCGCCGTCGTTCCCGGCGGCCGCGACGACGATCACGCCGCGGTCCATCGCGAAGTTCACCGCGTTCTCCGTGAGGGACCCAACGAACGGAAGGGACTGGCCGCCGAGCGACAGGGAGAGCACGTCCGCGCCGTCGGGCGTCAACGGGTTCCCGTCCGGGTCCTCGCAGAACCGGATCGCGTTCGCGATGCCCGCGTCCGTCCCGCTCCCCGAGGCTGAGATCGCCTTCGCGACGACCAGAGACGCGTCCGGCGCGACGCCCGAAAGCTTCGCGCGCGCGAAGAGGATCGCCGCCATGGCGGTGCCGTGGCCCTCGTCGTCGTACGGCTCCGTACGCGTGCCCACAAAGTCCCGCCACGCGACGAGGTCGACGGCCTGGAGCTCCGGGTGCGTCAGGTCGATCCCGCTGTCAACGAGGCACACCGTGACCCCCCGACCCGTCAGGCCCCGCCCGTGCAGCGTTGTCGCCTGCGTCATGTCAAGCGCCCACTGCGAGGGCTCGATCGTCGCGAAGGGGCCGGAACGGGTCACGTACCAGAACGCCGTCACCCCCGTCAGGATCACGAGGACGGCGATGGCGCCGGCGAGGAAGACGCGCCGCGAGTCGGTCCGTCGGAGGCCCCGCGGGGCCGCGTCGGGCGGTGGCGGGGGCGGCGGGAGCGCGGGTTCGACTGTCACGACGCGAACGGATTCGGGCGAGGGAGAAAAACGTTCGCCCGCCCCGCTCAGGCTCGAGAACTAGTCCGAGTTCTTCTTGGGCCGCATCCCCCTGATGCCCGTGCCCCCCCACCGGCTGATTACGATGATCAGGATGATCATAACGACCGTCAGGACCGTCGCGGTCACCGCGAACACGGCCCACGCGCCCCAGTCCCCTTTGTTCAGCGGCTGGAGCGGGATGCCGGCGGTCGCGAGGCCATTCAGAACGAGATTGCTCCACAGGAGAGCGATCACGAAGCCGAACGCGGTCGCCAACGAGGTCGAAATCGTCTTGCGCACTTCCGCCACCGTGAGCTTTCGGTCCTCCTGGGCCACTAGTATTCCCCGGGGAGGAACCGCCACCTTGGGATAAAGGGAAGGGCGTCAAGGCGCGACCGCGACGGCGGTCTGCACGACGAGGCCCTTCTCCGTGATCTCCATCGGGTAGATCATCTCCTCGTGCGAGCTCCCCTTGAACTTCTGGATCGAGACGAACCGGCGGATCCCGGAATCGTCGCGGACGCGGTGTAGGCGGACTTCTCCGCGCGCAAGGAAGGACTCCGGGGGCACGTCCGTCTCGCCCGCGGTCTCCACCGTCAGGAGCGCGGTCACCTTCTCCTCCGTCAGGAACCGCATGAACGATTGCGTCGCGACGTCCTCTTCGAAGTCCCGCATGCAGAAGTACCGGAGGCCGGACATCGAGTCGATCGCGACCCGCGCGTAGTCCCGCTTCCGGAGGAGCGTCTTGAGGAGCTGTTGCAGGGAGTGGACGGTGACCTCGTGGCTCTCGACCTCGGGCGTCTTCCGGATGTCCTCCGCGACCTCGCGGAATTTCAGCGGCTCCTGCTCGTCGCTGATTTCGACGATCGGCGTGGGCTCGAACCGCCGGATGTCCGAGTTCGCGTCGAGGACCTCGATGTCCCCGATGTCCCACCGGAACGAGCGCATGTTGGCCCGAATCTCGTTCGGGGGCTCATCGAGCGCAACGAACAGGGCGCGCTCCCCGCCCGCGATGCCCTCGAGCAGGAACTGCATGAGCATCGTCGTCTTCCCAGACCCCAGGGGCCCGGAAACGATGTAGGGTCGCTGCGGGATGAGGCCGCCGTGGAGCATCCGGTCCAACCCGGGGACGCCCGTCGGGATCTTCACGCCCTCTTCGCCTCCGCGCGCCGGGCGGCGTCGTGGAGCCGGAGCTCCTCGGACAGCCGCGTCCGGGCCGTGATCAGGTGGCGGACCGCCTCCTCGTAGCGCTTCCGGTTCATCGCGACCATCGCGCGAAACAGCGCCGCCTCCGCGACCGAGGTCTCGCCTTCTACGGCTTGGACAGCCTCCAAGGAGGCAAGGACCTCGTCCAGGCGCGCGTTCACGTCGTCCGCGGACCGCGCCTCGAGGAACGGGCGGTCGATGCTGTGAGAGAGCTCGCCGCGCGCGGTGATCGTCGCGTTCGGAAACACCGTGATCCCCTGCGGACCGATCGTCAGCGGCCGGAGGCGGTCGTCGAACGCGGTCCCGCGCATCCGCTCGATGGAGATCGCCCGGCGGACGTTGTTCCCGTCGATCCACTTGTGTAGCAGGATCTCCCCACGGGAGAGGAGGAACTCGCTGTCAATCGTGCTCGGGTCCAGCGGGTTCGAGACGAGGAGCGTCGTGACCTCGAGCTCGGAGAGGAACCGGAGGAACGACTGGACGAGAATCCGCACGTCTTCGCCCTTGAGGGAGAACCGCTTCAGGGCGCTCATCGAGTCAATCACGACGCGCGTGTACTGGGTCTTCGACCTCTCCCGGAGGTCCCGCGACGACTGCTTGATCATCTTCTGCACGGAGTGGACCGTGACTTCGAGGGTGCGGAGCTGCGAGCTCTTGCGGACGTCCTGAACCGCTTCCATCCCTCGGACGTCGAGGCTCGTGCCCACGTCGATGATGTTCTTCTTCTTGTGCGCCTTGATGTCCGGGGTCGCGTCGAGGGTCGTGAGCTGGTCCAGGTTCCAGCCAAACGTCGCCATGTTCACCTTGATCTCGCTGGGCGGTTCGTCCAAGGCGACGAGCATGCACGCCTCTCCGCCCCGGAGGCCGTCGAGGATGAAGTGCATCGCGAGGATCGACTTCCCCGACCCCGAGGGTCCGGTGACGATGTAGGGCCTCCCCGGGATCAGCCCCCCGCGGAGCATCTTGTCCAAGCCGTCAACGCCCGAAGAAATCCGGTCCATCATCCGCTGCCCCGGTGGGTGCGCGGGACGAGGCTGGCGGGATATTAAGGTTCTGACGAGATTTCGGGAATCCCACTGTCGGAAGGCGGATAGCGGGGCCAGGATTTGAACCTGGGATCTCCGGGTTATGAGCCCGACGGGATCTCCTAGCTACCCCACCCCGCTACGGGGCACGAAAAGGAGGGTCCCCGATAAACCTTCCGCGCGAGGTTAGAACAACTTCCGGAGGCGGAGCACGTCGTCCAGCGACGCCTTGATTTTCAGCTTCTGCGTCGCGTATGCCTTCATCGGCCCCATCTCCTTCCGGAGCAACGCGGTTAGGGTCGCGGTGTCGCTGATGATCGTGACGTCCGGGGACTCGAGCGCCCCATCGTTCACGGGCCCGATCTGCCTGTCCTTGAGAAGGAAGCTGAAAACGGGTCCGTCCTTGCATTGAATCACGACCTTCCGCTCAATCCCCTCGAGCTCGGACTGGAGCTTCGCGTCGGACTGCGCCTTCGCGTTGAATTTCTGCACCGCCGCCTCGAGGAGGTCCCTCATTTCCCCTTCTCCGTGTACTCGTCGATCTTCCGGTTGCCGGCGGCGCTCAGGAGGCGGCGCGCGGTGTCCCACGACGCGCGCGTGTGCGGCGGGAGCGATCCCTTCTCCTTGAGCCACCGCTCTAGGAAGCCGATCGTCTCCTGGTCATGGGAGTAGCCGCTCCCCACCTTCTGCCCGACCTCTACTTCGATCTTCCGGATCTCCGCATCCCGGCGGACTTTCGCCAGGATGCTCGCGGCGGACACGACGGGGAACAGGTCGTCCGCGCCATGCTTCGACACGAGGTCGAGCTCCCACGGGATCTGGCGCAGGATCGACTTCTTGAACTCGTGCTCGTCCACGTCCGCGCTGTCCACGTATGCGACCTCGGGGTGGAGCTTCGCGATCACCTCCGCGAAAAGCTTCGCCTCGAAGTCGTTCAGCGTCATCTCCTTCCGCATCGTGTCAATGTCCTCCGCCGGGACGACGACGAGCTCGAACCGACAGCACTTCTCGATCTCCGGAACGAGCGCCTCTCGCCGCTCCGCGGAGAGCTTCTTCGAGTCGCGGACGTTCATCTGGCGGAGCGGGACGTCCGTCTCCACCGCCACGCCGCACACGACGAGGGGTCCAATCACGGGGCCGCGACCCGCCTCGTCCACACCGCAGATCATCCGTTCACCCGAAAAGCTCGGCGGCGATCTCCTGAGCCCGGGAGAGAACTTCTCCTTCATCAACTCCGAGGACCCGACCGCCCCCAACGCGCATGACACCGTCCACGATCGTTGCCAGGACGTCGCTGCCCCGGCACGCGTAAACAAGCGAGCTGCATAAGGTATCGGAATAAAAAGGCGTCGTATGCGGTCGACGCAGGTCGACGACGGCGAGGTCTGCGCGCTTCCCGACCTCGACGGAGCCGAGTTCCGCCTCCACGCCGAGGACTTTGGCGGCGTCGATCGTCGCGAGGTCGAGCACCTTCTGCGCGGGGAGGACAGATGCGTCCCACCGCGTCGCCTTATGGAGGAGCGCGCACGTCTTCATGTCCGCGAACGGGTCGAGCGCGTTGTTCGAGATCGGCGAGTCCGTGCCAAGCCCGACCGCCACGCCCGCGTCGAGCATCTCCGGCACGGGAGCGACGCCGCCCGACGCGAGCTTCATGTTCGACACGGGGCAGTGCGCGACGCCCACGCGCCGCGCCGCCAACGCGCGGACCTCGTTGATCGTGACCCAGACGCAGTGAGCCGCGGAGAGGCGGGGCCCGAGGACCCCGATCTTGTCCAGCCACTCGACGGGGCGCGACCCCGTGCGCTTCTCGTGCTCGTACACCTCGACCCGGGTCTCGGAGAGGTGCGTGTGCATCTTCACGTCCTCGCGCTCCGCGACGTCCCTGGCGGCGAGGTACGTCTCCTCGGAGCACGCATACACGCCCTGGAGGCCGACCATCGGCGTGATCAGGCGGTGCCCCTTGTGCTTCCGCACGAACTGCTCCGCGTTCTTCACCGGGATGCCGCGCTGGGTCGTCTTGTCCGGATCGAGGACCGTCCACGCGAGGAATCCTCGGATGCCGGCCTCGCGGACCGCCCGCGCGACCTCGTCCTCCCAGTAGAAGAGGTCCACGAAGCTCGTCGTCCCGGCCCTCAGCATCTCGAGGCAGCCGAGGAGGGCGCCGACCTGGACGTCCCTGCGCGTGAGCTTCGCGTCGGCCGCGAACGCGACCTCCAGCATCCTTTCGAGCGGCACGTCGTCCGCGCGCCCGCGGAGGAGCGTATTCGCCACGTGCCCGTGCACGTTGATGAGCCCGGGCAGGACCGCGCAGCCCGCGCAGTCGATCTCCTCGTCCGCACCTCCCTTCACCGTGCCGATCGCGGAGATCCGTCCGTCCTCAACGAGGACGTCGCCGCGCAGGACCTCCCGCCTCGGGTTCTGCGTGACAATCCATCCGTTGCGGAGCACGAGGGAGGGCACGAGCGCGCGGATTGGGACCTCTTCGGATAACCCTATCGCGGCCAAATCCTTATGGCGGCATCGCGGCTCGCGAATCCGTGGACTTCTCCCGAGAGCTGGCGGCGCTCCTTGCGCAGGTCCCCCGGGGATCCGCAACCCGGTGCGGCGACCTCGCGCGCGCCCTCGGGGACGCGCGAGCGGCCGCCGCGGTCTTCCGTTTCCTGCGCGACCATCCCGAGTTGCCCGGGGCGCACCGCGTCCTCACGGAGGCGGGACGACCAACCTCGCGGGCCGCGCCCCGCGTGCTGCAGAGCGAGGGGTGGGGCGGGAAGGGATTCACCACGTCCTTCCACAGCGACAAGCCTCTGTCGAAGCTCCGTGCCGAGCAGGAGCGCATCGCAGCCAAGGTCTCGCGGCGGAACGGGTTCCGGACGGTGCGCACGATTGGCGGCGTCGATGTCGCGTACGAGGACGGCCGGGGCTTCGCCTCCCTCGTGGTCGTCCGGGCCCGCGATCTGGCAGTCGTCGAGGAAGTCCTCATCGTGCGCGACGCCGACTTCCCGTATATCCCGACATACCTCGCCTACCGGGAGCTCCCGTTCATCCGCGCGGCGTTTGAACGGCTGAGCGAGCCACCCACTGTCCTCCTCGTGGACGGGCACGGGCAGCTCCATCCGCGGCGGTGCGGGATCGCGTGCATGGCGGGCGTGTCCCTCGACGTGCCGACGATCGGCGTCGCGAAGAACCCCCTCGTCGGAACGATGGACCGCCGCCCGAAGATCGGGGAGTCCGTCCCCGTCCGCCATGAGGGAGACGTCCTCGGATACGCCATGCGCACGGGGAGTTCCCTGAAACCGATGTTCGTATCGGTCGGGCATCGCGTCGCGCCCGCGACCGCAGTGAAGATCGTGCGCGGCCTCTGCCGCACTCGCCATCCGGAACCGCTCCGGTTGGCGCACATCCATGCGACGAGAATGAAAGAAGAACAAAGGAAAAAGCGCGTAAGAAGGTTCTCAACTCGCTCCCATCCCCAGGACGGGGAAGGACTCGAAGGGAAGAGAAACGCCTAGCGCTTCTTCTTCTTGCCCTTCTTCTTTTTCGCCAAGGGTTTCCTCCGCATCCTCCGTATGCAGAATCGCGTCTTAAATGTTTCTTCATGGGTATCAGCGGCCATTTTCAGATTTTTATAATTCTCCATGAATGCAACTCGGGTCGCAAACGGCGTCCAGACGAAGGATTAAGCCGCGTCGCAGCGTTCCGGATCGCGTGAAGGTCCTCGTGTTCGGCGCTGGCGCCATCGGGAGCCTTCTTGGTGGACTTCTCTCCATAGAAAACGACGTCACGCTCGTCGGTCGCAAGGCTCATGTGGACGCGATTAACCGCCACGGACTGCGCATCTCGGGCGTCACCACGCGAATCGTATGGCCCACCGCTACGACCGACGTCCCGACGGCGCCGCAGGACGTGATCTTCGTCACGACGAAGACGAGTGACACGACAATCGCCGCCGAAGCACTGCGTGCGTTTTGGCGGCAGAGCGCATTCGTCACGCTGCAGAACGGACTCGGTAACGCGGAGGCGTTGGCGGAGCGCGCGGCGCGCGTGTTGGCGGGAACGACGACGCACGGCGTCACGTTCGTCGTGCCCGGCGAGGTCGTGCACGCGGGCGCGGGCGAGACGACGCTCGGCCCGTTCGCGGGTGCCCCTCGCGCGGACGCGGAGCGAATCGCGGAAGCTTTGACGCGCTCGGGGATTGCCACGCAGGTCGTGGACGACGTTCGTCGGGAGCTGTGGGCGAAAGCGGTCGTGAACGCCGCGATCAACCCGCTCACCGCCGTCCTCCGCCGGCCGAACGGAGACCTCATCGCGCACCCGGACCTGCGCGCGCTCGTTGAACGGCTCGCTCGCGAGGGCGCGTCCGCCGCCCGTGCCGCTGGAATCGATGCCGACCCCGAATCCCTCGCCGCGAAGGCCGTCGAGGTCGCCACGCGGACGGCGGGGAACCGGTCAAGCATGCTCCAGGACGTGGAGCGGGGCCGCCGGACAGAGGTCGAGGCGATCACCGGCGAGCTGCTCCGAACGGCCGCCCGACAGGGCCTCCGGTTGCCCTACAACGAGACGGTATGCGGCCTCGTCCGCGGGCTGGAGAGAGTCCCTGCGGCCCCGCCCTAGGGAGTGCCGGGGCGCGAAGCTATTTAAATAGCACCCCTCCTCCCTTTATATAAGGACGAAGGCATCCGACGTGTCCGCGGGAGGTTGTAATCCGTGGCAAAGATAAAGATTGAGAACGTCGTCGCATCGACCTCGCTCGGCGGGGAGCTGGACCTGCAGGCGATCGCCCTCGCCCTCGGCGGCGCGGAGTACGAGCCGGAGCAGTTCCCGGGGCTGATCTACCGCCTCAAGGAGCCGAAGACCGCCACCCTGCTCTTCCGCAGCGGGAAGGTCGTGTGCACGGGCGCGAAGTCCCTCGAGCACGTGAAGACCGCGATCGACACGGTCGCGAAGCAGATTGAGGCGGCCGGGATCACGATCAAGAAGAACCCGGAGATCGAGGTCCAGAACATCGTCGCGTCGTCGGACCTCGGCACGGAAATCAACCTGAACGCGATCGCGATCTCCCTCGGGCTCGAGAAGGTCGAGTACGAGCCGGAGCAGTTCCCGGGGCTCGTGTACCGGATCGACGAGCCGAAGGTCGTCGTCCTCCTGTTCGGATCTGGCAAGCTCGTCTGCACGGGCGCGCGGAAGCCGTCGGACGTTGAGCGGGCGGTCGAGCGAATCACGCAGGAGCTCAAGGCGGCGGGGCTGCTGCGGTAGTCCTCTCGCGCGGGCTTCGTGGGTGATCGGACGGCGCGGGGAGTCATCTCAGAACAGTTTCGCCTGCTCGTGCCTCACGGAAAGCTGGCCGAGGCCATTGCGTCGCTTGAGGGGGCCCTCAGGTCGTTGAAGAAGACTCCGTATCATGCGGTCCTCGGCACGGATTTCAGGCACCACACGGCCTCGGCATCTGAGTACCTTGCCACGTTCTTCGAGGAAGCTTCCCGAACAATCAAGGTGAAGGCCTTGTACTTCGAGATGAACGGGTTCGAGACTAACCCAGATCGGTGGTTCTTCGACGGCTTCGCATACAAGAGAGCGGGGGACATTTGGGGCCTTGACTGGCTCTCGGCGTGGGACGCGGAGCCCGGGGAGGAATTCGTCCTCACGGGGATGGCATCCGTCCAACAGGCCTTTGCGAAACTCTATCTTGACAAGCGACAGCCGCTGGTGGTTCAGCTCGCAGGAGAGCTAGCTGAACACTTGGTTACTGCCCGTTTCATGGAACTGGTCGCCGCGGCGCACAAGAGCGCAAAGGGGAGATCGAAGGCGCTGCGAGGACTCCCCGTCCTATCGACCGCCCACGAATGGGATGTTGTCCATAGGACGACCTAGCGCGGGGGAGACCGCCAGAGACTTAGCGAATGAGAGGCTTCTCCCGAGAGTGCCCGTCTTCGACAACCACTTCCACCTCGACCCCCGAGGCCTCTACCTCGACGCCGCCAAGATGTTCGCAAAGGCGGGCGGCACGCACCTCATGCTGACCCACCTCCCCTACGATGACATCCCGATCGCGAAGGGCGACGACTACGCGACGGCCTTCGACCGGACCCTCCAGACCGCCCAGCTCGTCCGCGAGAATACGAAGCTGACCGTCTTCGTGGCAGTGGGGCCGTATCCCGTCGACCTCCTCCGGCTCGATGAGAAGCTTGGATTGGCGGCGGCGGTCGCGGCGATGAAGCGGGG
>Ga0209751_10000198_pt1 | contig 64534 bp, 66 predicted proteins | sample RifCSP13_1_FD_184019 | JGI IMG/M metagenome (GOLD analysis project Ga0209751, IMG submission 184019) | Soil microbial communities from Rifle, Colorado - Rifle CSP2_sed 13_1 (SPAdes) (version 2) | ecosystem: Environmental > Terrestrial > Deep subsurface > Rock core/Sediment | place: Rifle...
GGATTCGCTCGTTGCTCCCCTCGACGAGGCGGAACTCCGCCTCCCCGATCGCGTCGACCAGCCTCACGCGGAAGTCGTCGGGGAGGGACATCTCGAAGGCGGACCGGTGGAGCTGCCGCAGGATGTCCTCGCCCGCGAGACCGTACTCGATCAGGAGGTTGTCGAGCGCGTCCCGCGCGCGGAGGAAATCGCCGCCGAGGGAGGTCTCGATCAGCTTCTTCACCTCCTCCGGGCGCGCGGTGCTCGCCGTCTTGTACAGCGTCTCCTCGTCGATATCCGGCGCGACGGAGGCCGCCACCTGCAACGAGTTCACGGCCTTCCGCATGTCGCCCCCCGCGACGTAAATGAGCGCCTTGACCGCCCCCGGGGTGACCTTCAGCTTCTCCTCCTTCGCGATTCGCTCCAAGAACCGCTGGATTGCCTCCGGCTTCAGGGGCCGGAACCGGAAGACGGCCGTGCGGGACTGGATCGGCTCGATGATCCGGCTCGAGTAGTTGCAGCTCAGCACGAAGCGGCTCGTCCGCGTGTACATCTCCATCGTGCGGCGCAACGCCGCCTGCGCGTCCCCCGTCAGGTGGTCGCACTCGTCGAGGAAAATGATGTTGAAGCCGCCCTCCATCGGGGCCATCCGCGCGTACTCCTTGATCTTGTTCCGGACGACGTCGATCCCGCGCTCGTCGCTGCTGTTCAACTCGAAGAAGTGGGACCGCCACGCGTCCCCGAACAGCTCCCGCGCGAGGGCGACCGCGCACGTCGTCTTCCCCGTCCCCGGCGGGCCCGCAAACAGGAGGTGGGGGAGGTTCCCGGACTTCACGTACGCCTTCAACCGCTCGACGATCTCCTCCTGCCCCTCGACCTCGTCGAGGGACTTCGGGCGGTACTTCTCCAACCAGATTTCCTTCATGACTCCCCGCCGAACGCGGCGGCATCCGGGGGGGCCGGGATAAAGGTTTGCGGGAGGGGGGCGCGGTTTCCTTTCGGCCTCCCTCATCCTTGGGCCGGTGTGACCTCGTGTGCCCGTCGTCGGATCATAGTCTACGGTATTCATCGGACGACGGCTCTGAATCCGAAGAATCCCAGGGACTATGACCCAGGTCCACGAGGCTGCCCCCAGAAATGTCGGAAAGCATCTCGCGTCGCCTGACCGGGCGACGTCGCAGCGCGAGGTGGACCATCCAAATCAGGGAGACCACGCCCCCCGCCAGGAATCCGGGTGCGCTCGAGCGCAATCCCTCATCGAGGCCCGTCATGAGCGTGAGCGAGATGCCCGCCGCGAGGAGGAAGGCGGCGAGGAAACCCGCGCTCAAGGGGCCGACGCTCCAAGAGTATCCCGGTCGAGCCCGGGGGGCGAGCGTCGTCGAAGGAATCACGCGCCCATCATCGACATCGACGGCTTAACTCTTGGCGGGGGAGTCCCAAAGACTCCGCGACCGTCATCCCGCGGGCCCCGTTGGATCGAGGGGTCATCCACGCGTCCATCCCCACGGGCCTGATTGCCCTGCTATGGTATCCTCTCCCGGCGCGATGCGGCTCCCGCGCCGCGTGATCCGCCACACGGATGCCGAGCTGCGGAAAGGAGGAGTTCGTGAAGCTCGCCCGGAGGGTGGCGCCGTCGAAGCCCGCCGCCAGTATTGGTAACCGACCCTGACCGCGTTCTCACGCGAATGGCTCCCGGCCCGGCGGGACAAACCTAGTCCACGCCGGGCGGTCGGAAGGAGCGGGTCGGTGCCAGGCTCTAGAGGACGACGAGCGTACCCGTGAGGGTCTCGTGGTCTGGATGACAGTGGTCCAGTGCATCGTCGAACAGGATGGTGCACAGGAACACGTACGTCCCGGGCTTGAGCGCGGTGAACTCGATCGTCGCCTGGGTGCCCTCGGGGTTACCGCTGTTCGCCCTCCCTTGAACGGTCCCGCTCGTCGTAGTCCCGGAGAAGTCGCCGGCACTCGCAACGACTGCAAACGAGTGGTCCCCGCCCCGCGGGTTCTTCACGGTCAGCCTCACGGTATCGCCCGCGTTGATCGTGATCACGTTGGGCGCCCATCGAACGTACTCCCCCACGACCTTTTCCGTGTCCGCCTCGGGCGAGTCGATCTCCACGGCACACTGGCAAGTGCTGTTGTACCCGGTGACCACAAGGCCTTCGTCGATCGTGACTGTGATCGCGAGCGTTCGAGAGGGCACGCCGGGCCTCGCAAACGTCAATCCGAGCGCCGCGATGGACAGCACGAGGGCCACGACCGCTAGGGCAATCGCGAGTCTCGAGCTTCCCTTTCCCGTGGGCTGCGATGATGCTTCCATGACCTTACGCAGACGCTCCGATGGTATAAAGCGACACGACGATTCCCGCAGCTGGCTCCCAGACCTGGGAGTGGCCCCCCATGCTCATCAAGGACCGACGACTCCGGCAGGCATTGTTGGAGGCGCTGGCGGACGAGCAGAGGGCGAGGATCCTCGCGGCGACCGCGGACCGACCCCGGTCGGTGATGGACCTGATCCGGGACGAGGGAATTCCTAGTTCGTCCGCCTATCGATCCGTCCACGAACTCGAGGGGAATGGCCTCCTTGTCGTCGGTCGGACGGTGTTGACCTCCGATGGGAAGACGTACAGCATGTACAAAGCGACGTTCCGGGAGCTCAACGTGGCGTTCCGAGCGGGCGAGATTGTCGTGACGGCCACGCCGAACCTCGACGCGGTCCAGAAAGCCTTCCGCCTCTTCCATTCCTTCACGGAGGAGCTCTGACCGACATGGACCATCTCCTCCTCGCGATCACGAAGACCGCCGTGCTCGTCTCGGGCGTGGCGATCGCGGCCCTTGCGGTCCTCGCGTATCGACAGACGCGGGACCGTTCGATGCTGTATCTGGGCGTGGGCTTCACGTTCTTTGCATTCGGGTCGTTCATCGAGGGGGTGCTGTTCGAGTTGCTCGGCTGGAATCTCATGACCGTGCACGTCGTGGAATCCGGATTCGTGCTGGCGGGCCTGACAACGCTCGCGATCACCCTCCGCCCGAGGAGGGCACAGGGATGAGCGTCTGGGATCTCGCGGGCTTCGTCGCTTTCGCCACCGCCGGCCTCCCGCCCTTGTACTTCGCCCTCACTCTTCGCGTGGTGAACCGGCCTTTCTCCCGGCTCTCGCTCCTCCTCGCAGCCGCGCTGTTCACCCACGGTATCTTTCACCTTCTCCGGGCCCTCGAGGGGGCGCGATCCGGCGTCCTGGCGATCGAAGCGGCTTCGGCAGTCCTCGTTCTCATCTTCGCCCTTGCGTACTGGCCGCTACGGAGGAGGGACTCCCGTGGTCCTTGAGGAAATCCTGGAGGTGATCACCCTCGTCGCTCTGGCCTGTGTCTTGGCCATTTTCGTTTCTCGACTCGCGACGCACAGGCGGGAGAAAGAGGGCCGCGTCCTGGACTTCGGGACCGCCTTCTCGATCTTCATTGCCGGATGGGTGACCACGGAAATCCTGGCCCTCACTCTGCCGAAGGAATGGTCGGTGGCGAGGGACGCCCTCCACCTCGTCGTCGTCCTCGGATTCGCGATCTGGATCAATGTCCGATGGCGCTGGGCCCTTCGCCTCGCCCGAGGAAGCCCATGACCGAGCACTGGATCTTGGTGTCCCTGCGCGTCGGGATTGTCCTCGCGGGTTCCTTGGCGGGCCTCTGGAGCCTCCGCCTCGGTCTTCGGAAAAGGGAGCGGCGCGCGGCATACCTGCTCCTCGCGACGGGATTCGGCATGCTCACGCTTGGGGCGGTTGTGGAGGGCCTCCTGTTCGAACTGGCGAAGTGGGACCTCTCCGACGCCCACGCGGGGGAGGCCATCGTGAGTGTAGCGGGTCTTGCTCTCGTGCTGCTCTCCATCCTCCGCACCGCTTAGGGCCCTTTGCGCCCTGCGGGTAGCGAGGCACGTGGCAACCGGGACCATTCGCGACAACGCCCTCACGGTGAGAACCAAATAGCCTCGCCGCTATCCGCGCCGCCAGAATGGTCCGCGTGATCTGCCTCACCGGCATGCCCGGGTGCGGCAAGGAGGAGTTCGTGAAGGTCGCGCAGGACCGCGGCTTCGCGATCCTCCGGATGGGCGACGTCGTCCGCGAGGAGGCGAAGCGCCGGGGCGTGAAGTTCAGCGACGAGACCGTCGGCGGGATGGCCCACGAGGAGCGCGTGAAGCACGGCTTCGGGGTGTGGGCGAGCCGGACGGTCCCCCACGTGACGGGGGAGACGACCGTGATCGACGGGATCCGCGGCCGGGAGGAGCTCGAGGTGTTCCGGCAGGCGTACGGGAACGAGCTCGTGGTCGTCGCGATCCACGCGTCCCCCCGCACGCGGTTCGCCCGGATCCGGGAGCGCGGACGCGGGGACGACGTCGTCTCCTGGGAGGAGTTCCTCCGACGGGACGACCGGGAGCTCGGCTGGGGCCTCGGCGAGGTGATCGCGACGGCGGACCACATGATCGTGAACGAGGGCGACCTCGAGGGGATGCGGCGGCACTGCCGCCAGATCTTGGACGCGATCGGCGGGTGAGGGGATTGGCGGCGGCGAAGCTCGGCGTTCCTGGGGGACACCTCGCCTACGAGACCGCCGGACACGGCCCTCCCGTCCTGTTCATCCACTCCGTGATCGCGGACCGCCGGATGTGGGACCGGGAGTTCGCCGCCCTCGCCGCAGACCGCCAGGTCGTCCGGTTCGACCTGAGGGGATTTGGCGGGTCCACTCCGGCGTCCGCGCCGTTCTCGTACGTCCGGGACATCGAGGCCCTCGTCTCCCACCTCCGGCTCGAGAGGCCCTGCCTCGTCGGGTCGAGCATGGGCGGCGCGATGGCGATCGACTACGCGCTCGCGAACCCAGAGGGGGTGAGCGGGCTCCTGCTCGCCGCCCCGGGGCTCTCCGGGGGGTTCGACCCGCCGTTCGAGCCGAAGGAGCTGGCGGCGTTCGAGAGCGACGAGAAGAAGTCCACGGAAATCGCCCAGGCCTGGTCCAAGGGAGAGGCCTCGAGGGCGTTCGAACTCCTACGCGACCTCTGGTGTCCCGCGTTGAAGGGCCCGAGCCTGGAGTTGTTCCGGACGATGGTCGAGGAAAACGCGACGGAGGTGTTCGACAGCCGGAGCCAGGGGCAGGCCGAGCGGGCTCCGAAGGCGGCGGCGCGCCTCGGCACGATCCGCGTGCCAACGACCGTCCTGATTGGAGACCGAGACAACCCCGCGTCGGCCGTGTTCGCCCGCCGGATCGCACGGGCCATCCCCGGCGCCCGGCTCGTCGCCGTGCCGGAGGCGGACCACCTGATTAACCTCTCGCGGCCGGACGCCTTCGACGCGGAGCTCCGGTCGGCCCTCCGGGCATCGTCATCCGAGCGACCCTGAATCCACCCAACGGCGGTCACCGCCGGACCCGCGGGACCTTGCCGGAGAGCGCGGATTGCGGCTCCGTCTCCGGGTCGTAGCCCGCGACGGAGAATTCGTCCTCGATCTTCTCCAGGAGCCAGTTCTCGCCCTTTCCCTTTCCGATCCGGGTGAGGAAGATCGCCCACTGTCCGCGGAGCTTCGTGCCGTGCAACACCATCCGGATGGTGCCGTTTTTGAGCGCCGCGGCCGCGTCGGTTTCCGGAGACCCGACGACCCCGTATTCGCCGTGGTCCCACACGATCACCTCGCCCGCGCCGTACTCGCTCTCCGGCAGGGTGCCCTCGAACAGGAGGTAGTCGATCGGATGGTCCGGGACGCGGACCGCGAGGCGCTTGACCGTGGGGTCCTTGCTCGGCCCCTTCGGCACCGCCCAAGAGACGAGGCGGTCGCCGATCTCCAACCTCAGGTCGTAGTGGAGGCTCCGGGCCCAATGCTTCTGGACGCCGAATCGGAGTCGCGTCCCCGGCGGATCAGGCACGTTCTCAGCCTTCTGCCGAATACCGGTCCAACACACGCAGAGCACGGAGCGTGTTCCAGCAGCTCGCCGTCCCCTTCCCACCCTCCATGTCGAAGTGGACCTTGCCGGCGTGGGGAGTGCCAAGCGGCCACCGCCCGTTCTGGTGTTGCTTCCCAGCCACCAACTCGATGGCCTCCGCTGCTCGTTCATCGGGAGCGGCGCCGGCCTTCCGCAAGTAGTCCAGGCCCCACAGGACGTCGTAGTGCCAGCGAGTGGGAAACGCGAACTCCCGCCAGTCGCGAGCGCTCTTCCGGTCGCGATCGATCACCTCTCCGGTGGACAGGGACCGGAATAGCTTCCGTTCCAGCAGATACTCCTCGCCTCGGAGGCGAGCCTCCTTCACTGCGCTCATGGCGCCTTTCGCCTTCTCGTATTCCAGCAGTCCTTCCAGGACGCAGATCGTAGAGTTGAAGGAGGATCGCGTGCTCGGCGGGGCTTCGCAGTTCCAGCCGCCATCACGTAACTGTTCTCCGAGAAGCCGGTCGACGAGCCGGTCGCTTGCCTCGCCGAAGTACGCGCCGCAGGCGAGGACCCTGCCGTTGATGCAGGGTTCAACCTCGCCCTCGAAGAAGGGAGAATGGCTGTGGTACGGCCCCCAGTCGACCTTGTCGCGGACCAAGCGGATCGCCTTCCGGGCCTGAGGGCTCGCCGGGTCCAGCCCCAGCTCCCGCAGCACTATCAGCGTTTCCATGGTGGAGGCCCAGCTCTGAAAGACCCACGGGCCACCCCCCCAGTTCCCATCCGGTCCCTGGAGGCTGAGCAACCGGGCGCCCCAGCCCTCGACGGCGACACGAGACCGCTCGGCGGCGACAACCTCTTTGGGCTCCCCTGTGAGGTCACGCTCGACCTGCCATCGAATCGAAGGGTCCGACTCAAGAAGCCAACGGATGACCGCTTTCTTCGGCCTTGTGACTTCTCGTTTGACCGGTGCCACCTTTCGCACGAGCGCAGAAGCCGCGCCGCGGTATTTCAGCCTAGCGCGAAGGGGCCCGATGCGTGATCCTGCGAGCGCCGAGTCCGCTCGGGAATCGGTGAAACCAAGTACCCCGAGACAATGGGCGGCGTGCGGCGATGTTCCACTGGGTCGAAGCCCGCGCGTTCGCCCATGCGACGGAGGACGAGGAGAAGGTCTTGGCGGCGCTAAAGGCCGTCTTGCCCGGGGAGCCGAAGCGCGAGGCGCTCGAAGGACATTACGGGAACCCTCTAATCTCTCTCGTGGTCCGGGCCGAGAAGACGGCGGACATCCGCGAGTTTTGGCGGCGGTTGGTTGCGGGGCTCGGGCGCGAGGACGTGGGTCGAGAGTTGGAGGAACGCATCGACGAGGACGGCGTCTACCACCTCCGACTCGACAAGCAGCGCGCGTTCCTGGGGGAGATCGCCCGCCCGACCGGGTCCGACGTGATCGACGTTCGCGCGAAAGTGGCGGCGTTCCCGAACAAGCGCGAGAACGCGGTGCGCGTCGTCCGCGAGTTCCTGGAGGCGCTGTAGTGCACCTCACCGCGGAGGAGGAGAAACTCCTCGCAAGCGGCACGCCTGCGGAGCAACTCTCGATGCGGATCCTGACGACCCTCGGCGACGTGTACGGCGCGGACCGCCTCCTCCCGATCGCGAGCGCGCACGTGTCCGGCGTTTCCCTGAAGACGCTCGGCCAGCCGGGGCTCGAGTTTCTCGAGGGGTTCGCCGCCACCGCCAAGGTCCGCGTGCGGACGACCGTGAACCCGATGGGCATGGACCCGGACCGGTGGCGAGAGCTCGGGATTCCGCCGGAGGTCGCCGCCGCGCAGGAACGCATCGCGGACGCGTACCGGGCGATGGGATGCGAGCCGACGTTCTCGTGCACACCATACCTGATTGGAAACCGGCCGAACCGCGGCGAGCACCTCGCGTGGGCAGAGTCCTCCGCGGTCGTGTTCGCGAACGCAGTGATTGGAGCGCGCACGAACCGGGAGGGCGGGCCGTCCGCATTGGCGGCGGCGGTCGCAGGGCGCACCCCGAACTACGGGCTCCACGTGGACGAGAAGCGGCAGGCGACGCACGCGTTCGACGTCCGCGTCCCGATGCGCGGCTACCGGTGGTCCCTCCTCGGCCTCCACATTGGCGGGATCGTGGGCGACGGCGTCCCGTATCTGCGGGGCATCACCGCCACGGAAGCAGACCTGAAGTGGTTCGGGGCCGCGCTCGCCTCGGCGGGCAGCGTCGGGATGTTCCACATCGAAGGCCTCACGCCAGAATGGCGAGACGCGAACGCGGACGACCTCTCGGCAACAAGGATCTCCGAAAACGACCTCCTTGAGACGCGGGACCGGTACACGACGGACGCGGAGCCGGACGCGATCGGACTCGGCTCCCCGCAGCTGTCCGCGGACGAACTCCGCCAAGTGGCGGCGTTGCTGGAGAAGCATCGCCCGCGGCCCCGCGTGTACGTGTTCACGAGCCGCACCGCTCGAGCGGAGGCGGCCGACGCCGCCAAACGGATCGAGGCGCTCGGCCACCTCGTCCTCGTCGACACGTGCCTCGAGGTCGCGCCGATGGAGCGGTGGGCGACGGCGACCGCGACCCCCTCGGGGAAGGGCGCAGTCTACCTGCCGACGCTGTGCGGGCAGAAGGTCGTCCTCGACGATCTCGAGGAACTCCTCCGGAGGTTCGGATGAGGTTCCTGGGGCGGCGAATCGTCGGCGGCACGGCCGAAGGATCCGTCTTGGCGGCGGAGACACCCTTGTCCCTGCTCGGCGGCGTGGACGCGATCACGGGAACGGTCCAAGACCCGGAGAGCCCGATCCGCGGCGAACGCCTCGCGGGCCGGATCTTGGCGGTGCCGCACGCGAAAGGGAGCACGGTCGGGTCCTACGTCCTCTACGGGTTGCGGACGCGGGGATGCGCGCCGCGTGCGATCGTTGCCGCCAGCGCGGACACGATCCTGGCGGTGGGGGCGGTCCTCGCGGACGTGCCGATGGTGGACGGGATCCCCGTGGACCTCCTCCGCACGGGCGACCGCATGGCGGTGGACGCGGGCGCGGGCGTCGTGGCGGCGCCCGACCTCGTGGAGCGCGAAGTCGTCGCGTCGTTTCTCGAGCGGGAGGGTCGGATCCTCGTCGTCCGCCGGAGCGAGAAGGTCGGCTCATTCCGAGGGAAGTGGTCCGGGATCTCCGGCTTCCTCGAGGGGTCCGACCCGGAGGCCCACGCCCGGCGCGAGGTCGAGGAGGAGACGGGAATCACGGACCTGCGGCCGATCGCGCGCGGCCCCGTGGTCCGGTCGCGGGGGACGGACACCGCGGTTTACGCGATTCACCCGTTTCGGTTCGAGGCCCCGAGGGGCGACGTCCGCCTGGACTGGGAGAACGTCGAGTACCGGTGGCTGCCGCCACACGAGCTCGAGAGCCTGGACGCGGTCCCGAAGCTCGTGGCGGCGTACCGCGCGACCCTCACGCCGTGACGACGCCGTCGACTTCCTTCTCGAGCAGGTTCAACTGGTGCGTGTCGAGCGTGGACGGGTTCACGGAGACGACCAACGTCGCCCCGTTGATCGCGACCTGGTCCCGCAGCGCCTGCAGGAGCCGGAGGACGGTGAGGAAGTTGTTGTTCGTGATCAGGTACTCGATCCCATCGAGCAGAACGAATCCCGTCTCCTTCGTGATGAACTGCTCGAGGGCGAGGGACAGCTTCTCGAGGTCCTTCGGGCGCACGCTGTCCTCCTTCCCGACGTTGCTGAGCCACAGGATTGGCACGTTCGCCGGAATCCCGAACTTCTCCCGGACCTTCTGCGGGTAGACGCGGGTGACGCAGAACCCCCTCTGCCCGCGGCGGAGTGCGTCGAGGAAGAGCGCGTACGCCTGCTGCGGCTTCTCCTCCTTCACGAGGTACGTCGAGGACGCCGCGGGCTGCAGGGCGGGCGACGGGAGCGCCTCGCCCATAGGGGTCTCCGCGTGCGCGACGACGGGCGCGGGTTCGGGCGCGGCGGGGACAGGAGCGGGCGCCGGGCCCTCGCCGCCAAAGCCGCAGTGAGGACACGTGTACGTGCCCTTCGGGATCGGCGACCCGCACGAGGGGCACGGGAGCGTCCCCGCGGGCATCTCCCCGCACCGCCAGCACCGGACCTCGCCCGCCTTTCCCGGGGCGCCGCACACCGCGCACGGCGGGACCTCGGCGGCCTCCGCCTTCCTCTCCAGGAACTCGCGGATCCGCCGCACGTCCGGCTCCTCGAGTCCCTCGATCTGCATCAGCTCGTCCCGGCTCGCGTCCCGGAGGGCGGCGAGCGTCTTGTACCCGGAGTCGAACAGCGCGATCGCCTTCCGCTGCGTGATCCCGGGAATCTGGCTGAACGCCTCGAGCGCTTCCCGCATGTGCAGGGGGGTGATCCCGATCAGGAGCGTCGCCCCGTCGACGTTCGGCCACTCCACGATGTACTCGTCGTCCACCTCGCCCGTGCCGACCGTGAGGGTCCGCGCCCGCGTCTCCTGCGAGATGTACTCCCGCCACGGCTCGAGCACCCCCACGAGGCTCTCCGGCACCTGGACCGTCGCGCGGACGAAGTCCTCCACCGCGAGGTCGATGTCCTTCCGCATCTGCTGCACCCGGCGGACGACCTCGCGGGCCATCCCCTCCGCCCGTACCTCGTCGGAGACGCGGAGGTCGACGAACAGCTCCCCGTACGGGGTCTCGACGCGGACGACGCCCTGCGGGAGGCGTCGCTCGATCCGGACCATGTTCGGCAGGATCTTGATGATCTGCCCCTCGATCCCCATCCGGTATTCCCCGCGGACGTCGAGCTCTTGCTGGACCTCCGCCGCGGGGCGCATCTCCAGGATCGTCGCGATCTTCGACCACCAGGCCTTGTACGCCTTCCCGATCGCCTGCGGGTCCGGGAGGAGCCGGAGCTCCATCTCCGCGTACGGCGCGTCCGCGGCGCTGACGTGGAACGCCTTCACGTTCGCCATCTCGACGAAGACGTGCTGGAGATGCCGGAGCGCGGTCGACGCCTCCTCGGTCGGCCCGCGCAGGGTGACGGAGCGCACGGGCCACCGGAGCTTCACGTTCTCCTTCTGCCGTACCTTCGCGACGATGTCCACGAGGTCCCGGACCGTGTTCATCGCTTTCTCGAGGTTCGCGTTCAGGAAGTCCTCGCGCGCCTTCGGCCAGTCCGCCATGTGCACGGTCAGGAGCCGCCCGTCGAGGTTCTGGTAGATTTCCTCCGCGATGTGCGGGCAGAATGGAGCGAGGAGAGCCGTGGCGGTCAGCAGCGCCTCGTGCAGGACCTTGTACGCGGCCAGTTTCCCGCGATCGTCCCCCTCTTTCCATGTCCGGTCCCGTACCATCTTCACGTACCACCGGGACAGGTCCTCAACGACGAATTCCTCAAGGGCACGGACGGCGCGGTGCATCTCGTACACCTCCAGGGCCGCCGTGACCGTCTCCTTCAGCCGCTCCGCGCGGGACATGAGCCACCGGTCCTCGGGGGTGAGGCTCTTCACCAGGTCGTCGAGGGCGTGCGCCTCGGGGTCGAACTTGTCCATCGCCATGTAGGTCGCCGCGAACTTGTACACGTTGTAGAGGATGTTCAGCATCCGTCCCGCGTTCTTCGCGTCCTCCCAGGAGAACGTGATGTCCTCCCACGGCGCGTTCGCACGGAGGAGGTAGAGGCGGAAGGCATCGACCCCGTGCTTCCCCACGACCTCGAAGGGCTCGATGTAGTTCCCGAGGTGGCGGTGCATCTGCCGGCCGTCGGGTCCGTTGACCCATCCGTGGAGGAGGACGGATTCGTACGGTGCGCGGTCGAAGGCGATCACGCCCGCCCACATCTGGGAGTTGAACCACCCGCGGGTCTGGTCGTTCCCCTCGACGATGAAGTCGACGGGCCACCAGCGCTTGAAGGCCTCCTTGTTTCGCGGGTAATCGAGTTGGGCCCACGACGCGACGCCGGAGTCAAACCACACGTCGAGGACGTCCTTCACGCGGCGCTTCGTGCCGCCGCACTTTGCGCACCGGAACGTGACCGCGTCGATCCACGGGCGGTGGAGGTCCATCCCCTCCTTGTAGTTCTGGCCTGCCTTCAGATCATCCGCGGAGCCTACGACGCGGAGCTCGCCGCAGTCCTCGCAGATCCACAGGGGGAGGGGGGTCCCCCAATACCGTTGACGGGAGATCGTCCAGTCCCGGAGGTTCTGCGTCCATTCCCATTGGCGCGCGGAGCCGGCCCAGTCCGGCGTCCAGTGCACCCGCTTGATCTCCTCGAGCATCTTCGGCTTCAGCGTCTCCACGCGGAGGAACCACTGCTCCGTGACCCGGAAGAGGATCGGCGTGCGGCACCGCCAGCAATGACCGTACCGGTGGGCGATCTGTCCCCGGTGGAACAGCGCGCCCGCCTCCGCGAGGTCCCGGAGGATCTCCTCGTTCGCGTCCCGGACGTGCGTCCCGGCGTACGCGCCCCCGTCCGCGGTGTACACGCCGCGCTCGTCGACGGGTGAGAACGGCGGGAGCCCGTTTGCCTGCCCGAGTTCGAAGTCCTCCGGCCCGTGTCCCGGCGCGGTGTGGACGAGGCCCGTGTACTCGTTCGTGACCGCGGGGGACGGGAGCACGGTGTGCGCCTTCCCGCCGACCTGCGCGTGATACGGGACCTTGGCGGCGAGCGGATACTCGTAGGCCCACCCGACGAGCTCCGAGCCGACGATCAGGTCCGCGATCCGCCCGGCGACGTTCGCCTCGTCGAGGATCCGCGCGGCGGTCTCCTCGAGCATCCACAGGTGCTCGCCGCCGACCTCGACCTTCGCGTACTTGAAGTCCGGATGGACCGCGACCGCCATGTTCGCGGGGAGCGTCCACGGCGTCGTCGTCCAGATCAGGAGGGACTCTCCGGGGCGGTCCTTGAGGGGGAACTTCACGTAGATCGATGGGTCCGTCTCGTCGCTGTACTCGACCTCCGCCTCCGCGAGCGCGGTCTCGCACCGCGTGCACCATTGGAGCGAACGGACGTTCTTCGTGAGAAGGCCCTGCTCGTGGGCCCGCTTCATCGTCCACCACGCGGCCTCGATGAACGGGTTCTTGATCGTCATGTACGGGTTGTCCCAGTCCATCCACACGCCGAGGTCGCGGAACTGCTCCGTCATCTTCCCGAGGAGGTCGAGGGAGAACTCCCGGCACGTCGCGACGAACTTCTCGATCCCGAGCTCCTCGATCTCCCGCTTGTTCGTGATGCCCAAGCTCCGCTCCACCTGGACCTCGATCGGGAGGCCGTGCATGTCGTAGCCCGGCTGGTCCCGCACACTGTATCCGGACATCCGCCGCCATCGGACGAGGGCGTCTTTGATCGTCTTGTTCAACGCGGTCCCAAGGTGGATGTTGCCCGTCGTGTACGGGGGCCCGTCCACGAAGTAGAAGTCCTTTCCGCGCTCGCGGTACTTCCGCGTCTTCTCATACGCCTTCGTCCGTCGCCAGAACTCCTGAACCCGTTTCTCGAGTTCGGACGGAACGTAGTCCTTCGTCGCCTGCTTTATCATCGCACTCCCCTCCGCGGGGACCGGGCTTCTTTCGTCGCCCTCGGTGCGGCGCTTCGATGGAGGGGTCCCTATTAAAAGGTGATGCGGCGGTTCGTCGCGGCGGGAACAGGGAGGGCCGGGACCGAGATTTGAACTCGGGTCAAGGGATCCACAGTCCCCTAGGATGAACCAGGCTACCCCATCCCGGCCACCGACGCGTCCGTAGCGACCCCCTCTATACAAAGATATCTGGGAGACCGTCGAGCGATGGATCCGGTTCGGAAGGTTTATGGCGGGGCCATCCTTCGTAACGGTCGTGAAGCGCGATTTCCTCAGCGTGCTCGACGCGGAGAAGGACTTCGTCGCGATCGTCGAGTTGGCGGCGAACCTCAAGAACCGCTCGCGGGCGGGGGAGCTGTACGAGCCGCTGCGGAACAAGAACCTCGCGATGCTGTTCGAGAAGGCGTCCACGCGGACCCGCGTCAGCTTCGAGGTCGCGATGGCGCAGCTCGGGGGCCACGCCCTGTACATGAACCCGCAGGACCTCCAGCTCGGCCGCGGCGAGACGATCGCGGACACCGCGCGGGTGCTGAACCGCTACGTCGACGCAATCGTGTACCGCGCGTATCGGCACGAGGACGTCGCGGAGCTCGCGAAGTGGACGACGGTCCCCGTGATCAACGGCCTCGATGACGTGGAGCATCCGTGCCAGGCGCTCGCGGACCTGTTCACGGTCCAGGAGCACAAGGGCGACCTGAAAGGCCTTCGGCTCGCGTACGTCGGGGACGGGAACAACGTGTGCCACTCCCTCCTCCTCGCGTGCGCCGTCGTCGGCATGGACGTGGCGGTCGGGTGCCCGGACAAGTTCCGCCCGAGCGCGGCGATCGTGAAGCAGGCGAAGGAGGTCGCCGCCAAGACGGGCGCGAAGGTGTCGATCCTGCCGGACCCCGTCGACGCGGTCAAGGGGGCCGACGTCGTGTACACGGACGTGTGGGTCTCCATGGGCATGGAGAAGGAGAAGGCGGAGCGGGAGCGGATCTTCCTCCCGTATCAGCTGAACCAGCAGCTCCTGAACAAGGCGAAGGAGGACGCGATCGCGATGCACTGCCTCCCCGCGCACCGCGGGCTCGAGATCACGGACGAGGTCATCGACGGGCCGAAGAGCGTCGTGTGGGACCAGGCGGAGAACCGCCTCCACGCCCAGAAGGCCCTGCTCGTGACGCTCCTGGGCGCCGCCTAGGTCGAATCCTTTTTGGCGGTGGCCCCGATGCCGGGCCGTGCCGCCGACCCCCCTCCACGCCGCCATCCCGTTGCTTCCGTACGTGCGGTGGCCGCGCGCGTTCTCCTTCTGGGCCCTCACGATCGGCGCGATGGTGAACGACCTCGAGGTCGTCCCGTTGTGGATCCTCGTCGGGGACATTTACCAGTCGCGGGGGCTGATGCACTCCGTCTTGGGCGTCCTCACCCTCAACGCCGTGATCACGGCGGTGGCGACCCTGTACTTCGTCCCCCCCGCGATGCGCTGGTTCGACCGCCGCTGGCGGGAGCCCCGCGTCTTCCGCTTTGCCGGCCAGGACCTCCATCGGGACCCGAGGGACTTGCCGACCGTGTACGCCTCCGCGGCGCTCGGCGGCCTCACGCACATCCTCGTCGACATCCCGACCCACGCCTACAACCCCGTGTGGTGGCCGTGGCAGACCGTGTCACTCAAGATCGTGCCCTATGCGGACGAGCTGTGGTGGGACATTGTCGCGGGCATCCCCGTGCTCCTGCTGTTCGGGTGGCTCATGTACGCGTACTGGCGGCGGTGACGTTACTCGACGCCGAAGAAGGAACGGAGGATCGGGTGCATCTCCATCATCTGCTCGCGCCCGATCGCCTCGTACATCTGGATCATGATGCCGACCGCGAGGAGGACGCCGGTGCCGCTCGCCTGCCCGACGGTCCCGATCAGGTCCGCGCCGGCGGCGACGAGGCCGACCGTCGCGCCGCCGATCACGGTCACGACGGGGATGTACCGTCCGAGGACGCGCCGGAGCACCCGCGGATCCCTCCGGAAGCCGGGGATCTGCATCCCGCTCCGTTCGATCTGCTTCGCGACTGCGTCCGGCCCCATGTTCGTCGTCTCGATCCAGAACTTCGAGAATAGGATGGAGCCGCCGATGAAGAGGACCATGTAGAAGAAGATCCGAAAGACAAGCTGCGCATGGCTGTGCCCGGAGAGGGCGGTGTCGTAGCCGGGCGCGACGAGGGGCATGAGCCACGTGCCGGGGCCATTGAAGGACTGCGTGTACCACGCGAGGCCTCCGATCGGGGTCGACGCGCTCTGACCGAGGTTCGGGTCAATCTGGTCGGGGCTCGGGTACGCCCCGATCAGCCAGTTCTGGCCGACGAGGGGCCACTCCGGGTGCTGCCAGAACAGGAGGGAGAACATGCTCACGTTCGCGAGGACCGCAGCGACGAGGATCACGGGGATGTTCGACGCGTAGATGAGGCGGATCGGGTACCGGCCGCGGGCGCCGCGCGCTTGCCCGTGCGCGAGGGGGAGCTCAATCCGGGTCGACTCCAGGTACGCGACGATGAAGAAGATGATGATCGTGCCCACGAGGGCGACCACGGGGTTCGGCTGCTGGATGAGGATTCGTTCCAGGCCCCCGCCGGCAATCTGGTTCGCGGGCATCACGCTCAGGAGGTAGAACGTCTTCGGGATCGTCCCTGCGGGCGGATTGTTGATGCTCACCGCCTGGCGGGGGTCGACCGCCTCCCAGTTGAACGTGCCCGTGAAGATCTGCTGGGCGACGCCGGCGGCGATGAACAGGGAGATCCCGCTCCCGATCCCCCACTTGCTCACGACCTCGTCCATCAGGAAGACGAGGTACGACCCCGCGACGAGCTGGAGGACGAGGATCGTGAGGGCGAGGTCGCGCCCGTGGCCCGCCCACACTCCCGTCATGTTGTTCACGAACACGGTGGACGGCGTCAGGAAGCCGAAGACCTGCGGGACCGACTCGACGACGATCATGATCACGACGATGAGCTTCTGCGTCCCCTGGTAGACGGACTTGTCCTCGTCCTTCGATAGGTCGAGCTTGATGATCTTCGCGCCCGCGAACAGCTGCATGATGATCGAGCCCGTGACGATCGGACCGATCCCGAGGTGCATGAGCGAGCCCTGCTGGCCCGCGAGGATCGCGCGGAGGGAGGAGAAGAAGTCCACGACCGTCGAGCGGTCGAGGCCGTACAGCCACACGTTCGTCAGGGCGAAGTAGAGGAGGAGGATGAAGACGACCCACATGATCTTCGTCCGGAAGTGGACGTGGCCCTCCGGTTTGCGGACCGCGGGCATGCGGTCCGTGATTGGCTTCAGCTTGTACAGCAGGCTCTGCTTTTCCTCCGCCATCTCACTCCGCCGGCTCCGTCGTCGTCACCGCTCCGCCCGCCGCCTGGACCTTCGCCTTCGCGGACTCCGTCGCGACCGCCACCGTGATCCGGAGGGCCCGCGTCGCCCTCCCCCCGCCGAGCAGCTTGTGGAACCCCGCCTTTCCCAGGTCCACGTCGAACGCGTCCCCGCTCTGGGCGGCGAACCCCTTCTCCACGAAGGCGTCGAGGCGGGCCTCGACATCCGCGACGTTGATGCTGAAGGTTTCCCCCAATCCATCGTGGTGGCGGACGAACCCGTGCGCGCCGAAGTGGTCCGGGTCGAACTTCAGCATCCACACGAACTTGTGCTTGTGGAGCCCCGCGTTCCCCGTGCCACCGCGGTCCCCGTGCCCGCGCCCGTGCTTCTTCCCCCGCCCGTGGGTCCGGGAGCCCCGGAACTTCCGCGTCCGGCTCACCATTCAGGATCCCTCCGGTCCGAGCATCCGCTGCAGGAGTGCGTTAATCTCCGCGCCCCGGTAGCCGAGCGCGCCGCCCGCGCGGAATCCCTGTTTGATCCCCTCGAGGCCGCCGCGCGGCGGGTGGAGGCGGATCACGGGCTTCAGCCCCTTCACGTCCGAGAGGGTCGCTTGGTCGGTGGCGAGCGCCTTCGCGAACGAGTTCACACTCGGGAACTTCGAGTTCGCCTTCACGTACGCGTCGTCGATCGGCCGGTCTCCCGGGAGGCGTGCGCGCTTCACGAGGAGCTGCGCGGCGACGGTCGGGTCGACCTCGCCCCACGTCACGTAGTCCTTCGCCCGCTGGAGCATCCCCTCGACCGTGGGTGTCTTCGGCAGGAGGACGCAGTGGTTCGTCCGGCGGAGGCGGAGGTAGTTCAGCGTGTCCCGGATCTCGCCGTTCAGGTCCACGTGACCGCGGATCCGGACGACCGCAAACGTCATGCCCCGCCCTCCTTCGGGGCCTCGTCCGGCGGCGGGGGCGTCTCGCCCTCCGGCGCCCCCCCGTGGACGTGCACCTTCTCGGGGCCCGTGTGGATCCTCAGGCGGGCCGTCTGGTCCTCGCTCACCTTCGTGAGGGCGGTCCGCTGGAGGGCGTCGAACGTCGCGAGCGCGTAGTTCACGGTCGTCTTCGTGTGTCCCTGCGTGAAGCCCCATGCGTCCCGGATCCCCGCGAGGCGGAGGATCGACTTCGCGATCTCCCCCACCGCGAGGCCCACGCCCTGGGGCGCCGGCTTCAGGGTCACCCGGACGGAGCCGCTCTGCCCGATGACCCGGAGGGGGAGCGTGTGGGCGCGGAAGCAGCCGCACTCCCACGACCCACACCCGCGCTTGACCTGGATGATGTTCAGCTTCGCGGCGTCGATCGCCCGGCGGATCGCGGGCCCGACCTCCGTCCCGCGGGCCCGGCCGAGGCCGACGAACCCGTCCGAGTTGCCGACGACGACCGTGATCGCGAAGTTCACCCGGCGGCCCGAGTCCGTCATCCGCTGGACCATGTTCACGTCGAGGACCTCGTCCTCGAGGTCCGGGAGGAGGATGTCGACGATCTCCGGTTCCCGGAGCGGCAGGTTCGTCGCGAGGGCGTCCCCGAGGGTCGCGAGGTCCCCCTTGAGGACCATCCTCCCGAGCGCGGTCTTCGGGACCCACTCCCCGACGTTCCGTTCCCGCTCCATCAGGCCGCCTCCACCTTCGCGCGCACGGACGCGATCTCCTTCGCCCTCTCCTCGCCGAGGTGTTCTCCGCGCAATCGCGCGTCGGACGGGAACACGTCCTCCCCGTGCGGGAGCTCGACGCCCGCGTCGACGAGCCCCTTCGCGGCGGCGAACAGGCGGCCGCCCTTCACCGGCTGCTGAAGCCCGAGGTCAAGGACCACCTTGGGGACGCCGGCGGCCTTCGCGCGTCGGCCCGCGAGGAGGCCCACCAGGTACGCCGCGGGGACATTGCCGGCCCCACCGGTCCAGCCGAGCTCGCGGAGCTCCGTGCCGACCGCGGACACGAGCACGCGGTCCCCGCCCTCCCCGTATGAGACGATCTGGACCTGCGTCTGGTTCAAAGACTTCCGCACGACCGCGCGGGCGAGCCCCGAGCGGAGGAGGCGGAGCCGCCGCCGGTAGTCCGTCCGGCCCTGGCGTCGCCGCCGGAACGGAACGCGCCCGCGGGCACCCTGCGCCATCTCACACCCCCTTCAGGAGCCCCGCCGCCCGGAGCTGTTGCTCCAAGTGGACGCGCCCCTTGAACATGCCGCCCTTCGCCTGGCGGTAGTATGCGCGATACGTCCGCGCGTCGATCTTGCCGGTGTCCCGGAGCTCGCGGAGGAGCGTGCGCAGGGACCGGATCGTGCGCATCCACCGCGCCTTTCGCGGGTCCCGCGCGTTCGCGGCCCCTTTCCGGCTGCCGGGGCCGCGCTGCCGCCCCTTCCCCCGCTGCTTCCGGTGGTGCCGCGTCCGGGCCCGGGACTGTCCCCGCACGGGGATGCGGCGGATCGTGCCGTTGTGGATGGCGATGCGGATGTCCGCGCGCGTGATCGCGTCCTCGAGGGACTCCGTGTCGTTCGGGTCGATCCAGACGCGGTTCGCCCCGCACTTCAGAATTTCCGCCGCCATCCGGCGTTGGTTCTTCAGGTTCATTCCTCTCCCCTCCGGTTGAGCACGCGGATCCCCTTCTCGTCCGCGGCGGCCTGGATCTCCGTCCGCCGCCGGGTGCCGACCGTGCCCGCGATGCGGACCGCCTCCACGCCCGGGTCGATCGCGTCCAGCTCCTTGACCGTGTGGATGAGGACCTCCCGGAACCCGGACGGGTGGAATCCTCGCACGGCCTTCGGGCCCCGGTATCCGATGGAGACGACGTTCGGGCGGTACCCGAGGTGGCGGCGGAGCTTCGAGTGCTGTCCCTGCGGCTTCCGCCACACTTCGCCGAGGCGCGCGTCGCGGAACCATTCCTGCCGCACGAAGCGGGGGCGCCGGCTCGCGATCTCCCGGCGGATCGCCAGGAGCTGCTTGGTGGCGGGGTCGAGCTTGGGCTTCGCCCGGGCCACGTGCTCCCCCGCCTTGGCCTCCGCCTCTTCCTCCGCCTCTTCCTCTTCCTCGCTGACTTCCTCGGCCTTCTCCTCCGGTTCCGGGGCCGCCTCGACCTCGGCCGGCACCTCGGCGGGCTTCTGAAGGGCCGCGAGGAGGCGCCCGCGCAGCTCGTCGACCTTGCCCTCGGCGTTCAGGCCGAATTCCTCGCACCACGCGACGAGTTCCGCCTTGCGGGCCTTCCGCACCTGCGCGGGGGTCGGACGCTCCGCCATCAGGCCACCTCCCCTTTGGAGACGATGTAGATTCCGTCCTGGAACACGCGAGGGTCGAACCCCTTGATCTTCGTCGCCCGCTCGATGTTCGCCGCCGTCTGGCTCACGGCCTCGAGGTCCGGGCCTTCGAGGACGACCTGGTCCCCCTCGACGGTGACCTTCGTGTCCCCAAGGATCGCGGCGGTCCGCGGGTGCCGCTCCCCGAGGAAGTTCTCGATCACGAACTGCGCCCCTTTCACGCTCGCCTTCATCGGGAAGTGGGAGTACACGATCTTCATCCGGTACCGCCAGCCCTTCGTCACGCCCTCGATCATGTTCCGGATGTGCGCCGCGTAGGTCCCCGCGATCGCCTTCTCCTTCCGCTTGGGGAACTCGCACGAGATCGCGACCTCGCCGCCCTCCACCGCCAACCGGACGCGCGGGTGCCACAGGCGGCGGGAGAGCGCGACCTTGCCCGCGCTGATGCGGACCGTCGCGTCCTCGACGGTGACCGCGACCCCGTCCGGGATCTTCACGCGTTCTTCCAAGCGTCCCGTCATCGGCATGGTTTCCCTCAGAACACGTATGCGAGCAGCTTCCCGCCAACGCCGAGCTCCTTCGCCCGCGCGTGGCCGACGACGCCCGCCGTCGTCGTGAGGATGAGGACCCCGAAGTCCTGTGCCGGAAGGTACCGGGCCTCCCACTTGTCCAGCTCCGTCCGCTTGACGCTGAACCGCGGCTTGATCACGCCGCACTCGTTGATTGTGCCCTTCAGGAGCACGCGGAAGATCCCGCCGCGCCCGTCCTCGACGCGGTCGTACGGGCCGATGTACCCGGACTCCTGCATCACCGCCAACACGTGGCCGACGAGCTTCGACGCCGGCCGGAGGTGGCACTCTCCCTTCCCGGCGAGCTCCGCGTTGCGGATTGTGGCGAGCGCATCGTTGAGGGGATCAAGGAGCATCAGCACACCTCAGGAGTACTTCCGGAAGCCCATGTCGAAGGCGACCTCGCGGAAGCATTGGCGGCACACGTGCAGCCCGTAGCGGCGGACGATCCCGCGCTTCCGGCCGCACCGAACGCACCCCTTCTTCCGTCCGTACGACTTCGTCGGTTTCATTCGACGACCTCCACCGCGAAGGCCTGCTTTGCGTACTCGAGCGCCTCCGTCTTCGTGACGCGGTGGCGGCGCGGGATCGACGTCCGCGCGACGCGCCGCTCCTTCACCCGGTGCCCGGGCCGGACGAGGGAGACGCTCACGTCCATCCCGAAGACGCCGATTTCCGGATCGTACTTCATGCCCTCGAAGTCCGTGTGGTCCGCGATTCCGAAGGAGAAGTTCCCCTGCGCGTCGAAGACGTAGTCCGGGAGGCGGTTGTCCCGTGCGGCCAGCGCGCGGCGGAGGAATTCCGATGCCTTCTCCCCCCGCAGGGTCACCTTCGCGCCGATCGGCATGTTCCTCCGCACGGCCCACTCCCGGACGGACTGGTGCGCAAGGGTCTGCAGCGGCTTCTGGCGGGTGACCATCTGGAGGACCTTCTGCGCCTTCGAGAGCTTCTCGCCCGCCTCGCCGACGCCGATGTTCACGACGACCTTCCCGATTCGGACGTCCCGCATCCCCATCGTCACACCGCCTGCCCCTCGAGCACCCGGATGTCCGGCGTCTCCGTGCCGACGACGAACACGTAGTCGACGATCGTCGAAAATCCTTCCTTGAAGTGGACGAGGTTCGCGCGGGGGTTCCGCGTCTTCTCCACGCGATCCACGTGGACGAGCTCCCCCGCGTGCTGACCGCCCGTGAGGAGCGCGATGTGGCCCGCGCTGAGTGGGAGGTGTCCCAGGATCTTCTGTCCAGGGACCCCGACCTTCAGGGTCGTCCCCGTCGCGTACTCGTGCTTCGGGAGGAGGATCGTCCGCCCGTCGTGGAGGCGGAGCTGCGCCTTCCCACCCCGCACCGTCCCGCGGTCCTGGACGCGGCATAGCTTCCACGCCGCCTCCCCCGCGTCGATCGGGACGAGGGCGAGCTTCCCGCGGACGTCGATCAACACACGGTAGTTCGCCTTCGTGGGCGCCAGGGTGACGACGTCCATCAGGCCCACGGGGAACTTCGGGTCCGTGATCACGCGGCCGTCCACGAGGACGTTCCGCGAGAAGATGACCCGCTCGGCCTCCCGCGCGATGTCCGCCACGCGGAGGGTTTCCCGGAGCACGTTCGCGAGGGGCAGGGCGGCCTCTGCAGGGTGGGGCCCGGGCCGCGGCTTGTACGCCCACACGAACTCCTTTCGCGCGAGCTTCCAGGTCCGGGGCGCGGGGAGCCGCTTCAGGTGCTTCTTCATCTCCGTGCCCCCTCGAACCGCTTCAGACGAAGCGGGTCCGACTCGTCGAGCTTGACGATCACGATGTTGGACGGGTGGATCGGCTTCGCGACCTGCGTCCCGTCGGATTTCGCATGGGTGATCCCCTCGATCGTGATCCGCTGGTCCCGGTAGCCGACGCTCGCGACCTTCCCCTCCTTCCCCGCGTCGTCGCCGCGCATGATCTTCACGATGTCCCCCTTCCGGACGGGGACCGCGCGCGGGAGCTTCCTCTTCTTCTCCGTGAGGTACTCCTCGCTCAGGTGCGCGGACATGAGGCGGCGCCTCCGGTGCCACGGCGCGTTGAACTGCGCCTTCCGCTGCTTCCGGGGCTGTGTCGTCTTCATGGTATCACACGATGATGCTCGCCGTCGCCGCGATCCGGGGCCACCGCTCCGCCGCCTCCCGCGCGACGGGCCCCTTGATGTCCGACCCCTTGACCTCGCCCTCGGGCGTCACGAGGACGCACGCGTTGTCCTCGAAGTGGACCATCACGCCGTCCGCGCGGCGGAACGGGCGGCGCTGGCGGACGATCACCGCGTTCACGAGCTGGCGGCGCATCTCCGGCGTCCCCTTCTTCACGGTCACGAGGAGGAGGTCTGCGATCCCCGCGGACGAATACCTCCGGTGGGTGCCGTGGTACTTCGGGACCTCGACGATCTCCACGATCTTCGCGCCCGTGTTGTCGATGCACTCGAGGCGCGCGCCCTTCGGCAGCCCGCGGGTCTGGCGGCCCGGGAGGCCCTTCACGCCGCCGCCCCCTTGTTGCTCACCGCGACGAACGTGACCGTCTTCGCGATCGGGCGGCATTCCATGAGGAGGACGCGGTCGCCCGCCTTCAGGTCCAGGCACGGAGGGTTGTGGACACGGAATCGTTTCGTCCGCTTCTCGTACCGCTCGAACTTTCGGATGAACCGCAGGTGCTCCCGTTCGACGAGCGCGGTCCGCTGCATCCGCGTGGAGACGACGACTCCCTCGAAGGACTGCCCGCGGACGGGGAGGGTCCCGTGGAACGGGCAGTGGCGGTCGTCGCACGCCTTGCCCGGCTTCGGCACGTCGATCCCGATGTCCCGCGCGCCCTTCGGTTCCTTCGCCATCGCCTACCTCGCCCTCTTGATCCGGTCCTCCGGTCGGAACAGCAGGTCGTCGCCCTCGACCCGCGCCCCGCCGGGGACCTCGAATGTGAACGTCGTCCCGTGCTTCGGGACCGTCTTCTCGCCCCGCGGCGTCTCCACGAGGAGCGTGTTCCGTGTCTCGTCCCGCACGACGCCGCGGAGCCCGACGAGGGTCGGGTCCGTCGCCGCGCTGACGACGACCGGGAGGCCGATCAGTTCGTGCTTGCGGAGGTTCATGCCGACGCCCCTCCCTTCTTCTTTCGCGCCTTCGGGGCCGGCTTCGGGACCGGCTTCGGCGCGGGCTTCGCCCGTCGCTCCTCGGAGACCACGGTCAGGATCCGCGCGACGTTTTTCCGGAGGGCACGGATCTGGCCCGGGCTGTGGGGCGCGCCGCCCATCGCCGCCACCCCGCGCTCGTGGAGAAGCTCGTCCCGCAGCTCCTTGAGCTTCGCGTCCCGGGCCGCCGCCGTCATCTCCCGGATCTCCTTCATCCGCAGGAGCGCCATCTAGGAATCCTCCTCCGGGTCCACGGGCGGCTCGTCCTTCGGTTCCTCCGGAGGCGCGACCTCGACGCCCGCGTCCGCACCGATCTCGCGGAGCTTCTGGATCTCCTTCTTGAGCTTCTTCGCGGCGACCTTCCCCGTGGGGACGGCCTCCTCGACCTTCTCCTCGACGGGGAGCGCCGGGGGCGGTGGCGCCGCGGGGACGATCGGTGCGCCCGCCGCCCGGATCGTGATCTCGTCCGGAAGCCGCGCCAGCGGATCCGTGATCTCGACGGTCACGCCGATAACCCCCGGCTTGAGACGCGCCCCGGCGAACCCGCGGCGCATCCACTGGTTCCTCGGCTCTCCGCAGTACTTGATGTGGCCGGCCTTGAACTTCACCGTGCGGTGCCGCTGCCCCGTGAGCTTCCCCGCGATCACGATCAGGCAGCCCTTCGCGCCGGACTCCATGATCCGCCGGAGGGTCGAGTGGCCCGCGCGCCGGAAGTGCCAGCCCCGCTCGAGCGCGTTCGCGAGCTTCTCCGCCATGATCTGCGCGTTCAGCGCCGGGTGGTCGACCTCCTGGACCTCGATCTGCGGGTTGTCGAAGTTGAAGTCCCGCGCGACCGCCTCCGTGAGACCTTTGATCGCCCCGCCCTTCCGCCCGATCACGAGCCCGGGTCGTTCCGCGATGAGGGTCACCCGTGTCCCCATCGGGGTCCGCTGGATGTCGAGGCCGCCAAACCCCGCGCGCTTCGTCTCCTCCATCAGGAACTCCCGGAGAAGGACGCGTCGCAGGTTCTCCGCCACGATCTTGCGCTCGGAGGTCATCACTCCACCTCCTCGAGGACGATCTCGAGATGGACGGTCTCCTGGTTCCACGGCGAGGACCGGCCGTGGGCGCGGGGCATGTAGCCCTTCGTCGTCGGCCCCTTGTGCGCCGCCACGACCTTGACCCGCATGCCGTCGACGTCGAGGCCCTTGTACTCCGCGTTCTCCTCCGCGCTCTGGAGGACCTTCAGGAAGTGGCGGGCGACCTTGACGGGGTACCGCGCGGGCCCCAGCCCCCGCTTGTGGGCGACCATCATCTTGTGTCGCTTCATCGGGACCGCCTGCTCAAGCCGCATCACCCGCTCGAGATACTCCTTCGCGTCCTCGACGGTCTTCCCCCGGAGGGCGCGGCTCAGTTCGACCGCCTTCTTCGGGCTGATCGGCAGCTCGCGACCGACGGCACGGGCCGTCGTCTCGTCGTCGAGGTCGTGTGCGGAATACCCGATCTTCGACATCTTCCTCACTTCAGCGGCATGAACTTGGACGACCGCGTCGCACCGACGCCGGGCCCGGAGTGCTTGACCTCTCTGCGGGTCATGGCGAACTCCCCAAGGTAGTGGCCGATCATCTCCGGCTTGACGTCCACGGTCACGAACTCCTTCCCGTTGTGGACGGCGACCTTCTTCCCCACGAACCACGGGAGGATGGGGAGGTCGCGGGCGTGCGTCCGCAGCGCCTCCTCGCCCCCGTCGGTCTTCAGCTTCTCGAGGAGCGCGGCCCGCTCGTCGTCGATCCCGCGCTGGTACGTCCGTCGCGCCCGAGCGGGGAGGAGTTGGAGTACGTCCTCGAGCGGCATCGCGCGGAGCTCGTCCATCGTGAACCCGCGGTACGTGAACTCCTTCTTCCGGCGGACCTCGGTTCCCGCCGCCCTCTTCCTCAGCCGGCGCCGCGCCGCCTTCGCGCTCCCGGTCCTCTCCTGGGGCATCTACTTCTTCCTCCGTTTCCGCTTCGGGGAGAGCCGCCCAACCTTCCGGCCGGGAGGGGCCCCCGCGGACACGGTGCTCGGCCGCCCGACGTGTTGATGGGCGCCGCCGCCGTGCGGGTGGTCCACGGGGTTCTTCGCGACGCCCCGAACGACGATCGCGGACTTCGCCTTGCTCCGGTAGGCGTTCACGTGTTTCCCCGCCTTGTAGAACGGCTTCTCCCCCCGCCCGGCACCCGCGACCACGCCGATCGTGCCGCGACACCGCGCGTCCAGCTCCTTGAATTGCCCGGACGGGAGGCGGAGGACCGTGCGCGCGCCCTGGCTCACGACGACCGCCGAGGTGCCCGCCGCGCGGACAAGACGGCCGCCGTCTCCCGGCGTCAGTTCGACGTTGTAGACGAGGGTCCCTTCGGGCAGGTTCCCGATCGACACGATCGTGCCCCTTTCGATCCGTGGGACGCCGACCGCGATGGTCTGCCCCACGTGGAGCCCGTCCGACGCGATCATGAGGAATTCCTGGTCTTGGAACTCCACGCGCGCGACGGGCGCGGACCGCCCGGGCGCGTGGCGAATCTCGATGACCGTGCCCTCGCCCGTCCCCTTCGGGATCGTGGGGACGCCGATGTGGCGGTGGCTCGGCGAGCGGTACGTCGGGGACGTCCCGCGCCCGCGGCGCTGTGTGGGCAGGTTCTTCCCCATCTAGAACACCCCGATCCGCATCCCGATCTCCTCCGCGGAGAACTCCGGCTTCAGTTTGATGATCGCGTGCTTCCCGTCCTTCCGGATGAACGTGTACACCTTCTCGACCTTGACCTCGAACTGCTTCTCGAACGCCTCCTTGATCTGTGGCTTCGTCGCGTTCCGCCGGACGACGAACTCGATCCGGTTGCCGTCCTTCGAGTCCTGGGCGGGCGTGCCGCTCATCAAGTTCAGGGTCTTCTCCGTCACGTAGGGATGGAGCAGGATGTCTTGGGGGTTCACGCCGCCCACCCCCGGAGCGCCTCGAGCGCGCCCGCGCTGAAGATCGTCAGCCGACCGGGGTCTCCGCCGGGCGCAAGGACCTCCGCGTTCAGGCCCGCGGGGGTCACGATCTCCACGCCGGGAAGATTCCCGAACCCCTGCCGCGCCTTGGCGGCGTCGCGGACGACGAGGAGCGGACCCCGGGGCCGGCGGTAGCGCCGACCGCGCATCTTCCCGCGGCCGGCGCGGACGTGGGTCCCGTCCTTCGCCCGGACGACGTCGTCGTACACTCCGAGCTTCTCGAGGAGGTCGACGGCCTCGGAAACCGTCTCGATCTCCTCGACCGCATCTTGGACGACGAGGGGGACGGTGACCTTCGGCGCGAACCGGTGGCCCCGGGCCGCGACGAGGTGGGGATCGTGCGCCGCCGCGAGCGCCGAGGCTCGCGCGATTCGCCGCTCCTTCCGGTTGATCTTCTTTGCCCAGATCCGAGAGACCTCCGGCGGGAACGCCTGGCGACCGCCGACCGTGCCGGGGGCCTGCGCGCCCTTCATCGTGCCGCGGATCCGCGGGACGCGGGAGGCCCCCTGCCCCTTCCCCGCCCATCGGACGGAATGCCGCATCCCCGCGCGGGGCGCGGCGCCGTACGGTTGGCGGCGGTTCGCGGCGAACGCGGTGACCGCCCGCCGGATCAGGTCCGTGCGCACCTCCGCGGCGAACACGGGCGGGAGCTCCACGGTCCCGGCGACCTTCCCCGACACCTCGTACAGATGGACCTGCAGGGGCCCGAGGTCGGGGGCGGGCGCCTTCCGGGCCTTCTTCGCCCCCGGTGTCGCCGCCTTCTTCGCCATCTCACGCCCCCTGCTTGGAGTCCTTCGACACGTACTCGAGGTCCGGCGCCTTCTCGAGCTTTACGTAGACCTGGGACCGCGCGGCGTCCCGGAGCCGGACGAGGCGCTTCGTCGGACCGGGGATCGAGCCGTGCACGATCACGTACGGGTTCCGGATCCGCCCGTAGTGGAGGAATCCCCCGTTCGGCGTGACCTCCTCCCCGTCCTCCCCGACCTTCAGGAGGCGCTTGTTGTACTCCGTCCGCTGGTGGTACCCCATCTGCCCGGCCTGGGGCACGGTCGGACGCACGTACCCGGGCTGGAATGAGCCGAGGGTGCCGATGTTCCGCCGGTGCTTGCTGTTCTTGTGGCTCAGGAGCTTGACGCCCCACCGCGTGTGGTGGCCGACGAACCCTTTGCCCTTCGTGACCGCCGCCACGTCGACCATCGCGCCGGCCCTCGCGAAGTCCGTGACCCGCACCTCCTTCCCGAGGATCGACTTGCCGTATTCGATTCGCTGCTCAATCGTCCCGCCGCCAATCCGCGTTTCCATGAGCTCCGGCGCCTTCTTCGGGACGCCCGTCACGAGACCCGGTTGCGTGTGCGTGAGCGCACGAACGTCCTCGATGTTCGTGAGATCGATTGCCTTCCACGCCTCCTCCGGGTTCGCCTTCTTCGGGAGCGGAAGGCGGCCCGCGAGGTCCGCGTCCACGTTCGCGGCCCACACCTCGCCGATCGACTGAAGGCCCTCGTACGTCCGCGTGTACAACCGGATTGCGGCGATCTTCATCGGCGGGCACTCGATCACGGTGACGGGGACCTGGACTTCTTGCCCCGCGGTCGTGCTCGTCGGCCGGTAGTCGACGACGAACGCGTGGGTCATCCCCGCCTTGTATCCGGCGAACCCCTGGAGCTTCGGCCCCTCCGGTATGTCGGGCCAGGAGGCGAAGTGCGGGACTTCGCGCTCTGCCCGCTTCCGGGGCGAGAACGCCATGGAGCCGTGTCGGGGTCGTCCTTCCTTTGGCATCGTCCGTCCCTCGAGGGAACCCCCTCTGCACGGGGGTGCTCGAAGGGCCTCCGTCCTTGCGCGCGACCGTGACGCCGCCGACGACCCCAGAAGATTGGGGCCGCGTTGTGGGACGCACGAGGCGTATCCCGGAGCGTCTGGTCGGACGCGAAGGGCTCCCAAAAGGAGAGCGCTATATGTAGTTTGCGCACGCGCGCGCGACGGATGCGGACCGCCGGGGCGATCAGCGCATCAGCAGGGCGGGGCTCCGCTTCGGCTCGGCGGTCGGGGGCGGGAGACTCACGTCGACGGTGAGGAGCCTCTGCGCCTCCCGTTCCTCGAGGTCCTCGAGCGAAACCCACCGCTGAAGCCGCCGGTCCCAGTAGCCTTCGCACATGGCCGACCCCCGGAATCCCGCCGGGCGGCTTAGAGGTTTGGGAAACCGAAGGGCTTTTATGGAAGTTCTCCTCTAGCCACCGGGGGACTCACATGATGCAGGGACAGCCGATCATTATTCTGAAGGAAGGGACCGCTCGGGACCGGGGGAAGGGAGCGCAGTACAACAACATCGCGGCCGCGCGCGCGGTCGCGGACGCCGTGCGCTCCACGCTCGGGCCCCGGGGCATGGACAAGATGCTCGTCGACTCCCTCGGGGACGTCACGATCACGAACGATGGGGTGACGATCCTGAAGGAGATCGAGGTCGAGCACCCCGCCGCGAAGATGATCGTCGAGGTCGCGAAGACGCAGGACCAGGAGGCCGGCGACGGCACGACGACCGCCGTAATCCTGGCGGGGGAGCTGCTGAAGGAAGCCGAGGCGCTCCTCGAGGCGAACGTCCACCCGACGACGCTCGCGCGCGGCTACCAGCTGGCGGCCGCGAAGGCGGTGGAGATTCTGCGGGAGATCGCGTTCGAGGTGAAGCCCGCGGACAAGGAGACCCTCAGGCAGATCGCCGCGACCGCGATGGGCGGCCGGACGATCGGGGACGCGAAGGAGCACCTCGCGGACCTCGCCGTGCGCGCGATCCTGGCGGTGACGGACGAGATCGGGGGCGCGCGGGTCGCGGACGTCGACTTCGTGAAGGTCGAGAAGAAACACGGGCACGCGATCACGGACTCGGAGCTCGTGGACGGCGTCGTGCTCGACAAGGAGCGGGTCCACCCGCGGATGCCCGACCGGGTCGAGGACGCGCGGATCGCCCTGATCAACCGCGCCCTCGAGGTGAAGAAGACGGAGGTCAGCGAGGAAATCCGGATCCGCGACCCCGCGAAGCTGAACGCGTTCCTCCAGGAGGAGGAGCGAACGTTGAAGGGGTACGTGGACACGATCAAGAAGGCGGGGGCAAACGTCGTCGTCTGCCAGAAGGGGATCGACGACCTGACCCAGCACTACCTCGCGAAGGAGGGGATCTACGCGGTCCGCCGCGCGAAGGAGAGCGACATGGAGGCCCTGTCCCGCGCGACGGGCGGGCGGATCGTGAGCGCGCTCGAGGACCTGTCCGCGAAGGACCTGGGACGGGCGAAGGTCGTCGAAGAGCGGAAGATTGGGGACGACGACATGACGTTCGTCACGGGCTGCAAGAACCCGAAGGCGGTCTCGCTCGTGATCCGCGGGGGCACGGAGCACGTCGTCGAGGAGGTCGAGCGGATCGTCCACGACGCCCTCCGCGTCGTCGCGGCAGTGGTCGAGGACGGGACCGCGCTCGCGGGCGGCGGGAGCGCGGACATCGAGGTCTCCCTCCGGTTGAAGGACTTCGCGGCGAGCCAGGGCGGGCGCGAGCAGCTCGCGATCGAGGCGTTCGCGAAGGCGCTCGAGGTCGTGCCCTGGACCCTCGCGGAGAACGCGGGGCTCAACATGATCGACATCCTGATCGAGCTGAAGGCCGCGCACGAGTCGAAGAAGGGCGCGACGATCGGCATCGACGTGTTCCGCGGGAAGCCGCAGGACATGCGGAGGGCCGCGGTGATTGAGCCGCTGCGGGTGAAGAAGCAGGCGTACGAGTCCGCGACGGACGTCGCGACGATGATCCTCCGGATCGACGACGTGATCGCCTCGCGGCGGACGGAAGCGCCGAAGGGCGGCGAGGGTGGCGGCCACGAGCACGGCGGCGGCATGCCCGGCATGGGGGGAATGGGCGGCATGGGCGGGATGGGCGGCTTCGGCTAGGCCTCCACGAGGACGGCGCCGAACTTCCCCCGGGACACCTCCGTCCCGAAGCGGGTGACCTTCACGAAGCAGTCCAGGAGCCGCAAGGTCGAGCCCATCCGGATGCGTCCCTTCTCGACGAGCGCGACGTCCGCGTCCCACAGGGTGAGGCGGCAGCGGCCCGTCTCGTCGGAGACGTCGAGGTTCACGACGCGTCCCGGGCTCCCGTCCTGGCGACTGAATTCCCGCGCGGGCCCGACGGCGTCCACGCGGACCCGCAGGGTGACTTCCATCCCCTCGCGGAGCTCCCGCACGGTGTGAAAGTTCACGGCGCCCCGCCCGAGGTCGTCGAGGACGAGGCGCGCGGCCGCGTCCTCGTCGAGGAGGTCGCCCCACTCCGCCGCCTTTCGGTGGACGCGGGCCTCGAAGTCCTCCCGGGACACGAGGTCCTTTGCCCGTTCGTACAGTGCCGCCCGCATCGCCGCCAAAACGCGGCCGGCCGATAAAACGCTACTTGAGGCGGATCGTCTCGAGGTTCATCGGGGCCCGCGTCTCCATCCCGAACTTCTTGTACAGGGAGGACGCGAGGTCCGAGCACTTGTACTCCTCGCCGTGGCCGACGATCACCCGCTCCGGGCGGGGCTCCATCGTCCCCACGTACGAGAGGAGCTGGAGGCGGTCGCAGTGCCCACTGAAGCCGTCGATCGTCTCGACGTCCATCTTCACCTGGAGGACGAGCGGGTTCCCGCGGTCGTGGACGGTCACCTCCCGCGCCCCCTTCTGCACCCGGCGTCCGAAGGAATTCTCGGACTGGAAGCCGACGAAGAGGAGGGCGTGGAGGGGGTTGTCCGCCCAGTGCTTGAAGTACTCGATCACGGGCCCGCCGGACATCATGCCCGACGTCGCGAGGACGATGCACGGCTCGGGATCGTCGACGATGTTCGCGCGCATGTCGCTCGTCTCCACGCGCTTGAAGACGGGGGACAGGAACGGGTTCTCGCCGTTCTGGAAGATCTGCGTGCGGAGCTGGGAGTTCAGGTACTCCGGGTACGCGGTGTGGATCGCGGTCGCCTCCCAGATCATGCCGTCGAGGTAGATCGGCACCTCCGGGATCTTTCCGTTCCGGATCATGTCCTCGAGGACGAGCATGACCTCCTGGGACCGGCCGACCGCGAACACGGGGATCAGGACCTTCCCGCCGCGGCGGAGGACGCGGTCCACGTGCTCGCGGAGCTGCGTGCTCGCCTCGTGGCGGCTTGGTTGGATGTCGTGGAACCCGCCGTACGTCGCCTCCATGATCAGGGTCTCGATGCGGGGGAACTTGTTCACGGCCGGGTTGAACAGCCACGTCTTCTCGAACTTGATGTCCCCCGTGATCGCGATGTTGTACAGCCCGTCCCCGATGTGGAAGTGGCACACGGAGGAGCCGAGGATGTGGCCCGCGTTCTGGAGGGTGAGGCGCACGTCCGGGGCGATGTCCGTCGTCTCCCCGTACCGCAGGGGGATCGTGTTCAGCACCGCCTGGCGGACGTTCGCGGAGTCGAACGGCGACTTGCGCGCCTCCCCGTACGCGACCTTGATGAAGTCGAGCTGGAGGAGCGCCGCCAGGTCCCGCGTGGGCGCCGTGCAGTACACGGGCCCGTTGTACCCGTACTTGAACAGGGCGGGGATGAGGCCGCAGTGGTCGAGATGGGCGTGCGTGATCACGACCGCGTCGATCGAGTCGAGGGGCAGGACTTCCCCCGCGCTCAGGTACGGGGATCCGTTCTCCTCGGAGATCAGGACCCCGCAGTCCACGAGGACCTTCGACTCCCGCGTGCTGATCAGGGTCGCGGACCGGCCCACCTGGCGGTAGCCGCCGAGGCTCGTGACGCGGACCCACGTCTCCCCGCTCGCGAGCTCGCGGTTCAGCCGCCGGCCGACCGTGCGGAGGAACGACTGGCGCTCCTCGCGGACGGACCGCAGGTACTGGCGGATCTCCTCGACGGTCTTCGAGGGGATTGGCGGCGTGCGCACGACCTTCGGCGCCCACCCGATCTTCCGCTTCAGCTCGTTCAGCACGGACCCGTGCCGGCCGATCACGAGGCCCGGGGAGAGCGCCTCGATTGTGACCTCCCCGCTCTCCGTCTCGAAGTAGATCGTCGTGATCTGCGCGTCCGCGGGGATGATCTCCTTGATGATCCGCTCCGCCTCGTCCTGCGGCGCGAGGAGGGAGGGGTCCGGACGGATCGTGACCCGCTTCCGGAGGTTCTGCGCGAGCTGCCGGACGAGGTCGTTGTTCTCCGCGAAGACCTCCATGTTCTTCGTGTAGATCACGACGGTCGGGCCTTCGAACTCAATGTCCGTGATCTCCACGGACCCCGGAACGACTTTCCGGACGATGTCTCGCGCGGAACTCAGGATATCGTCTAGTCCCATTTCGACTACCGTGCGCTGTGCTGGGTGACCGTGAGTGGGGACGGCTACGGAATCTTCATCGCCGCCTTGCGGCGCTCGATCTCCTTCTCGTCCACGTCCTTGTAACCCTCGCGGGTGATGATTGCGACGTCGATCCCCTCGCCGGAGGCCGCATCCCGCCGCATCGCGGCGCTCACCGCGCGGACCGCGAGGTCCACGCCGGCCTTCACGTCCGTCTCATCGGACCAGTGATCCTCGAGGATCCCGTACACGTAGGGGCTTCCGGAGCCCGTGCTCACGTACTTGTCCTCCAGGCTGCCGCCGGCCATGTCGAGCGAGAACACGTGGTTCCCCTTGTTGTCCACGCCGCCAATCACAAGCTGGACCCAGTACGGGAAGTACCGCCGGCCCGAGAGGATGTTCGCGGTGAGGGTGGCCGCGGCCTCCACGGACATCGGCAGGGACCGCTTGAGCTTGTACAGCTCCGCCTCCGCGGTGATGTACCGGGCGAGGAGCTGGAGGTCACCGACGAGCCCCGCGGTCGTGAGCCCGAGGTTGTCGTCGATCTTGTACACCTTCCGGGTCCGCTTGTGGGCGATCATCGTGCCCGCGGTCGCCCGGCGGTCCGCCGCGAGGACGACGCCGTCCTTGCAGGCGAGACCCAAGGTCGTCGTTCCGGTCTCAACCTGACGTGGTTCCATGGACATGCCTTCGTTGGAAACGGCGGGAAAAACCCGACGGCGTCCCGAACCGGGGCGTCGTATTTAAGCGTTGGGGCGTGGCTCGCGCGCGCCTACACTTTATCCACGCCGCCGACCGCCTTCCGCTGCGCCTCGATCCGCTCCTCGTACGCCTTCAGCCGCTTCTCGTACTCCGCCGCGGCGAGCCGGCTCCCCTTCTCCGTGACGGTCAGGATGAACTTGTTCGGCCCCGTCCACTCGATCGCGACGAACCCATCCGCCTCTAGGCGGCGGACCGCTTCCTCGAGGTCCTCGTACCGCGCGCCGCGGATTTCCCGGAAGAAGTCCTCCCGCGTCGCCCCGATCAGGCCACGCTTCGCCGTGAGGCTGAGGACTCTCCAGTCTAGGTCTTCCATGGGGGGACGGGGATGCTATCCTGTGCCCCGGGAAAAGCTTTGCCTAGTGGTTCTTGCGGACGAAAGCCTCGAGCGTCTCGATCGTGCGCTCGAACACCTCGTCGATCAGCCCGGAGCCGTACACTTGGACGCACTTCCCCTTCTCCGTGTAGTAGCGGATCAGGGGCATCGTCTGCTCTTCATACACTTCGATTCGCTTCCGGACCGTCTCTTCCCGGTCGTCCTCCCGGACGATCAGCTTCCCGCCACACCGGTCGCAGAACCCGGGTTTCTTGGGCGCGTTCATCAGGAGGTGGTAGACCGTCTCGCAGTCCTCGCACACCCGGCGGCCCGTCGATCGCTTGATCAGGTCCTCGGGATCGAGGAACAAGAGGAGCGCGGCGTCGACCTTCGCCATCTTGTCGAGGGCCTCGGCCTGCTCCCGCGTCCGTGGGAAGCCGTCAAGGATGAAGCCCCTCTTCGCGTCCCGCTGGGCGAGCCGCTTCCGAACCATCTCGATCACGAGGTCGTCGGGGACGAGCTTCCCCGCGCGGATGGACTTCTCCGCCTTCTTCCCGAGGTCGGACTTGTCCGCGACGTGGCGGCGGAGGATGTCGCCCGTGGAGATGTGCGGGACGCCGAAGTGCTCCGCGAGGCGCACGGCCTGTGTGCCCTTCCCCGCGCCGGGCGGCCCGAAGAGGACGAGCTTCATGGACTTGGTAACGGGAGGCCGCCTTTTATGTCTAATGTTCTAGAACAGATCATCGTCGACCGTCCGCGCGGCCCCGCCGACCGTGCAGCGCATCGCCTCGAGCCCGAGGGCCCGAATCCGGGACTCGACCTCGTCCACTTTCTCCGGGAACGTGTTTACGTACACGGTCGCCCCCGTGTCGATCGAGAAGAACGCGGGCACGCCCTCCTCCCGCATCCGCTTCACCGCCAGGATGACCTTGATTGTCTCCGGCCGCCACAGGAGCATCTCGCTCGTCCCCGTCATCGTGATCCCGTGGAGCATCATCGTGTCCCGCTCCGCGAGCAGCATCACCGTCCCCAGGTCCCCCTCGCGGATCGCGAGCTCCATCTGCGCGAGCATCTTCGGCATCTCCGCGAGGCGGGCCTGGAAGAACGGCGAGGACGGGGCCTCGCGGTGCGCGGACTCCGTCTCCTTGTACGCGGGGACGAGGGCGATGACGATCCCCATCGGAACGTCGTCGCGGATCTGGAACGCGTAGGAGTCCTCGTCGGACGCGCCCGTCTTCCATCGGGCGAAGCCCCCGGCGACGGCACGCGCCGCAGACCCCGCCCCCCGCCGAGCGATCCGGGACACCGCCGTGACCTCGAGGGGCAGGCCAGCGGCCGCGCACGCGGCCCAGGCGAGGGCGGCGAACCCGGACGCGCTCGCGCCCAATCCGACGTTCGAGGGGAAGTCGTTCGTGGACGCCATCCGGAAGTTCGCCCGCAGTTTGGCGCGGACGCGCACGACGTCGACGACCGCCAGGATCCGTTCCATCTCGTGCCCGCGGATGTTCCGACCGTTGATCGTCGCGACGTCCTCCGGGAAGTCGCCGAACTCGATCGTCGTCCGCGTCGTCAGCGGGGCGGTGCACACGGAAATCGAGTCGTGGAACGGGAGCCGGAGCCGCTCGTCGACGAGGCCGTGGTACTTGATCAGCCCCTGGATCGGATGCGCGACCGCAGAGGCCTTCGCGTCACCACCCCGCGATCCGGTCGGGCAACTCCCGCCACGCGTGGATGACGGCGTCCGCCCGGGAACCGTCCGCATCCTTCCACTTCCCCGTGTCGTACCAGACCGCGCGCATCCCCACGGCCTTCGCCCCCCCGACGTCCGCGTCGACGTCGTCCCCGACGTGCACGGCTTCCTCCGGCCGCACGCGGAGCGCCGCCAACGTGCGCTCGAAGATCGGCCGGGCGGGCTTCCGGACGCGCGCCTCGTCGGAGAACGTCCGCTCGTCGAAGAGCCCGCTCAGCCCGACTCGGTCCTGCACGAGCCGGAGGAAGTGGCCCCACGTGCGGCCCGTGTTCGAGATCAAGGCGATCTTCAACCCCCGCGCGCGCAGGCTGCGGAGCGCGTCCGCCGCCCCCTCGTGGATTGCCGGGACGCGAGCGAGGAGCGGGGACCCGATCGGCTCCCGCAGGTCCGCGACGAGGCTCCGGTCCGCGAGGCCGTCGAACCCGGCGCTGTGCAGGAGGTCGAGGAGCTGCTGATCCCCCGACCAGTCCACGTTCCGCCGCCATTCCCGGATCAGGTGGTCCGTCCACAGATCGTACGCGAGGTCGAGCCGCTCGAGGGTGCACGAGATCCCGCGCGCCGCGAGCACGTCGCGCACGCCCTCGATCCGCATCCGCTTCGCGTACGCCTCCCAGTCCCCGCCGTGGGGCTCCGCGAGCGTGTGCCACCAGTCCACCGTCACCGCGCGGATCATGGTCCCTCAGATGTCGAAGATCACCTGCGCCACGCCCTTGTCCGGGTCGATCTCCATCGCATGATACGTGACCGCCTTCACGTTCAACTTCAGGTTGTGGCGGTCGCGGTCGATCCTCTCGCCCCGCACGCGCGCGTCCACCGCGAACTCGCGGACGTTCGCGTCGAACTCGCACAGGAGGACCTTCTGCGTCTCGTGGATGTAGAGCAACTCGGAGAGGAAGTCGAGCAGGAGGGACTTCAGGTCCTTGGCGGCGACCTTCACCGCGTATTCCCCGACGGGCGTCACCGTCTCGAGGTCCGTGATCAGGCTGAACATCCCCGCGGCGGCGTTCGCGAAGAGCTCGTCGAGGGTCGTCCCGTACGCCCGGATGCCGACGTCCGCCGTGTGGTCGAGCTCCTCGAACCGGTTCACGGTCGGCCTTAGCCGCCGACGGTAGATGAACGTTCCCTCAGATGCCGCGGTCCTTCCCGGGCCACACGAACTTGTGGACCTGGAGCTGGAGGCGCACTTCAAGTCCGTCTTCGAGGATCCACGCCGCCAATTCTGCCGGTTCGAGTCCCCGGGCCACTCGGTGGGCCGGCGTCACGGGGGAGAAGAGGACGGTTCCCGCGGGAACCTGGTGCGTCTCAAGGATCCCTCGGGCGAACTCGTAGTCCGTGCGGTCGAGGATCACGAACTTCACTTCGTCCTCCGCGTGGAGGTGCGGCAGGTTCTCGAACGCGAGCTTCGCCGTCATCCCCGAACCGGGGCACTTCACGTCCATGATGTACCGGAGGGACCCCTTCACGCGATGCTCGGGAAGCGCACGGCCGAGCGGCTCGATTGGGACCTCGCCGTCCGTCTCCACGGAGTGGATAAAGTGGTCCGGGAGCCCGCGGATCGCCTCTGCGATTGACCGCCACTGGAGGAGCGGCTCGCCGCCCGTCCAACACACGTGCCGCGCTCCGGGCCCGGCCCGTCCCCGCGCGAGGTCCCGCACGCGCGCGACGACGTCGGCGACGGCGTGCTCGACGAACTCCCCGCCCTCGACCGCGTGCATCGAGTCGCACCAAGCGCACCGCAGGTTGCACGTGTAGAGGCGCACGAACACGGTCGGATACCCGACGAGGGAGCTCTCGCCCTGCACGGTCTTGTAGATCTCCGAAACACGGAGCCGACCCAACGGGGGCTCCGGAGACGACGCCATTCGGACCGCAACATCGGTCCCGGGCTTATCCGTTTGGCGGTGCCTCGTACGGGAGCGGATCTTTGATCCCGGCCTCGCGGAAGCCCTTCAGGCGGAGCAGGCAGGAGTCGCACACCCCACACGCCTTCGCGCGGCCCTGGTAGCAGGACCACGTGAGCTCGAACGGGACGCCGAGCTTCGCGCCCGTGCGCACGATGTCCGCCTTCGTCATGTGGATCAGGGGGGTGTGGATGCGGATCGGGTGCCCCTCGACGCCGCGCTTCGTTCCCAGGCGCGCGACCTCGCGGAAGGCGGCGTAGAACTCGGGCCGGCAGTCCGGATACCCGGAATAGTCGATCGCGTTGGCCGCGATGTAGATCTCCTCAGCGTCCAGGGACTCGGCGTACCCGAGGGCCAGACCGAGCAGGATCGTGTTCCGTGCCGGTACGTACGTGGCCGGGATTCCCCGCGAGATGTCCTCGATCGCGCGCCTCTCCGGGACGGCGACGCGATCGTCCGTCAGCGCGGAACCGCCAAACTGGGTCAAGTCGATCTTCACGATCTTGTGGTCCTTCACCCCGAAATGCTTCGCGATCCGTCTGGCGGCGTTCAGTTCCTTGTGGTGCCGTTGGCGGTAGTTGACGGAGAGCGCGTATGCCTCGCGCCCCTTCGACACCGCGATCCCCAGGACCGTGCTGGAATCGAGCCCCCCGGAGAGCAGGATGACGGCCTTCGCCGCGGCCACGCCCCGCGAACGGCGGCACGGGTTAAAGGATTGCGAGTCGGAGGCTACGCCGTCGGGGTCCGGATCACGTCATCGAGGAACGGCTCCACATCCACGAGGCGCTCGGCGTCGCCGTCCCAGTCCGGAAGCCTCGTATCGTTCCGCTTCTCAAACCGGGCGAGCCCGTTGCGAATCGCCGTCACATACGCGGCGTTCAGCGGGCCCGTCGCGACGACCACAAGGGTCGCCCACGTCCCTCGAACGATGCGGACCCGAAGGTGGGCGAGTTCCATCTCCTCGAGGGCGCCGCCGCCCGTCTCCCGGAACGTGTCTTTCACGAACGACTGGACTGCGCTGAACATGCCCGCCACGATGTCCCGGTCCATCGTCCGGCTCGCGCTCGGGGAACCATGGGCGATCAGGAGGCCGCCCTCCGACATCAGGAACGCCTCCTCAATCCTCGTCCCGGTCGGGCTTGCGAACCCGAGCTCCTCCTCGAGCTTGCGGGCCGCCGCCGCCATCTCGAGCTTCAGCAGCCCGGTATTCGTGTCGGGCCGGACGACCGCGATGAAGGTGGCCTGGCCGCCGCCGAGCTTGTACACGACGACTTTCGCATCCTCGCCCTCGATGACCACCGCCCTCGGGGCCCGGAAGTGGAGGTGATCGAACACGGTCTTCGAGGACCGGGAGGTCAGGGTCGCCATCGCCGCGACGGCGACGACGTCGAACGGCTCGCGGAACCCATTCGCGATCGGGAGCCCCTCGCGGTCTGCGATCGCAGACCCGCGGACCCCGGCGACGCCCCGTTCGAACGTTTCCAGAATCTCGACGAGCCGGGCCTCCTTCGTCCAGCCTTTCGAGGGTCCCCGATGTACCCCGAGGTCCTCTTTAGGAGACATTGCGGCTTCGCAGAAAGAATCCTCGACCTTCATAGCCTTGTTGACACAATGTTCGGACTTGAGAATCTCGGTCCCGAGACCGGTAACGGGCCATCACGCCCGGATCTCGTCGAACGAGTACTCCGTCCCTGCGCGCTCTCCCAGGACGATCTCGAGTTCGCGCGGCGTCAAGATCGGACACTTGTACCGGAGGTAGTCCTCGATCGCGACTCGCGGACACGCGGTCGAGACCCACACGTCAACATGGTACCCCTCGAGGAGCTCGGGCGCCACGAGGTCCATGTAGAAGACGTGGGCCGAGCGCCCCTTCGCCTCGATCCTCGCCTTCAAGTCGGCCGCGAGCGCGCTCCGGTCCTGCCCAATCTTCTTCGAGACGATGATGCCGAACGTCCGGGCGTCCTGCGACCGTGCGATTGCGCCCCAGCGCTGCCGGAGGACGCGGTCCTTCACCTCGTCGAGGGTCCGCGCCTCGCCCGTGCTCGGGTCCGCGATGACCACAGGCTTGTCGACGATGATCGCGACGCCGAGGGGATGGAAGTCGCCCGTCCCGACGTACAAGTACGAATCGACGCGGTCCGTGATGTTCGTGGCGGTGAAGTAGTCGCACCCGAGGACCTGCGCGGCGTACGCGACGCGCCGGTCCGGCTCGCTCACGACGGGCTCGAAGCCCTTTCCGCGCAGGTAGCCCTCGATGTGCGGGACCCATTCGCGGTGTTGCGTCGTCGTGAGGATGCCAACGCGCGGCTTCAGGAGGGGAAGGGCGGCGTCGAGGAAGGCCCACGATTCCGGGAGGGGCGTCGGCATGTCGTAGAAGAACACGTTCCGGTACCGCAGGTGCGGCATCGGGGCGTGGGCGACGTGGACGATCAGGTCGACGGGCATGTCCGGCACGTCGCAGGCGCCGAAGGAGGGGTCCGCGGCGATCAGGCACGTGACGGCGGCGCGTTCTTCAATCTCCGACGCCAGTTCGACGGCTCGCGGGCGGAGGCCGACGGGGAACTGCAGGCCGACGGTCTTCGCGCCGCGGCGTTGGATTGCCTCGAGGAGTCGGTCCAACTCGGGGGACATGTGCCTCAGGTCGAAGGCCCGGCGCCGCATAAGACCCTTGCGCGCCGCGGGAGAGGCGAAGTCCTCCCCCGGCCCGCCTCCGATGAGAGCTCTCCCAGCCAAGAAGGCGATTACTTCGGCCGCTCGACCTTCAGATGCCACGGGCTCGGGAGCTTCGCCCCCGCCTTTCGCATCGCCTCGCGCGCGTGGTCGACGTTCGCCTCCGTCGTGTAGATCGTGAACACCTTCGTCCCGGGCTCAACCCGGGCGGCCGTGCCGACGGGCGATCCGAACGCGGCGCGCATCCCGCTCGAGATCCGGTCCGCCCCCGCACCGACCGCAATCTTGTGCTCCCGGAGGACCTGGTGCGGGTACAGCCGCAGTTGGAGCCGGTAGGCGTTCCCCGCCATCTTCGCGATGTGGCGGTTCCCGCTGATGCGCGCGGCCTCGAGCGCCTGATTGCGCATCAGGCACGGCTCGTCCGCGATCAGGTGGATCGCGACGGGGAACTTCGTCCGCAGGTCCCCGATCTCGAACTGGGAGATCCGCGAGCCGGGGATGCCGCCCATGTACTCCTTGCGGGCGTACGAGCCCCGCATCTGCTGGCGGAACATGCGGGCGGGCTTGCGGGGCATGGGGCGGTTCGTAGGCCGGAAGGCTATATAACCGTTCGTCCGGACGCCCCGCGGGATTTTGGTCCACCGAATACATTTAAGCCGCGACATGGCGGTGCGGGGCCGGGGGCAGGAAGCATGGCGAAGTGGAGCATCGAAACGGAATACATCCAGAGCTGCAACTGCGACTACGGGTGCCCGTGCAACTTCAACGCGTTGCCGACGACGGGGAGCTGCGAAGCGCTCAACGGGTACCACATCCGGAAGGGCGCATTCAACGGGACAAAGCTGGACGGGGTGACCGTCGCGTGGGGCCTCTGGTGGCCGAAGGCGATCCACATGGGGAACGGCGTCGGCAAGCTCTACATCGACAACGCGAACGCGGCGCAACGGAGGGCGGTCGAGGCGATCTTCAGCGGGAAGGAGGGCGGCGGCGTGTTCACCGTGTTCAACTCGACGTTCGCGAAGACCCTACCGCCGGAGGCGAGGTCGATCGACTTCCACTACGACGGGTACAACAGCTGGTTCCGCGTCGAGAACGTCGGGGAGGTCCGGGCCAGGAACATCAAGAACCCGGTCACCGGGGCGGACTTCCAGGGCGAGGTCGTCCTCCCGCTCGGGGTCAACTTCAAGCGAGCGTACGTGACGGCCGTGGACTGGTTCCTGAAGGACGAGCCGTTCAACATGGAGCACCGGAACGTCTCCGGGTTCGCGACGGTGACGAAGTACACGGAGAAGGGCCCCATCTCCTCGAACCCCGCCGCCACGGTGCGGAAGGCGCCGCGGAAGAAGCGGTAGTCAGCGTCCTCGGGTCGCGCGAGGCCGAAGGCGCAGGGACGCGATGAGGGGCAACGCGGCGAGCGACGCCCCCACGAGCGCGAGGCCCCACGAGTTCCAGTAGGCGAACGCGAATCCGGCGAGGAGGACGGCCGCACCGCCGACGATCGCAACGATCGCGTCGTTGATCCCGAAGAGGAGGCCTCGTTCCTCCAGGCTCGTCGCGTCCGCGAGGAGGGCCGTCCCGGGGATGAACGTGAAGCACCAGCCCGCCCCGACGAGGAACAGCCCCGCGCCGGCGACGAGGGGAAGGTCGGTCCGGGAGAACAGGAGCGCGCCGATCAGGAGGACGCCGCCGCCGACGAGGATCGAGAGGGATCGACCCCGACGATCCGCGAGCCGGCCCGCGACGGGGGACGGGAGGAACATCCCGCCGAAGTGGGCGAGCATGATGCCGACCATCGTCGGGCCCTGCAGGGCGGCGAGGGCCGGGCTCGCGAGGGACATGATCCCGACCATGCCGCCGTTCGCCCCGACGTTGCTCGTGATCGTCCATCCGACCCGGGGCCGCCGGACGACGGAGCCGAGGGGGGCCTGCCGCGCGGCCGCTCGCGCCGGCCTCGGGAGCGTCCCGTGGATCGCCGCCATCGAGAGCGCTCCGATCCCGTAGACGGGCACGACCGCGAGGTATCCGAAGGTGACCGGGATCGCCTCCTCCCGGGCGAGGAGCAGGAACAGGACCGCCCCCGCCACGTGACCGACCAGTCCCAGGAGGAGGAAGCGGCCGACGCCCGTCGCCCGCTCCTCCGTGGAGTAGAGATCCGCCGCCGCGACGCGGGTGAGCCCGGCAACGCTCCATCCCGCCGCGAGCAGGAAGAGCCCGGTGACGAGGAGCGGAAACGTCGCGGCCCCGAGCGGAATGACGAGACTCCCCGCGATCACCGCGGCGCCGGCCGCGGCGAGCACGTGTCCGACGCCGAGGACGGCCGCGCGACCGACGCGGTCCATCCACCGTCCGGCGGGAACCGTGACGAAGAGGCTGACGAAGAAGTAGATCGCGAACGGCAGTCCTCCGAGGGCGACCGAGCCCGTCACCCTCTGGACCGCGAAGGCGCCGAGGAACACGTGGAGGAAGACACCCGTGTTGAGGGCGGTCTGGCCGAGGACGAGGTACCGGAGGTTTCGCCGCCGGGGATCCGGGATCGGCACAGGGTTACCCCGGGACCGCCACCGCGATCGCGGCGACGGCGGCGAGGAGGAGCAGGAGTCCGCCGATGATCCGTGAGACGGGGAACCGCGGGGAGCCCACCTTCTCCGCGAAGATCGCGACGGAGACGGCGCCCATCCACGCGAGGTTCATCGCGCCGACGACGAACAGGACGATCATGAAGAGCCAGCAGCACCCGATGCAGTACATCGCGTGGCGCGCGCCCATCCCCAAGGCCCCCGCGCGGCCGGAACGCCAGTGGTGCATCACGAACCCCATCGGGGACTCGCAGTGGGACAGGCAGACCTCCTTCGGCCTCGAGAACTGGTACAGCCCGGCGACGGCGAGGACGGCCGCCGGGACGAGGAGGAGGGTGCCCTCGAAGGCGCGGAGCAGGCCGAGCGCCATCAGGCCGAACAGCGCGAGCACGGAAAACCCGCCCCACACGAGGAAGTACGGCAGGACGAACAGCGCCGTGCCGACCGTGTCCGCCGGCCGCGCGGGCCGGCCTCCCTCGAGCCGCGTGAACCCGCGGTACGCGAGGATCATCGGGAGCGCGGAGGGCAACATCATCGCGACCATCATGACGATGAGGATCGCGAGGAACACCGCGAGGGAGCCGGGGTCCACCGCCGGCATCGTCGGGTCCATGAGCGTCATCGTGAGACCCGTCGTCGACCACGTCACATACCACGCGAGGGCGACGACCGCCGCAACGAGCGCCGCCATCGGGGCCGTGAGGGAACGCAGAAGACTGGGCGCACCCCGGGCTTCTTCCCCCTCCATGCCGCCGCGGATGGACCGAAGGCTAATGAAGTTGCGCGGTAGGACGCGAGGCGGTCAGTGGTCTCCGTGCGGACAAGCCGGAATCGACTCACATCACCCCGATCTGCTTCAGCACGCCAATCAGATCGTAGAACAGTTTCTCCTCCACGATCGCGCCGTTCATCCAGTGCGCGACCGTGCAGAAGTCCACGCTGAACCGCTTCCCTGTGGGCTGGACGACACCCTGCGCCGTCTGCATCGCCCCCCTGAACGTGCCCGTGTGCTCCGCGACCGTGCACGTCCAGTCGCCCATGCCGAACATGACCCGGTACGGTCGGTTCCCGACGCGATTGTCGGGGAAGGTCTTGGCGTACTCCTTCGCCTCCTCGATGTGGTTGTGGCGGCCCCGGGTCGGTGGCGCACCTCCGGGCCAGTACACGGCCACGTCGGTCGTGTGGAACCGCCCGACCGTCTCCCAGTCCTGCGCGTTCCACGCGTCGTCGAGCTCGACCATCCGCTTCAAGTTCTCCTCCACAATCCGCTCCGAGTTGCTACCTCGCATGGCCATCCAAGATTCCCCCACTCCGTGAGGGCGAATTGCAAGAAGAATCTTTCCGCAGTCAACGGCACCCCAAAGCTTTTCTCCGCGCCGAGGTGTCGCCGCGTCCCGCGATGCAGCTCGTCAAGCTCGGAGGCAGTGTCCTCACGGACAAGGGGAAGGTCACCACGCTCCGACCGGGCTCTCTCCGTCGTTTGGCGGCGGAGATCGCGAAGGCCGGCGAGGACGTGATCGTCGTCCACGGCGCGGGCTCGTTCGGGCACATCAAGGCCCGGAAGCACCGCCTGAACATCGGGTATCTCGACGATGCGCAACTCCCCGCGGTCTCCGAGGTCCAGCGGGATGTCCGGGCACTGAACCTGGCGGTGTTGGATGCGCTCCGCCGGGCAGGCCTTCGGCCGGTCTCCCTGCCCCCGAGCGCGATCGCGCGGCTCGAGGACGGCGCGTTGAAGGCCCTCGACACGGAGGTCTTCGCGCGCTACCGCGACCTCGGGTTCACGCCCGTCACGTTCGGGGACGTCGTCCTCGACGCCCGGCGGTGGTTCTCGATCTGCTCCGGCGATCTGCTGATGCTCGCCCTCGCGGAGGCCTTCCGGCCCGAGGCGGCGATTTTCGTCGCGGACGTCGACGGCGTGTACACCGCGGACCCGAAGCGCGTCCGCACCGCCAAGTTCCTCCGGCAACTCTCGCCCGCGACCCTCGCAGAGGTCGATACCGGAGGCCTGGCGGTGGACGACGTGACCGGGGGGCTCCGCGGGAAGATCGAGCGGATGCTCGCGGTCGCCCGGCACGTGGACCGGTGCCTCCTGGTCAACGGCCTTAAGAAGGGACGCCTCCTTGCGGCCCTCCGGAACCGGTCCGTCGTCGGGACGCGGGTGACCCCATGAGTGCGCCGGAGCCGAGCCGAACGGAGCAGCGGAAGGCGGAGCACGTCAACATCATCCTGCAGGAGAACGTGTCCGCGGACTACGACTACTGGACCGACGTCCGCCTCGTCCACGACGCGCTCCCGGAGATCGACTTCGACGAGATCGACACCGCCACGACGCTCCTCGGCCGGAAGCTCGCGGCCCCGCTCGTGATCTCCTCGATGACCGGGGGGTTTGGCGGCGGGAAGGAGATCAACGCGAACCTGGCGAAGGCGGCCGCGGAGGTCGGCGTCGCGATGGGCGTCGGCTCCCAGCGCGCGGCGCTCGAGAAACCGGAGCTCGCGTCGACGTACGCGGTCGTGAAGGAGTACGACGTCCCCCTCCGGTTCGCGAACCTCGGCGCCCCGCAGCTGATCCCGCAGGGGACGAAGCGGGCGTACGGCGTGGCGGACGCACGACGCGCGATGGAGATGATCGACGCGCACGTCCTGATCTGCCATTTGAACTTCCTCCAAGAGATCGTGCAGCCGGAGGGGGACCACGCCGCGCGCGGCGTGCTCGACGCGATCCGCACGTTGGCGGCATCGTTCCCCGTGATGGCGAAGGAGACGGGCGCGGGGATCTCCCGGGACGTCGCCCTCCGGTTGAAGCGGGCGGGCGTGAAGGCGATCGACGTCGGCGGCCTCGGGGGCACGAGCTTCTCCGCGGTCGAGTACTACCGCGCGAAGAAGGACGCGGCCACCCTGAAGGAGCGGCTCGGGGCGACGTTCTGGAACTGGGGCATCCCGACGCCCGCGTCCGTCCAGCTCGCGAACGTGGGCCTCCCCGTCGTCGCGACGGGCGGCGTCCGCTCCGGCCACGACGTCGCGAAGGCGATCGTCCTCGGGGCGTCCGCGGCGGGGATGGCGAAGCCGATGCTCGAGGCCGCGAAGGGGTCCGCGGACGCGGTCGTCCGGGAGCTCCGCGCAGTGATCGAGGAGCTGAAGTCGGCGATGTTCCTCACCGGATCCCGCACGATCAAAGAGCTGTCCCAGCGGACGGCGATCGTCACCCGGCCGACGGCGGACTGGCTGGAGGCCGAGACGTGACGGACGTGAGCCTCGAGGCCCTCGAGGCGGCGCTCGCCCCGTACCGGGCCCGGTCGAACCGGGAGATCGAGGGGTTGCTCGACGCGCACGAGGGAACCCGCGGCCTGCCGGACTCCCCCTCCGCCGGCACGCTCGCGGCGAACCGCCGGCTCCTCGGCGCGGGGAAGCGGTACCGGTACGCGGTCGCATGCCTCGCGTACCAAGGACTCACGGGGAGCGCGGACTTCGAGCTCGCCGCCCGGCCGGCGGCGTGGCTCGAGCTGTACCACGTGCATTCGTTGTTCCTCGACGACATCATGGACGAGGACGAGCGGCGGCGGACGGTCCCGTCCGCATGGGTCACGAACGGGAAGGCGTACCGGGGGAGGGACGCCGCCCGTCCCGCGCGGCTGTTCCGGAGGGTCCGCGACCGGTACGGGGCGAGCATGGCGCTCCTCGACGCCCTCCGGATCCGGTCCCTCGCGGAGCGCGCGATCCAGACGGGGCCGAAGGTGGACATCGCCCTTCGCGAGCAGCTCCTCGAGGTCCTCACGGAGACGGACCTGCGGGTCAGCGACGGGCAGGGCCTCGACATCGACTTCGAGATCGCCCCGCGGATCGCGGAGGAGGACTACGCGCGGATGAGCGACCTGAAGACGGGCGTCCTGTACGTCGCCGCCGCCAAGACCGGGGCGCTCCTCGCGGGGGCGTCGCAGGACCGGTCCCGGTTCCTGGAGGAGTTCGCGCGCCGGTTCGCGTGGGGGTTTCAGGACCGCGACGACCTCCTCGGCTCCGGCGTCGTCCGCTCGCAGATCGGCGGGTCCACGCAGGGGGACATCGAGAAGGGGAAGCGGACGCGGCTGTTCGCGATCGCGCTCGTGCGCATGCCCCCTGGGCAGCGGAAGGCGTTCCTCGCGTCGTACGGCCGGGGCGCCGCGACCACCGCCAAGGACGTGAAGCGGGTCCGCGACGCCTTCCGGGAGTACGCGCTCGAGGAGGTCACGACCCGGATCCGGGAGAACGTGGACCGTGCGATCACCGCGCTCCGGGCGGCGAACGTCGCGGAGCCCCCTCGCGGGGTCTTGGAGTCCCTCGCCCGCGCGCAGGTCTCCCGGACGAAGTGAGCTACGCGTCCTCGACGCCCCTGTCCGTGAGGCGGAACTTCACCGCGTGGCCCTCCGCAAGGTGGCGGTGCTTCACCCGGACGGCGCGCCGGATTGCGGGCCCGACCTTCTCGAGCCGCACGAGGGTCTTGCAGTTGTGCGCGAGCATGTGGCCCCCGAGGGGCTCGACCGTCCCCCGCTCGATGTCCGTGTACACCTGCGACGTGAGGAGGACGGGGATCTCGGACTTGCGCGAGACGCGCAGGAGGCGGGCGACCTGGCGCGCGAGGGAGCGCCGGTCCACCGGGTCGTCGTCCCGCAGGGTCAGGCGGTAGTGCATCGTCGCGCTGTCCACGACGATCAGCCCGACGTCCGTCGCCTCGTCGACCATCCGCACGGCCTGCCCGATCAGCTTCTCCTGCTCCTCGTTGCTGTACGGCTCCGAGAACAGGATGCGGGACACGACGTCCTCGAAGTCCTCGCCGCACATCTGCCGCAGCCGCTCGAGGGAGACGCCCTCCGTGTCCACGTAGATTACGCGCTTTCCCTCCCGCGCGACGTTCCGTGCGGCCTGGAGGCACACGTTCGTCTTCCCCGAGCCCGCCTCTCCGTAGAAAAGGGTCAGGCATCCGCTCTCGACGCCGCCGCCCAGCAGCTCGTCGAGCGCCGCGCACCCGGTCGGGACGTGGTCCACGCGCAGAGAAGTCGCGGGGTGTGGATGAGCATTTCGTTCGGGGGAACGTTTATCTACGCACCTCCGAATCGCGTGTGCGTCCGGGCGGGCTGGAGGCGGTCGCGAGGGCGCCCGGCGCGGGGCGGGGGTCGGTGAGCTACCTCGGGATTCGTGGGTTTGACTCGATCCTCCGCGGGGGCATTCCGGCCCGGGCCGAGGTCCTTCTGCTCGTCCCGGAAGGCGCGGACCGGTACGTCCTCGGCGCGCACTGGTGCGTCGAGGGCCTGCAGCGCGGAGAGCGCGTCCTCCTCGTCCTCTCCGGGGAGAGCCCGGATGCGTTCCTCGCCCGCCTCGGCCGGATGGGGATCGACGTCACCGCGTCCCTCGCCTCCGGGGCCCTCGTCGTCGTCGACTGGCACACGTGCTGGACCCAGGCGGTCGAGGGGGTCGCGGAGGATCACCGGCGGCTCCGCGCGTCGCGGACCGTCGAGGACCTCGTCGCGGCGATCGAGCGCGGCCTCCCATCCCTCCTCCCGGCCCCGAACCGCCGGGCGTTCGTGGACGTCCTCCCGATCGCCCTCAAGGCGCTCGACGAGATGGCGGCGACGGAGGCCCTCGCCTCCATCCGGGCGCCCCTCGCGGAGGCGGGCGTCACGTCCGTCTTCGTCGGCGAGCGCGGGATGCCGGAGGACCGGGCAAACGCGCTCCTGCAATCCTTCCACGCCGTCCTCGACGTTCGCAGAGAGGGTCCGGAGGCCCTCGCGATTGGCGTCCTCGGGGTCGGTGGAGTGAAGCTCACGTCCCGGTATCGCCGGGTGCGGGTCCGCGAGGACGCGGCGTTCGTCGAGGCGGAGCCCACGGTCCGCACGTTCTCCTGCCCGATCTGCGACGCGCGCGTCCCGTTCGACGTGGCGAAGTGCCCGAGCTGCGGCACTCCTCGGTCGGACATGGCGGTTCGCGCTCGCCCCTCCGGGATCATGGACTATGTGGAGTCCCTCGGGCGGAAGGACGTGGAGGACCGGGCGCGCGTGAGCGCGGCGCCGTCGCAGCCCCGACCGCCCGGATTCACGAACGGGGTCCGCGGACCCGCGGGTCGGGTGAACGGCACCGCGGCGGGGAAGGTGAACGGGACGGGCCGCGTGAACGGGACCGCTCCCCGGGGCCGGACGAACGGCCTGCAGACGGGACCCGGCCGCACGAACGGGCTCGTGAACGGACTCGTGCGGGCGCGCGGCGGGATCACGAACGGACTCACGAACGGCTCGGGGTTCACGAACGGCCTCGGGGGGGCCCGGGCGCGGAGCGAGGCGCGCCGCTCGCGGTGGCGCCTGTACCTCGTCCCCCTCCTCGCCGCGTCCCTCCTGATCGCCCCGTTCCTCCTCACGGAGCCGGAGTCCCGCCCGCGGTTCTCCATCGACGGTTCGTTCGGGGAATGGCAGGGGATTTCCGGGTTCGCGCAGACCCCGCCGCCGGGGACGGACCCGTCCGTCGCCCTCACGGAGTGGAAGGTCGTGAACGGGACGGGCACGATCCATCTGTTCGCGCGGGTCGCGGGCTCGTGGTTCGACGACCCGGACGCGGTCGAAGCCCTCTACGTGTTCATCGATGCGGACGGGCGGGCGGACACGGGATACGCCGTCCAGGGCCTCGGGGCGAACGTCCTCGCGACGGTCGAGGGGACCGCGGGCGCGGTGACGGCGGGCTCGCTCCGCGAATACGCGGACGGGACCGACCCGCACAACTGGAGCGGGTGGGTTTCCTCCGGTTCGATCTCCGCCGCCATCTCCGAGGGGCAGTTGGAGGCGTCGATCCCCCTCGACGGGGACACGGATCCCACGATCTTCCTCTTGGCGGAGGCGGAGGACTCCCGCGTGTACTCCGCGGTCGCGTTCGCCCTCGAAGGGGGCGCCCTGCGGGCCACGGTGAGCGGGCGCGCGAACATCGTCTCCCGGGGGACGCCGGACGTCGTCGCGGTCGACCTCCAGGCGTTCGGCGGCCCGGTCACGGTCACGGGCCTCCGGGTCGACACGGACGGCATCGCGGCGATCATGCCCCCTGGCTTTCCGATCACGCTGGAGGCGGGGAAGAACCGCACGGTGACCGTCCGCCTCGACACCTCCCAGTCCCCGGACGGAACTCTGTTGGCGGCGAGGGTCGTCGGCGTCGACACGAACCCGCCCCGCCCGTTCACGATCCTCGGGGGCACCGTCCGGGCGTTCGTGGAATCCGCGCCCGCGGGGAAGGTGGTCGACGGGTGGTTCGGGGACTGGGGACCGGAGCTGACGGGGGACACGGGGCCTGCGGCGAACCCGGACCGCGACATCGACCGGTTCGCCGCGAACCGGACCGGGTCCGTCCTCTTCCTGTACGTGGATGTCCGGGGCCAGGTATTCGCGGGCTCCCCCGTCCCCGTCCACCGGACGAAGCCGACGCCGGGGAACCCGCAGCCGTCCGCCCCCGCGCCGCCGTCGCGGACGGTCGGCGAGGACATCTTCCGCGTGTACGTCGACATGGACCGAACCGTGGAAGAGGGGGCGCCCACGCTCGGCCTCGTCGGCGCCGACCTCCTCCTCGAGCTGCGCGGGATCCAGGGGACGATCACCGGCCGGCGTGCGTTCGAGTGGCGGGACGGATGGCGGCCGCTCGCCGGCCCTCCCGCGGAGAACGATGCCCAGCGCGCGGAGGCCTCCCTCCCGCTCCCGCTCGCCGCGAACGCGATCGAGGTCGTGTTCGAGTCCCGGGGATGGGACGGGGTCGCGGACACGACGCCCGTGTCCGGAACGCGCGGCGTGCGCGGGTCCGCGCCCGGCGTCTACCGCTCCGAGGGGAAGTTCACGACCCTGTTCACCGCGGACGGCCGGATCCAGGTGTCCGCGGGCGATGCGACCCTCGCGTGGACGCTCCCCTCGCCGCCAGACTCCGCGGGCGGCTCGTCATGGTCCGTCTCGCCGACGCCCGTCGGGGTCACGTACTCTTCCGTTTCCGCGGAGGTCCGATACTCCGTGCAGGCGGCTCAGCTGAAGGAGGAATTCGTGTTCCTGTCGCCGCCGAGGGAGCTTTCCGCCCTCGAGTTCCCGTTCGAGCTCGGCGGGTCCGCGATGCTGTGGCTCGAGGACGGCGGTCCCCCGCGGATCGTCTCGGACGCGGGCCGCGTGTTCGAGCTCGGGGCTCCCTTCGCCGTGGACGCCGACGACCGCGTGTGGCCCCTGGTCTTGGACGTGGACATGGACGCGCGGCGGTTCCGGATCCCGGTCCCCGCGGACCTCCTCACGGATGCCACCTATCCCCTCGTGATCGACCCGATCGTGAATTACACGCTCGAGAACGACGGGGCGTCCGACGACCCCGCGGAGTGGCTCGGATACTCCACCGCGATCGGGGATTTCAACGGGGACGGGTATGCGGACGTCCTCGCGGGGGCGCCGAACAACAACAAGAACAACGCATCCCTCACGACGGGCCACGGGTACGCGTACGTCTTCTACGGCCCGTTCTCCGCGAACGACGCCTCCCCGGACGTGTGGATCAACCCGCAGAACCTGAACACGACGCGCTTCGGATACTCCGTGGCGGCGGGGAACTTCAACGGGGACGCGTACTGGGACGCGCTCGTGAGCCGCGTCGCGATCGACACCCTCGCGATCGGGAACACGTCGATCTACTACGGGAGCGCGAGCTGGTCCGGGGAGGAGACGACCCCGGACGTGCAGTTCGTGCCCCCGAGCGCGCCGAAGAACTTCGGGTGGTCCGTCGCGGCGGGGAACCTCGACAACGCGAACTCGGACGACGTCCTTATCAGCGAGGAGGCGCGGGACACGGACGGCGGGCTGTCGAGCCAGGACGGGTTCGTGTACGTGTACAAGAGCCCGTTCTCCGCGGTCGAATCGTCCTGGGACTACCGGCTGTGGCCGAGCACGAACGCGTCGGGCCACTTCGGCCGGACCATCGCGGTCGGGAAGATCGACTCGGACGCGTACGCGGACGTCGTCGTCGGCGAGTCCGTGTACAGCTCGAGCACCGGGCGGATCCACTTCTTCAAGGGGGTCCAGTTCGTCTCCGGCTCGGGGAACCGGTACCCGAATGCGACGATCAGTGCCCCGTCCGGCGGTGGGAGCACGGTCCAGTTCGGCGCCGCCCTCGCCCTCGGCCGGCTGAACACGGACGCGTACCTGGACTTGCTCGTCGGCGCGCCCCTGTTCGGAAGCGGGGAAGACGGACGCGCGTACGTCTTCCTCGCGAACTCGGACGGGAGCGGGCTCTCCGGCGGGGCGGCTCCGTCCGTCACCCTCACAGGCGGTTCCGGGGAGCAGTTCGGCACCTCGGTGGTGATCGCCGACTGGGCCGGGGACGGGACCGCGGACGCTTTCGTCGGCGCCCCGCGCGCGGCGGGCGGCGGCACGGACCGCGGGAAGGCGTACTGGTTCAACAACCCCCTCGCCGACACGACCGCGGACGCGACGTGGACGGGCGAGGCGAACACGGAGCGGCTTGGGCAATCGCTGGCGGCGGGGAAGTTCTCGAACAATCCCCTCACCGTCCTCGCGATCGGCGCGTACCTGTGGGACGGCGCCTCGGACACGGACAGCGGGCGGGTGGTCGTGTCGACGATCCCGGAGCCGGCCGAGGCCCTGGTCGCAGGCGCGGTCGTCCTCGTGCCCGCGCTCCGATGGGTGTCTCACCGTCGACGCAGGCGCTAGGTTGTCGGGCTGGTGGCTTCTGGCGGGTGTGGGAAGGCTTGTGAGTTCGTATCACGTGCACCCCGGGGTGCGAATGATTAAGTAGCCATCTCGTGTATCGTGACCCGGGGGTAACCTGGGGCGAGGGGGTCACGCGCACAGCTGCGCGGGACGGGGTTGGCCGGGACGGCATCCGCTCGGAAACTTGAGCGGCGCGTCCACTCGCTTCTTGTGATCCCAGACGGAGGAGAAGGGACATGAGAGACGTGCGACGGGTTGTGGGAGCCTTGTGCATCGTGATTGCGATGGTGCTCGGGGCGCTTGCGGGTCTTGTGTACGCGCGCGCCAGCGTGGTGGGTGTAACCGCGCCTACCGCTGGAAGTCGGGGAGGCGAGCCCGGACCGATCACGGCGGACGACTGGATTCGGATGCATTCCGCATCGGAATCGCCCATAGAGCCTGCGATCGACTCGGACGCCCCGGCCTCGGATGCGCCGGAGGCGCCGCAAGGGACGCAGGACGTCTCCGTGAGCGAGGGCCCAATCCCGATGAATTCCTTTGAGCTCGCTCGGGCGATGAAGGTAGCCGCGAGCGGCGCGGAGACAGCAGGCACCTCGGCAGGCGGCACGATCACGGTGAAGACGGAGGACCCTCATCCTGAGACCCGAGGTCACCTCGTCGGCGGCGAGATCGATGCGGGGGGCCCCTACGGCGGTGCGGACACCTTCGAAGGCACCGACATCACGTTCACCGTTACGGCGTATGATCCGTCGATCATCTTCTACCGTTGGGACTTCAACAACGACGGCGTGTTCGATGAGCCCGACCAGACGGGCGGGGGCTCGATGGGCAAGTGGACGACCCAGACATCCGTCACCCGCCGCCTCAATGACAACTACTTCGGGGACGTGGTCGCGGAAGGATGGGACGGTGTGTCGACCGAGGTCCTCGTCCTGCGCCTCGACAACTATGGCCATCCCACGGATTTCTCGGGCGCTTGGGGCAATGGGGGCTTTAACTTCGCTTGGCGGTTCCGCGCGCTGACCAACATGAGAGTCGTGGACCTCGGCCACTACCATTCGGCATATACCCTGTTCGACCAGGGCCTGTGGCGGGAAACGCCCCCGGTCGCAACCCGATTGCTCGGATCCTGTACGGCCACCCACGTTCCGTTCAGCTGGAACTGGTGCGCCCTGACGACGCCTGTGGATTTGGTCGCGGGCGAATTCTACCGAATCTCCATCCGGATTTCGACGTGGATGCCTGCTGTCAACACGCCGCCAAACACGCCGCAGGTAAGCTTCCAGGGATTCTACTACTGCTTCAGCCCGTCCGTGCTCTGCTATCCGAGCACCTTCCTGAACACCCCGGAAATCCCCATGATTGACTTCCGGCGACAGGAGGTGTTCGTTGTGGCAGACGCGGCTAGCGACTCCGCCTCGCTTGAAGTCCAGAACGTCGCCCCTCAGGTCTTCGGCATCGAAAGTATTCCAAGCCCGGGTTTGGAGGGAACTCCGATTCAGCTCACGGCGATGTTCAACGACCCGGGAGCGGACGACACTTGGCAGGTCCGTTGGACCCTCCCCGACGGCACGACGACCGCCTGGACGGATGTGGCGAAGATGTCTGGCGGTGCGAAGGTGCTTGTGTTCCACGCCTTGGGCCCGGATCTCGGGAGTCTCGTCACGGACATCCGGGCTGCATGCGCGTACTGCGTCCGCGTGGACGCGATGGACTACGGCCCTCTCGGGCAAAACCGGGTCCCCAGCCTCTCGGAGCTTCAGTCCTATGATGTCCTCTACGTCGCCGGATTCTGGGGTCCAATCCCCGATCCTAATGGCTTGGGTAACCTCCTGGCGGACTATATGGACGCCGGGGGGAACGTGATCATCACGGGGACCGCCCTGCACAGTTCCAACACGTTCGGGATTGCAGGTCGCTGGGAGACGGATGGATACATCCCGGTTCCCCGGAGCGCGACGACGGGGGTCTCCGCAAGCATGGGCGCAATCTACGTGCCGGGGCATCCGCTCTTGGACGGCGTCAGCACCGTGACAAGCGCCCACCGTCGCACGACGTTCGGCATCACGCCGGGGGCGGTCCGCATAGCCGACTGGACGACCGGACACACGATGATCGCGACGAATGAGAACCCCAAGGTGAACAACGGCGCACGTGCGGTGGCATTCACCTTTAACGTGGTCCAAGGGCTCACGACCGGGGACTACCTCCAGCTGATTACGAACGCGGTCCGATGGGCGGTTGGGAACCCTGATCCCGTTCTCAAGACGATGCCCTTCCAACTCGATCCCGTCACTGTGGTCATCCCGGATGACGAACCGACCACGACCACTCCCGTCGATTCCGTTGGCGTCTCGGTGGAGGTCCGGGATGACGACGACGGGAAAGTCGTGGTCACGGGGACGACTCAGCTGTCCTTCGAGGATTTCGAGAGTCCGGCGCGGTGTAGCTGGTCCCCGTCCGTGCAGTTCTGGCCGCCCGGATGGAGCGCGGTCCCGACGTTCGGCTGGCGCTGCCAGTTCACCACCCAGGCGGGCAGCCGCGGTCCGGTCATCTTTTGGAACTACAACGACTTCGCGACCTCGAACCTGTACACGCAGAGCTACGATCTCAGCGCATACGCGGGCGTCCGCGTGGAGTGGTTCAACTACTGGCTCAACCCGGGCATCCCTGGGCCGTCAGATGGCTATGTGGAGGCCTCCGTCGACGGCGGCGCCACCTTCCCCATCGTTCTGAGGGAATACCACACGCCCGTGTTCGACTACGGTCCGGAGGCCGTCGAAACCACGCAGCTCGGTGGATACTCGAATGTCGTCTTCCGGTTCCGCTATGTGAGCAACGACGACTTCTTCTGGAGCGTCGATCTGTTCCGTGTCACCGGCCTCCAGGGATTCGCGCTAGCCGGTCGCGGATCGGCGGATGGCGCCGTCCTGATCGCCAATGTGGCGCCGACGGTGATTGGAGGGTTCGATTCCGCGTTCAGCGTGGAGGGAGGCACACTCCGGTTCGAGGGGTTCGAGATCACGGACCCCGCCCTGATGGAGCCGACCGAGTGGTTCGCCTACAAGTGGGACTTCGGCGATGGGAGCGAGTCGCCCTGGGTCTTCAAGGGCACCCTCACCCCCCCGAAGTTCGACGTCTTGATTGTGGGGAGCTTCTGCGCGGGCGGGACGACCGCGACCTGCGCCCTCATGGATGCAGTGGCGAACACCTTCCGCTCGCTCGACGTTGCTGGCCGTGTGGACACGTTCAACTTCATCAACGTTGGGGGCGTGCCCACGTCTCCCAGCCTGTCCACGATGATGCAGTACGACGTCATCGTCTACGGGGCGACCCTCGCACTGTCGGGGGATCCGTTGGCGTGGATTAATGCGAGACGGGCGATCGGGAACACGTTGGCGGACTACTTGGACCTCCGGGGTGGTGGCGTCATCACCACGATGTGGGCCCACGACATCCACCCGACGCTCGCGACGACCTTCAGCCTGCTCGGTCGCTACATCGAGCAAGACTACGGGGCGTTCGAGCAGAACGCGATTGGACTCCTCGCCGCAGGGACCCTCGGGGCGGTCCTCGACCCGCAGCACCCCGTGATGGACGGGGTCACCGCGGTCACCTCGAACACCGCCCATTCCGCGCGCCACAGCCTGACCCCGGGTGGTATCCTCCTCGCGAGGTGGACGGACGGGAACGATGCCGTTGCCGTCAAGGAGCTGGTGAACGGCGCTCGGTCCGTGAACCTCGGGATTCGGGCCCCCACTGGGACGGGCGTCCATTGGCCCCTGCTGCTCCGCAACGCGATTGCCTGGCTCGCGGGGGGGATCCCGACCCCAGAGATCGAACCGCTCACGTACGCCTACGGCGACAACGGGGTGTACACGGTGGATTTGCAGGTGATCGACGACGACATGGGCTTCGTGTGGGATCCGGCGACGAACCGGCCCGTGGCCGTTCTGCCCGGAGCATCCGTCAGCCACCGGATGGTGACCGTGGCGGTTGACAATGCAGACCCCACGATCGTCCCGAACAGCATTGAGGCGTTCATCGCGACGGAGGTGTGCGTCCGCGTCTCCGGGCAAGGCGGGAACTCCGTGACCGCGAACGTCTACGCAGACGGCGTCTTGGCGGCGTCCGTCACGACGCTCCGCGAATCCGGGAGCCCGAACCCGGAGACGGAGAAGTGCGGCCTCATGCGCGTGGACGTCACGGCGGCGCACACGTACAGCACGACGCTGACCTACTCGCAGCCGAACGGAGGGTCGAACCCGACGTGGCTGATCTTCAGCCCCTGGCGAGACCCGGTCTCCGTCGGGCACGGCACGGTCTCGTACAAGTTCGACTTCACGGTCGCAGGGACGGTCACGCAGGCACTCCCGACCCTGAAAGCGGACCTGCTCGAAGGTGGCCAGGGCGCGAAGATCGACTTCGTCGCGGAGGGCTTCGACGCGGGGACGGACGACCTGGCGTTCCTGTGGGTGTGGGGGACCGTCGACGGCGTCCCGTATGCGATCCCGAACCCCGCGAACGCGGTCTACACGATCCACGTGCACCACAACGACCTCACCCTGCGGACGGACGGGACGCTCGCGGGCCCGCAGTTCCTCGGATTCAGCGAGCCGTACTTCGACCGCGTGACGAACACGGGCCGGAGCGCCCTCGGGACGATGAACTTCGCCGTACGGGATACCGCCGTCCACGCGTTCGACCTCCAGCAGCGGTTCTACTACGTCGTGCTGATCCTGCTCGACGACGACAACACGAGGGGATACTTGTCGCCGTTTGCGAACGACGGGGTCGACATGGAGTTCCTCGTCGTGGACTTGGGATAAACGCGCCAACATGGAGGGGCGCCCCGCCCCTCCCCTCTCTCTTTTTCTCTTTCAAGTGTTCTGGGAACCTCCAAGGTTATGCACCCCGGGGTGCGTGGGAACTGACAATACCCCTCCTCTGAATGGCTTCCCCCGAGGGGTTGCGCTGGGGCAGGGGTTCCCGCGCTGGATCGCGCAGAGGGAGGACGGGGAGGCACCGTTGTCCACGGAGCTCTTGCAGGGCGCGCCCTAGACCCCGGGGAAGGAGGGGGGAAGTCGACGGAACGCGGCGCCGAATCGGATTCGCTCGTACCCCGCAGCGAGGCCGACGGCCCGTGCGTTCGGACTGCTTCACCTTCATCGGAGGGGAACTGAGATGAGGAATTGGCGAACGATGGTGGGGGCCCTGTGCATCGTCCTTGCGATGATGCTTGGGGCGTTTGCTGGCTTCGTGTATGCACGCGACGCCGGCGTTGTGGGTGCGTCCCCTGAGGTGGGGACGCGAGGGGAGGACCGGCGCCTCGCGTCGGCCTTCGACGAGGCGCAGAAGGCGCTGACCGTCGAAGAGGCAGAGGACCTTGCGGCAGGGGACTCGGGCGGGCTGGCCTCGATCACGGGGTCGGAACCGATCGAGACCGCGACGCCGGAGGGGAACCTCGTCGCGAGGGCGGCCACGCTGGATGAGCTGAAGTATGCGCTCCAGCAGGGCCAGTCCGTGCACCTCCAGACGAACGACGGCATGATCACCGTGATGGAACCGGATCCGGAGACGCGCGGTCACTGGGTGGGGGGCGAAATCGACGCGGGCGGCCCCTACGGCGGGGCGTCGACGTTCGAGGGCGACACCCTCTCGATCTCCGTGACGATCTTCGACCCGACGATCATCTTCCTGCGGTACGATTTCGACGGGAACGGCGTGTTCGACTTCCCCGACCAGGCGGGCGCGGGCCCGCTCGGGCGGTGGACGACCCTCACGACGGTCCCGCACACGTACAATGACAACTTCTTCACGGACATCATCGTGGAAGGCTGGGACGGGATCTCGACGACGATCCAGATCAGTTCGGGCGACACGCTGGGGCAGCCCTCGTCCTACCAGTGGTTCCTGGGGATGTTCGGGTCCACGTACCGGAACATGGGCTACCAGTTCCGGGCGAAGAAGAACATGCAGGTGACGGAGCTCGGGCACTACCACTACGTGTACACGCTCTACAACATGGCACTGTGGACGTCCTCGGGCACCCTGCTCGGGACCTGCACGCCGGTGCACAGCACGTTCGCATGGAACTGGTGCACCCTCGGCACACCCGTGACACTGACGCTCGGGTCCGACTATCGGATTGCAATCCGGGTCGAGAACTACATGACCGGGCTGAACCACCCCTCCGACAACAACGTGGTCCAGTACGGGTTCACGTACTACTGCTTCAGCACGACGCAGCCGAACTGCTTCATCAGCACGCAGTGGTCGAACGCGTTCATCCCGGAAGTTGACTTCCGGTGGCAGGAGACGCTCATCCTGCCGGACACGACCTCGGACGGCGCGCCGCTTCAGGTGAAGAACGTCGCGCCGACGGTGTCCGATGTCGGGACGTCCCCGAGCCCCGGTCTTGAGGGTCAGCCGACGAACTTCGTCGCCAGCTTCTCCGACCCGGGCTTGGACGACACGTGGGAGTACCGGTGGATCTTCCACGACGGTGAGGTCAGCTCCTGGCGCTCCGTCTCGAAGTACAGCGGCGGCGCGCGGGTCCTCATCCTGCACTCCTGGACGGGCGACGTGACGGGCATCCGCACGAACGTGATCACCGCCTGCGGGAACTTCTGCATCACCGTGGACGAGTTCGACTTCGGCCCACTAGGGATGAACCGAATTCCGACGCTCGCGGAGCTCACGGCATACGACATCCTCGTCGTCGGCACGAACTGGGGCCCGATCCCGAATTCGAACGGGGTCGGCGACCGGCTTGCGGAGTTCATGGACGCGGCCGGTCCGAACGGCGGCGGCATCGTGATGATGTCCTTCGGGTTCTACAACAACCCGACATGGGGCATTGGCGGCCGATGGGAGACGGAGAAGAGCCCGTTGCCTCGCGGAGGCAGCCAGTTCTTCAACGCGAACCTCGGGACGATCTACGTGCCTGGACATCCGTTCCTGGACGGCGTCGCGGCGGTCACCGCGTTCTACCGCCAGCCCCTGTTCAGCGTGAACTCCGGGGCGACCCGGATCGCGGACTGGACGGACGGCACGGTGTTCGCGGCGATCAAGACGGACTCCGGTGGGCGCCGGGCGTGCGGGCTGAACTACTTCCCGTCCCTGAGCATCAGCGGCGACTACGCGCGGGTGATTGCGAACGCGATCCGGTTCTGCTCCCGGAACGCGGACCCCGTGCTGAAGACGATGCCGATCCAGTTGGACGCGCTCCAGAAGGTGTATCGAGACGACCACCCGACCACGACGACGCCGGTGGACTCCTTCCCCGTGCGGGTCGAGGTCCGGGACGACGACCACCTGAAGCTGGAGATCCACAGCCTCCAGCTGCTCCGGACGGACGACTTCAACACGGTGTCCCAGTGCACGGGATCCTGGCCGAGCGGCTCGACGTTCCCGCCGGGCTGGAGCCGGAACCCCGCGAACGGATTCCAGTGCGGAGCCAACGTGGGCGGCGGCCGCGGGCCGTACGTCTACTACTACTTCAACGACCCACTGTACGGCACGGGCGACGGGCACTCGTTCCTCCGAACACCGTCCTTCGACCTGAGCACGTACACGGGCGTGGAATTCCAGTTCTGGACATACTGGCTCGGCAACTACCCCTTTGGGACCTCGGACGGCTATGTGGAAGCATCCGTTGATGGAGGCGCCACTTGGCCAATCGAGATCACCGCGTTCCACCACAACAACCCGGCGACGTTCACGGGCACGGTCGTCAAGCAGAACACGCTCGTGGGCGGGTTCTCGAACGTGCAGTTCCGGTTCCGGTACGAGAGCAACGACGACTGGTACTGGGTGCTGGACGACGTACGGATCACCGCGCTCGTGGGCGAAGTGATTCAGGGCCTAGGCTCTGCCGACGGCATCGCGAGCATCGCGAACGTCGCGCCGACGGTCATCGGTGGATTTGACTCCGCCCTGCGGAACGAGGCGCAGAGCCTCCTCTTCAAGGGCTTCGAGATCACGGATCCGGCGATCCTAGAGCCGACGGAGTGGTTCGCGTACTCGTGGGACTTCGACGATGGCAGCGCGGTCGACTGGCGCTATGTCGGCAGCCTCGCCCCGCCGAGGTTCAACGTGTTGATCGTCCACACCCTCTGCCTCGGGAGCACCACGTCGACGTGTGCGGACTACAACGCGCTGCGGGACACCTTGCTGAAGCAGGACGACGTCGGAAGCGTGACCGGGTTCAACTTCATCAACTACCCGTTCCTGCCGACGGCGCCGACCCTGAACACGATGCTGCAGTACGACATGATCGTGGTCGTGACGAACTGGGCGTACATCGCGTACCAGCCGTTCGACCTGGCACGCCGCCAGGTGGGCGACCGCCTCGCGCAGTACATCGACGCCGGTCGCGGCGGTGCGCTGACGATGATGGCGGTCTACGACCTGTCGTCGTTCTACGGGGACATCTTCAGCATCAACGGGCGCTACATCGACGACGACTACGGAGCGTTCGAGCGCGAGACGTACGCGTTCACCCCGGGCCAGGGAATCAGCATCCTAGACCCGGAGCACGAGGCCTTCGTCAAGGTCGGGACGAGCGTGAACAGCCTGTTCATCAGCCCCGGCAAGATGAAGACCACCGTGGGCGGGCGGAACAATGCCGCGGGACAGAACGGCGTGCTCCTCGCGAACTGGGCGAACACGAACAACCCGGCAGTCGGCGTGAAGATGCTGAACAACGGCGAGCGGACCGCGCACTTCGGCGCCTTCGGGCGGCCGGACGGCGCGGACACCGGGATGCTGCTTCGGAACCTGATCGGCTTCGCGGCCGGCGGGATTCCGAGCCCGAAGATCGGGGCGTTCACGCACACGTACGGGGACAACGGGATCTACACGGTGGACCTTCAGGTGATCGACGACGACATGGGCTTCGTGTTCGACACGGCCGCGAACCGGCCGATCGCGGCGCTGCCCGGCGCGTCCGTCGGGCACCGGTTCGTCACCGTAGCCGTCGACAACGTGGACCCGGTGATCATCCCGAAGTCGGGGACCGGCGGCGGCATCGGGGCGTTCATCGCGACGCAGGTCTGCGTCCGCGTCTCCGGGCAAGGCGGGAACTCCGTGACCGCGAACGTCTACCAGGACGGCGTCCTGGCGGCGTCCGTCACGGTAGTCCGCGAATCCGGGAGCCCGAACCCCGAGACGGAGAAGTGTGGCCTGCTCCGCGTGGACGTCACGGCGACGCACACGTACAGCACGACCCTGACGTACTCCGCCCCGAATGGCGGCAGCAACCCGACGTGGCTGATCTTCAGCCCGTGGCGGGAGCCGGTCTCCGTCGGCCACGGCACGGTCTCCTACAAGTTCGACTTCACGGGCCCCGGGACGGTCTCCAAGGCCCTCCCGAGCCTGAAGGCGGACTTGCTCGAGGGCGGGCGCGGCGCGAAGATCGACTTCGTCGCGCAGGCGTTCGACGCGGGCACGGACGACCTCGCCTTCCTGTGGGTGTGGGGCACGGTCGACGGGACGTCGTACACGGTGCCGAACCTCGCGACCGCGGTGTACACGATCCACGTGCACCACAGCGGCGGGGCGGCCCGGAGCGACGGCACGCTCGCGGGACCGCAGTTCCTCGGGTTCAGCGAGCCGTACTTCGATCGCGCGGCGAACACCGGGCGGAGCCCGATGGGCTCCATGGGCCTGACCGTCCAGGACAACGCGGTCCACGCGTTCGACCTGCAGCAGACGATGTACTACGTGGTGCTGATCGTCCTCGACGACGACAACACGCGCGGGTACCCGTCGACGTTCGGGAACGACGGCATCGACATGGAGTTCGTCTTCGTGAACCTCGGGTAGGCACGACGAGAACGGAGGGGCGGACGCCCCTCCCCTTTCCTTCTTTTCATTTCTTCAGGGGCGAGCGCGAGCTTCCCTGTGACTCTCCCCCAGCCGGGCCGCCAGGATTGGCGGTGGGGCTCGGGTCCAGATTCGGTGGTCGAGCGACCAGGAATGATTGCTCACGGGCATCGTCCGTCACCGTCGATGGATCGGCGGGTCCTCTCGCGGAAGATCACGGGGTATCGTCGTCGCCGGGAGCGGAATTCTCCTCTTCGGGTTCCTTCTCTCGTCGGTCGCGGCGACGAAACAGGAAGAAGTTCAGGAACGACGTGACGAGAGATGTGAGGACGATCGCGAGGATCAGGGTGGCCCACGGGAAATCCGGGACGATCGGGTTCCCGCCGCCGCCCGTGGACGCACGGGTGAGCGGGATGTCCTGGAGATCGACGATGGGCGCCGCATCCGTCGGCACCGCCGCCACCGTCTTCGTCAGGAATCCGACCGCGCTCAGGCGGACCACGTACGCGCCGAGGTCGAGGGCCGTGAACCGGAACGCGCCGTCCGTGCCCGTGATCGTCGCCTCGACGACGCTGCCGTCGACGAGGAGCTGGGCGAGCGCCTCCGCGAGCGGCACGGTCCCGTTCATCACCCGGCCGCGGATCTCGCCGCGGACGGGAGGGACGGAGGACTGCGTCGTGAACCGCCACGTCGTCGCGTTCCCCGTGACCTCGTAGCCATCGGACGCGGCGACCCGCCAGTAGTACGTCGTCCCCTCCGCGAGCGTGAGGGTGACGCCCGGCCCGGCGGTCGACCCCTCGATCGGGCTCGTGAACCCGACGTTGTCGCTCACCCAGTACCAATACGTGATCCCGTCCCCGTCCGCGTCCGTGACGGGCTGCCACAGGAGGACCGCGTTCGGGTCTACGTTCGTCGCGAGGTCCGCGGGCGAGAAGGGCGTCGGGGCGGGCGGCGGGGAGTTCGCACGGAACAGGACGGAGGTGACGGGCGACCACAGGCGGCCGTCGGAGACGATCACTTGGAGGAGATACGGGGTGCCGTCGAGGAGGGCCGCGCCCCCGTAGGCGACGGAGGTCGTGCTCGCGGACTCGTTCCGGTACCACAGGAGGGTGAGCGGCGAGGGCGACCACACGGACGCATTGAAGGCGGCCTGTGTGACGTCCCCGCCGTTGGCGTCCGCGTACCGCCAGGAGAGGACGGGCGGCTCCGCGATGATGTGGCGGATGCCCGGCGTCCCGTCCAGGTGACCGTCGACCGCCGGGTCGCGGGTCTCGGGGGCGACGTTCACGAGGGCGCGGGCGGAGAACGTGGGGAACGACTGCACGGTGTCGCCCGTTCCGACGGACACGTACGTCGCGTTTCGCACCTCCAGCCCCACGGTCCCGTCCGGCGTCCCGGGCCGCGTGAGGTTCAGGAGGAAGATGATCGACCGAGGGTTCGACGGCGTCACGCGGAGGGAGATCGGGAACGTCGCGGAGCCGAGGAGCGGGGGCCGGCTCCCGAGGAGGACGTCCGCCCCGTTCACGGTCCCGGATTGGTCCACGTCGTGATACAGGAGGATCCGCTCGACCTCCGCGTCCCCGGCCGTGCCGATCCGGTCCACGCGGACGCCGGTCACGTTCACCTCGGGGTCCGACGTGAGGAAATACAGCTGCAGGAACGGGACGCGCCGCCCCCCCTCGTCGACGACGAGCGGGGCCAGATCGAGGCCGGCGACGGTCAGGACGTCCGGCGGCGGAACGAGGACGTACGGCCCGAAGAACCACGACGTCTCCGCGGGGAGGTCCCCGTCGGACGTGCGGAACCGGAACGTGTAATTGTTCCCGGGGAGGGGGAGGGGGACGGAGCCCGCGTAGAGGGCGCCCGCGGAGAAGTCGCCGGGGGCGCCGACCCATCCGATGAGCCCGAGCGTCGTGTTCCCGAGATTTGTCTCCCCGCGCCGG
>Ga0209751_10000199_pt1 | contig 64497 bp, 53 predicted proteins | sample RifCSP13_1_FD_184019 | JGI IMG/M metagenome (GOLD analysis project Ga0209751, IMG submission 184019) | Soil microbial communities from Rifle, Colorado - Rifle CSP2_sed 13_1 (SPAdes) (version 2) | ecosystem: Environmental > Terrestrial > Deep subsurface > Rock core/Sediment | place: Rifle...
CACCACAGATCGGTTGACAAGGATCACCGACCCCGCTTTGCAGGCAACGCAGTTTGAATACAACGCTCGGTCGCAGACGACCAAGGTGATTGATGCGCTGAACCAGCAATACCAGTTCAGTCATGACGCCCTGGGACGGGTGACGCAGATGACACGTGCCGGCGTGTCGATGAGCTATGCGTATGACGCAGTGGGCAATCGCACGCAGCGTACGGATTACATTGGAGCGGTGGCGAACTACACGTTTGACGATCTTAATCGCCTGACATCAATAGCTTATCCGGATCTCACCAACGCCACCTATGGTTATGATGCCCTTTCGCGTCTGACTTCCGCTGCCAATCAAAATGGCACAGTGACGTTTGCCTATGACTCGCGCAGCCGCATGACCACGACTACTGACGTCTGGGGGCAGACGATTGGCTACTCGTATGACGCAAATGGGAATCGCACTGCGACGACTGTTGGCGGCGCCGCTTATGCGAGCTACCAGTATGATGTGGTTAACCGGCTGACGAACCTTGCCGACAGCGCGAGCCAGAACTTCGTCTACAGCTACGACGTGGTGAACCGTTTGACTAATCGCAGCGCTCCGAATGGCGTGACTGCCAATTTCACTTACGACGGTCTTGATCGTTTGTTTGAATTAGCGCACACGAAATCGCCTGCCACCCTGGCGATCCATCAGTACGCCTACAACAATGCGAATAACATCAGTAGCTGGCTGGGTTCATCGGGCAATCGCAGCTTCAACTATGACAATGCGGACCGGCTCACAAGCGTCCTGAAGATGGGCGGCAATGAGAGCTATGGCTATGACGCAGTAGGAAATCGCACCACCTCGCATCTCAGCGCCAGCTACAGTTATCAGCCGTTCAACAAGCTCACGAGTACGACGACAGCAAGTTACACGTACGACAACAACGGGAACATGCTGACGAAGGCCGATGGCTCCGGCACGCGAACATTTGGTTGGGACAGTGAGAACCGGTTGAAGCAGGTGACGCTCCCGGGTGGTTTGACAGTCAGTTACAAATACGATGCGTTGGGGCGGCGAATTCAGCGCACCAGCAGCACGGGAGCGGATGAACGGTTTGTTTATGACGGCCAGGATGTGCTGCTGGATCTGAATTCCAACCTCGCCGTCACCACGAGTTACCTCAACGGCCTTGCTATCGACGACCACTTGCGCCAGACAAACACGACTACCGGTGTTTCTTACTTCCTCACGGATCACCTGGGCACAACCACCACACTCACAGACGCCAGCGGCAATGTTGTCGAGACACTCAGCTACGACTCATTCGGTAACAACGCCGGCAGCACCCGCACTCGCTACACGTACACAGGCCGCGAACGCGATCCTGATAGCGGCCTGCTGTATTACCGCGCGAGGTTTTACGATCCGCAGGAGGGAAGGTTCATTAGCGAAGACCCCATTGGATTTTGGGCCCGAGATATCAACCTCTATCGCTACGTGCACGGTAATCCACTTCAATTTACTGATCCAACTGGATTCAGAAGATGCCATCCACTTCTCGGCGCGATCGTCGGCGGCGTACTAGGTGGGGTCGGTGGAGCGGCCAGCGGAGCTGGGCTAGGGGCCATCGCTGGGGGCGCAGTTGGCGGAGTTGGATTTAGCTTTGCCTTGCCTGGATTAGGCACGATCGCAGGCTTCGGCGGGGGAGCAGCTGTCGGGGCTCAGGCTGGGGCCGTAATTGGCAGCGGCCTCGGAGTAGGAGTAGGTATTGGCGCTGGTCTTGCCTATTGCAATCAGGATGATGCCTGCGAGAAAACAGATACAAAGCCGTGGTCACCCAATCCTCCTGCTGACGGTGATCGAGAAAGACATTGCGCTCGACAACTTTACGAGGTTGATTACCCAACCTGTGACGGGGTTGGGCGGTCGAGGGGACCCGCGGCCTATTCCAAATGCGTCGCATCCGCTCATCAACGTTATGCTGCTTGCCTAAGGGGACTGCCTATCCCTCCTCTCGACACGTGGAACAACTGAACTGTCAAAACAAGATTCCCAGGAGGATTAATATGCAGTCCGATAGAATCAAAGATGTAATAGCCACACGACGGCTCTCGCTTCTCAACTCAAACGAAGCAGAGATTCAGGTGCTTTTAGGCAAGCCCGAAATTTCCGATTCATATGGTTATTACTGCCAGTTTCAGATAGAGGGCATCGGTTCAGGACAAATTAAGTATGCGAAAGGTCTTGATGCAATTGAAGCGCTTCAAGGGGCGCTGTTCCTAATCGGTGTGGACCTGGATTTCTTAAATAAGAGTCTCGGTAATATGCTTCGGTGGGAAGGTCACGAAGAAGGCGACCTCGGATTCCCGACCTCTGACCGAAGAACTTAATTATCGTTTCGATAACATCACAGAGGGCACGCAGCACACCGAATGGGGTGACGGCGAATTTTACCTACGGCGGTTTAGATCGGCTGTTTGAGTTAGCGCACACGAAACCGCCGGCCACCTTGGCCATTCATCAGTACGCCTACAACAACGCCAACAACATCAGTAGCTGGCTGGGTTCATCCGGCAATCGGAGCTTCAATTACGACAATGCGGATCGGCTCACCAGCGTCCTGAAGATGGGTGGCAATGAGAGTTACGGGTATGACGCAGTCGGCAACCGCACGACTTCACACTTAAGCTCGAGTTACAGCTATCAGCCTTTCAACAGACTCACGAGCACAACCACCGCTACATACGCGTATGACAGCAATGGCAACATGCTGACCAAGACTGATAGTGGCGGCACGCGGACGTTTGGGTGGGACAGTGACAATAGATTGAAGCAGGTGGTGCTGCCGGGTGGTTTGACGGTGAGTTACAAATACGATGCGTTGGGGCGGCGAATTCAGCGAACGACCAGCACGGGAGCGGATGAACGCTTTGTTTATGACGGCCAGGATGTGTTGCTGGATCTCAACTCCAGTTTGGCTGTGGTGACCAGCTACATCAATGGGCTGGGAATCGACGACCACCTGCGTCAGACAAATACGACAACTGGCGTCTCTTACTTTCTCACCGATCATCTTGGCACAACCACCACGTTGACTGACGGAAGCGGCAACGTGGTCGAGACACTTGCTTACGACTCCTTCGGCAACAACGCGGGCAGCACGCGCACGCGCTACACTTATACGGGTCGCGAACGCGACGCTGACACCGGGCTGCTTTATTACCGCGCCCGTGTCTATGATCCTCAGCTCGGAAGGTTCATCTCCGAAGACCCGATTGGGTTAGCCGACGGTATCAACCCCTTTGCCTACGTGAGAAACAACCCTGCGGGCTACACAGACCCAAGCGGACTCTGTGCGCAAGATCCGAAAGATGCTCCGACCGACCCATGCGCCAGTAACCTGCTGGTTGAATTTGACCTGCGAGACGCCGGCGGAGAGAAAAACATTAATCTGATCCACAAAACCGTCGCTGATGGTTTTCTCAAAGCACTACTTGAGATTAATCAAGTCGTTCCCGGAGGCATAAGCTTCAAAGATGTCTTTCGAGATAGTGCGATGCAGGCACGGCGTCGCGCGGCTTATGAAGCGGGACGTGGCGCCGGTGCCAGAAGGCCGGGAACCAGTTCACATGAAGCCGGAATGGCAGTCGATGTGGCCATGGTCGACGTAAATAAATATCCAGTCATCGTCGGGATTTTTGCTAAATACGGTTGGATTCGTCCGTTTAACAAGGAGCCATGGCACTTTGAACCAGAGCCATTATTTGACAAGAGCTTAATCGCAGCAGCTCAAGAGTTCTTCAGAAACTGTACGCCGATGAAAATTTAATCAACCAGCTAAAAAGCTGCTTCGCAAAAACTAAATACCGAGCGGTGGGGTTATCTATGGAAAAGTTCATACTCTTCATTCTAGTCATATCTTTGACACTAGGCATTTCCTGCGCAGATCAGCTTGGCGGCGCAGGAAGCAATCAAGCCGGACAGACAAACACATCAGCTACTCAAGGTGCCACTCAAAATGCCAGTAAGTGGACCAAGGTAGAACTGCCGCTCGATCGATCTCCGGATGTAATTGCTTTTGGCGCTCAAGGACGAATCGCCGTTGCTGGGGAAGGCATACTTCTCTTGTCGCTGGATAGCGGCCAGACTTGGCGATCCGTTAGCGAAGGCAAAGGCAGTAACATGTACACAACGGACGGCAGGAAATTCCAAGACGAGTCGCAGAAAGATTCGATCAGTATCGCTAAACTGTGCTCGGTGGAGGCGGCCGTCTTCTCGCGTTCAGGCCGCCTCTATCTTAATACCACGTGCGAGCATAGCTCTGCGTTGTGGAGCTTGCCGACCGAAAACATTTCGGATCCGTGGTATGTTCGGGCGTTTGCTCCGAGCCCTGAGCAGTTCGAAAAGAGTGGTGATTATTCTTCACCGGGTAGAAATCTTATTGCTACAAGTCGTCGTGTTCTGGTGGACGGCAGACTTTCGAACGAGACTGTTCTCTTCACGACTGAAGATCAAGGCGCATCTTGGCAACCGCTGTGGCGCGACAGTCTTGGGCCACGCATTGTTGGTCTGGACTTTATAGATGAACACAATGGCTGGATGCTGCAAGCTGAGGGAAAGCTTCTCCGAACCCAGGATGGAGGAAGCACATGGGTCGCGAATGGTACACTCCCAGCAAATGCAGTGGGGCGTGTTGTCTCTATTGAATTCGTTAATCCAACAACAGGCATCGCTGTGGGACAGGAAGGACTGATTCTCACGACCAAAGACGGCGGACGAAGTTGGCAACAACAGATTAGTGATACAAAAGCGTCTCTCTCTCGAGCGGCCGGAGTGGATGAGAACAACGCTTGGGTTGTTGGAGAAAGCGGTACGTTATTGGAAACCAACGATGGTGGCAGAAGCTGGCAAATGCACTCGCTAGGTGTTGATGAAGATATTCAAACGATAACGGTGAATAATGGCGTTGCATGGTTGGTAGCGGGTCGTAATGTTTATCGTTCGAAGTAGTTTCGTGTTGCTACGGTCGCGCCGCGTGACGGCAAACCGTGGCGCAGGTTAGCGTGACTGCTTGTCCTCGTCTGCTTTTTGAGCGGACTGGTTAGTTCGTGCGCCGGTAAGGATCATTGTGGCGTGAAGCACAAACACGAGCAGCACCGGAACAGGTACAAAGTCTTTTTTCCTGCTTAGCATAATGAGTTCTTCAAATCAGAACGCGCCCGCTTCTATGATCCGCAGGGTGGGAGATTGCTCAGCGAAGACCCGATTGGCTTCCAGGGCGGTAACATAAAATTCTACAACTACGTTTGGCAAAACCCATTAAACTTCCGAGATCCGCTTGGGCTCGATGGTTGGGGTAATGACTTTGCAGATTGGCTGGATCAAAGGATCGAAAACGGCCCGTCAGTTCTACCAACCAAACCCCGACGCAGTAAATTGGAACACAGCAGTCAACTTCGCCTCTACGTATGGATTTGGCGCTGCTGATCTATTTCGGGTGGTGTCGGAGAAGTAATTTATGGCCCACCTGACAACGGCTACGGCATCGCAGCCAACATTCTGCGCGATGTGTCCAGAGCGTCAGGAATATTTGCGCTTCTAGGTGGACCGGGAGCAAGAGTCGCTGGCCAGACTCCAACAGCGGTATTTGGAACTTCTTCTACAAAGGCTTGTTTGTGCAATACGAGTCAGTTAACACCTTCCCATGTTCTCTACCGTGTTTGGGGCGATGGAGCTAAGCCAAACGGTGTCAATTCTCATTTAGAAGTGACCCCTTTTTCTCATCGAGAATTGACCCCCCTCGACGAAAAAAAGAGAAGTTGAGTTAAGGCACGGCAGGATCCTCCTTGGTGGCTGAGGTGGGTGGAGCTGAGATGGGGCTGGTCTGCAGCAGCGCGTTCAAGGTGGAGCGAGCTGCCTGCCTTTTTTCTTTCAAGCGAAAGCTTTCACCACGAATATTAATGACGGTGCAGCGATGGAGCAGGCGGTCCAGGGCGGCGGAGGCCATGATGGCATCACCGGCAAAGACTTCGGCCCAGTCACTAAAGGCTTTGTTGGAAGTGAGGATGATGGCGCTGTTATTGTCATAACGTTGCGCGATCACTTGAAAGAAGAGACTGGCTTGTGTCTGGTCCAACTGCAAGTAGCCCACTTCGTCAATAATCAAGAGCTTGGGACGGGTCATATTGTGCAGTTCGCGATGGAGTTTGTTCTCAGCCAGGGCCTTGGACAAACGCCGCGTCATCTCAATGGCGGTGGTGAAATAGACGCGATGCCCGGCTTCGGCAGTGAGCAGCCCGAGGGCGATGGCCAGATGCGTTTTCCCGACCCCGGGCAAAACAGTCACACAATGCCCATCATTTTCAGACTGTCACGGTTTACTACCGATGGCATCCACTTTATGGCCGCACGTTAAGAACGCATAAGCGCAAGCGGGACAGTTCCGGCGAGCAGTTTTATTGCACGCTCGACAATAACACCATCTGCGCATTGCCTGTATGGATGTTCAATCCTGAGTGTTCCCATCGTTTGGACCACCGCTTATCGAAATCGAAGCAATCATCGAACTCCGAGATCTACTTACAACCTTGCATGGCTCTGCTACGTGCGCTAAGGCTTCGTTGAAACTTCCCAAGGAGGTCAACAATGAAGCAACTGCCGCAGTCCAGATCACTGAGCATGCAGTTCAACCTGCCACTGCTGAAGCTGCAATCGGCGAAACTGCCACCCGAGAAGCAAAGAGAGCTGATCATGGCACTGGCAGAGCTATTACTAAAGGCAGCCAGCACAAGAGTGTCCGTAGCAACAGGAGGGGAAAATGACTCTGAAGCTCACCGCTGATCGCCTCAGCCGGCGAGCGATCATTTATATTCGCCAATCATCGCCGGGACAGGTAATAAACAATCAAGAGAGCCAGCGGCGCCAGTACAACCTGGCCGAACGCGCGCGCGAGTTAGGGTTTGAAGATATCCTGGTAATAGACGATGACCTCGGTCGGTCCGGGTCTGGCCTAATAGAACGACCCGGTTTCCAGCGCCTCGTGGCCGAAGTATGCAGCGGAGAAGTGGGAGCAGTTTTTTGCATCGGGCTTCGCGTTTAGCCCGCAATGGGCGTGATTGGCATCACTTAATCGAGCTATGCGGGATGGTGCGTGCTGTGGTAATCGACCCTGATGGGGTTTACGATCCGGCCTTGGTTAACGACCGCTTGCTATTAGGGCTAAAAGGCACGATGAGCGAGTTCGAGTTGAACTTGCTGCGCCAACGATCAGTGGAAGCGATCCGTCAAAAAGCCAGCCGCGGCGAATTACGATACGTACTGGCAATCGGTTACGTATGGCCCAGCAATGGAAGGATTGAAAAGCATCCAGACCTGCGGGTGCAACAAGCCTTGAGTTTGGTGTTTGCGAAGATGACTGAGCTGGGTAGCGTAAGACAGGTGCTCTTATGGTTTCGTAGGGAGCGGGTGTGTTTACCAGTCCGGGTGCGAGAGTCGCAGTGCGACGAAGTAAGTTGGCAGCTGCCGGTTTACAACACTGTCCACAAGATCTTAACAAACCCGATTTATGCCGGTGCTTATGTCTTTGGCAAAACGGAAGCGCGCACCAAGATCATCGAGGGACGTGCGCGCAAAACGTCCGGCCATCACAAACCGCGGGAGAAATGGAGTGTCTTGATTCGGGACCACCACTCCGCGTACATTCCGTGGGAACAGTATGAGCGGAATCAGTCCTTGATTGCTGCTAACGCGCATATGAGAGCACGGACGGAAGTGAAAGCTGGACGGGCATATCAGTGGATAGCGAGCGTGGCGGCCGCCTTCGTGTGGCTCAACTCAAAAAGCCGGTCCAATCCATCTAAGTGAAAGTGGACGTCACACCATTCGGACCAGAACGGCCGGACAACCATCACCCGCGGGAGCAACGGATGGTGCATCAATTGACAACATGCAATGGTTCATTACAATGCTTTGACTTTTGGGAAGTAGTCGCCTGAATGCACAGATTTTTTCTGCCCACTCTCTATACCCTCGCTGTTCTTCTGTTGCCGAGCCACGTTTCTCGCCAACACGACGTGGCTTTACCCTCGTTGGTGGGAACTACTGCTATTACCGGAGCAACGTTAATAGATGGTTCGGGGCGGCCGCGTGTTGAAAATTCAGTTGTAATTCTCAGGGGCGAGGTTATCCAGGCGATAGGCAAAAACGGGCACCTCAGAATTCCCCCAGGCTCTTGGATCATAGATGGACGCGGGTTGGTCCTCGCCCCAGGCTTCATCGATACTCATAACCACTCAGATCGAGGCTTTGACTCGGATCCAACTGCCAGAAGTCAGGTGTCGCAGGGCATTACTACCGTTGCTGTCGGCCAGGATGGAAGCTCAAACCTTCCCATAGCCCAGTTTCTGCGCAAACTTGATGTCGCTCCAGTGGCGTTGAATGTCCTCACCTTTGTCGGTCATGCAACCGTGCGCTCGAGAGTCATGGCCGGCAAGACTCAACGTGAAGCCTCAACGAGAGAAGTCGAACAGATGAAAGAGTTGGTGGCCCAGGCGATGAAGGAAGGAGCGTTTGGGTTATCAACTGGTCTTGAATACGAACACGGAAAACATGCCACAACCGCAGAGCTCATATCTTTGGCTCAAGTCGCGGGACGCTATCGAGGAATCTACATCAGCCATATCAGGGATGAGGCTGATCAGACCTTCAAGGCGCTTGCTGAAGCCATCGAGATTGGACGGCAATCACAGCTACCGGTGCAAGTTTCACACCTCAAGCTTGGCAGCGTCTCGGTTTGGGAAAGAGCTGATGAAGCTGTAGCGTTAGTCAACAAGGCACGTAAACAGGGACTGGATGTTACCGCAGACTGCTATCCGTACGATGCCTGGAACTCGACAATTAGAGTCTTAATTCCCAGCGGGCGCCACGACGATCCCGATGAGGTGCGCAAGGGCTTGGATGCGGTCGGCGGCGCGGACAACATCACGATCGTCAGTTGTCAGTCCTATCCCCACTACGAACAAAAAACCCTGACCGAAATCGCTGCTCAGGAAGGCATCTCAGCAATCAGTCTGTACATGAGAATTGTTCAGGGTGGCGGGGCGACCATTATCTGTAAGTCGATGAAGGAATCTGATATCCGAACCTTCTATCGTCAGCCCTGGGTAATGGTCAGCAGCGATGGCGAAATGAACTCAAGACATCCACGTGGTGCAGGAACCTACCCTCGAGTCCTCGGCCGGTATGTCCGCGAATTGAACTGGTTGTCTTTGGAGGAAGCGATTAGGAAGATGACGTCGTTGCCAGCCGAGAGGCTTGGATTAAGAGATCGGGGACTCATTCGCACAGGCTTCAAGGCCGATCTGGTTCTCTTCGATCCGAAGACCGTGATTGATCGCGCAACGTTTGCGGAACCTCAACTAATTTCTGCCGGCATCCATCGTGTTTTTGTTAATGGTGTAGAGGTGTGGCGCGAACGCGCGGTAACCGGTAAGCGGCCAGGTCGCCCACTGCGTAAGTCGGAATGACGGCTTTGCCGTCGGATGTAAGGCGATTGGATTGTCGGTTGCCAATTGCCAGTTGCTCAACGTGAGCAACGGCTTCGGCCGCCGGACGTGAGGCTGCGAATTGGCGATTGTTAATTACCAATTAACTTCACCGCAATACGCTGAAGCATTTGGCAGTCGACAATCGACAATTGGGAATCGTCACAAGGGAGGACACTAACAATGCTGAAGTATGTGCTATTCACACTGTTGCTTTTAGTCGGAAGCATCGGATTTTGGTCACAAAACTCGGTTGATCTCGAAAAGGCGAAGGCTGAGCTGCTGAAGCTCCATCAAATGGATCGCCAAGCGCATTTCAAGACGGGCCCTGACTTGTTGCTTTCGCATCATCCGGAAGAGTTCATCGCAGTCAGCCAGGGAAAAGTAAGCCGCCGACAAAAGGCTGATACTCGGAATACCTTCGAGACATATTTCAAAGACGCGACCTATCACGAATGGGACGATCTGGAACCGCCGATCGTTCGAGTTTCAAATGATGGGAGTATGGGCTGGATAATTACGCGGTTGAAAGTGCGGCGTACACAGAAAGACGCAACTGGCGTAGAGCGAGAACAGAAGTTTGTCTATGCAGGAATCATGACATATGAGAAACGCGACAAGAAGTGGATCAAAGTTGCCAATGTTTCAACTTTCGAATAACCGGATGTGAATGCTCGTTCGCAAGATACCTAGACCACGGAACGGAGCAAGACGCATGAGAAACTCTGCCGGAGAATCACTTTTAGTGGTTCGCCCGATAAAGCGACTAAATTGCAATTGCCAAGCCCGAAACGATTTCTGCCTGGAGTTCCGCAAACACTCCTGGCGCAATCCTCAACTTAATCTCGCGACTTCCGCTACCGACGATTACCCAGCTACATGCCATCACGCGCTCGTCGATGTACAGTGGCCAATCGGTGGGAAGACCGAACGGACTAATTCCACCTAGTTTCATATCGGTCAATTCCGCCGCTTCCTCGGGAGTCGCAAACGAGACCTTGGGGACTTTCAGGAGACCTCTTACTCGCTTATTGACATCGAGTCGAGTATGCGCCAGGACAACACAAGCCGCATACTTCTTCACGCCTTTTCTTGATGTCACGATGATAGTGTTACAGGTGTGATCGAGTGAGTAGCCATATCTCTCGCAGAACGCAACAGTGTCTGAGAACTCGGGATCAATGTGGATTATCTCATCGACACGAATTCCGTGAAATGATCGAAGTTCTGGTTCCTGAAGCCTGCTTTCCATCATTCGCTTGACCGCGACCAGCACGTTCATGAGCTAAGAAACCTCGATCGGCTCATAGTCAGAAGTTGTGAAAATAATCGGATTCAGCCACAGATCTCACAGATACACGCAGATCTGAATAAGGATGATTGATAAAACGCTGCCGCTTTTCAAAATTCTGATCCGTGTTCATCTGCGATATCTGTGGCTCATTAATTTTTTTCACAGCTTCATCAGAGTTTAGGCAATTGATTAGGTTGGCTTTAGTTACCGGGATCATGGCCGTCGGGGACTGATTGTTTCAGAATTGCCTCGAACCTTGGATCAAGTCTCAAAGCATCCAGTAACGGATCATATCTGAGCATCCTCAAACGCTCAGTCCAATTAAAGTAAGGCTTCTCCAACCATTCAAACGCTGGTTCCAGCTGGCCCAAACCGCAATAGACCAAAGCGACACTGTGAGGTCGGATATTCTGTAGTTGGGTTGACTCCAGGACTTGATTCAATGTCTCCTGTGCCTGATCTCGATGGCCGGCGATCGCCAGGGCATGAGCAAGGAGTGCCCACGGCTCGTTATCCTCCACCGCAACTTCGATTGCGTCGCGGAACTGGGCGATTGCTTCATCAAGCATGCCTTGGTGCTCATAACATCGGCCTTTCCAAAGTAGAGCGCTAACAAAAGCTGGTTCTATCACTATTGCTCTCTGGCAGTAGCTAATCGCCTCTTCCCATTGCCGTGCAAAGTAAAGAATCCCGCCAAGCGCCGCATTTGTCGCGGGCGAAAGAGGATCAAGAGCCTGCGCTTTGCTGGCTTCCTGAAGCGCTTGATCCAAATCACCCATCGCCGCGAGAAACCAGGTGTATCGAAGATGGGCCACCACGCAATTCGGATTTACAGCGATGGCTCGCATGAACAAGTTGTCCGCAGCGACTGAGTCTCTGTCATGCTTGATCCTGACCACCGCCAAGGCCGCATACGCTTCCGCAAGGAGTGGATCTAATTCGAGCGAGCTCAAAGCAGCCTTTTCAATTCTCTGGTAGGCTTGCTCTAGTGGCAGATCATCGTAATGCCGGTCAGTCATAAGGAAGTAAGAATCAGCTAGCCCGGCGTAGGCAAGCGCATACTCGGGATCTTTTTCGATCGCCATCTGAAAGTAGTTGATAGCTTGTTGCAACGCCTCTTTTGTAGCCTTACTCCAAAAAAAGAGTCCCATCAAATAGGTCTGATAAGCGTCAATGTTTTCCGTGTGCCTTCTTCTAAGCTGCTCTCTTTCAGGTGCAGAGATTTTGAGTGTGAAGGCGTTGGCTACTTGTTCGGAGATAGAATCCTGCAAAGCGAAAATCTCATTGATTGCCTCATCAAATTTTCCCGACCATATTGCCCTGCCATTTTTGATACTAATTAGCTGCACCGTCACTCTGACACGGAAGCCCGAACGCTGCACTGTTCCATCTATGACCGCGTCGACGTTCAGCTCATGGCCAATGGTCAGAGGGTCGTTCTTTTTGCCGGAGTATTTGGAGACAGTGCTGGTCGGCATAACGACGAGCTCTCGGAATTCGGCGAGTTTTATGATGATGGCGTCCGCCATGCCCAAACCCAGATACTCATCACTTACTTCAGAGCCAAAAGACCTGAATGGCAGCACAACCACAGACTTTACGCCAATCTCCTCTTTGGTCTTTTCTTCCAAAAGCGGGGTCTTTAACGAGTGCTGTCCAACAGTGGAGACGTCGATGATTTCACGGACATTAGCAACGAAGCGATAACCTCGCTTTGGAATGGTCTCAATGTACTCCTCCTCTGTCGCACCTCTGAGCGCCTTTCTGAGTTGGAAAATGTTCTGCGTCAGACTACTCTCCTCAGTAAAGTTGTTGGGCCACAGCTTATGCATGAGGAAATCCTTTTCCATAAGGTGGCCGTTGTTCTGAACCAGAATTTCGAGGGTTTCGAGCAGCTTGGGTGCGAGAGGCACTACTTTGCCATTACGGAGGAGAAGACGTTCCCTAAGGTCAAGCCGAAAAGGGCCGAACTCATATGACGTACATGTGTTTCCGTCGGTGACCATCCAAAAAACCCACCCGACGCTCACAGCGCCTAACCGAATTTGGAAAAAGAATCAAGCGTTTATCCTGGAAGCAATTGTTCGATGCTCATGATTGTGGCGATAGATGCCCCCGGAAGGTGGACCGTCGTTTCGGAGGTGAGCGAGGAAACTTGCAGCAGTTTTCGTTGCACTCCGCCTTACTACGAGCCAGGATTTCGTTTACTTCCTCTCCATATGAAATAGGCCGGCGTTCCCAAAAAAACGATGCCGAGCCCGACTGCAGCGCGTCCGGGCTGAGCGGCAATCGTATTTGCCACAAGAGCAACGGCGGCCACAACAAAAAGAAGTGGGGTCCAGGGATAACCAGGAACGCGATAGGGTAAGTCTTGCTTTAGGACCCTTCGCCGATAGATGAAAATACTGGAGCCCGCTAGCGCATAGAAGATCCAACCGGTGAAAACGACGTAGGTCAGCAACTGTTCGAACGTCCCTGACACAGCAAGAATAGCCGCCCAAAGTGACCCGGCCATCACGGCAAAGGCGGGTGTCTTGAAGCGTGGATGAATCTGAGCCAGCCGATCGAAAAACAGACCATCTCTAGCCATCGCGTAATAGACACGGGGGGCGGTCATCGTAATTCCGTTAGCAGCGCCGAGAATTGAGATTAAGATCGCGATTGTTACAAACTTGGATGTTGCAGGACCCGCCACAGCGGTAATCGCCGTGGCTGCGATGCTATCAGTTTGCGCTGCCTGATGAGGGCCGAGCGCGGATAAGTACGCCAGGTTTGCGAGAAGATAGATGCCGATCAAGAATGCCGAACCGATTAACAAAGCGCGCGGGTAGTTTCTCTGCGCGTTAATAACTTCTCCAGCGCTGAAGGTCACATATTGCCATCCTTCGTACGCCCATAAAACGCTGATCGTGGCTAGCCCAACTCCTGAAAGGATGGATGCGACGCCGTCATCTGCGGGCCAAAGCTGTCCTGAAATACCGGCAAAGCCACTTCCAAGCCACAATAAGACAACGCACAGAACAAGAATTGCGGCAACCTTGATTACCGTCGTCCAGTTTTGTACCCTCGCACTTCGTCTGGTACCAGTAACATTGACAACCGTGACGACCGCAATCATCGAAAGCGCCACCAATTTGACCGCTAGGGGCGATAAGGGTGTGAACTCGTTAAGGTAACCACTGAATGCGACCGCAAGGGTGGCGAGCGATCCACTACTGATTACGAAGAAGAGAGTCCAGCCATACAAAAAGGCCGGCAGTGGTCCGAAACAATCGCGAATGAAAACGTACAGACCACCCGCCTTAGGGTTTGTCGCGGTCAGCTCTCCGTACGTCAAAGCACCGAGCATTGAGAGAATCCCACCACCAAGCCAAACCAGCATCGCTACTGCAATTCCTCCCAGGGTTTGACGAAGAACCAGACTCGGCACGACGAAAATTCCTGAGCCTATTACAGTGCCGACTATCAGCAGGATGAGGTCACGCAGGTTAAGCGTGCGTGCCAGCGTGGATGTTGAGTTGTCTTCTCGTCGAACCATCTGTACAGATTAGCACCCGTTCAATTTATTCAGCATCCTGGAAGTTGACTCGTAAGGGTGAATTCTTGGTTGGACCTCGCCTCAATCGATTCTCTCTACCGCTTCAGTATTAGAAGCTATGTAGTCAAAATCAACTTCAAATCCAAGACCGGCGCCAGTTGGCACCTCGACCGTGCCGTCGTGGGCAACCTTGACCTCTGGAAAGATCAGGTCTCGTACAAAGTAGCGCGAACTGGCGGAAATATCCCCCGGCAACGAGAATCCACGCAGGCTGGCGAGAGCTATGTTATGAGCACGGCCAATGCCTGACTCGAGCATTCCCCCACACCATACAGGGACTCCTCTGGCATAGCACGCGTTGTGAATCGCCAAAGCCTCGGAGTAACCACCGACGCGTCCAACTTTGAGATTGATGATGCGGCAACTGCCAATGTCGAGGGCCTGCTCGGCTCGCCTCAGCGCAGTGATACTCTCATCCAAACATAGTGCCGTTCCTATCTCAGACTGTAACTTGGCATGATCGATGAGGTCATCGCCATCCAGCGGCTGTTCGATCATAAGCAGGTCGAGCTCATCGAGAGTTTTGAGGTGGACTCTATCCTCGAGTGTGTAGGCAGCGTTCGCATCGACGGAAAGAAGGATCTTTGGATGACGGCGCCTTACCTCAGGGACGACGCCAATATCCCAGCCGGGTTTAATCTTGAGTTTGATTCTCTGGTACCCGAGAGCCAGGTAGTGTTCAATATTCTCCAAAAGTTTGCCGAGCTCGGGCTGAATGCCCAAACTCACACCCACAGGGATTTTCCTGCGTACACCTCCAATCAATTGAGATAGAGATTGACTTGTCGCTCTGGCAACAAGATCAAGGTAGGCCAATTCCAATCCCGCCTTCGCCATCTTGTGCCCGCGAAACGGCCTGAACCGGCTAGTAAGATCACCCAGGCCGGCCACAGGACGGGACAACATAGCAGGCGCTAGATAGTCTCTGATTACATGTCGAGCGGTTCCCACGGTCTCATAGCTGTAACGTGGCTGCTCGGAGGCAACCACTTCGCCCCAGCCATTCAGCCCTTCTCCCGAAACACAAACGAGAAAAATCAGCCGAGAATCAATCCGTCCAAAACTGGTTTCAAAAGGATCTCGCAGGGGTAACCGAACCAGACGAATGTCAATGGTCTCGACGTTTACAGGTTCGAGGTCAATTCCTGTCTTAGTTAGCCAGTTCGGCGTTTGCATCTGGTGGACGATAACAAATCGAAATTCATGAGGCAAGGCGTTGTGCAATATCTGTGGCGCAACTCGCGTTTTGCAGCAAATGCTGTCACACCACGTGGAGAGTAATTGTTTATGAGGGATCACGCTCGAAAAGCACGCGTCTGTGTTTACCGCTTGGGGGTAAGGGCAATTCAAGTGAGCTGTGAATCCATTGCAGAAAACCGCCGGTCCTTTGCATTTCCGCACTACTGGGTCTTCCGGCTCTTTCGATTTCGCTGCCAATCCGCAAAGTGCCATTTCAGCGCCGAGTAATGGCTGCGCAGCACGACAGATCCATGATCTTCCTCTGGCAGTCTTAGCGTCTGCCATACAAGGCCATTGGGTTTGTGGTCGGCCAAAAGTTTAATGAAAAGGTCGAACGCCGGAAGTATTGGTCCTGGTTCATTTCCTAACGCCAGATAAAGCCTATTGTGCCCCCGGCGTCCCTGACTAAAAACTTCCTTAGCTTGCTTTAATAGCACTTGATTGTCCCATTGCAACGATGGGCTTACAGCGATGTATCCGTCAAAAAGAGCAGGGCGAGTCAGTAGAGTATAAACAGCAAAAAGACCGCCGAATGAATGTCCAGCCAGAATTCGAAGTGACTCTGTTCTATAGTGAACTTCGATGAAGGGTATTAGTTCGTCCTCAATGAATTTCAGAAAGCCAGGGCCCCCGCCGCTGGTTGGAAAGAATTCGGTTTTTCCTTCCATGCGAGGGATCGAACCTCTAGTGGGTGTTAAGTCGTGATTACGATCAACGTGAGGGATGCCTACAACAATCATCTCAGGCATTCGCATATTTCGCGCAAGGAACTCAATTGTCCCGGCGGTGTGCAGAAAATGAACATCGCCATCAAGTAAGTAGAGCACCGGATAGTCATTGCTTGATTTCTTATACTCAGGAGGCGTGCGAACGAATACAACTCGCTCGTCACCGAGGACCCTGGATTTTAGTACCAGCCGATCCGGCGTAACACTGATGCTTTGAGACCGAGCCGGTGCACCCGCGGTATGAAGACCGAGGATGAAGAGAGCGGCGGCTAATATTGATCGGGGGAAAAGGCAATAATTGATCGTTGCCCCGGATGTTGCTGTTAGAATCCTCATCTGCGTCGGCTGCTTAACCCCTTCGCCTCTAGTCTTTGACCGGGCGATCGTTGGTTGATCCCTGGTTGAGGCATCCCCGGCTGTATACCGCAAGTGTTGCATGACGGTCAACGATGCAATATTAATTGCTATACACTTGTGGTAGGGCTCAGATTCTCTAATAAGCGCTCGCAAGCAAAGGGGCCCTTTTCAACGGCCGTGAGACGCGTAAGCTAAAGTGAGCAAAATCCGGAAGAACAAGATTCCATATTGAAAACGGGTAAGACCAAGTGCAATACTGAAACCGTTCAGTGAAATCATGTCGGTTGGAGGCTAAATGGTTCGAAAAGTCTCGCGCAAGAAAACGCGAGGTCGAGTCAATGGTGAGGCAAAGGCTTCACAATCTGATCTTGAGCTACGATTTACAGAGGCCAGACCACGTCTCAGTCCGCGGCGGCAACAATTGATCCGGTCGATTCTTGATTCACCAAACGAAACGTACTTCCTTTCTTCGCGGGAGCTAGGGAAGCGATACAACGTTGATGCCGCCACGATAGTCCGCACTGTTCAGGCTTTGGGGTATGAAAGCTTTTCCGATTTTGCGATGGCATTAAGGCAACATTTCGTCGCGCGAATCACGCCTTATACAGTATTGAAGGCTATCACCAAGGAGAATAGAAGTGTCACCGACAACATCAATCTCAATCTCGATAGAGCTGTCGAGAATTTGAATGTTTTGCGGTCGGATCTGGACCGTGCCAAGATCGTCAGTTTAGCCAAACTTATTCACCACTCCCGAAATATTCTAGTTGTCGGCGTTGATGGTGCTCATTGGTTGGCCGCCTATCTTGCCTACGATCTGTCCGCGCTCAGGTTTAAGGCGGAAGCGCCACTAGGGACCACCGGAAATCTGCAACATAAAATCGCGGTAATGACTGCCAAAGACTTACTTATAGCCATTAGTTTTGGACAGTGCTTGAGGGAAACCGTTGAAGCAGTTCAGCAAGCTCGAGCCGCTGGAGTGCCTACATTTGGGATCACCGATGCCGATACAACACCCATTGCGCGTTATTGCGACGATCATGTCGTGACGGTTGTGGCCAACCCTTCGTACTTTAATTCTTATGTGGCTCCTTTGGCATTGATCAGTGCCCTCTGTGCCGCTTGTGTTCACGTATATCCGGCGCGGTCGCTTACAATGCTTAGACCCACTGATAAAGAATACCTTTCAGGCCGTCGCTGGTATCGAGAACCCAGAGCCAACGCTGACCGATCCTAATACGCCGTTAATCACTGCTGCAGAGATCCCTCCCTCCCGAGAAGGACCCCTCCATCACTTGCAAGGATTCCAGGCGGCATATCTTTTTTACGCAACGAGTGTTGCGAGATTGACAATTCGCAATAGCGTTTATTAGGATGATTACCCTCCGCAGGCTCTACTTCCGCACTCCGATAATGAAGACTCTTTTGCAAAGCGTTTCTAGCGCTCCCTTAACGATTTGCCCTGGTTTGGTGGGGTACGCTGCCAGGAAGCTACCGATAAGTGATGCAGCGCCAAGGTTCCACCTGGGAACCACCGCTCTCTCCATCATCCTCGTAATGGTTGGGCAACTCGCCTTTAGCACAGAAGTCCAGGGAGGGACTCTTTGGGGAAATCTCAAACCCGGCTTGTATAGTGTTGGGTATAGAGCAGTCTTCACTTATGACCTCACCAGACCATTTATTAAGTGGGACGCACAAGGCAGAGAGATTGTGCCAGCAGGTAAGGGCCGGCAGATGCAGATCAGCGTCTGGTACCCCGCGCACAACGCCGGAAGGAAACCCTTAATGCGCTTTGAAGAGTACGTATACCTTGCGGCACAGGAATTAGAGTTTTCTCCTCCGACACTTGAGAAACGAAGGCAGGCTGTTGACGATTTCATGAAAGGGCCTCTTTCTCAAGGTGCATCCGCAGATAGACTTTGGGCCCTGCTTCGGATGAAAACCAATGCCATTAAGGATGCGATACCTGCTAAGGGATCTTTTCCTTTAGTCGTCTACGCTCATGTTCCGCCTTCGGGGAATAGCATCCTATGCGAATACCTCGCCAGTCATGGATTCGTTGTGGCCGCAATCTCCTGGAAGGGCACCTTTGAGTACAATCTGGATGTTGGTCTAACGGGAGTCGAAACCCAAATAAAGGATATCGAGTTCGTTATAGGCGTGTTGAAGGCGGATAAGCAGGTCGATAGCGATAAGATTGCAATCATCGGGATGAGCTTTGGAGCCATTAGCGCTCTAGGATTGCAGACGCGCAATGGCGATGTTGATGCCTTAATTAGTCTTGATGGAGGCATTGGCTCCGTATTTGGCGCAAACGTTGTGCAACGGACTGCCTATTACAGTCTGTCCAGAATAACGACCCCCTTGATTCACCTGTACGGCTCCAATGTCACAGGGACCGACCTTAGCTATCTTTACTCATTGAAATATTCAGAGCGTTACCTGGTTGGTTTTACAGGCATGAGACACCGGGACTTTACCAACATCGGTATGTTCGAACACTTTGTGCCTAATATCTCGGGTAAACCAGGGGGAAATACAAAAATTGGATTTGAGTGGGTCTCGCGTTACGCGCTTGATTTTCTCAGAACTTACCTGGGTGGGGATAGAGAGAGCCTTGAATTCCTCCAAAATTCTCCTGAGCGCAATGGGGCCCCGCCAGGGTTGTTCACGGTCGAGAGAAAAGCAAGATTAAACCCTCCGCCTAGCTCCTCTCAATTGCAAGCCATGATCGAAGGAAAAGGCATTCAAAGTGTTGTTGCCCTCTATAAGCAACTCAAGGAAATGGATGCCCAGCCTCTGCCGCAGCAGACTTTAAGCGAAGTTGGAATTTGGCTGGGGCAAAAAGGCGATTGGAACGCGGTTAAAGCGATCATTGATCTGAGACTGGATAGTTATCCCAGCTCGGCTTGGGCCAACTATGCTGCAGCAGAAGCTCATCGACGATTAGGAGATAAAGAACGCGCGCGCCATCTTTATGAGAAAACATTACTATTACTGGCGACTGACTTCGACCCCGAACTGGACTTCAGTAGAAGGCGCGCTATCTATGAAGGCGCCCGGCGCAATCTCGATTTATCGGATAGAAAATAAAATTTAGGAGACAAAAGGGAAGCGCTTCGGAGGCCTCAGTCGGTCAATGTAATATTGAACGAAGCGCGCTGGCCCAACTTTGGTCCGCAAATGAGCGCAGCAGAAATAACCGCAGGTTTCTTTGACTAAGCGGACTGCAACGTAACCTAAGGTTTCGTTTTCCAACCTTATCGTCTTTTCGCTTCACCTAAATGAAAACGTTTTATCGCAGGCATAAGAAAGCAGCGATGTTGATTTCTATCGCTGCTCTATCCATTTCGTTCATGTTCTTATGTTTCGGTTGGATCGTCATCCGGACATGGATGAAGGCGCCCGTGGTAGCCGCGCTGGCAACCTCCCCTGAAAAGGTCCGATTGCAGCTTGAAGATATATCTGACGAGTATCAAAACATTCTGTTAGCTGTCGAAGACCCTGGCTTCTACGACCATCATGGAGTTGACTTCAACACGCCGGGCGCTGGCTGGACGACCATTACCCAAGCTATTGTGAAGGTCTATTTTTATAATGGTTTCACTCCGGGATTTTTGCGATACCGAAAACTTGAGCAGTCGGTGATCGCTTGGGTATTCGATATGAGAGTGGATAAACGTACGCAGCTCCTCATATTTGTGAATTCAGCTTATTTCGGAAATCATAACGGTCGAGAAATAGTCGGTTTTGAGGATGCTTCGAGGGCTTATTTCAACACAACCTTTACTGGCCTCTCGAAGAACCAGTTCCTCTCGTTAGTTGCAATGCTTATTGGTCCAAACGAATTTCATGTCGACCGCCAGCCAGTGCGGAATAGGGAACGAGTGCAGAGAATTCAGCGTCTCCTCATGAGAGGATGTACGCCCAATGGCTTCAGGGATGTGTATTACGAATCTTGTCAGTGACGCACTCTTCAACTATCCGAGTGTCCCAGCCAGCAGGATCACTGAGTCGATTTAGTATTGAGTGGGAGCGAGGCGCTCTCCGGGCTTGTCGTCACAATACGATCACCCGATAGCGACTGAGCGGCGTCCGAGGGCCCCGTCGCTATCTGAGGCCCCAAGGTCAAACGGGGGTCGGTTTATCACGGCCCATCCCTTTTCTCTTTCTCCGGTGCTGAAACTCTTCTCATAACCCAGGCTCGCTTCTCTTTCCCCTCCAATGCAACGAGTGTTGCGTGTATTGACAGTGTGCAATACTGTATTACAATGAGCCTTCTGTCGACCTAACTGGTTAACTGAGCTAAAACAGAATACATATCTTTGATCGAGAGAGTTCACGTATGGCACACCGATCACATCTGACCCTATTCCTCTTCATTATTTCGTTGATTGCGGTTCTATGGCCCGCCTTTGCAGACGGACAGACCGTGGCGTTGCAGGTGGCACCCTCAAAACGAAACCTGGAACTTGAGAACCGCTTGAAAGCCGCTTTGGCAGGATCCGCTGGAAATTGGGGCGTCAGCGTGAAGCATGTTGAGCGCAACGAGGTTGCCGGGATCAACTCTGATCAAAGATTTCAAATGGCCAGCGTTTTTAAGATACCTGTACTAGTTGAGCTCTTCTATCAGGTTAGTGAAGGGAGAATTTCCCTCGATGAACGTATTGAGTGGGCCACCCCTGAACGGTACTTCGGGAGTGGCGTTCTGGTTAGTTTGACACCCGGCTTACGACCCACTGTCGGCGACCTGGCCACATTGATGATCATCCTAAGCGACAATGCCGCCACTGATCTGCTGTGCCAGAAGCTAGGCGTTAAGAACGTAACTGCGCGCTTGCGGTCTCTAGGGCTCAGTAAATCTTCTGTCGACATGGGCACACGAGATTTGATCTTGCAGGTACTGGGACTTCGTGGTGAGGCTTACCAGGATCTCACCACCAAGACGCTCGATAAAGTTGATTGGAAGAAAATTCAAGATGAGGTGAAGAAGAACGAACAGCGGTTTTTACAGGATTGTCCAAATTGCACCACTCCCTGGGAGATGACTCTGTTACTGGAGAAAATATTAATGGGGGTCACCGTCGACAAGAGCGCCTCCGAGAAAATGCTTCGTATCTTGTCCCTCCAGCAATTCAATCAACGCATACCGCGACTGTTGCCCTATGACGTGCGCTGCGCACACAAGACCGGGACCTTGACCGGACCTGTATGGATGGTCAATGACGCAGGAATCATCTTTCTCCCGAAACAACAGGGACATTTGATCCTCAGCGTTTTCAGCCGTGGCTCTCAAACCGAATTGACCGTGCCTGAAAACACTCTGGCGATAACGAGTGCCGAGGGGCGCATTGCAGAGATTGCCAAGATCGCCTTCGATTACTACACCGCGCCGGTTCCAGCAGCAAACTAACGACGGCCCGTCATCATCGGAGGCTCACAGCTCACGAACTCAACTATGCCCCTAAAAAAAGTGGATTCGAGGATTCTAATAAGGGATGTTGAAACCATCTCCGAGATCCGACAAGTCCAGAGGCTACAGCTGGAAGTGTGGCAAGCGGAGGATCTTGACATTGTTCCTTTAACCCACTTCGTTGCGATCAGGGAAGTGGGTGGCATCTTAATTGGCGCATTTGATGGAGAGGAACTGGTTGGTTTTGTATTTGGCTTCCTGGGTCGCAAGAAGGGGGATTTACTGATCCACTCCCAGATGGTCGCCGTGAAGCCCTCATACAGAAACCTGAATCTTGGATACAGATTGAAACTGGCGCAGCGTGAACGGGCACTCGCATCGGGTATCACGAGGATGACTTGGGCCTTCGATCCGCTCCAAAGCCTAAATGCGTATTTCAACTTCGCAAAGTTGGGAGTCATTGCCGACAGCTACAAGGCAGATTTTTACGGAGAGGGAACGTCGAGCTTCCTGCAACGGGGGGGCACAGATCGTCTATGGATAATGTGGGTTCTGGACAGCGAACGGGTTGCGGATCGCTTGCAGAACGAATTGAGACCAGAAGCTCTTCCCGCAGAGGCGAGTGTTCTAAAGCCTTTACTCGAGATAAGTTTTGGATTTCCCGTTCCGACAAACACTGAGCAGGCTTTTTCGCATCCTTATCTCCTGATTGAAATTCCTCAGGATATAAGTTCAGTAAACAAGCGCTCTCCAGAGCTCGCCATGCAATGGCGAAGAGCTACTCGGTGGGCATTTTCGGCAGCTCTGGCTTCAGGTTATTTAGTGGTGGACTTCTTTCGCTCCCAAAGAAATGGCGAACCTGTGGGTGTTTACTTACTCACTCGGTCCCGGACAGAAAAGTTAACCGACACGACCAGAGAGGTAGGCGGGTGAAGTTGTCTGTGGAGAGGTTCGGGAGGGTTCGGAAAAGTTCGACTACTCCAGAAGACTGCGAGGCCCGAGGTTGCCTCCTAACGAATGACTACACTTCATAGGCTCGTGAAATTTCGTCGCAATGCGTTAAAGAATCCGTAGGCTCTCCACACCCTCTAAGGCACTCCGCAAGCTGTGTCTGACCTGGCAGCACGTAAACGATAGAACTCTGCTACGTAGCTACCGGTGTGGGATGAGGTTGCGCAGTAAGTCCTTCAACAAGGGCCTCGCTTTGTTTCAGCCCATCGTGCCTAAAAAGGTTGGGTAGGATCTAAAGATTGGACCGGCGGCAGACAACTTAGTAGTAAGAAACGTTAATTCTTAGGGCAGTAAGTACCGGAAGGCGCTTTATCTCAATGCTGACTCGACTAAAGATCCCGCCTACCCACGAGGTACTGTTCGCTGATCGGTATGAACGGTTGCTCAGCTGGTCTCTTCAGTTGACTGACAATGATCGGGAACTAGCTGAGGATTTAGTGCACGATGCTTTTATCCAATTTACTTTTGCGCAACGTGATCTCGACACGATTCGCAACCTGGATAGCTATTTTTATGGAATGCTGCGCAATCTGCACCTTCTCCACGTGCGTCGCAAAACGCGTAACCGCCTTCAGCAACTGTCCATTGTTGACTATGACTCTGCTGAACACGGGTTGCGCAGAATAGATTTGCGAGACCAGCTACAGGTAAAGGACCAGCTGCGTAGGGTTTGCCAGTACGTTTGTTTGCGCAAGGAGAAATCTAAGTCGGCAAGCGTGCTGATCTTGCGGTTCTTTCACGGTTACTACCCAAGCGAGATCTCTCACATTCTGCGAACTACTCGTCCCACGGTAGATGTCCATCTCCGCACAGCGCGCAACGAGGCTAGAGCTATTCTCGAGAAACCCGGATCACTCCGTTTGCTTAATGAGCCCGCCAGCTTGGAAATCTTTCCACCTGAGCGACGTTCGGACGATCTCTTATCTGAACTGCGCACAACAATATTCCAATCGCGACGAGGTGATTGCGCTTCCAGCGAACAACTTTCCAGTCTCTACAAAGATGAGGCACCTCAGATGGGGGCTGAACAGCTAGCGCATATTGTGAGCTGTCCCCGCTGCCTAAACGGGGTTAACAAGATGCTCAACTTACCACCTCCACAACTGGATCGCCCTTTTGAGGTACTCGGACGAGAGAAACGAAGAAGCGGTCGTGGATCGGGTTCAGATGATGGTTCCAGCCCCGCTGGTGGTGCAGGAGCAGCAGGTTCCATCAAAACTTTGCGACGCCGCGCGAAGACAGTGATCGAACATAAGCCAGAAGAGTTATATGTGTCAGTTAACGGTTATGTACAAGGCTCGCAACGAATTACTTCAGAGCTGAATGAGCTCAGTTTGAATATCAATATACCCGAACAGATCGGCTGCGTTGAGGTCTTTAGCGAACAGCTAATCCGGTTGCTATTACTAAATGTAGATGAGTTGCCGCCTGCTGGTGAGGTTGAGCAGTCTGCGGAGATCCTATTGAGTGAAGGACGCAGGTTACTGTTAAACCTCAAATTCCGCAGTCCTCTACCAACCCTTCAGGTGGTCTACGAAGATCCTACTTTTAAAGAAATAGGGGAGATGCTCGATATCACCTTGAATCCGGATGGGCAATCCCCTGGCCCGGTCGTCTTTGATGAGTCTGTTTATGAGAAGAACGCCTCGCCGTCAATAGAGAAACAGGAAGTCATACTGAGCCTGCAGTTGCGCCAGCACCTGGGGACTTTAGCTGCCCTGTTTTTGAGACCAGCTACGATAACGGCTATAGTTGCTATCGCACTCCTCTCCACCCTGCTACTCACCCGTGACTGGTCGCCATCTGTAACTCCTAAACTGTCCACCACAGAGCTGCTCCAGAAAGCAGTGATCTCGGAAGAAGCCGCTGCGGAGAAGACGGACCAAGTGCTGCATCGGATCATTGATTTTGAACAGCGAGAAATTGGGGGGATTGGTTCGCCTGGCGTCGGCACTTCGATCTCTCGACACCGAATTGAGGTCTGGCATAGTGCCGGAAAGGGAGTAACAGCGCGCCGTCTTTATGATCAGAAGAACAAACTTATCAGGGGCGATTGGAGGAGGAGGGACGGAGTTCAGATTCTTTATCAACATGGCGTTCGCCCTCGTTTTCGATCGCAGTCTGATCAACTTAGTAGCGCAATTCTGAGTTCTGATGAGGTATGGCAACTTTCTCCGTCATCAAAAGATTTCATATCCGTGATTGGCGCGAACGAATCACCAAGTCTCACAGAACTGGATGGGGGCTACCTATTAACTTACCGCTATGTGAATGGGACGGGTGGCGAATCGGAACTCCGCAATCGCACGCCTGTTTTGGAGCATGCTGCGCTGAAACTCAACAAAGCAGATCTCCGTGCGATGGAGATGATCTTAACTATGCGGCTTGTTGAAGGGGTTGAATCCAAGTCCAGAGTTCCAAATACCCGTTTCGTTGAGTATCGGTTCACTGAAATCAGTTTTGAAGCGCAAGACCCACGATCGGTACCCTCCTCGGTCTTTGAGGCAAACTCTGAGTTGCTTTCCGAGAACGGTCTAAAGGAACTGAAACTAAACAAACCGATGTCGAACGTGGACGGACATTCTGTCCCTACATCCTCAGCCAGCGCACTTACTGATCTCGAAGTGGAAGTCACTTACCTGCTGAATCAGGCCAGGGCCGATCTTGGCGAACAGGTGAGTTTGACGCGACTGGCAGACGGACGATTGCGCGTTTTCGGCATCGTCGACACGGGGAATCGCAAGGCTGAAATTGTCAGGGCCTTGTCCTCGGTTGCGAACAATCCAGCTATCAGAATTGAAGTCTGGACAGTTGAAGAGGCGATTCGACAACAGAAGCAACGGACTTTTGATACCCAGGTTGCAGGGAGCTTAACGGCAAGGGAGGGTGCCCATCTTCCAGTTGATTCGCAGCTGCGGCGATATCTATCCGCTCGTGGCGTGCAAGAAGGTCAGATAGATGAAGAGCTGAGAGCGCTCGCGAGTCGGATGATTGTGCGTTCTGGCCAGGCTATGAGCCACGTTTTTGCACTGAAGCGACTTTCAGAACAGTTCACGGAGGAGCAGGTTTATTCGCTCAGCCCAGATGCACGAGTAAAGAGAATGTTCATGTTTCATCAACATGCACGGGCTTTTCAGCTCGAGACGCGTTTACTGCGCGAGCAGCTTCAGGACGTATTCGGTCCTTTGCCGGCGCCATCCTCTGGTTCAGGGGCGAGAATCGAAATCAACGACGAAGCCGCGCTTGTTCGCACGGTGTACCGACTGTTCGACCTCAGTGGTAACTACAACAAAGCGATCGGCTCAGCGTTTGCCATCTCTCAAGAATCTGGCAGTTCAACCATCAACACGCCGCAATTCTGGCAACTGATTATTAGCGCTGAGGAGTTGGCATCGGCACTGAGGGAAGCCACTCAAACCAAATAAGACAAGTTCTATCGCAAAGGAGCGATTGATATGTTTTCCATTAGAAGACTCGTTCCTCGAATCGTGATTGTTTGTGCCGCCTTCTACTTAATTGGCGGTACTCACGAAGGTTGCCTGCCAGGGATCAAGATCGTCTATGCGCAGGAAGGGTCGGCAAGCATTTACGGCACAGCAATAGACGCAAGCGGTGCCTTACTTCCCGAGGTCAAGGTTACGGCGGTTAACGAAACCACTGGAATACGACGTGAAGCTCTAACACGCAGTGATGGGACCTATACGCTTCCGCTACTGCCCGCCGGGACCTACACCCTTACTGCCGAGTTGCCTGGATTCGCAACTCTCAGAGTGACCGATGTTGTCTTGCGTGTCAGCATCAACTCCAACGTTCCTATTGTTCTTGAACCCAAAGAGATTGCTGAGACAGTGAGTGTCGCATCTCGGGAAAACACAGTAGATACAAGCAGCGCTACAGTTGCTTACTCGGTAACAAATGAACAGGTGCAGAAGTTGCCCATACTTACCAGCTCCGTTGGGCGAAGCCCACTCTCAGTGCTCCCATTTCTCGTTCCGGGAGTTACTCCGGTAGGCGACTTCGGTTCAAGCGGGACTTCGAATCGACTGGGTGAAGCCATGAGTGTCAATGGCAACCGGACGATCTCAATTAGCTATAACTTTGACGGTGGCGACAACAACGATAGCGAGCGGAACCTCGCCGCTTCAACCATGCCTAATCCGGACGCCTTGCAAGAATTCACAATAGTTACGAATAACTACCAAGCTGATTTGGGTCGCAGTTCGGGGGGTGTTCTTAATGCTGTCACCAAAACAGGGACAAACAGCTTGCACGGCAATGTACGTTACTTTCGCATTCACGAGTCTTTAAATGCTCGCAGTTTCTTTGATCGAGCAATTCCGTTAAATCGGCTTGACACCTATGGCGGGCAAGTCGGGGGCCCAGTAGTTTTCCCCTCGCTTTATAATGGCAGGGACCGTACCCACTTTTTCTTTGATTACGAGGGAACCAGAAACGATCAGCAGAGATCAAACTTGGTCTCTCTAATGTCAGATGCCGAACGAGTCGGAGATTTCAGTCAATTACCGACGGCACAGCGGCCCCGCGATCCAAGAACAGGCCAACCCTTTCCTGGCGGTAGGATTCCAGCTGAACGGATTGATCCGATTGCAAAGCATTACCTAGATCAGTTCATTCCTCGAGCCAATGAGGGCCTCCGCAACTACCTCCAACTCCTACTGACCGAACGGAAAAACGATCAGGTCACCACGCGCATTACGCATAAGCTCAGCAATACAGACAACCTGAGCGGCACCTTCTTTTACAGCCTGACCGAGAGTTTGGCCGACAGTTTCAATCTCCCTATCGGTACCAGGGATTCCGACAACTCGGTCAACAAGAACCTTGTACTAAGTGAGACGCACATCTTCTCGCCCCAAACAGTCAATCAGTTCATTTTCACGGTGACTCGGTTTGTGTCAGAGTTGAAGCCTCTCCTGGGTAGTAGTGCTGCGATACATCCGCGCGAGGCGGGCTTTACCGGCGTTCGTCCTCAGACGGACAGGTTTCTGGCCCTACCAACTGTGCTGATTACACCAAATATCACAGTTCCGATTGGTGCTACTTCGGCGGGCTCTGTCAGCGCCAAGACTACCTGGCAGCTCAAGGATGACCTATGGCACATGCGCAAGTCCCATGCGCTCAAATTTGGTGGTGAGCTTCGTTCGTTTCTGCTCAATAGCATTCGCGGAAATGATAATGGGAGATTTGGCTTCACTCCCGGTAACCCGTTTGGCAGTGGCAACGCCATCTCAGATTTTCTGTTGGGGCTTCCAGCCCAATATCTCCAGTCCACGGGCAATACCATGTACCCACGGCAGAAGGCCTACAGTTTTTATGCCATGGATAACTGGAAAGCGCAGCAAGGTCTTATGATCAACTTGGGAGTTCGATATGAACTGACTATCCCAATGAAAGACCAACTTGATCAGATCCTTACTTTTAGGCCAGGCCAGAGATCACAACGCTTCCCCAATGCACCAGTTGGCCTTCTGTTTGTCGGCGATCCTGACCCAATTCTCGGCAGCGTGCCACGCGCCGGTTATCGCACGGACAGGAACAATATAGCCCCACGCTTGGGCATCGCGTATTCTCCCAATGCCAAATCAGGTCTGCTCCATTCGCTTTTTGGTGAAAGTAGGACGGCAATTCGACTTGGCTGGGGAGTTTTTTACGATCAGTCCTGGGGTGGCAACGTAACTCAGTTTCAGTTTGTCCAGCCTTTTGCAGTTTCTCAATCGCTCGGGGCGAATCAAATTAATGCTGCAGGCGGTACCTTCGCTAATCCGTTTGGCTCAATACCAAATCCGTGGCCAATAGACCTCAATGAGCGGCAGTTTACTGGATTCCCCGCGCTCCAGATGTTTGATCCCACCTACCGGACCGCCTATACACTCCATTACAACCTCTCGATACAGCGTGAGCTACCTTGGTCACTCATGGCCGAAATCGCTTATGTGGGCAGTAATACTTTCAAGGCCGACCGCGAGCGCGAGCTTAACCTGGGCATTGTCGGACCGGGAGCTAATCCCGGGAACCTGCAACTAAGGCGTACGTATCCACAGTTTGGCAGCATTGCGAACAGCGAAAGCAGCGGACGAGCGCGCTATGATTCGGGTCAGTTCAGGCTTAGTCGCAGATTTCGCCAAGGGCTGGGCTTTGATGCCTCTTACGTTTTCAGCAAGTCCCTCGACAACGGTTCAAGTCCGCAGGGTATCGGTTTCTTCTTTTCACTTGGAGCAGTTTCAGCCAGGTCTTATCCGTCGCTTTGGGCCCGCTCAGCTTTTGATCGCAATCACAACTTCGTGCTCAGCTACACCTATGATCTTCCAGAGCTAAGACGAAGCGGTTTCCTCGGACGTATTACGAACGGTTGGCAGGTTGGAGGGATTACTCAATTCAGATCGGGTGGTCCAATGGAAGTCTTTCAGTTCCTGGAGTCAACCTTAACTGGTGCCACTTCCAGTGGAAATCCCGATCTGGTTAGTACATTCGTCCAGCTTGACCCCCGGCAGGCGCGTACATTCATCATCAACGGCGTACCGCAGACAGGGAACTACTTCTTTGATCCAACGGCATTTCGCGCCGTGACGGTGGCCAACTTTACTCAGGCCAGACGCGGTTCGCTGGGACGCAACAGGATCAATGGACCGGGTGTTAACTTGTCGTCAGTCTCGTTGATTAAGAGAACCCGCTTAGCTGAATCCCACGAAATTGAACTGCGGGCTGATATTAGCAACGTCTTTAATCGCACGAACTTCGGTTCTGTGGATCGAACAATCGAAATACCAAGCTTCGGTCAAGCCAGATCGGCAGCGCCCGGACGCACGATTCAGCTTTCGGCAAGATATACCTTTTAACAAGAAACTCACTTACTCCTTTAGTCTTCAATCGAGAGAGCAGGAGAACGATGAAGAGTATTTGTACCTTGATTCTAATTTCGCTTTCTGTAGTTCCAATTTCTTCTGAGCGCGACGCAGTTAAGGTGTCAAGTGCCAGCGAGCAGCTGCGTGCAATGTACTTCAACCTTAATTTCGACTCGGGGGAGATTGAGGGCAAACCGCTGCTGCAAAAGTTCCCTCAATCATCTGAAGTTACTGCCTGGCATATTCTTAATATGGCCGCAAATGCGTCGTTGAAGAAAGCCCTCGTAGCCGCTGAAAAGATGACCAAGACAAGGCCGAACGATCCTTGGAGTTGGTTTGCCTTGGCGGGGGTCCTAAGCCACACATCTGATCGCGGCGAAGAAGCGCTCGCTGCCAGCCAAAAAGCATTGGCCAAAGCTCCAAAGCATCCAGACTTTATGTGGTTGCGGGCGGAAACGCTGAAGAACCAGAGTAAGTTTCAGGAAGCAATTGATTTCATTGAGAAGAACTACGCAAGCGTCAAAGATCCTCAGCAACTGATGGTAGTCCGAGCTGAGGCACTCTATCTGTCAGGGGCAGGCGCCAGGCCTGATACAGCCAAAACGTCAGCGGCGCTGGAAGCGTTTGCAGAGATTCGGAGATTAGATAAGACAAATGTTCTGGCCCATGTTTTACCTGGCCAGTTCTTGGTTTTTGCGCGCCGCACACCCGAAGGCTATCCGTTGTTAAAAAAGGCTCTCGAGCTTTCGCCTAATTCGAACAGAGTCCACAGGCTCTACTGGCAAGCGGTAGCCGGGTTGCCAGAGCTCTCTGCAGAACAGAAACAAGCGGAGATCGAGGCAGACATCAAATCTCTACTTGAAAGGCGGTCAGGTTTTCCGGCAACTCTGTCAACCGTACGAGCTCAATATGAACTGTTAAAGGTCAGCGAAAAGAAGAGACAGATCGAAGAAAAAATTCTCCAAGAGTTCCCTCAGAGCAAGGAAGCCGAATGGGTATTCGTACATCGCTATCGAGAATTCCGCAAAGAAGCTGGCCCACAGGGCTTTAGCGATCCCGCGAAGACTAATATGTATCGCGCGATGCTGCGTGAATTCATCAATAGACCCATGCATCACGATGACGCGCTCCTTGGCGATGCTTACCGCAATCTCTTCATCGATCTCAATGACGATCCTTCAGCCAGTACGGCGGAGATAATTGAAGCGGCTAGGGGCATGACGCGTTTTTGTGTGGCCAATCCAGAGACGATCTTTCCTTCTGCGGCGATTGCACTGGCCGACCGTGGCGCCCATTTCCAGGAAGCTGAAGCAATGGCCCGCCAGGGTTTTAGTAAGGTCCGACAAAAACTAGCTGCACGACGAGCTGCCTTCGAGACGCAAGGTGAGTATGTGCTTGTCCTTAACCGACTTACTGGCATGGTGTGGCATGGCCTGGGTTGGGTCCACTTTAAGGAAGGCAGATATGCGGAAGCCGAGAAAACACTTCTCCAAGCATACGAACTCGCGCCGCAGCACACTCCCCTACTGCATCATCTTGGTCAGTTCTATCAGTTTAGGAAAGACTTGGATAAGGCTGAGGGCTTCTACATTAAAGGCGCTTTGGTCGAGACGCTGGGTACCAACCCGAACCATAATGCCCTGAAGGCTCTTTATGAACTCCGTAATGGAGGTCTCAATGGTTATGAGGAGTATGTCCGAAAACTCAAAGAAATAGATACCACCAAGAGAAGAGAGAAAATCTTTGCTTTGCGAATCAAAGATCCAAGGCCCGCGACTCCGTTCATTCTGAAAACGGTTACGGGCGAAAAGCTGTCTCTTGAAGATCTAAAAGGCAAAGTGTCAGTTATCAATTTTTGGGGTATGTGGTGCGGTCCTTGTGTTAAAGAGTTACCCGACATTCAAAAGCTCCACGAAAGATATAAGGACGATTCGATGGTGGCAATCGTGACCATCGACAACGATCCCGATCCTGCGGTCTTGAAGCAGTGGCTAGCCAAGAACAATTACAACTTCACTACGCTGCTTGATAATGGATATGTGGAGAAAGTTGGCATTAGGAGCTTTCCAACCACGTGGTTCATTGATGAGCAAGGACGCATTGCATTCACTAAGGTTGGTTGGAGTGAAAAACTGTTGGAAGAATTCGTTTGGCGGATTGAGGATTTGCGCCAGATGGCGGCCCGACAGTAATGAAAGTCAAACTCGGGAACTGGCTGTGCTTGCTGGGGCTGCTTCAAATCGCTTTAGTGGCCGCCTGCGCACAGGAACCGGTTTCGTGGTCAGTCACAGCCAAGACAAACCGAACCCTGTTGCCATCCGAAAAGTTTGTGGTGCAATTGAAGGGGAAGATTGCAAGCGGCTGGTACATCTATTCCCTTACGCAAGGTCCGGGTGGTCCAAGTCCTACGCGCATCTCATTGGCTGGAGGGCAGCCCTTCAGGCTCGCCGGTACTGTCAAAGGACCTCGGCCACAAGTAAAGTTCGATTCTAATTTCGGTATCGACACTGAAGTTCATCACGATACCGTTGCCTTCACTCTGCAGGTTCAAGTCGCGGCCGAGGTTCAGCCCGGCGCTCAGCAGTTACGCGTCAACGTGCGGTTTCAGGCTTGTAATGAGACGACTTGTTTGCCCCCAAGCACGCGGAAACTTACAGTGCCTCGCACCCTCGCATCCCGCGTCTTAGGTACGACCAGCACCGTAGCTGGAGGGCCCGAACCCGAGCGGCCCCTACCATCTCCCTTCAAACCCCTTAACTCCGACAGCAGCTCCGACCCTCAGAAGGTCGGAGCTTCGGCGCCTGCGGAAAGCACCTCAATCAGCGTCGAGAAAAATAATGCGGAAAGTTCTTACACAGGGCAGCGCGACGGAGCGGTGGTGTTCAACACCGAGAGTCGCCACAGTCGCTCATTGTGGTCTTTTATTTGGCTAGCCATGACTGTGGGCGGTCTTTCATTGTTGACCCCGTGCGTTTTCCCAATGATTCCGATCACGGTTTCTTACTTTACGAAGAACGCCGCATCTGATCGTAAAACAGCATTAAGGGATGCGCTCATATATGCGGTGGGAATCATTCTGACTTTCACGGCACTGGGTCTAGGAATGGCTATACTGCTTGGCGCGTCGGGAATGAACAGATTTGCTGCCAGTCCCTGGATCAACCTGCTTATCACGGCCCTCTTCGTTTGTTTCGCGCTATTGCTGTTTGGCTCATTTAGCATACAAGCTCCATCGAGTGTCCTGACCAGACTCGACAAGCTAACAAATATCAAGGGCGGAGCGGCCGGACCGGGCAGACACTTACTTCATCTTCTGTTAATGGGCCTCACTTTTTCATTAACTTCGTTTACTTGCACGGCACCTTTTGTCGGTACTCTTCTGGTAGTGGCCTCGCAAGGCGAATGGGTTTATCCCGCGATGGGAATGCTGGCGTTCTCAACTATCTTCGCCCTTCCTTTTTTTGTCCTTGCGGCTGCGCCACAGCTGCTTTCCCAATTACCCAAATCAGGCAACTGGCTCAACTCGGTAAAAGTAGTCATGGGGCTGTTGGAAATTGCCGCTGCCCTGAAGTTTCTTTCCAATGTGGACTTGGTCTGGCATTGGGGCATCTTTACTCGCGAGGTAGTACTGGTAGGTTGGGCGGCGATAATGTTGCTAATTACACTCCACCTACTCGGCAAGTTTAGACTCATTCACGACACACCGCTCGATGGCATCAGCTCGTTGCGATTACTGATTGCACTGCTCTCATTGTCACTGTCGTTTTACTTAGCGACCGGACTGTTTGGAGCAAGGTTGGGCGAACTCGAATCATTCCTACCGCCCACCATCGTTAGTTCATCATTCGCACCGCGGACCCCGGGTGACTTTGACCAGAATAGTGAGCTCAGCTGGATCGTCAACGACTACGAGGGGGCACTTAATCAGGCTCGCGCCGAAGGTAAGCTCGTCTTCATAGACTTTACCGGCTACACGTGCACGAATTGCCGTTGGATGGAAGTCAATATGTTTACCAAGGCGCTGGTCCAGCAGGAACTTGGAAGGTACGTTTGTGTGCGCTTGTACACGGACGGTGATGGCGAGGTGTATCAGAGACAGCAACAGATGCAGCAGGAGAAGTTCGGCACGGTGGCTCTGCCTTTGTATGCGGTTGTTAACGCGGATGGTAAAGCGCTCAAGATCTTTCCAGGGTTGACCAGGGATCAGTCCCAGTTTGTTTCATTCCTGAAGAGCGGGTGGGCGACGTACTCGGCCTTGATAGTTCTGAATGTTAGAGGGAGGATCCGACCATAAATTGAGCGGCCAAAAGTTCGATGTTGGCGCTTGTCTAGAATTATTCCTGCCCAATTCATCGGAACAACAATTGTTTCTTCGTGACACGAAACCCTGGGTCAAGGGGTGGTTGTCCAGGCGAAAGCTAAAGGAAACACAAAGATCAAGTTGATGGTATTCAGGATCTATCTGGGGCGTCACTGTTTCGCCCCCTGCGCGAAGGAGTACAGCGCATTACGTGTCCTGATGTAGAGATTGTTGCCGGCAATCGCAGGAGTGGCCCAACATTCTTCATCCAGATCGCTCACGGCGATGATCTCCCACTGCGCACCCGCTTTGAGCACCGTCACTTTGCCACTCGCGCTTACCAGAAAGATCTTCCCATCGGCTGCAATCGGAGATGCATAGTAATCCTCGAGTGCATCTGGTGTGCGGCCCATTTTCAAAACCTCTCCACTCGTCGGATTCAGACTTGTGACGATCCCACCTTCCTTCATTAGATACATCACGCCTTGGTAGATTAGCGGCGCAGGAATATTCGGGTAAGACTTCTTTAGTTGCCAAACTACGTTTGTTGCCGTCAAATCTCCCTGACCTCCGAAACGGACAGCCGTAAGACCGTGGCCGGCGGTGGTGGAATTGCGGACGAAGTCGTATTCACTACGATCGATGTATCCGTCGTTGTTGGCATCCAGCCATCCAAAGTGTTCGTACGCTTCAGCATGTGACTTCACTTCCTCACGATGAAGGCGTTGGTCCTTGTCTTTATCGGACTGCTTCAGGCTCTCATCATAAGGTGGTAAGAATGGGGCCTCCCCGCCTTCTCCATTGACGTAGACCATGTCGGTTTCCCCGAACATTCCAAGTACCGGCACGCCCTTAGGATACGAGCCGATTTTCGTAACCCACCACAGCCGTTCACCTTTGTCCAGAGAATAGGCGTCGAGCGTGTGTGAACCGAGGACGATTATTTGTGCTGGTCCATCCTTGGGCTGGTAAATGGCCGGCGTGGAATACGCCTCGAAATTGGGACGCGCCTTCTTCCAAAGTACTTTTCCATCGCGCGCATCGATCGCGATGACGAAAGAATCTGTGCGATGATCACAAACCATCACGAGGGTGTTACCTGCCAGCACCGGTGATCCACCAATGCCGTAAAAGCTATTGAACGGTCCCAGTGGCACTCGCCAGAGTTCCTTGCCATTCGGAGCATAGGCGATCAATCCCAATTCGGCGAAAAACACGAACACGTTTTTCCCGTCGCTCACCGGACTCGGTGAGGCCGCATCATTGGCGCGGTAAATTGGCATGTGACGGGCGCGTACAACATCTTGTCGCCACAGAATCTTTCCTGTTTTGCGATCAAGAGCGAGTGTGATCAGTTTGTCGCCTTCGCTTGCTGTCAGAAAAACGCGATTGGCGGTGACTACAGGCGAGGATCGCGCGAACGGCACGGCTGTTTTCCACATGAGATTTTTCTTCAAACCAAACTCAGTGGGAAGGGTGAAGCCTTCAGCCACGCCGGTGCCGTTCGGTCCGCGAAATCGCAGCCATTCGTTGTTATCGGGGGCAACCGTTGGTTGGGGAGTCTTCTTCTGCTGTGCGTACGCCGGCCAGTCACCTACGACAAGTAGTACTAGAGCTATGGTGAAGAGTGAGAGTGAGTTTTTGATAACAGATGAGAATGACTCTTTGGCGAGAGGCAAGAAGGATTTTTTCATTTTGATACTCCTTAAGGCTACAGGGAAGCTCGACTACTAAAAGGGATTGTACTTGCAACTCCGCATAGGACCCGCGCGGACAGGGGGATGGACAATGTTTCAGCCAGCGGATCTTACGTTCTCCATTCGCCGCCCAATTAGTTTGGAGACAGGTCAACCGATTTTATGGCGAGGATATGAGCCATGGTCCTGACAGTTGTCAAGGTTTGAGTGTGCCAGTTACACGGTGAGGGTTTCAATTCGACAAATTTGCCCCAAATGTCGTCAAACGGCGTCCTTACGAGGAGAAGCATTTGAAATCTCCGTGAGATTTGCCAATTCTTGTAAGACACCACAGGGTTAGTCTGTTGGAGCTTCATCTTTGGCCTAGCACGGCACCTCGGTTAGCCTATCTCGATATAAACCATTCAAGGCCCACGGGCTTTATAGAGTGTGTGAAAAACCCAGCGAGATCCTACCCACGGCAGTGGGTAGTGCTTTTCAGATCCTACCTACACTAAGTACGCCCCCAACCTCGTAGTCTCCTAAATTCATTTTCTCTGCGCGACTCTGACTCTCCGTGAATCCAGTAGCCGTCACTAATGGGTAAGACTCCGCACGAAGTTGCGGAATTTTTTTGGCGGTCTGTTGTCTTAGCCGTTTTCTTCAGTGAATTGCAAATGGCATACATCATGCTAACTGCCGCTCAAACGAAGCGCGGTCCGCTGGTGGCCACGTATCTTTTAACCCCAAGGAGCAAAGATCATGAAAGCAATTCTAGTTGAAGAGTTCAAAAAGCGACCGAAGGTTAAAGAAGTGGCCGAACCAAAATTACGCGGCCCTTTTGACGCCCTGGTGCGAATTAAGGCGTCTGGCGTCTGCCACACAGATCTGCACGCTGCTGACGGCGATTGGCCCATCAAGCCGACGCTCCCCTTCATTCCCGGCCACGAGGGAGTTGGGGTAGTCGAAGAAGTCGGCGCGCTGGTCACAAACGCCAGGCCCGGCGACCGCGTCGGGATCCCCTGGCTGCATTCCGCATGTGGCGAGTGCGATTACTGTTTGACTGGCTGGGAAACGCTCTGCGAGTCGCAGCAAAACACCGGGTACTCTGTTGACGGTGGCTTTGCAGAGCTTGCAGTTGCGGACGCTCGTTATGTCGGCAAGATACCAGACGGATTAGAGTTTGCTGACATAGCCCCACACTTCTGCGCGGGTGTGACGACCTATAAGGCAGTCAAGGTCTCAGGCTCTGCGCCGGACAAGACCGTGCTGATCTCCGGTATCGGTGGTTTGGGACATATGGCGTTGCAATATGCGCGCGTTACAGGAGCGCGTACGATTGCGGTGGATGTGACTGAGGAGAAGCTTGAATTGGCGAGAAAGCTTGGCGCCGATGAAGTTATCAATGCACGTTCCGTGGATGTGGCTGAGGCGACACAGAAACTTGGAGGAGCGGATATCGTCATCGGCACGGCGGTGTCGGCACGTGCGTTTGCCGGGGCTTTCGGCGCACTTCGGCGTGGCGGCAAGATGGTGTTGGTAGGCCTGCCACCCGAGGCCTTACCGGTTCCCATCTTCGATCTGGTGTTGAAAGGCGTGAGCGTGCAGGGTTCGATAGTTGGGACACGCAAGGATTTGCAGGAGACTTTGGATCTCGCGGTCCGTGGTTTGGTCAAATGCAACTACACGAAGGCGCAGATGGAAGAGATCAATGACGTGTTTGACGAAATGCGCGCCGGCAAGATCGACGGCCGCATCGTACTGGATGTCAGTTAAGCCGGGCACTGATTCGGGTTAGTATGCGGTAAGCATCCGAAGAGGGAACAATGCGCTTGTATAATTCTCCCTAGGTGTAGTCTTCGCGTAGCACGTCGCCTTGTGACTTAGATTCGCCGCCGCGAGTGTACAAACTCCCGGCGGCGTTTTTCCTTAGTGTGCGCATTAGGTCAGAGCTGTTAGGTTTACTCCGCAGGGGTAAGATGTTTATAGCATTCGACACTGTCTTTTTCGCCTGCACCGTTCGAAGGGGCGGAACTCAATTTGGCGTGTACTCGTCCAGTCTCATTCCGCCCCTCCGACGGCGCAGTAGTTCATAGCGTCACGGTCTATAAACATGCCACCCGTAACCGGGGTGAAGCCCAGTTGGATTATTCAGCTTAACGTGAGTTATTGGTGGAGCAGAGGGGGATCGAACCCCTGACCTCCGCATAGTCACACGAGGGGCCACGTCACACGCACTCGGGGTCGAACTGTTCTCGCCCTTTGGTCCGCCTCGTTTCTAGCGATCTAAGCCTACTCGGGAGAAGCTCTATGCTAGAATTCCCCGCGGGGTGAACAAATGAATTTAAGTGAACGCATCACGATGGATCCAGAGATTTGCCACCAACAAAGTACCAAATTAAGAACGCGAGAAGACCAGAGCCCAGCGCTACGAAGACAAGATACTTTCCGGCTGTGTCAGCGATGCGTTGCGCAGGCGCTTTGCTCGCCTGCGCATTCTGGACCATCTGTACGATCCTGGCCAGCGCAGTGTCAGCGCCCACTGCCGTTGCTCGAAAGTTGAATGCGCCCGTCTGATTTACTGTACCGCCAATGACGCGCGCACCTTCCGTCTTGGCTACAGGTATGGGCTCGCCGCTGATCATCGACTCATCAACGTAAGAAGAGCCCGAGATGACTTCCCCATCAACGGGAACCCGATCGCCTGGTCGCACAACTATTTCGTCACCCACGACAACTTGTTCAAGCCGGACTTCTGTTTCCACTCCCGCCCTCTTTACTCGGGCGGTCGCGGGAGCGAGTTTCAATAACGCCTCAACCGCTTTTCCGGTGGCGAACCGGCTGCGCATTTCCAGCCAGTGACCGGCAAGACTGAACGAGGTGAGCATCGACGCCGCTTCATAAAACACTTCGCCTTTAAAGATGAACGTTGCGGCAATCGAATAGGTGTAAGAGACCCAGGATGCCCAGCGCTATCAGCGTCATCATGTTGACTTCGCCTCGTCTGAGCGCACGCCAGGCTGCGGAAACGAACGGCCATCCTCCCCACCAGACGACCGGAGTGGCAAGAATCAAGCCGAAGATGTCCATCGGGATGCCGAAGGGTGGCATACCGGACAAACCGAGGATTGTGCCTATGGGAGAGAACAGTACAATAGGGATGGAAAGAATGATCGAGACGATGAAGCGGCGGAGAAGATCGCGCACCATCTCTGCGCCATGTCCCGCATGCTCGTCTTGCTTCATTTCAGCATGGGAGCCGGTTCGTGGGGGTTCAATCACATGGCTAGCTTCTTTATGAGAGACATGCGACTGAGCGTCGGTCTCGAGAGATTTTGCGGCCACCGGAACTGCGCCTATCTCATCTTTGGTTCCGACAGGCGGATGACCTGGTTGGCACTTCGATGCCCCGCGACTTTGGCAAACACACTTGTAACCACAGCCATGAAGATCAGCCTCAATTCTTTCGGCCGTTGTCGCGGAAGGTTCGTATGTCAGGTGGGCCACACCTCGTGTGCGGTCAAGATGAACCGCTTGGACGCCGGGGAGCTTGCTCAGGTAGTTCTCAAGATTTGCGTACTCGCTTGCGTTATACGCGTTTTTGAGATCGACCTCGATTACCGACTTGCTTCCGGCAGAAGGGTGCTTGTGTATATGATTCAACATTAGAGGCAAAATTCCTTCCGATCCTGCCAAGCTTTGCAGATTCAATCAGCTAATAGCGCCACTTCCAATCTCGGACCTCGGGCATGTCTTCACCGTGCTCGACGATGAATTCCTGGTGGTGAATTAGCTTGTCGCGCATCGCCTGCAACACATGCGCACCGATCGCTGTGAGCTTCGGAACGCGCTCGATAACGTCCATCACCAGATGAAAACGATCCAGGTCATTGAGCACGCACATATCAAAAGGGGTGGTTGTGGTTCCTTCCTCCTTATAACCGCGTACATGAAGATTCCAATGATTTGTGCGACGGTAGGTCAGTCGATGAATCAGCCACGGATAACCATGGAACACAAAAATGATTGGCTTGTCTGTGGTGAAGAGAATGTCGAACTCCTTATCTGAAAGGCCGTGTGGATGTTCGCTCTGCGGTTGAAGGGTCATCAGATCGACCACATTGATTACTCGGATTTTTAGTTCGGAAAAGTGCTGACGAAGAATGTCCACTGCCGCGAGAGTTTCCATTGTTGGCACGTCGCCAGCGCACGCCATAACGACATCCGGCTCTTCTCCCTGATCGTTGCTGGCCCAGTCCCAAATACCGATGCCTTCAGAACAATGCTTCACGGCGGCATCCATGCTTAGGTATTGGAGGGCCGGCTGCTTGCCGGCGATGATCACGTTGACATAGTGACGGCTGCGCAAGCAGTGATCGGTCACTGAGAGCAAGGTGTTTGCGTCCGGTGGAAGATAGACTCTGACAACTTCGGCCTTCTTGTTAACCACATGATCGATAAACCCCGGATCCTGATGACTGAAGCCGTTATGGTCCTGCCGCCAAACGTGAGAAGTAAGCAAGTAGTTAAGTGAGGCGATCGGCCGCCGCCAGGGAATACGTCGAGTCACTTTGAGCCATTTCGCATGCTGGTTGAACATCGAGTCGATGATGTGAATGAAAGCTTCATAGCAGGAAAAGAAACCGTGCCGGCCGGTTAACAAGTACCCTTCAAGCCAACCTTGGCACATGTGTTCGCTCAGCACTTCCATCACGCGGCCGTCGGGTGACTCGTGCTCATCAGCGGGCAAGACTTTTTCCATCCACGCCCGATCGGTAACTTCAAAAACTGCATCGAGCCTGTTAGAAGAAGTCTCGTCTGGTCCCATGAGTCGAAAATTCTGCTGGTTGAATTTCATTACGTCGCGAAGGAAACGGCCCATCACGCGTGTTGCTTCAGCTTCAACCACGCCGCACTGTGGAATGTCAATAGCGTAATCACGATAGTCTGGAAGCTTCAATTCTTTGAGCAATACGCCACCGTTTGCATGCGGATTTGCCCCCATACGACGCTCGCCCTTTGGCGCCAGCTCTGCCAGTTCCGGCAGGAGACTGCCATTCTTGTCGAATAGTTCCTCGGGTTTGTAACTGCGCATCCAGTCTTCAAGCTGTCGCAAATGTTCTGGGTTTGTCGCAAGATTCGAAAGCGGTACCTGATGGGAGCGGAATGAGCCTTTGGTCGGTTTACCATCCACAATCTTTGGTCCGGTCCATCCCTTGGGCGAGCGTAGAACGATCAGCGGCCACTGCGGCCGTTGTTTGAATCCGTTTTCGCGCGCGTCGTGTTGAATCGCCCGCACATCAGCCAGCACTGTGTCCAGGGTTGCGGCCATGAGTTGATGCATCGGTTCCGGCTCATCACCTTCAACGAAATAGGGTTTGTGACCGTAACCTATAAGTAGGCTCCTAAGTTCTTTGTTACTCAACCGTCCCAACACTGTTGGGCCGGCGATCTTGTAACCATTCAGGTGCAGAATCGGTAATACTGCACCGTCGCGCACAGGATTCAGGAATTTGTTCGACTGCCAGCTCGCCGCTAGTGGCCCGGTCTCAGCCTCACCATCGCCGACCACACAAGCGGCAATCAGATCAGGGTTGTCAAAGACCGCGCCGTAAGCATGAACCAACGCATAACCTAACTCACCGCCTTCGTGAATTGATCCTGGCGTTTCAGGAGCAACATGACTTGGGATACCACCCGGGAAGGAAAACTGCTTGAACAGTTTTTTCATTCCCTCCTCATCCTGCGATATGCTTGGATAAAACTCGCTGTAAGTGCCTTCGAGATAGGTGTTCGCAACCAGTCCCGGTCCACCATGTCCCGGACCAGCCACATAGATGACATTCAGATCATGCATTCTGATCAGACGATTGAGATGCACATAGATGAAGTTCAAACCTGGTGTTGTGCCCCAGTGCCCGAGCAATCTGGGTTTTACATGTTTGAGTGTCAGCGGCTCGCGCAGCAGCGGATTGTCGTACAAGTAAATCTGACCGACCGAAAGATAGTTTGCCGCGCGCCAGTAAGCATTCATCGGTTGGACGTCTTCCGCCGCCAGAGGTAGTGCGTCTTTCATTTCAATCATAGGCATCTTCGTAATAAACCGGTCTCATGTCTGCAAGAGATCTGTCTGTTGCGTTCACCTTTACTGTGATCCCTCGACAGAGCTCATAACCAACCTCCGTCAAAACCCGCCCGGCGCAAGCCGCTTATGATATGTGGACAGTTTCGCATCCAGCGCCACAAAAAGCCCGTACGATAATTTTCGATCATCAACACAATGGGGCCTTGATTAAGCCCGAAGTGCCACGGTGATACCCACCATCCGTACTGATTGCCGGCTTCTCCCGGGTGGGTTGGATTAAAGGCCGCTTTGAAGCCGTAGGAATTGAACTTTGTTAACTTGGCCTGGTGAATACAATGGTCAAGAGCGAACAGCACGATCTCGGGTGCGAAGGGCAGCGATGCCACCACTGCCCAGGGCGCAAGCGTGCCATCGTCGGGACCGTAAGGCACGCCCCGGGCGACGTAATCGAAAAATTGACGCTCAACGCCGTTTATTTTGACGATGTCCGGACCAGGTCCCTCACTCGCGGTTATTCCCCAGCAGCATGAAGCATAGTCGGCGAATTTCCGGGGGTTATCGATCGCATACTGTTGTTGGACATATGTAGCGCGGCGGCTATTCTCGAAATAGTCGATGCCCCTGTCGCGCATGAAGGCGTCCTGAATACCGCGAAAGTCGATCCAAACGTGCGAGAGCTGATGCGTGAACAATGGCCCTGCATAAAGATATTCATATCCGTAGTGCTGTTCCCAGCAATAGGTAGACGTCCACGCGCTGTAGCTGTTCTCAGGCAGGGGATGCGTCGGCGAGCCAAGCCCCAACAGGTAGAGCAGCATCGCTTCGTCGTATCCTTGCCAGCGATATTCGAGGAATCCGCTTTCGGGCTTCCAGCCGTGCGTAACCGTCGCACCTTCATTTTGCGCCCACTGCCAATCGGCGCGTCGATAAAGCGCTTCGGCGAGCTTGCGAATTTCGCGCTCGTCCGCGTTATCCACGTCGAAATAAACTCCAGCCGTCAAAGCGCCCGCCAGCAGGAAAGCGCTATCTACCGACGACAGTTCGCATTGCCAGGCCCGCCTGCCGGTTCGCATATCCAGGAAATGGTAATAGAAGCCATGATAGCCAGTGGCATCGGTCTGCGCACCCTGGGGACTGTTCCAAAAAAACCGCAGTGTCGCAAGCGTTCGTTCTACCGCGGCCGTACGCGACATGAACCTGCGCTCGACACCCACCGGATAACATGCCAATGCGAGACCGGTGGCGGCAATACTGGCAGGCCAATCCGGCGCGGTCTTGTCGATGACAAGACCGTTAGCGGGATTTGTCTCGTGCAAAAAATAATCGAATGTTTCGCGCTGCAGCTTTTCCAGTTCGGCATCGACGCTTGGTTTACTGCTGCTCATGATCTCATCCGTTTGACGATTCCTCTGTCGTTCGAGTGGTCATGTTTTCGCCAAAGTTTCCATCAGTTAGTGGATTACCTCTCAACTTCTGGCCGACAGAGAGATAACTCCGCCGCACGCTGTTAAGTGTTCATCTTGTCTACGTCTTCCGCAGTGAGGGCTTGCGTTCCCTTTTCCGCGACAGTCATCTCTTGTAACTCTTCTCGGAGCGTCTCAGCCTTACACTTAATGGTGCGAAGGTTATCAACGCGAAGAACGATCTTCGTTGACTCTTCAGGCATAATCACTAGTGGCTTTCTACCGACGCGATCTGACCAAAGTCCCCAAACCGGCGCGAAGAGAAGCTGCATCAGTGGGTAAACTCCCGTGAGAAGTCCGACTTGCAGCGCGACAGATTCACGTGACGCTCCTTCGGCCAGCGCGATTCTGCGTACTATTCTGTTTCACAGGACCCCCTTGCCATATGCCTGGACCAGAGCTACCGCGTTATCCATGGTTACCTCTCAAACGTGCAATTCGGCGCGGGTCTGAAGTAATTGCAGCACATGCGCGCGAGAGATTAGTCCGGCGAGTTCACCCTCAGCTACAACCGGCAACTGGTTCAGGTCATCGTGGGCCATCACTTCGAGTGCTTCACTAACAGGTCTGTCAGGCGCAACTGTTCGGACCTGATCAAGAGGGCGCATCAAGTCGGCAACTGTTGTGTACGGCCACCGAGCACGGTCAATTTCTCTGATTTCGTGTGGTGTGATCATACCCTCCGGGTGGCCATTCATAATCACCACAAAACAGCGTCGCCCAGTGCGAACCAAGTAGTCCTCAACGAAACTTTGCAGATTCGCGTAACCATCAACTGTGGGGTACTCCCGCGACATCACGTCTGCGACGCGCACGTCGCGCAGGCCTTCGGTGATTGCCACTTGCGCTTGGCTCTCGCGCGAAGCACTGAGCAGGAACCAACCAATGAAGGCGATCCATAAACCACCAAAGCCCGCGCCGCCAAAGAATCGCATCACTCCATAGACGATCATGCCGAAGGCAATAACCTGACCCACGCGCGCTGCGATTGTCGTCGCGCTCTTTGCATCCCCGGTGATCCACCAGACAATGGCTCGGAGTACGCGCCCGCCGTCCAGCGGGAAGCCTGGGACCATATTGAAAACCGCCAGCACGATGTTGATGTACCCAAGCCACATCAGCATTGCCGGCAGCGGTCGTTGAGGAAATTCCGGCGGCGTCCAACCCAAAAGCATCGCCAGCCCCAGGCAAATGATTCCTATCAATAAGCTGGTTATGGGACCAACAATTCCCATCCAAAACTCCGTCTTAGCGTCGACCGCCTCTTTCTCGATCTCGGCCACACCTCCCAGAGCAAAGAGCGTGATGGAACGTACGGGCAGACCGCGAGCCTTCGCGACCACTGCATGGGACAGTTCATGGGCAACGATGGCAGCAAAGAAGAGCAAAGCTGTGATGATGGCTAACCCCCAGCTCAAGCTGTCGCCCCACTCCGGGTTATGCTGGCGGAAATGCGCGGCGAGCGAGAGTGTGATCAGAAGCGCGATGATGAACCAACTGTAATGCAGGCCAATTTCGATACCGAAGATGCGGCCAAGCTTGATTTGTGCTTGCACGTTTCCTCCTCACTCTCAATGAGCGACTAGCGTCGTCCACTTATCATGACCACACCGAAGATCCCATGATGCCGATCCTAATCTGAACGCCCGTTAGTGGATCTTTAGCGAGCTGACCATGGCACCCACTCTTTTCGCGGGGAACATTTTCATTCATAACTGATTCCACATTTTTCAATTCGGCTGTTGCTGTTTACGCGCGTAGTATCCGGTTCGCGTTCGTGCAATTAGTTGTCCCGAGTTTCCGTTCAGCAACCAGCTAACCGGAGATTCTTCTGCGCTAAAGAAGCTCACCTGCTGCTCAATTCCATCCTCGAAAACCTTAAAAGCGTCCTGCCTGAGGTTCATTGCCGCTCGACCCTGGTGATCGCTAACCGCAATTCTGAGAACAACCAGGTTCGTATCGATTTTTATGATCTCAACTGGAATGTCTTGTTGCGCCACGTGCTCAGGTGTTCGCTGTGCCTGTGCGCTTGCCATCGTCGCTATGACAAACACATTTAGCCAAAGGAGTTGTCTTTTTCTGATTCGCATTTGCGTTTCCTCCTTTCTTGCTAAGCATGCCTACTGTTGTCCAACTTTTTGCTCCCGAAACTCTTGATTGCGGGTTGGCCCAATCCTTGGCGGCTGATCCGATTCAATTGATAGTTCACTTGCTTGATCGGTTGGTTTGGTGTTGCCGAAAAGTAAGTGGGACGCGGCGAGCACGGCGGGTACATAGTTGGTCGTTTCCTGCGGCAAGAAACCACGATCAGCCAAGGTCCAGAGGTCGCGTATGCCGGTGCGCTGCGTGACTTTGGCAACACGCCCCTCCCCCCAATTGTAAGCCGCTACTGCCAGTAACCAATCGCCAAACAGCGCATTAAGATCCCGCAGATATCGAGCGGCAGCGCGGGTGGACTTTTCCGGGTTACTCCTCTCATCTACCCATGCTGTTCGCTTTAAACCGTAGCGGTCGCCAGTGCCTGGAATGAATTGCCAAATACCGTGTGCCGCTTTCGGGGAATGAGCGCTGGTGTTGTAGGTGCTCTCGACGAAGCCGACGCTGAGCAGCCATTCAGGCACACCTTCTTCACGAAAGACTTGAGCCATCATTGGGCGATACACGGCAAGACGTGCGCGTCCGATCTCCAAACGCGATCGTCCCCGACCTTGGAAGTAGGTTAGAAATGCAGTTACGCGCGGCTGTGTTGAATAATTACCCACGAAAAAGTTTCCATCGATCGGGGCTAGGGCGACACTTCGGCTCGGAGCATCTAGTGCTACTAATTCTCTGGTAATGTCGCGCAGATACTCGCGCAACAGAGGGTCTTGCTGCTTAGCGTCTCCTTCAGGCGCAGCGGCTGCGATTACTTCACCGGCCTGCCTCAGCAGGGAGCGCGCTTCGTCACGCTCGCCACTCTTCAGTTTTTGATTTGCTTCTGCGCGAAAAGCATCTGCTTCTTTGACTGCTGTTGCGGAATCTCCAGCTACCACTGCAGTTGCTATGAGACGATCTAGATAGTGTTCGATTTCAGGAGATTCTGACGTAGTCTCTCGCTCTTTTGCACTGCGCGACTGCACCTGTCCGAGGGCACTGGTAGTGAATAAAAAGACTGAACAACTCAGCAACATCAAGCAGCGTCGTTTGTTATTAAAAAAGACTTTCATGTTTTACCTAAGAGACTTCTTTTCAGCACTGATTAGTGGAGTCGGACGGTACACTCGACTCCAAATTAGATCGTATGTCTTGTCAGCCATCTGCTCCTTAAGAATGAAATTGAAGCTACGACTTGACGCGCCAAGCTGCGGCTCAAACGTCTCGACGTCAAACCGATAAATGTCTGAGCGTCCGACTGACCGTATATCGGTCCAGCGCCAACTGCGTGAGTCATGTCCGGTGTGAGATTCGTACACCAACCGGTCTGAGTAGACCTTCAGCAGTCCTTCACATCCGCCGAAACGGTGAGAGTGCTTCACGGGTATTTGCGCCAGGGCGTTTTGATCTTCCTCAGCGAAAGAGGTAACGAACGGACGCGCGATGCGCTCCCGCAAGAAGTGGCTGACTTTTTGATCGATTTGTCCCTCGACAATCTTGAACGTCAGACTTTGATCCAGGCCCAGCAGCAGCTTGCGGTCCTTGTACGTCCAGATGCGCACTCGCGTCGGCGACAGAATTTCCAGGAGCCTGATGTCCGTGTACGTCCACGCACGGCTTTCCTTTTCCCTCTTCGCGCGGTACTCGACTCCTTTATCTGAAATGATCAGCTCACCATCGCGATGACCAATTAGGCGATCCTGCTGAACTTTATAGGCGAATTCTTGTGCCCTCACCGATGACGTCAGAGTTAAGAGCAATAACGCAGCTAAGACCACCAGGGTTGTATGCCTGGCTTTTACTTTACGCACCCTTGTCTGTTGACCCTCGAATAGCTTCTCCATCAACTTCATGATGTCACCCATTCCTGTGTGCCAGTTTAGTGATGAGCGTGATTTAAAAATCGCTCCGCGCTTTTACATCGTCTGAGCGCCATTTGCCTTCGTAAATCTCCAACTGATTAAGCCTATCTCGCATCTCCTTGAGGCAGCGGTTCTCACACTCGTCAACTTCGCGATTGAAGTCGGAGCGATGCATGATGTGGATGGGAACCACTACTTCACGTCGCGAGTGTCGGCTGCTCGGAGCAACATGCAGGGCACGATCGAAGGTACCAATCTCATACCATGAAGGTCGTTCTTCTCGCGGCAAGATCCACTCAGCGATTTGTCGCACGTCTTCGTAAGTGCTGTGGCAGTATTCACAACCAGGGACCGGCTGGTGCTCTCCTTTTGCGGCTACGTGTCTGTTAGTTCCACAGAGCTGCAACTCATAACCGATCAGAATTCTGCGCCCTTCGGCAACTGAGCGTTCTGGCCAGACTTCGTAACAGACTTGATGTTTGCGAGCGATCGCCCGCAACTGCTCTATCGGCGCGTCATTGATCGCCCTGTCTGCGGCCTCAGTAACCTGAGTTGCCATCGAATCATTTTCGGCAAACATTTCTCAATCACCTCCTCAAACATGGGTCATTGGTAGATCGCCGCCCGCGGTTTACCGGTCGCTTCAAGATCCCGGCCTACAGCCTCTCTACCGACCGTCGCGAAGTGCCATAGCAACGGTGTCACCACGATCGAAACCAGCGAATAACCGAGTATGCCGAAATAGACTGGTGCGTCGATTACCCATCTGGTCATTCCGAATCCCAGAAACAAGATTGCCATTTCGCCAGGACCAACCATTGCTGCCGAAATGCGCCCTGCATGACTGGATGACTTTCCGACCGATCTGATCCCAACCCACACGAATATCCACTTGAAGACCATAGCCAACAACACCGCAATGATGAGTGCCAGGAATCCAGTTAGTCTTCGGCCATGCGATTGCAGCAGCACAGGCACGAATACAAACGCAATTAGGGTGGCCGATGCCAGTGGTCTCTCGCTCTCACTAAATCTCTTCCCGATGTCGCTCCTATGCCACAAAGCTCCGGCGACAAATGCCCACGCAAGTGCGCCAAGTTGGTTAGTAGTTATGGCTGCCAACGCGAATATCAGGATGGCGATGAGTACAAACCCAATGGTCGTTCGGGCAGCTGAGATGCGCCCTTCCGCGCGTGCTAAGAATCGGCTGGAGATAAAGTACGCAAAGGCGAAGAGGACTAGCAGTTTTACTGATTCGTACAACGCCACGATGACGTAAACCGAGGTTCCAGATCGGGGATTTCGGAGGACGGCAAAGTTGTCATAAAAGTAAACTGCAAGCATTGCGAGCGCAGCGAACACAACCGCGCCTGCTTGCCAATCGATCAGGAGATCATTGTCTTCCTTGTCAGAGCGAGAGAGTTCTCCGGGAAGCCATAAGCTACTAGCGATAATAGTCGCAGCCACCAGGACGATTGGGCCCGAATCCAGCCATCCCTGAAGTTTCAGCAGCAGGACTACAACAGCAAATAAGACTCCAGCAGAGAGCGCAAACCCCAACATCAGACCGAACTTGCTGCGCAATTGACCTGAATTGAAACGCGCGCCGGCGATAAACAACATTCCCGTCAATCCGACTATGCAAACAGACGTGAGCAGGCGGTCGCCCCAAGAGCCGCCTGCCCACCATGCCCGACAATGGACCGGTAATAACCCAATAGCTACAGCCATGATGCAGAGCGCCACCCCGCATCCGATAGCTCCAGGCAAACCAACCCGACGGGTTACCCTTGTGCCTGCTAAAACTAGGAATGCACCCGTTAAAGAAACAATGCTGGCGCGAACTCATTAATCAAAACCCGTTACCTCCAATCAGCCGGTTGCGGCAGCGTTTGAAGCAGTGGCGGACTTGGATTTTTCTTTACATCGAAGTGCCATTTCCAGATCGCGTAGATTGCCGGATAGACCACCAGTTCGAGAATGAAAGAAGTAAATATCCCTCCGATCATCGGCGCCGCAATGCGCTTCATAACGTCGGCCCCGCTGCCCGTTGACCACATAATCGGCACCAGTCCGGTAAACATCACGCCGACCGTCATAACCTTGGGACGGAGTCGCTTTACTGCGCCATGCAGAATCGCCTCTTTGAGGTCGCCCCAATTCCTCATCAGCCCCTTAGCCCTCGCGTCCTGAAATGCGATGTCGAGATAGAGCAACATGAACATGCCCGTTTCGGCATCAACACCCATAAGAGCGATCAAACCGACCCAGACGGCAATGCTCATGTTGTAGCCGAGAAAGTAGAGGAACCAGATCGCTCCAATTGCAGAGAATGGAACCGCCAGGAGAATAATCAACGATTTGGCAACTGAGCGGGTATTCAAGTAGAGCAACATGAAAATGAGGAAGATCGTAATTGGCACGACGATCAGTAGCCGGGCCTTTACTCGTTCCATACTTTCAAATTGGCCACTCCAGATCAGTTCATAACCGGCAGGCAGTTGCACCTTCTCGCGCAGCACCTTCTTGGCATCCGCCACGTAACCGCCGATATCGCGCTGCGAAGTGTCAATGTCAACGTATACGTAGCCGGACAATCGACCATTCTCATCGCGAATCATTGCCGGCCCAGTGACCATTTGGATGTCTGCAATCTGGCCGAGAGGAATCTGAGTACCATTTGGAGCCATCACAAAAGTTCGCGATAACGTGTCCGGGTCGCTGCGATAATCCCTCAGGTAACGAACATTAACCGGATAACGCTCCCGACCTTCGACTGTCGTGGTGACGTTCTCACCGCCGACCGCCGACATCACCACAGCGTTGGCCTGATCCACTGTGAGGCCATAGCGCGCCAGTTCCTCGCGCTTGAGTGTGAAATCAAGGAAATAACCACCAGCCGCGCGCTCGGCAAAGACGCTCTTGGTGCCGGGCACGTCTTTTAGTAACATTTCGATGTGCTCGCCCAGCTTCTGCACCTCGGCGAGATCGGCGCCCATAATCTTTATGCCCACGGGAGTGCGCACGCCGGTCGTCAACATATCAATTCGCGCTTTTATGGGCATGGTCCAGGCGTTTGAAACTCCGGGCAGTTGTAATGCTTCGTTCATCCCGCCGGGGCCATAGATGAGTTCATCCATGCTCTTATGATCGGGCCACGCGCGGCGCAGGATTCCCTGCAACCAGTCTGGGGCCCTGGATGAATACCAACGCGGTACCTTGGGCCATTCGGATTCAGGTTTGAGTTCGACCACTGTCTCCATCATCGAAAATGGCGCCGGGTCCGTCGCAGTTTCCGCGCGCCCAGCCTTGCCGAACACACGCTTGACCTCCGGGAAGCTCTTGAGCTGCTTATCCATCACCTGGAGCAAACGCTCGGTTTGAGTGACTGAAATGCCCGGCATTGTGGTCGGCATGTAGAGCAGCACGCCCTCATTCAGCGGCGGCATAAACTCAGAGCCAAGTCGATTAAAGACCGGAATAGTTAGAACAACAGCTATTACTGCCAGAATGACAACCGTCCAAGTGTGCCGCAGGACGAGGTCGCAAACCGGATGGTAGATCTTCATCAGCGGCCGGCTGATTGGGTGGTTCTCTTCGCTGTGAATCGTGCCGACCAGGAAGCCGTTTACGAGTCGCGACAGAAACCGTGGCCTAACTCTGTAAGGATCCCGGCGCATCAAGAGCATGAGCATCGCGGGTGCAAGCGTGATCGCGAGGAAGGCGGCGATTGCCATTGAAAAGTTCTTTGTATAAGCAAGAGGCTTGAACAGCCGGCCTTCCTGTCCCTCCAGCGTGAAAACTGGAATGAATGACACGGCGATCACCAGCAGTGCAAAGAAACTAGGCGCACCGACTTCCTTGATCGCTCCTATTACAACTTCTTTGTAGTTGACTGGTCGACCTTCCGCCTCCCAATGTTCGAGCTTCTTGTGGGTCTGTTCGACAACAACGATGGCGGCATCGACCATCGCGCCGATGGCCACCGCAATGCCACCGAGGCTCATAATGTTTGCGGTCAATCCCATCCAGTACATCGGGATGAACGAAATAATCACAGCCACCGGGATCGTGGTAATTGGAACCACCGCCGATGGAAAGTGCCAGAGGAAGATCATGATGATCAGACTGACGATGATCAGTTCCTCTATAAGCGTGCCTTTTAGCGTTTCGACCGCTCGCTCGATTAGTTCAGCGCGGTCATAGGTCGTGACGATTTCTACGCCCCTTGGCAATGAGGGCTTAAGTTCATCCAATTTCGTGCGTACTCGTTTGATGACCTTCTCGGCGTTCTCGCCATAACGCATGATGACAATCCCGCCGACGACATCTCCTTCTCCGTCCAGATCAGCCAGGCCGCGCCGGATGTCAGGGCCAAGCGTTACCGTGCCGAGATTACTGACGAGGATAGGCGTGCCGCCCTGTTTGCTGAGTCCAACGACGATGTTTTCTACGTCAGAGACCTTCTTTATGTAGCCGCGCCCGCGAACCATGTACTCGCGACCAGAGAACTCGATCAGGCGGCCTCCCACATCGCTATTCCCCTGGCGTACGGCTTCGACCACGCGTTCAATCGGAATGTCATAGGCGAGCAGAGCATTCGGATCGACGTTCACCTGGTATTGCTTGACGAATCCTCCCAACGGAGCGACCTCAGCTACTCCGGGCACAGCCTGTAAGGCGTACCGCATGTTCCAGTCCTGAAAGCTTCGCAGTTGCGCCAGATTGTTTTGCCCGGTCTTATCAACCAGCGCGTACTGATAAACCCAGCCAACCGCTGTCTCATCGCGGGCAAGTTCGACGTTTACCCCCTCCGGCAAACGCGGCAGGATATTGCTTAGATACTCAAGCGTTCGTGAACGGGCCCAATAAATGTCCGTGCCGTCTTCGAAGATGATGTAAACGTAGGAATAGCCGAAGTCTGAAAAGCCGCGAATATCTTTTACCCTGGGTGCCCCAAGCAGCGAGGAGATGATCGGGTAGGTGACCTGATCCTCCATGATGTCCGGGCTCCGATCCCAACGTGAATAAATGATTACCTGCGTATCTGAGAGGTCGGGAATGGCATCGAGCGAAATGTTCTTGATGGACCACAACCCGACAAGCGTCAGCACCCCGACTATCAGCAGGACCATGAACTTGTTGTGGGCGCAACTTTCAATAATCCGATTTATCATTGACAGGTCCTCATTCGATCATTTGTCGTCCGCGTATTTGGGAACCAGGTCCATGCCGTCAGGCGCTTTCCCGGGCTTATCAGATCTGTAGGCCGGGTTCATTGGGTCGTACCAATACAAAATCTTTCTCTCCGACGGTTGAGTCTGAGGCTGAGTTTGTAGTGGTGCGCTTTTTTCACCAGACTTGGAACCGCCATGGTCCATACCCGGCATACCCATTCCTCCTGCTGCCGATTTCAGCTTGCTCTCTGAGTCAACCAGGAAATTGCCGGACGTGACGACGCGCTCCCCTTCTGTGAGCCCAGCTAGCACGACAAACTTGTTGTCCACCTTCGCACCAACCTGGACTTTACGTGGCTCAAAATATCCATCCTTAAGGGAGACGTAGACCAACTGTTCCGATCCTGAATCCATCACCGATTCTTGCGGCACAACCAGGCGTCTTCCGTAATTCATGTTGAGAATTACATCAGCGTACATGTCCGGTTTGAGTAGGAATCCTTTGTTGGCAAGTTCGACTCGGACTTTGAGTGTGCGAGTCGTGCTTTCAACCTGCGGATAGATGTAGGTAATCTTTCCGTTGAATTTACGTCCAGGATAGGAGGACAGCGTTACTGTTGCGGATTGGCCCAACCTGATGTCGGCTGCCTCGAACTCGTAGATGTCGGCAATCACCCATACATTGGAGAGGTCGGCAATTGCATAGAGTTCGCTCTCGGGCGTGACGCGCTGCCTCGGGAAGGCGTTGCGAGTTGTCACAAAGCCACTCGTCGGCGCATAAAGGGTCATCGTCCTCGTGGGCGTTCCACGTTTCTCGAGTTCGCGGATCTGAGCTTCACTGATGTCCCACAACTCCAGTCGCCTTCTTGCTGATTTCGCCAGCGATTCGGAGAAGTTGACTGCGTCAGGGAAAGGACTCTCGCCGAGCTGCCTTCTGCCCTTGATTGCCAGCAGATACTCTTCCTGCGTTTGCACCAGATCGGGGCTGTAGATGGTGAGTAGCGGTTGGCCCTTCTGGACTAACTTTCCAGTGAAATCGACGTAGACGTTTTCAATCCAGCCTTCGATCTTGGGGTTGATGCGACTGATTTCTGTTTCATCGAAGGCGACCTTTCCCACTGAGCGCAGAGACTTGGAAATCGTTTGATATTCAACGGTGCCGTACTGGACACCGATTAACTGCTGCTTCTCAGGACTAATCTTGAAAGCAGTCTCCGGCATTTCGGTCGTTGTTGTACTCGTCTGCGGCGGAAGATCGACGGACGTCGGCGTCGGGACTGGCTTTGGTCTGTTTTGCAGGTAGAAGAAGATCGAGATACTCACCGCGACGAGGATTAACCCGGCAAGAAGCAGAATCCATTTTCGCTTTCCAGTAGCACGCCTCTGCGTTTCCTCATCCTGTTCTTTTTGGGAGGTGACAACCGTTTCCTCTGAGGCAGCGGGCGAGATCAGCGCTTCGGGTTCTTCCGCAGGCAGCTTTCTTTCAATAGCGGGAAAGATCACTTCCGCGGCGTCTTTTCGCTCGGTCGGGTCGTCCAATAACGCGGTCTTTTCGTCTTGCGATTTATCTGCTGTGGTCATTTCTTAATCTCTTCTCTCAATCAGAGCGTTCACCTAGTCACGGTCTCAAAGTCACACCCACCAGCGACTCAAGCGCTGCGACCGCCTTCTCTTCATTACTGAGTTGCTCGTAGTAACTAAGCTCGTAGTTGAGCAGCGTGACCAGATTGTCGAGCAGTGTCAGGAAATCGACTCTGCCGACCTGATAGCCGGCAATCGCGGATTCGAGCGACAGCGACGACTGCGGAACAATGGTCGTGCTGTAAAGGCTTACGAGACGTCTGGCGGTCGTCTGTGCGAGATACTTGTCTCTGATCTTGAACATCAGCACCGTTGTCTTGTTTTCCAGACTGCGTTTCTCAGCTTCAAAGCTGGCTGTCGTTTCTGTGAGCGCCGGCCGCTGCTTCTGCCAAACGTAAACAGGTAACTTGATTCCAACGGTGACGCCGTACATCTCAGGCATCGCAGGACGATTGACATAGGTGAAACCTACGGAAAAATCCGGGTAGAAATCCTTCTTGGCCAGTTGAATTGAATACTGAGCGCTTTCAAGTTTGCGCCGCTGAGATTTCAGCTCGGGATAATTCGCGATCGCGACTTCGTTCAGCTGAGACAGCGAGTATGGGAATTCACGCGGCTTTAGCTCCTCAACAAGAGGTAAAGGAGAGTCCGATTCGCGGTACATTAGACTGTTCAGCCGCGCCTCGGCTATCTGCTTGCGCTGCTCCAGCACTGTCTGCTGTTCGATAAGTTTTGAGAATTCGACCTGAGCTTTGAGTACGTCCTGTTGAATGCCCCTGCCAACGGTATATCGGGCTTCGGCAATCTTCGTGAACTGCTCCAGCAGTATTTTCGTTTTCGAAAGTACTCCAATTGCCTTTGTAAGGTAGTAAAGTTCGAAGTATGCGTCCTTAACTTCTGCCACTACGTTTCTTCGCGTTTGTTCAAAGTTCCACCACTCCGCATCCGCCTCGGTATTGGCAATCTTGCCCTTCAATGAGCGCTTGCCGGGATAAGGCAGATCCTGTGTTATGGAAATCGTTCGTCCACTCGACGGATCGTCTGTCTGCACAGAAAAGGGAACGATGTTGCCCATGTAACCGACGCTGAGTACCGGCTCGTCGAGCGCCTTTGCTTGCGGAATCCGCGCGCGCATCATGTCAAAGCGACGCTGCATTGCCTTAATCTCAGGATTGTTTTCCAGCGCTTGCTCGATTAACTGTTGCAGCCCCGGAATTCCAGCAGATAGGTCAGATGCCGTGGGCGGAAGTGGTTGCTGATCGTGCTCTTCCCGAACCGTATTTGCGGCAGTACCGGAGGCGTTGGGTTGCTGCGCCAGCGCAACTCCGCTTCCGGCCAAAACTACTGTCAGCAAATAGGCAACTGCTATTTGGATTCGCTTTACATTCACTGGCTTCTCCTTACTCGCTACTCTGGGAGACGTCGCTTTCATCGAACATACGCCCGTCTCTGATGTTCACAATTCGGTGAGCCACCGCAGCGTTATCGGGATTATGAGTAACCATGAAGATCGTCTGTCCCTGCGCATTAAGTTGCTGAAAGACCTCCATGATCTCGACGCCCGTTTTGGTATCGAGTGTCCCCGTCGGCTCGTCTGCCAAAATCAGCGGAGGCTCGTTGACGAGCGCCCGCGCTATGGCCAAGCGACCCTGTTCTCCACCGGAAAGCTGATTCGGAAGTCGCGCTCCCTTGCTTGCAAGTCCAACCCTTTGCAGCACCGCGAGCGCTCTAACGCGTTTTTCTTTGGTGCTGGTTTTGCTCGTTACTAACGGCAACATCACGTTCTCGAGTGCGTTGTGGTATGGCATCAGGTGATGTTGCTGGAAGACAAAGCCGAGATATTCGCGACGGAAATCCGCGCGCCGCTCTTCCGACAGACCGTAAACATCAATGTCATCAACCAACACTCGCCCATCCGAGGGATGATTCATCGCTCCGATGATGGTCAGCAGCGTGCTCTTGCCCGATCCCGAAGGACCCATCAAGGAAACAAACTCACCTTCCTCAATCTCAAGGTTGATCCCACCGAGTACACGAACGGCGGAATTGGCTCCGTTGGACTGGTAAACCTTGCCGACGTTATTGACGACTATGAATGACATCATTCACTCCTCAGACATATCGAACTGCTTCAGATGGATCGAGCCTCGATGCTCGAATAGCTGGATAAATCGTGCTCAGCGCGCCAATCACTAGCGCCGCAACCACCGCACCGGGAGCGATCTTCGGATCAAATTCAAGCGTGAGTCCGGACTCACTGAAGTAAGGCAGAATCAACCAACTCGCGAGCATCCCCACTATCCATCCCAATAGCCCGCCGATCGTGCTGATTGCGGCCACCTCAATCATCAGCTCCTTAATGATCTGGAGTTTGCGCAGGCCGATAGCTCGCAACACGCCAATCTCTTTCGTTCGTTCGACGACTGATCCCATTCGTGGTGAAGATCATCAACGCGCCGATAACGAGCACGACCGCCGATACTGCAATCGCAAAGCGTGTGACACGATCAACAGTGTCGGCCCTGGCGCGGACGGATTGCTCGAGTGCCGAGACCTTGGCGTTCGGAAGTTGTGCGCTGATTTGTTTGACGATGTCTTCGACCGGACATCCGATGCAGAGCGCGCTGACTTCAATCATGCTCAACTGATCAGGCTTCTCCAGAAGCGACTGGAAGTGGTCGAGCGAGCCGAAGATCATCCGGTCTTCGGTTCCGCCAGTTGGCGCGATAACGCCGGCGACTCTGTGTTCCTGACCGGCGATCGTCAGACTGTCCTGGATTATGCGAAAGCCTTTTTGCTCGACGTTGTGCTGATGTTTGCCACTGTCGGTGTATACGGTGACGGAACTATCCACGACCGAAATGGGAAGCGAACTGGCGTCAGTTGTGTCCTCTATTAATGACAGGCTCTTAGCAGCGTCATACCCCACAAGCAGGTCTTGTCGTTCTTGCGGTGTATGACCCACTAGTCTCCACCAGCGCTTCAATTTCAACTCGCTCGCAAAATCGACGCCCGCCAGCAGCGCTTGTTGACCGTCAACATCTGCGAGATCAAGAATCTTCGGCGCAACCACGCTAATCCGATTGCGATAGGGAATCTCGAGAATCCGTTGAGCGTCTCCATTCTTGAGTTGTTTGGCATCGAGCGAGACGCCGGAAACTGAAACGCCGCCGTAATCGAGCGACAAACTGTTCGACTGAGGCACAACGATGATGTTCGCGCCGAATTGGTCGAGTTGCGTGCCAATTTCGTCTTTGATCAAGCGGCTTAACGTCAGCAACGCAACCACGGTTGCGATGCCGATGCTGATGCCAGCCACGAGGAACGCAGCTTTGCCCTTACGCCGCTTCAAGTTCGCCCAGGCAATAGAACTGATTCTCATTACTCACTCCTGCCGGAACTCAGAAATATTGGGTTCCGCTTTGTAGTTCGACCGTCGGAATGACAAGCTCCTCGCCTTCAACACTGCGGCTCAAACCGACTGGATGACAGCCGCTGGTGCCGTTGTTCACGGTGTTGACGGCAAAGTGCCTTCCGCATTTTCTGCAGACCATTTGGTCTGCATCCTGGTAGTAGCCTTTGTGAGAGCCGTAGCAAACCTCGCAAGCATCCAAGGCCGCGCGATAGACACCATCTGAAGTTTTGACAACGAAGAATCGAGCAGTTGTATTGCTAGGTAAAGCGGCTTCCAAAAACTTTGCCTGACCGCTGCTGACTTCGCTCAGTGGAATGCGTATCTCTTTCATGCCCGAAGCGACGGCAATTGTTCTGGCACTGGCAGTCGTTATCGTTGAGACCTGCCGCTCACGACTAATAACTAGGTAGCCAATGACGGCAAAAAGGCTCACGATCACTAGCAACATGAGCCAATTAGAATTTCGTCGAGCAGGTTTGGAGAACAGTTGCCTTTTATGCTCGCGACCGTGGTGTGCTTTTCTATGTGTCTTGTTACTCATAAGTCCTAGTTCCTTGTTTCGTATGAAATGATGATCATCCAAACTGCCCTACGCGTAGAAAGACGGCATTTCAACTCTTGAGCCATGCCGCTCGATCTCCATCAGCTCAACACCGACTTCAAGATTCTCGCTGACGGTCAGCAAATGATTCGGCGCGACTCTGAACCAGTTATCGACGTCTTCACTCAGCCGCTCAGACGCGATTACGACCGCTCTCTCGCACGGATCACATTCGACTAATCGGAAGATTCCAGTTCCGCATTCGTACTTTTTGCCGGCGGCAAAATAGAGCGAAGCTGGCTCCACCGTAGGGTCGGAGACGTAACGAATCGCAGCGACGTTCCGTCCGTCTGTTACTGCAAAGTTGTAGTAGGATGGTGCTGCGCTGTTTGTCTCTGCTGTCCACAATTCAAGCTGCTGGACCGTCTTCACCAACATATGGCCGATATCTCTCGCCGTCTGCTGACGGTCAGTGTCGCCAAGTAGGTTTAGAAAGACCGCAAACGCATGTTCAGAATCGGTCGTGCCGTCAATTGTGTTGTAGAGGTGATCTGGCAATGATTCGCGCAAACGCCGCCTGATTTGCCAAAACCCTTGAATCGTCCCGTTGTGCATCCACAGGTAGCGGCCGTTCTGAAAGGGATGGCAATTCAGTTCGGACACCTTCATGCCAGGTGATGCGGCGCGTATATGAGCGAAGAAACAAGGCGACTTTATGTGCTCACTCAGGCGGAGCAGGTTGTCGTTACTCCATGCTGGTGTGACGCTGGTGAAGATGCAGGGTGTCGGGCTGTTTTCGAATTCAGCCCGACATCCCACTGAGCAGAAGTAGTATTCTCGCCCTTCGTAAACGAGAGACTCCTTGACGTGTCTGTCATCAAGCGGCATGTGGCAAACCGGATCTATTGCGATTACTTCCCTCATCTTTCTGTTCTCCAAGCAGTTCTCTGTTAATTCGTCGGCAAGCCTCTAGCAGCTCGACGCAGTGACGCTTGATGCGCTGCATCTGAGTGACACTGTAGTTCATGCGAAATCCAGCGACAGATTCAGTAATCCGCTTGAATGCATCTAAAACTTGTTGCAGATCATTTGCCGCGAGAAAGATCCCTCGACGCAACTCCACCTCGCCTTTCACCAGGTCAAGCGCTTCGACTGGACCAGATGCAGACTCAAAGTCGTTGGCGAGTATTGTCAGGTCCGTTCGCAGGCGGGCGATGGTGGCGATGCAGTTTTCTTCGCGCGCGGGACCTTCTTCTATCGGCTTATGCCCATTGCAACAGCGACAGCGACCTTCGAGATGCGCCCCAGTGTCACGGCACGTACAAACATCAGGCAGGCGCTCGACCATATCGCAGAGTTCCATAGCCTCCCAGCCGATGCTCCACCACAACGACAAAAGATCAATTCCCATGTTGCGCATAGACACCTCCTTTACTTACGGCGTAGCTTGGGTCGCTTTCGTTTGATGGCCCGCTTCGTCCTCACGACAGGTCACCCTCTATTCCAAATGAAGATTCTGATAGGCCAGTCTCTCAGGCCTTGCTGGTGTGGCCCGCCTAAATGTCGCGCTGTATCCAATTGCAAGACCGTTGTAGATTGAGGCCCATGCCGCGCCGACCAACGCAGCGAAAACGACCAACACAATCAACCCTAGGAAGAAACCACCCCAGGTAACTGGTATGGCTACGCTGGACCAGTCGGTGTGGAAAAGGTATTTCATACCGGCAAGCGTGGCATCGGGAGCCAACGTGAATACCAGCCTGCAAAGCACAAACAGAATTCCGGCCACTGCTGCTTGAGCGATCGCAATTGCTTTAACATTGAGTTTCATGATTAACCTCCCTTCACTTAAGATTGATTAACCTGCGTAATCCTCCGCAGATGCGGAATAAATGCAGGCGTTATTTGAGCGTAACGAGCGTACTGCTCGCCAAACTCTTTGAGCGCATCTCGTTCTTCTCTTCGAGCGAGACGCACATACATCCAAACCAAAACTGGAAACATGACGAGCGTGAGCAGCGTCGGCCACTGGAGGAGGAACCCGAACATAATCACGATGAAAGCGGCGTATTGTGGATGACGCACGTAGGCGTAGGCACCCGTGGTCGCTAGCGTGTGTTCGCGCTGTGCTCGATAGAGCCTCTCCCATGCGGCGGCTAGTAAGATGAACCCACCGAAGATTAGTAAATTGCTAAGGATGTGAAACGGATCTAAATGTGGATTACCTTTCATTCCAAACAGCGAGTGCCAGAGATGTCCCGCATCGTGAGAGAAGGGATTCAGCACTGGATACCGATTTCCCAACCAGCCGGAAAGCAAATAGATGGTCAGCGGAAATCCATACATCTCGGTAAACAGCGCCACGATGAACGCCGCAAATGCTCCAAAGGAACGCCAGTCACGGCTCGTACGTGGGCGCGCAAAGCTGAATGCGAAGATGATGAAGATCGCCGAATTGATTAGAACCAATGACCAGAGTCCGTATGCTGACATGACGTTCACCTCCTTTAGCTGCCCCGGATTGCTTAGTGATGTCCCCTACTTCCGCTGCCATGTTTGCCGTGACCGCCATGCATGAAGAAGTGCATGAACGGGCACGCCAGCAAAAGAAAATAAGGAAGAATGCCGAATAGGTGCGCCCGGTGTTCTGTGAAAAGGAAGAAGCCGACGATTGCGAGAAACAGAAGGAGCACCACACTCCGACGCGTGCCAAACCAACCGCCAGTTCCTGATTGATTCTCGTGTTTCATAAGACCTCCCTTAATTCTGCTTGTAGGCAACTGCACAGCTTTGCTTCGACACCACGACTGGTACTCACTGCGCGGTTATAGCGAACGTAGTCTTTCCTTTCCCAGCCGCTCCTTCATAAGTAAGCTGCGCTTGCCAATCGCCAGCCGATTCAAGCTTCACTTTCCCTTGGTAGACTCCGGGCGTGCCGGTAGCAGTAAATGACCCTGCGTTGTTCATTGCTGGCATGGTCCCCATGGGAGGCATATAGAAGTTCAAACCAACCGCGCCGACTTCTACGGTTTTGCCCGAAGCGTCTTTGAACGAAACAAAGAACTCGTTATCGCCGCTCCTAAGAACGCCATCTTTATTCGAGAGCGTTACGGTTAGGTTGTTACCTACCGCAGAGGTCTTGATTACCTTTCCTGTATCAGTTGCACTGCCTGAACTGCACGCGGCAGCCACGATGGCAACAGCTCCGATAACAATTACGATTGCAAATGTTTTCATGAACTTTCTCCTTTCCGATTTGAGTGAATACACAACTACACAAGAGACGAGCGTCGAGATTCGGCACCTCAACTCACGCGCGGTTACACGTCGGCGCACCTTGTCCCGAGTAGTTCTTCATTGAGGAACACTCGACCACAAAGAGAGACGACGGCCTGGTTGTGCGTTAGATCAGAAGGGAAAGATTGCGGATATAAATAGCCTGGAGGTTAGGTAAGAAGACTTCCGTAGCCGGACGCTCGTAGGGTTTCGGCAATATCAGGGCAGACTGCACGATTGCGGGATGAATAACAGCGACGCTGAAGGAAGGAGGCTGCAGCTTAAACGTTGTTCCGCTCGAACCGGGCGCCTTGGGAATTGTGACACAGCACATCCCCATGTCGGTTTCAGCGGTAGCGGCTCCCGCCTGCTCCTTGCAGCATGGCATCGTGTCTATGCCCGGCATATTATCCATATCTGCCATTTTGCAGACATGTTCACTGCGTACTCGTACCGTGCCAGCCAGTACGCTGCCAGCAACTACAAGTACCAAAACCAGTGATGAAAGCCGCTTCAGCATCCCATATCCTGAAATTTTCACCAAAAAAAAGACAAGGATCCGCTTGAGAGGGTGCAATGCCCATGCCCACGGAATTGACCAGATTTCCCAGCCTTTGCAGATCGGGGATGACAAAAGCTGGGGACTTTCGCTGGTCGATGCGAAGAATTGCGCAATGCCCTAAGCGGTTAAGGAGCGCCTTACCTGGCTACCACGGAAAAAGAAGATTCTCGTGAGGTATAGCGGTTGCGCCCTTTATTAATCTGATAACCAGACAACAACAGGCCGCCGATTTCGCTTATGGCCATCGGTTTGCCTACATGCTACTGAAAGAGCGCATGTCTATTAAGGAGGGCATATGAAGAAAGTAAATGCGGTTCTTCTGGCACTAATAGCCGCCGCCGCAATCGTTGTTACATCAAGTAAAACATTCGCTCAGCATAAGCAAGCGTCAGAGATGTCCGAAATGATGCAATCGCCGCATCACAAGCTGATGATGGCTTACATGCGAAGCATGAGCGAGTTTGCCACAGCGCTACGTGATGAGGCACTAAAAGCGACCCCACTAGACGTTGAATTCGCACGCGCGGCAGTAGCCGAGTTGAGACACAATTTCGACGCCGCAGAGTCGCTCCACCAAAAACACATGGGCATGATGACCGCCGACATGCAGTCAAAGATGAAAACGATGATGGAGAAGATGGATAAAGACCGGGCGATGGTGAAAGACCATGTCGCTGCGCTCGAGACGGCCGTGAATGCAGAAAAACCGGATTCCAAGCAAGTGGCGGCCCACGCTAATGCTCTTCTGAAACAACTTGGCATGATGACGAGCATGGGTAGTGATAAACCAGCGAAGAAAAAGGCCCCGATGAAAATGAAAATGTAGCCGTTGTTTCTACGCAGCGTTTCTGGTTCAGCACCTAACCTTTTCTTTCGTGTTAGATCGGCAAGCGTGCAAAGGGAAGTCGCAGATTACGGCGTGTTTTTTCCCTTCGAAAAGCGGAGGTAAACTCCGAACACATGCACGTTGTGGCTCGAGTAGCGCGAGTCCAGCAGCAGTGGACGAGTGGTCGGGAACTGCTGCTCTGCAGGCAGCCGATCAAAAGGATACGGATTTAGTCCGTTCCACTGAAAATCATCCAATCTATATGGCTCAAAGATATAGCGAAAGCCGAGTGCGACGTTATCGGTCAATTGGTAATTCGTATCAAGGTTCAGCTCATGATAGTTGCTCTTCACATCGGGAAACGGAAACGCAGTAGCGTTGAGGATCGCCGTGGGCGAGATCGCGGTCAAGTTGGCTGTCGTAATCCGATCATTCGAAAGGGAAAGCGCATAATTCGCATCGATAAGCAATCTGCCTTTGGCTACGTAGGTCGTAACGCCGACGCCAAAGCTGTCATTCAGGTTGCGATCCTCCCGATTCCATCTGTTTCTAAGATCAAAAGGCACTCCGGTCTTGGTAATGCTCTGCAGCAGCGAGCTGTAACGTTCACGTGAGTAGTTGGCGTAGAAGGTGGTTGTCTCATTTGGCATGTAAAGTAAATCAACGCTCCCTTGTCCCTGTAGATACCTTACCAAGCCAAAGAAGTTCTTATCGTAATTGTCACGCAGGTAGGAGAAGGTGCCCGAAAGTCCCAGCTTCGGGTTGAGTGAATATTGCCATTGCAGATTTGCATTGTGGCGAATCCGTTTGGCCTGGTCGAACTTTCGGAGTTGTTGTGACTCCAGCACTCCAGGGTCGTAGTCGCGCGGCGTTCTATCGGAATAGCGATAGATTAGTCTGCCGTTAAATCTATTGGTGGGCTTATAACTGAGCTGAGTGCCAAACGTATTCTCGTTCGAATGCGCCACCTGCCGGTGCTCTCTGTCCCACCCTTCCCACTGATACTCGACTTTCCAGTCTAGCCACTTTGCGACGTCCCAGGTCGCTTCCGCAGTAAAATTCTGTCTATGAAACGAGACGGGTCTATTTTCGATTAGCTCAGTTCCGAAGGTGCCTACAATGCTTGTGCGCCAGAATGATTCGCTGAAAGCTGCGTATCCCGGAAACAGGATGTCAGGAGTCTTGTTATCGTAGTCATAGGACCGATAGTGAATATCAAACGAGAAATTCTTTGCTGGTCGCGACGCGAAGACGTGGTCCTGGGTGAAAGTATCGATCTCGCCTTCAAGAGTCTGACGCGGCAATGCCGACAGCGACGTGGGTGTAACACCAGCCGGCAAGTTACTCGCTGTTATTGCTGTATTGAGTGTGAAAGGGAGAAAAGGCTCATTCTGCTTCCACGTGCTCCAGCCAAGAGCACTGGCCAGTCGCGAGTGGCCCGGCAAATCAACGAAGGCGGAGACAACGAAGTTATGACCATAGTTACTTGGCTCCTCGGCAAATATCCCACGCGCAAACTCCTGTAGATTGAAGTTCCCGCCTGATGTTGCCTGTTTGTCGGTCAATCGAAATGGA